>Ga0136591_1000693_pt1 | contig 12791 bp, 13 predicted proteins | sample AntRauMFilla3767_FD_104929 | JGI IMG/M metagenome (GOLD analysis project Ga0136591, IMG submission 104929) | Saline lake microbial communities from Rauer Islands, Antarctica - Metagenome Filla 3 #767 | ecosystem: Environmental > Aquatic > Non-marine Saline and Alkaline > Saline | place...
AGGTGGCACAGCGGCAACAAATTGATTTTTTCCAGCGCGGAAAACGAACGGCTCTGGTCAACGACAATCAGCAATCGAATATCAGCCTGCACTTCAATCACCTGCTCTAAAATCGACGTTGGATTAGATGCTTCGTCAAGATGATCCAGCACCAATACCTGATAATTCTTTGCCATCGTTAGCCGTTCTTTTCCTCGGCATTCAAGCAAACTAAAGTGCGAATAATTTTCTAGTAATGAAAATAAGCCCCTGTCACACATTTTCACTGGCTTTAAGCACTCCGTTATGCGAAGAATTTTCATCGAATCTCCTGAATCAGCTGGCTGCCTCAAATGCACCGAGCAGCAACAAAAAACAAATCGCCATACCCAACGCAGTAATGGCCCGACTGATCGACTCATAAACTAAGTTTTTTTCTTTGTACAGACCGGCCACCGACATCCCAATTTCCACGCAGGCAAACAACACGCTGAGCTTGGCTGATATGAAGATCAGCAGTGGAAACGTCATGCTAATGGGATCACCGGAATGGATAATGGCAAACATAGCAATGGACGCAGTGGCGACAACCAGAACCGGATAAGAGCGAGGTGAGCGAAGCCATTTCATTTTTCTTCAGCTCTGAATGGCTATTGCCAATTCTGCTTGTTGCCAGATTTTGACCGGTGCTTGGCCCGAGAACCGCTCTGAATTGCTGCCTTCATAAATGGCTACGCAGCGCACCATGGATATTCCCTGGTGGAAAGCATTGGCGACGGCCCTGAAATAGGCGTCTGTGACAGACTCGGCCTGTATCTGAATTTGGAATTTTTTGCGGTTGTTCGTGTACACATCGGCACTGAATGCCCGTGCGTTTACACAGCGGTGTTTAAAACCTAAATTCACAATGTTACTCAATGGTTTCTCCGGTCACAGATAAAACGAGGCGATTAGCAGCAGCAACGCTCCCAAAATCACGATACCGAACTGCTTGTCTTGCTGGATTAACCGTTCCCGCTGAGCTGCATCGATCTTGCCCGTCTTGTGCAGGTAATTGACGAGAGGTGTCGTAATGAACATGCGTGGTCTCCGAAGGAATGTCAGCCATAGTAGGCTTGAGACCGCCGGGGATGGGGGGATAAAGGATCAGGAAATCCTGACCCTTTTGCAGAAAGAAGAAATCAAGGTCTGGTGTAGTCGCCCGCGGCTATCGAGCGCTCGACGATCCAAAGCTGGAAAACCAAATCCGACATGATTTTCAGGTTTTTAACGTCGCTAAGCCACTGTTGAAGATCGCCTTTACTCTGATGCGCGGTGATCTCCAGGCACCCTTGGATGCTGATGTAAGGATTTATTCTGGTGTAGCTTTCAAAATCCGTGAAATGCACCCGGTCAGCAAATGCCTGCAACTGCGTCTTGGCCGCGTCAAGAACCCGCATATCATTACGGTACAGCACCCCAAAAGGCGTGTGGCGTACCACCCAGTGTGACAGAATGTTGAACGCAAATTTCCCCGTCAGAATGTAGTGAACCAGCACGGACACGGCAATGATAAACGCTACCTGGTCAGCGATGTTGTACATCTCCAGTACCCTGGCGAGCTGCACCAAAGCTAGGCTTGTCACTGCCAAAATGATTACGGTGCTAATCAAGGCAATGAGTCTTTGGGTTTGTGAGGAAAGCCCCTCAAACGTCAAGATACCGACGTTGATATTCAAAAGTTGCGAGTCCATGTTAGAAGCCCTTTTCAAGATGGTTTTCTATAACATCTCATGGATTCCGGATCCCGCAAGCTCCCCCTTGTTCGGCGTCAACTATCCTGTCCGGTCGTATTAGCCGGTCTATGGCCGCTACAGTCATCATGCTGTCTGGGAAGATTTGATCCCACTCACTAAATGGCTGGTTGGCTGTGACGATTAAGCTGCCACTCTCATAGCGGTGGGCGATGAACTCGAACAGCACCTGGGTTTCTGCATCCGTCTTTTTTACATAACCGATGTCATCGATGATGACCCTGTATTTATCCAGCCGTGTCATGGCTGTCATCAAGTCGAGATCGCGCTTGGCCTGTTGTAAGTGCTGAACCAGCGCTATGGCAGGGAACAGTTTGCAGCGTACCCCCTGTTCGATGAGTTGATGACCCAGTGCATTAGCGATATGGGTTTTGCCAGTGCCGCTGGGGCCAATCAAGCCTTTGACCAATAGTCAAAAGGGTCATCACCGGCAAGGCCCTGATTGGTTATAAGCCGCTCCAAAAACGACGCAACACGGCCGCGGGTAAAGAAGGTTTGCTTGATCACATGATCAAATTCGCGCAGAAAAAATTCTTGGTTATTCGGTGAAAATTGGCTTGCCCATCGATCTACATGAGCCGCATCAGGCCAATCAATTTCATCTTCTCGGTAAGAGCTAATTGTATTTGCGATAGACTCCAATAACTCATCTCTTTCACTCATGCCGCCATCCTTGATGTTACTTATCGACTTATTATTTGAAATTGAAAACCTTATAGCATTGATAATATTGTGTTTTTCCCACCTTTACTCTCCCGCCAACTCTATGTAGCGACAAAACGCGTTCGCCAGTTGCATTTGCCGAGGTGTTTTGCAATCCGCTTCAAAAACTGAAGGCGAAGCGACCAGAATAGCCAGGCATTTTGCCCGCGAAATCGCAACGTTCAACCGATTCGGACTGTAGAGAAACTCCATGCCTCTAGGCGCATCAGCATAGCTTGAGGTCGCCATTGAGAAGATGGCGATTGGAGCTTCCTGCCCCTGAAACTTATCGACTGTTCCCACCCTTGCTTCAGGTAGCCTTTGATGAATCTCGAAAACCTGCGCATTGTAAGGCGCAATGATCAAGATATCCTCAATGGTTACTTCACGCTCATAGCCTTCTCCGTCAATCCAAGTCGTCTTGTCGGCAAGAATCTGGTTCACTACTCGAACAACTTCCTCAGCTTCTTCTTGGGAACTGCTTGTGTTACCACTGTGTTCAACGGGGAGATATCGCAAACCAGATCCTGAAAAAGGCCCCTTCGATCTAATCTCATGATTCCCGGATTTTTCCACGGAAGTTAGTTTGCTCTCGTAGAATAGCTCCGAGTTGAAGCGGCAGATGTCAGGGTGGAGTCGATAGGTCACCCCAAGAAACAAGCCTTGATTATCAGAAATTGTCTGATGCCCTTCCAAGAGGTGATCCAAGGCGGAACAATCCGTCCCATCTGGGTGGGAGCCTTGGGTAGGTTGCTCAAGCTGCTGCGGATCGCCAAGAAGAATCAAACTTTTCGCGCACCCAGACACGGCGACAACATTGGCGAGCGCCATCTGCGCCGCCTCGTCCACAATAAGCACATCTAGAGTGTCTTGGGCCTCTTCACGAGCCCAGAGAAAACTGGTCGCTCCCGCGACTTGCGCACGTCCGTCTCCTAGAGCCTGGAAAACGTCTTTGTTGCTCTTGGCAAAGGTCAGATTTGGTAGATCCAGCTCTTTGCTATCCCCACTGGGTTTCTGGATACACTTGAGGTCGATATTTCTCTCTCTCGCCACATCAAGAGCCTTATCAATAAGATTGCGAATGACCTTATGACTGTTCGCGGTTATCCCGACGGACTTCCCCTTCTCAACAAGATCACAGATAACGTGCGCTCCGGTGAATGACTTCCCCGTCCCTGGAGGGCCCTGAATAGGCAATACATTACCGTTCAAAGTTGGAGCTATTCTCAGTGCTGCATCAAGTGTTAATTCGCCGTCGAGCTTGAGGGCGAACCCTGTATCACCAACTTTTACACGAAGTAGAATCGACCGACTTGCCATGAAAGGCCCATCACCTTCGAGGCCATGTTGAGCTACGTATTCTCCCAAACGACAAAGAGCGTTTCTCTGTTCTTTAGTTCCAATGACCAAATGTGAAAAAACAGCCTCCGGATGAATATCCGCCGTCGCTCTCTTCTTCTTGATATCGATTGTTCCATCTTCCATCGACACCGATTCGACCTTCCCAAGATCATCACCCCCAGCTACCTTGAGATCCTCCCCAGCTCGAACTTCCGTGTCTTGGGGTGCAAACCTATATCGGTCGGTCGGTATGCCCGTTTTGGACTTACCGACGGTATCAACAAATTCAAGGTTTGAGATGGCAGCCCGTTCCCGCAAGAGGTCATCCGGCTGTAAATCACATAACCGGAAATATTCCCACCAAACCGACTTTTCTTCTCTTCGATGCCATTCAAGTAAGTGCGCCAAGATCCAGCGTCCATGTTGTTCGCTGTTACGCTCGCTCGCATCAACCGGAACCCCGTCAATCAACCTATCAACGAGTTCTTGAATCCGTTGGGCTTGCTCATCTGCTTCCTGGCTGGGCTCACCCCCTGCTTCTGGCCGATTGATTTGATGCCCTTGGCCAATCAGCTCGTCCCGCAAACTCTCGAGCCAATCTCTCAATGCGGCGGTTGAGTAGCAGTCATCTGCGTTATAAGCCTCAACGACTGATTTAGTCTCGTCACCCACCGAGTCAAAATTATCCAACTCGATTTGGGACGATAGACGGGTTAGCGCCACGTTCGCATCATGGAGCGAGATCTTTCGTTCAAACTTGAAAAACGGTTCCAGCTTTTTGAGGGAGTAGCTTTCCACACTGGCACGCAATCCGTGTCGAACGACACTAAGCAGGTCAACGAACACCAGCCCTCGAAGCAGGTTATCTATTTCGTTCTCGCGCGAGGCGTACCGCCCCATGAGGCGCTTCAACGCCGATGGCTCATATGGGGCGAAATGATAGACATGCATTTCCGGGAATTGCTTGCGACGTTCGGTGACGAAATCGACAAACCCCTCAAAGGCGGCTTTCTCCGCATCAGGATCAAAAGCCCATTCGGCCCTGTATCCCAACGCATCATTGGAGTTTTTGTAGGCGTAACCAAACAAGTACTCCAGCCCATGCTCCCCAACAAACTGGTCGCTTTCAATATCAAAGAAAACGTCACCTTCGGATGGCTCAGGTAATGCTCCTAGCCCTGTGCCGGATAACGGTTCGAGAAATTCACGCTTGAGTTCACCGTTTTCGCGGGCCAAGACCTGGATGGCCGCTTGGGCTCTGGCTTTTTCAAATGCGGGTTTTGTTCCCCTTTTTGGTTCGAAGGGAATAGGCGTTGGAAGTTGGGCCAGCGCTTTCATGGTGGCAACGCCATTCGCGTTAAGCTCTACTATCTGCGCTTTACTGATATTGGCAACCAGACAGAGATGGTCATCATCTCGTCGGCGCTGGTCACACTGGTTCTGCCAACGACAGATATCGCAGTGGGACTTCGGATCCGGGTAGGTCTCGGCAGGTTCGTCAGCGCTGACGTCCTTCTCTGCTGCCCGCTTTACCTGACGAAAATAGGCTGCATAGTCTGCAAACCTGAAGGCCTGCGGCTCATAGTCGCTCCATGGAGCGACGACATAGATAAACTCTGGGTCTACCCCTTGAATGCGCGACAGAAGATCTGCGTAGAGGCACAACTGAAGAATGGTTCCGCCTTTCGTCTCACGAGCGAGTTTAGTATCAACGATTTCGTACGACCATTCCCCTAAAGCGCATGGCTTTTCTACTCTCGTCAGAAAGTCGGCTCTTCCACTCCAGATCCCATTCCTCAGGGCTGCTTGAGCGATGACTTGCTTACCTGCTTTCATCGCCTCAACGGTCTGACTCACGCTTTGATCGGTTACTTGAACCCCATCAATTGTTGTTACGTCCAATTCTCTGGTTCGTAGGTGCTCGATATAGGCCATTTCATGTCGCTCACCACGCTCTCGTAGAATTTCCAATAACGGATCATAGTGATCTGGCTTTGCAATCGCTCCCAACGCAACTTGCTTTTCAAGCACCATCAAATGATCGCAAGCGCTGTGAGCAACCAGATCGGTGGCCGTGAGCTGAAACTTCCCGTTCGTGTGCCTCATAGGCTGAAAACTCCATGTGCGCAGGTGCTTTGAGGAAACAGAGATGATCGTTTTCGCCAAGCCGAAAAACGCAAACCATCAAGATATGACACCAAACCCTATAACAAATGTGCAATCCATTAATGTAGGCTACATTCTGTCAGCAAGCATGGCTTAATCTTTGAAATGAAAGCTATCTTTCATTTTTGCATTCTTCGGGCAGATAGGAGAAAGTTTCCTTTCACCAATAACAAGAGATGTTCAATTTCATCTCCAGCCTCACACATGGAAGCGCATTGATGTTGGACTCGGAACAAATCCACAAGGAACTCATACGGCTCGGCTATGACATCGAGCCAGGTAAGAATCACCCCTCCTACGCCTATGAACACTACATGGGCAACAACAACTATCTATATGTGAAACGGAGAGATGGTGAACTGGTTAAAAAGGAGCCGCTCGTTTTTCCGCCCATGGCCGGAAAACTTGAGAGGGAGGTGCAAAACTTAAAAGGTCTACACCTGTCTCCGACTCCAGTTAAGAGTTCAAGTTATCGCCGGCTCCCCAAGAAGAATGGTGAATCACAACACGGCTATCCTGCTGATGTTGAGGACATCAATGCTATATCAGAGGTTGTGAGGATTTTTGGCCAGCCCGAAGCATTTGTTGCCCCCTCCCATCGCGAAGCGCCCGAAAAAATTCAGGAGAGTTCCATGCCATTTCCTCTAAACCAAATTCTTTACGGTCCTCCTGGCTCGGGAAAGACATATCAAACGACTGATCTGGCTGTGCAAATTGCTGATCCTGAATGGTACCGCGACAACGAAACTCAGCCACCTTCAGAGGAAGGACGGTTGGCCCTTAAGGCTCGATTTGACGAACTGGTCAGGGAGGAACGTGTTCAGTTTACGACCTTTCACCAGAGCTTCGCCTATGAAGACTTTATCGAGGGCATTCGGGCTGAAAGCGATCCCGAAACAGATGAGCTTCACTACCCTGTGCGAGATGGTGTTTTCAAAACGCTATGCAAAAATGCCGACAAACGAGTCATCGCTCATCAAACTATTTCGCCGAAAAGCTTAACAGATCGGGCGGTTTGGAAAATGTCCCTCGGGAACTCGCAGACAGCTGAGGCTGGTGAGGTTTTCACCGAGTGTCTTGAGAACAATTACGTGCTTCTTGGATGGGGCGAAGACGCGGACTTTTCAGGGTGTGACGATTTCGAATTAGTCAAAAAGCAATATCTAGTGCACAATCCCTCTGAAAAGCAAGAGTATGCCTTTCGTGCCGTAAACACCTTCAGAAACCACGTTAAGGAGGGCGACCTGCTGGTCATCTCGGACGGAAATTCTCGCTTCCGTGGCATAGCCGAGGTTACAGGTCCTCACAGAACACTGAAGGACAAGCCAGATTGGTTCCATCAAGCCCGTGATGTGAAATGGCTCCAGGTTTACGAAACTTCGCGCCCAGTTAGTGAGCTGTATAGCAGCCAGTTTACTCAGATGACCCTATACAAGTTAAAGCCATCCAAACTGAACACCAGTCGCTTATTGGAAATGGTATCGACGGATTTTCCCGAAGAAGATGCGCCGCCGCACGTGTTAATCATCGATGAGATCAACCGAGGCAACATCGCCCGAATTTTTGGCGAATTGATAACCCTCTTGGAGCCGAGCAAACGAGCTGGTGCCTCTGACGCGCAGTCCGTGACACTGCCTTACTCCAAAGAGATATTTTCAGTTCCTTCCAACGTGTTTGTGATTGGTACGATGAATACTGCCGATAAATCCTTGGCACAGCTTGATTTGGCCCTCAGAAGACGCTTCAACTTCATCGAAATGCTGCCAGACCCGAGTCTTCTTTCAGGCACTAGCGTCTACGACATCCCCTTAGACACCTTGCTGGATGTGATTAACCAACGTATCGAAGTCTTACTGGATTCCGACCATCAGATTGGCCATGCATATTTCATAGGACTGGCAGATCTAGACTCAGAGCCGGATCGCCAGATCGCACTCAAAAGTATCTTCCGCGAGAAAGTCATACCCTTGCTCCAAGAATACTTTTTCGAGGATTATGAGCGTATTGGATGGGTCTTAAATGATCCTGCAAAGCCATCTGAACATCGCTTCATCACTCCGGGTACTGCAAGCACCAACGCATTCACCCGACAGCTGTCGGATCTGTTCCAGGGAGATATAGCAGAACAGTTGACAGATAACCGGTTCAGGATCAATGAGGACGCATTCGACGAAGCCGCAGCGTATCAGCTGATAGTTGGAATGGACCGGTGATTCAGGTTCGCGAGTACGCAACGCTTACCGCTGATCCCGAGGCTACATCAAGTATAGATGTCGGTCGCGTGTCCGACGCGAGTTTTGAGTGGCTCATCGACTTGCATGATCAGTGGCACCAGGATTCGAAGCTCATCATCCGGAATCGCAAGAAGTATTTGAAACTGGGAAGCTATGTAGGTTATCTACAAAGCCCTTCCGGTGAAGGTATTGAGATACTGCCCAAAACCGAATTAGCGTCGCCGGAGGAGCCTGAAGTCCTTCGAAAGCTTCTTCAAGATATGCTCAGATGCTCAGGGGTGCTGAAACACCGTGAAGGGGACGCTGCTGATCTCGCACGCTCAGACCTACCGCTTCATGAATGGATAATTTCCCAGTATCTTAACGAGCTGACGCACTTGGTTAAGCGCGGCCTGCAATTCGATTATGAAACCGTTGAGGAAGAAAGCCGGTTTATTCGAGGCCAACTGGATGTGGGCAGACAAAGTCGACAATCCCCAGCAAGGGCCATCTGGTTCAATATCCGCCATGACGTATTCAGCCCCAATAGAACCGAAAACCGCCTGCTCAAAACTGCTCTGGACTTCGTGCTAAAGCTAACAAAGGACGGGCGAAACTGGCGGATCGCAAACACGCTTTCTCATCAGCTCTCGGTTATTGAGTCTTTCACAAAGCCGATGACCAAAATCAGTCAGTGGCAGAACACCAAATTGATGCAGCCATATCGAGCTATAAAACCGTGGTGTGTTTTAGTTCTTGAACGGCTGAACCCCAACTTCCAGCACGGGCTCCACAGCGGCATTGCAATGCTTTTCCCGATGGAACAGCTTTTCGAAAACTACGTAGCTCACCACGTCGAAAAATCTATTTCTTCAGGCGCTAAGCTCACGTTACAAGCTGCAAGCCAGCACTTGATAAAGCACTCGCCAGATGGGGGCCCAGAGAAGCCTTGGTTCCAGCTAAAGCCAGACCTTTTGCTGACTTACCTTAGCCGCAAGACAGTCATGGACGCTAAATGGAAACTTCTCGACTCCACACAAAGCACAACGGCTGATAAGTACGGCATCAAGCAGGCCGACTTGTACCAGCTCTTCGCCTACGGCCAAAAATACCAGAATGGGTATGGTCATATGCTGCTGATCTATCCGAAGCATTCAGCATTTCAGGAACCGCTGGCAAAATTGAGCTTTAGCGAAGATCTTCATCTATGGTGCGTCCCGTTCGACATGCATCAAAAACAATTAGTCCCTGGTCAGTGGACTCGCTTTTTTCCAGCCCTAGCTCAGAATGAACCCGAAACGTACAACAGCCCTCTGCATGAGAGGCTCGATACGATTGAAGATGTTGCCAGAGTGCTTGGTGGAAATAATGGTTCGGAGCTGTCTCGACTTCTCAAGCTACATCTCGGTATTGAGGGAGAACTCACGCTCATTCCAGAGAAGGCGGGAATGCATCGCAATCCTGGGAATCCTGGGAATCCTGGGAATCCATTTGATGATTGGTCTGAACACGAGCGCGTGGTCGGTTTTAATTATGACATTACAGACCCGGTTAGCAACCGCAGCGTTGGTACCGGAATGCTCTTGCTCCCTTTCACAACCAAGCAACTACTGAGGAAACTCGAATCCGTACATAAAGAGGTATCAGCGACTTGTTAGCGGTGCGATCCCAAACAATGCCGACGGCCTCAAGGCGAGCATGGAGGAGAGCTTTCAGCTTTTGGGCCTTACGGAAGGCCCCAAGTCATAGATCGCGACCCCGCGTTGGACAGAGATCATGATCTCTGGGTATCTGGTTGATCTAAGACCCGTCAGTTGGAGTGACGTTCAACTTATCACCGAAGCTCGCCAGTGCCTCCCATTGATCAGGTGAATATCCCGAGCGAAGGAGTTGTATGGCACCCACCGGCGCTTCCAAGCGGGTACCGTTGCCCTCTGCCTGGTAAAGACTGTTCCCAGTCTGGAAAAATTGGTTATCTAGCTCTTCAAGGACGAGGCTTGTACAACACCAATCCCCCGGCACCCGGCGGCCCTTCCGGTCGTCAACAACAATGCCCCACAGCACTCTCTTTTCAATCCGCTTTCCGCCTTCAGTGAAATCGACGAGATACTAATTTTGGATGATAGTGTCAGCGTTCATTTCAGATCTCCAGTATGTTTTTCTAGATCCTAGTCGCATACACGGAAATGTCAAAAAATGTTTAAAATCAATTATTTATTGAAAAGTTGAGTAGCGAAAATCCCGAGCCATATTATTTGTCGCCAAAAGGCAGAGTTACTCCATCAAAGCCAAGGACTACGCTTCGCAACATCGCTGATCGAAACCAACGTTCAGCGATTTCAACAAGTAACTGTTCGGCGTCAACTATCCTGTCCGACCGGTCATCCTAATTGTCGCCGAACACATTTTCGTCACGCTCGAATGAATTGGCCTTATTTGGCATAAAAAAACCCCGAATATCGGGGTTTTTTTCATTGCGAGTGTTGAGCCTGCACAGAAAGGAAATTTCCCTTTGTGTGCAGGTTAGTTTGGTTAAGCCATTTTGCGTGTGATGTGTGAGTTCACCGATGAATAGGATATCCGGAAACCCGTTCGATCCCGCATCAGCTGGTCAGCCCAGTCCACACCTTTGGTGTCCGATTCAAGAATCGGAGTAGGTGGCATAAGTGTAATCGCTTTTATACCCACTTCCGCTAATCGCTCAGTGAGTGTGTTTGCGGCAATTTCGCCCGCCAGATTTCGGTCTTTATCAGCAAAAATTAACACGGTACTCACACCGCCAGGCGGTATGAACGACGTCAGCATTGATGTTGATATGGTGGGCCATACGGGTAACTGCGTTGCCTCAGTAACGGCCAAAGCCGTTTCCAAGCCTTCCGCAACACCGATTACACCGGCTAAGCCGATGCTGGAGAAGCGAACGTGCCTCCCCTTGCTCTGCTTGTTGACGGCGGGCGTTAACTTCCTTGGGGCATTTTTACGACCAAGAAAATCAACTTTCATACCGCTTTTCGTTAAGAATGTTCGGTGTATAGATACCGGCATTCCGTCGTTGTTGCGAACTAACGCGACGAGTGCACCGTAGCGCCCCAGGATTTTACCGTCTGTTCCGATGTAGTTCAGAGCCGGATGAAATCTTAGGTCACTGGCGGCGATCGCTGCTTTTTTAATCCGTCGTCGGTCGCAATAGATCCGAGCCGGGTACGCTCGCAGGTCGCTCAAAGGTATCGAGTCTTTCCATACCTGATTAAGCCAAACCCGCAGGTTTGTTTCGTCGATGACCTTAGGCAGTGACGTTCTCACCGATCCAGCCTCGACAACGTTGTTGGCCAAAAAAGCCTCTAATTGGTCGTATGCTTTGGTGAATGACCATTCATTCACCCACATCAGCATGTCGATTCCTTCCGGGATGACACGCAAACTTTGCTTAACACCACCACCGGTAATGTTGGCATCCTGGAAGAGTCGAAACCCATCCAGACCACCATCGACCGGGCAAGAAACATTCGTTCCCAGTTTATTGACGGCATGCTCAAGCGCCGGCGCCAGTGTCAAAAAAGCACTGAGCCACCGACCTTCCATTTGACGCTTGAGTTTTGTTGAGTCTCTCTTGGACATCGTTTTCTCCTGATAAACAGTGACGAGTTATTGATTGCCACTGCCGAGCAGTGAGCAGAAGGGGCTGATGCCCCTTCGCAAGATCAGTGGATTCTGCGAACCACCCATTTAAACGGCACCCAAATGTCGCCGAACTTTTGCAAATACAGTTCGGTGACACGATCCGCGGTGACCACGTTAAGACGGCGAACAGGAATGCCCCGGCCATTAACAGACGGAAGCAAAGAGGGTTGAGCTGGCATGGTGAGATACCTTTCGTTGAGACAGGAACACACCAGGCCCAAGGGACAGAGTGTGTCCCATGAAGGGGGTTTATTTAGCGCAACAGCTTGCGGCGGTAATACCGTAGCCAATCGAGCATTTTTTCCGGATCAACGCCCCATTCACCGCAACAACGTGCGAATGAAAAAGGCAGCTCCCGGTTTTCAGACAGTATCCACTCCCAGGCTTCTTCGGATGGCTTCCTTGGAAGACCACCGCGAGATTCACCAAAGGCGCTTTTGACTGTTTCTAGTAAGAGTTTTTCCCTGATGGCAGGGATATCTTGGTCTAGGATGTACAGCGGTTCACCCGGAGGCGTGCTGCATTTTTGACGGGTGGACAGCTCCATGTGCCCTCCTTACAGAGGAACACGCCACCCCTGCGGGAGTAACGTGTTCCCGCTGAGGTGGTGAATAGTGGATCAGAGATCAAGTCCAAGCATGTTACTTGCGATGTTGAAGAGTGCGGATTGCAGCTCCCTGACATCGTTAATAACGCACCAGTTCTTAAAATACGTCTCCACAGCTTCTGACCCTATACCAATGGCATAGGTCGTGATTTGATCTTTAATCAGACCATTGATGTAATTAACTGCAGTTCCGTTGTCGGGATCTCCATCGGTTATGACGATGATCACTTGGCGTTGCTTGTGGCTTCCGCTCAGTTCTCGCGCCGCATAAAGCAGGCCTTCGGCCAAAGGTGTGGTTCCGCCCGATCG
>Ga0136591_1000698_pt1 | contig 12744 bp, 25 predicted proteins | sample AntRauMFilla3767_FD_104929 | JGI IMG/M metagenome (GOLD analysis project Ga0136591, IMG submission 104929) | Saline lake microbial communities from Rauer Islands, Antarctica - Metagenome Filla 3 #767 | ecosystem: Environmental > Aquatic > Non-marine Saline and Alkaline > Saline | place...
CAGCGATCAACGAAGGTCGAGCTCGCGGCTGAGTTCGGCGATCTCGTCCCTGGACAGGGGTTGGCCGTCGGCGCGCTCGACGAACAGGTGGTACTGGGTGCGCTCGCCGGTGCGGTAGTCCTCCTCGTCCGCACTGTAAATCCAGCTGCGCGCGCTCGGCGTCGAGTTCGACCAACCGAGCCACTGGCGTTGCCGGATGAACGAGTCACTGTCGAGCTCGTCGAGCGCCGGGAACCACTCATCTTCGAGTTCCCAACCCCTGTCGTCCGTCTCGCCGAACTCGACGTCCTCGGGAGTCCACGTCTCGTACGTCACCGACACCAGGTATCCATCGTCACTGGCGGTGCGGGGTGCGGGCGCCGAGCGTCGGGCGGCGCGCATGTACCCTTTCGATCCCAGACGCTCGATCAATTCCTCCGCCTCATCGAGAAGATCGATGGCCCTTCCGAAGTCGCGTTTGAGGTCGGACGGGATCGACGACCAACTTCCCCAACGTTTTTCGAGGTCTTCTCCCCAAAGGTTGAGTTCGCCGATCGCCATGTTGACGTTGAAACGGGCTTCGTCGGGTGTGCCCGTGGCTGCCGATCGCCGTCGTGCCCTCCTCCGGCGGCGATGTGCGGCCCGTGGTTTTCCGGCGGCGGTCAGTCCGTGGTGCTTCGGTGCCCGTTCCAATTTGTCGATGGCTTTTTCGGCGGCGACGAGTTGGTCGATGACATCGCCGAATGCCGATTTGAGTTCACGAGGGAAACTGGCGTACCCGTCAGGGAACCGGCGCCCACCCATCGGATCGGTCGCGTATTCGAGTTCACGTTCGTAGTCGTTGAGCGTCTGGATGGCGTCGATCACCGACTCGCGCGCCGATTGCATGGGGTCTTGGGAAGCTGCCTGTCTCGAGGCTTTGAGATCACTGGGCAGGTCGTATCCGTCGCCGCCCAAGGCACGGTTCGCTTGCTGGACCTCGTCGTAACTGTACGGGTTCTTGAGGCGGTCGCCGCTCGTCGCCCAAGCGGAAAGGTCGTACAGGGCGCCTTCGATGCGCCCCGACGGACGTTTCGCGGGGAGTTCGTAACCTGCCGGGTCGCCCAAGGCGCGACGGGACTCGCGCACCGCCTCGTACTGGTACGGGTTGCCCGTTTTTTTGCCCCCGGTCGCCCAGCGAAACAGGTCGAGCAACGCTTTCTTGGCGTCCGCTGCCGTGCGGCGGGCGGCGTTGCGGTCGAGCCGCTGGGCCAACTGGAGCAGCTTGCGGGCACCCGCTTCGGTGGCCGGCGCCGAGATTGTGTGCCCCGGCGACGTGCTGTCCTGCGTCGTCTCATGGTGTCTCCTGCGGTGTGAGTCCTCACTGATTGCATGCACCCGCCCCCCGTACAAACGGGTTACCGGTGCCTGCGGAGAAATCCGAACCACCTTACTTGACAACTGTCACAATCGTACCTACCTTGGGGGTGTACCAAGGATGTCCCATAAACATAGTTATGTGACACGCTGAACCCACTCAGAACGCACCCAGGACCGGAGAGAACACCATGTACAGCAAAAACGACACCAGCAACGACCCCCGCGTTCCTTACCTTCTCGGCACGCCCGTGCGTTTCAAACAGGAGATCGCAGTTGGCGTGTATCCCGTCGAGGCTGGAACGCTCGGCGTCGTGACCCACGTGCCCTGTGAGGGCGATGCACGCCTCGTTGTGAACGCCGACGCCGACTTCGGCGACGAGTCGAGCAATGTGGTGTGGGAAGGCGACGACCTCAACCTCGTCACCGAGGACATCGAACTCGACCCGTACAACATCAGCGACAAGGGGATGCGGCTCATCGGTTCGCTGATGCAGGACACCCTCGCCGAGGTGACCGAGAACGTCCCCCACGTCTCGGAGCATTTCTTCGGCAACCGCATCGCCGTCGTGCTCGAAACCGGCTCGCAGTTGGAAGCGGAAGTCGTGGAGATCAACGAGTTCGGCTGGTCCATCCGCGTCCACGTGCGTTTCGAGGACGACTCCGGTTGTTTCATCGCCGGTCAAACCATGGAAGTGGACGGCTCGAAAGGGTCGAGCGTCGATGAACTCGCCGAGGCGATGATCAAGCACATGCGCTGAAATGAAACACCGCCCGGTGGGAGCCGTCGGGCCGACCAAGACCACACACGAACCAGAGAGAGGACGACATGTCTTTTGGCGAAATGGGCAAACGAGAGTACGAATTCTTCGAGGGTGAAGTGGACAAGATCAGGGGTGGCACCGTCAAAGGGTTCGCCGTCGATCCCGACCACTTCCCGATCATCATCGTCGAGAAGGACGGCAAGGATTACGGGATCGTCATCTCGCGCGACATGGAGGGCAACGGGCGCGGCCACTTCGACGTAGGCGAGGTGGGCTGACGGGATCTCCAGCCCTGGACGGCACGAATAACCCACGCAAATGAATGGGAGATGCACCATGTTGAACAAAGCCAAGATTCACCGACTCGAAGAGGCCGCGCGGATGATGGCCGAGCCGATCACGCCCTTCGGGCAGGAGGCTCGCACCGCCCTCGTCGCACAGGGCGATGCACACCCACGGATCATGATCGAAACGTCCGCCTTCGGCTCAGACGAGTTGAACGACGTACGAAAGAAAGCGGCCCAGGCTGGGTTTGCCGTGGTCGAGTGGGATGTGGAACCCCGTTCCGAGGGCCTTGTCGATGTTTACCTCGCCATGGCCGACAACTGAGTTCCAGCCCGTCTGAGGGTTTCAGTGCCGGGTCGCACCCGGCGGCGGGGGTTCGACTCCCCCACGGGCTTTGAAGCACTCTTAGGACACGACACACACGAGCAGGAGGTTGGACATGACGACCGCCACGAAACGAAGACAGGACAAGAAACGCTTCCACACCACCCGGTGCCGGGGGTTGCAACCGCAAATTGCTTGAGGAGGGCGTCCACTGCCCCTGGTGCGGTCGCAAGAAACCGCGCGGGATGCGGCAACTGACTCCCGAGGCTGTCTGGAAAGTCACAACCGAGGGAGACGTCGAGGGGCGTACACTGCGCACCGTCGGTTTCTTCTCGGGCCGTCTGCCGGACGTGGTCGCCGCATGCGCCGACCGCGCCTCGTGGACGCTGTGGCTTCGGAAAGCCACGCCGGAGGACGCCGAGGGTGCGGACGTGGTTCCCATCCCCGAAGACGAACCAGCGGCGGCGCGTTCCGTCGACATCAACACCGTGGGCTGGAGCGACGTCCACGACCTAAAATCTCTGCTCCGCTCGCGCGACGGCGTGTCGATCAAAAACCGGCGTCGCAACTTCACCGTCACCTTCCGCAACTGAGAGGACAACCATGGCAGACGCATTGATCGGACTTGACCCCGCCACTCGCAACGAGGTGCTCGGGTTTATGTGGCACCTCCACATGAACCTGCGCGACAAGGTACGCCCCCGGCGCCGCGTCACGTACTACGGTGACAAAATCGTCTGCGTGCACGACGGACTCCACGTCGACATCGACGTGGTCGACGTGCGCATCGACGACACCAACTGGGTCGAGCTCGAAGTGCTCGAAGACCACGAGCGCGTACTCACCGACTCGTTCACCATGGACCTGGAGGGGATCGAGGACGTGGTCGGGATTGTGCGACGCATCATCACCGAGCCGGGTGTCGACCACCGCTTTTGATTTACAAACGGCACAAACGTACCTAAGGTAACAGCACCACATACACACACGAGGAACACGACCATGAAAAACGCACTGGCAAACCTCTCGGACAAGGCAACCGAACGCGTCCTCCAGTTCCAGCAGGACTTGGGTGCCCGACTGCAAGAGAAATACGGCGACGGGGCGGAGATCGTACTGCTGGGCCACGGGGTCGACCTGATTCTGCCCGATGGCCACAAGGTGGAACTTGACCTGCGCGACGTCGACGAAGACGCCCTCGTCCTTGAGTTCGCCGTCAAGGCGGAGGGCGCCCATAGCGCCGAGATCGTCGGCGTCTCCTGCGACGAGAAAGGTGTAGATCATCTGGTCTACAAAACCACCCAGGTGGAGTTCCTGAAAGGGTGCGACGAACTCGACGAGATTTTCGATACGGATCGCGGCATGGACGCCATGACCCACAGGCGACAACTCAACATCGCCCACGACCGCGTCTTGACGGCGGACATCAAACTCGAACAGGCACTCGGTGCGCTCGGGCGCCTCGCTGAGGAAGGCGGGATCGACGTCGAGTTGCACGACGAAGTGTACGACCTCCAAACCTGCACCCATCGTATCCGGCGGGTGCTCGACAAAATGCGTCGTCGGGAGGATGGCGACGGCGCCGCCGCAAGACTCCACAAGGTCGATTTCCGAGACACTGAGATCGACGCCATTGAGGGGATGCGTGGCATCGTCGGGGATTTCAACCACGTGTCGGTCGAATACCGATTCAGCGAACGCGACGACAACGTCACCATCGACACCATCGACACGGTAGGGTGTTACAACACTGAAACCGAGGCGTACGTGCAGATGGCCATCGGAGGGCGGCGGCGACTGCGCACACTGAAACCATTCGCCGCGCACCTCAAAGACCTCGCCCGTCAGGTGCTGTGACTCATTTGTTGCGACGCTCGGCCTGTACACGAAACACAACCACGAGAGGATGACATGACCATCGAGGCCATCACACAGACCGACCTGGGCGAGCACGAGCGCCCTGAGGCGGCGCATCTGTTCAACATGGCGGTGACGTGCCTGCAAAAGGGCATGCAAGGCCGCACCATGCGCCACGTGCGCGCCGTCAAACGTTCGCTGTGCGACAGCATGTTGTCGGCGCCGAACGTCGACGCGCGCCGTTTCTGGCACCAGTGCTACCTGCTCGCCGACGAGCTCGAAATATTCGCCCGCCGGTAAGACCGGCAACGCACCACCACCTTGTCGAGGATCGAATGAACGCAGCGCACGAAGCGGCACAGACACTCGCCGAACGCGAGGACGCCTATCTCAACGAGATCGACGACGGCGTGTTCCTCGTCGGCGGCAACGTCGAGGTGAAAGACCTCGGCGGCGGGCTCATTGAGGTCACGAACCTGCGCGGGCGTCAGTCGGCGACGACCCGCTCGGTCGCACTGGCCGTCGAAAGAGGCGAACATTACATGGGCAAGGTGTCGCACGTCGACGAACGCGACGAACACGACCAGGACGCGCCGGTGCGCCCGGTGCTCGACGACAGTCACCTGCGCAACGAATAACCCGAGGGCACGCACATGCGACAGATCATCATCAAAGTAGACGTCACCGAAGGGTCGACCTGGTTCCCCCTCGCCGAGAAACCCGACCTGGTGTGGCGGTGGGGGATCACGCGCCGACCGCCGGAGGACGCCGAGCCTCGACACGGGTTCAACGCCCAGATGGAGGACGAGCGCCACGACTGGCTGTGGCGCGACGGGCGTTTCAAGTACATGGGCGTGGGCCACCTGACAGACCACGTGTGGCTCGTGCTCCAGTACGACGTGGACGCGCCCGAGGACGAGGCGACCGTGGAGTGCACCGAATGCCAGCAAGAACTCCCCATCTCGGCGCGTTTCTGCATGCGCTGCGGCACACCGACGAACCGAGGAGCGTGACATGTCACAATGGTACGACGGAGAACAGATCAGGGACCAGTCGGAGAACCCCTGCGACGAATCGGAGTACGCGGCCAAAAAGCGCCTGCTTACCCGTACCGACGAGACCTTCCACATCACCACCTGCGACACGCCCGTCGACAAACTGGAGTGCGCAAAGTGCGGCGGGGAGGATTTCAATGTCGGCGTCGCGCAGTGGACCACCGCCATCCGGTGTACGACGTGCGGATGGGAACTGACCGTGCACGAAGGGTAGACGCGACCCCATACTCACGGAGAAAAGAGATGGTGACCCAAATCGAAATCACAGTCATGACCGCACTCATCGTGTTGCTTGTCGCAGGGTTGGCGTCGGTACTCGACACGTCCTTCTTTGAGTAACCGCCATCGAGTGGATGGGATTGACCAGTAAACGAATTCACACACGAACGGGAGAAGACACCATGACCAAACGAAACATGACAATTGACGAGCTCGTCGAATCGCACGACGAACACACGCGCCGCAAGGTGCTCGAACGGCTCGAGAAAACACTCGACATGCTCGAGGGTGCCCGGGCGGACGTCGTCGCCATGATCGACGCCGTGAGTGAGCGCCGGTACATCGAACAGACCCTGATGCGAGGGGCACCCAAAGCCTCCCAGGTGCTCAACGAAGCCGCCGTGGAACTGACGAGCGCCGTCATCGAGCACAACACCGTGGACGCCTTCGCCAAAGCGGCGCGCGGCGCGCCCGACGAGTTGGGCGCCGACGTGCGGGCTGCGTTTGTCGCTGCGGAGACGGGACTGAACGCCGGGAAAAAAGACGAGATGCTCCAGGACGTCTACCGCCGCCTCGAAAAGTACGTCGAGGAGGAACGCCCCGAAGCCTGGGAGGAGCACGACCCGGCGCCGCGTGACCGGGTCGACCACAACTCGGACGTGCGCAAGGTGATCGACGACCGCAAGACCGACATCGGCACCGACGAGGAGGGCGGTAAGTTCGTCTCCGGCGGCGTTCTGCACTTCAACAGCCCGCTGGGGGATAACGACCGGTCGATCTGCGCACAGTGCGGGACGCGCGAGCCGCAAGAGTACATCGGCGCACACAGCCACGAGCTCGACCGGTGCCCCGACTGTTACGACGCTTTCCAGCAGGACCGGCTCGAGCCGGGGATGCTGGTGCGCATCAACAACTTGCCGTGGTCGGGCGAGCCGGACCGGGAAGCCCAGATGGTCGGCCTGCTCGGTCAGATCGTCAAAGGCCCCTACACGACCGAAGCGGGAACCTACTTCGAGGTGGAACTCGACGCCCCCATGTCCGTGATCGCCGACGCCTCCCACTGGTCGGTCGACGAGGTGCGCGGGCACGAGAAACGGTTCGAGTTCGAGCCGCGCCAACTCGACGACCGCTGGTAAGCGCCGACAGCCGAAACGGGGCGTGCGCGCCCCGTCGCTCGCAGATGGTTCTGCGGGCCTGACGATGGCAGCCATCGTCGGCACATACGAACAATACGCAGTGAGGTAGTATCATGGGCATCAGGAAACGAGGCACCGTCAAGTGGTTCAACAACGCGAAAGGCTACGGCTTCATCAAAGCGAGCGACGTCGAGGGGGACATTTTCGTGCACTACTCCGACATCCAGGGGTCGGGGTACAAAAAACTGTCCGAGGGCGACCGGGTCCGGTTCGACATGGTCGAGTCCGACAAGGGCCTCAAGGCGCTCGACGTCGGCGTGATCGGCCCCGCCCTGGCGTAACCCACCCGAGCCGAAACGGTGCCGCCCCCGCGGGGCATCGTTGGCGTACCGTGGTGGGTGCGTCCTGACGATGGCAGCCTGTTACTTTACAAAAGGCACAATCGTGCCTATCATCGGGGAGGACGATAATTCGAGGAGCTTAGATATGGCACGCACCGACAAACCACCCAGATTCGAGGTCAACTACGAACGCCTCGATCTTTATGAGCGCCTGGTCGAAGAACGGGGCACCCCCGACATCGAACCTCTGGACTACTGGACCTTCGAGGAGTTCGACGAACTCGAGGAGGCCCAGAAATTCGCGGAGGAACAAAGCGGCGCCGTGGAGATTTTCGAGCGCACCAATTTCCGCTGGGAATGGCCCACCTGGGACTGGGACACCAAACAGGTGGACCCCGCTTCGACAGGAAACGAGTGATGCACGAGATCGACAAACATATCAGACTCATCGAACGCACCATCGACGCCGTGCTCGAACGGCTCGGGAGGACTGCACAGTCCGTGCCCGGCGCGTCCAGCGACGTCGAGGTGAAACGCGCGGCGATCCATGAGGTGCTCGACCAGTTGCACGACGACGTCGAGCAAGCGTGCGTGTCGGGCGGAATGGACGCCGAAACCGCCGACCTCGTGGCTGCCTCACTGATGGTGGGGCTTCGCACCACGGTCGTGCACAAGGTCGTCGAACGAACCAGCAAATCCTAGAAACCCCGAACCGGAGACACACCATGCCAGTCAGAACCCACACCGAACCTCAGGCCGTGACCGATTCATGGCGCGGCGAAATGGAAACCTGTGCGATGTGCGGCGCCGAGCCTACCCCCACCTGGTGGGGCGAGGGGTGCGCGCCGCTGTGCGACACCTGCGCTGCCTCCACCTCCCACGACGAGATGGTCGCCCTGTGCGAGGAGAAGGGCCTCGGCCCCATCCCCGAGCGCAGCACGAACATCTACACCATCGAAATCGGGGTGACCGGCGACGACCACTCTTACCGTGCACCCGGCGAAATCGACAGTGCCGTCATCAAGGGCCTGTCTTTCGAGGACCACCACGGCGAGCGGTTCGAGGACACGACGCTGTACATGTTCGGCCACCGGATCGACCCCGAAACGGGAGACGAGACGTTCTACGCCATCGACCCGTTTACCATCGACCGTCAGCGGGGCCACGACACGTTCCGCGCGGCGATGTATATGCAACTCTACAACATGTACCAAACCAGCGACTCAATGCGGGAGGGCGACCAGTTCGTGGTCGAGTTCCGCAACGAGCGGTTCCGGTTCGGCACGTGGTCTTTCCACGTCGTCGACCTCAACGGCCCCGACACACGGGATCTGGCGCAACGCTGGGCGGCGACCAATGGACTGACGAGCGAACTCGCCAACTCCAACCTGTCGGCGCTCGCTCGACGCATGGTCGCCGAGACGGGGATCAACGTCAGGCCGTCGACGGTCGCCCGGCACCTCGCCGACGTGCGTGACGAGTACGAGCAGGCGACTGCATGAGGATCATCCGCACCATACGCTACTTTGCGCGCGCTTTCCGAGAAGGGCCGGTCTGGCAGGACCGGCTCGCTCGGCGCGCTTGGATTGCCTCGCAGATTTGTGTGTGGGGCGGCGTGGGCATGTCCTGCGCCGACGGGTGCTTCGAAGATGGCTCGACGCCCGAGCGCGTCGTGTACATGCTGTTCGGCTCCGGCATCCTGCTGTGCGGCGCTTACATGCTGCACATCATAAACGTGTTGGTGCGCTCCCGAATGCACGCCCGCCACGAAGCGGAGACGAGCGACTGGGAGCACCACACCACCGAAGACGAGGACGCATGATGAGTGGTGAGCGAAACCTGACATACGCGGAGAAACGCGAAATCATCATCGCTGCGTACCGGCGGATCATCCACGCCGCCGAGAAAGGGAAAGGCGTTCGCCTGAGTGCCCAGGAATGCGATTTCATCACCAATGTGGACTTTGCGGTGGTCACCGCAGTGGCGGCCGCAGACGAAGAAACCGAGACGGATGAGGATACAAGACGGTCGGTGCGCACAGGTCGACCCGCGAACACCCGCTATACCCACCTATGGAATGAGGTCGAGAAAACCGAAAAGGAATTCGGCCTCGGACACCACGCAACCAAAGACGACGGAGACGAGACATGTTGACGGACAGAGAGCGTAAGCAGATCGGACAGGACAGCGGCGACGGGCGCGAGGTCATCGGGCTGGAGTATTTCCGTGACAACGGAGCACGTGCGGGGTTCGAGACGTGTTTCGTCGAGCCAGGATCGGGCGGCGACATCGTCGACCACGTGCGCCACCTGCAAAGGTTGGGGAACCTGCCCGGGTTCAAACCGGGGTTCCGCGACGTCAACATCCTGGTGCATGCCAAAGGATACACCGAGTTGGTGCGGCGAAACGAACTCGACGACCTCAACTCGATGAACGACGGCACGTTCCGCACGCTCCGAGGGCGCCCGTACTGGATCATCAATGTGTGGGGCGACGTACACCCCCAGCGCGAGGACGAATGGATTCCCACCGAGGCCATCTGCCTCGACCTGGAAGATCACCAACTCGTCGGCGTGCGGCGCCACACCACCAAGGGCGCCCACTGTCTCGACCTGCGCATGGAAGGGTCGGTGCAACTGTACGACAAGGTGTGGCTCGACGGAGACGAGACGATTGTGGTCGATTTCATCGAGGACGGCCCGTTCAACTCGCTCGGGTTGCTCACCTGTAACCGGTTCGGTTCGGTGCGTGCTGTCCCGTACGAATCGGTCGAGGTCATGGCGCGCCTGGAGCAGTAACGAGACGAACCACACGAACCCACGTGAGGAGACGCGCATGTCGCTTTCCACCGAATACTACTACCACTGCCTGACCGCAGAACGGTACTCGAGCGAAGTTGCGTCCGGCGACAAAACCTACCGGGTGCTGCTCGACGACCGCTCGCACAAATACACGGGGGAGGTCGACTTCGACTGGTCGTGCACCTGCCCCGACTACAAGTTCAACTGCGGACCGGATTCGCGCAAGAATCGGCGCTACTGCAAGCACATCAAGCAAGTCCAGTCGTCCGACGATTACTGCGGATGGATGCAGTACGAGAGTGGGGGCGAAGTCGCCCACGACGACGAGGGCGAACCGTGCTGCCCCGAATGCGGCGGCCCCGTCACCTCGACCGGTTGGGCGGTGTGACCGTGCGCATCGAGATCGACATCACGCGCACCAACGCCATGTGCCCGACGTGGCAGGAGGATCTGCGCCTCGCGCTCGAACGAGCGTTCGGCGTGGGGGTCGACCTGAGCGTCAACTACAGCCTCGAGCCGGTCGACACCGTGGTCCGACTGCCCGACGGTGGGCGCGAGGCGCTGGTCCGCAAGATCATCGAGGAGACGAACGATACACACTGGCGCATTCTGGACGGCGGCGACCCCGACCGTCCGAAGACGTCGATGCGCCCCTGGTAACCCATACGACGGAGACGACCCATGCTGGTAAACGCCAAAAACGACGACGAGCTCATCGCCATCTGGTTGTCGAGACAGGGTTCCGAGCACACCCGCGCCGCTTACAAACTCGACGTCGAGCGCGCACTCGGCTATTTCGACAAACGCCTCGGGGAGATACTCTACGAAGACATCACGAACTGGCAGGAGGTGCTCGAGGGGCGTTACTCCGCCTCGACGGTCCGCCGACGGATCGCCAGCTTGCGAAGCCTCCTCAAATTTGGCTGGGAGTCGGGTTACCTCGACAACAACGTCGCGCGTCTGACCAAGGTGCCGCCGCAGAGCAACAAACTGACCGAGCGCATCTTGCCGCGCGCCGACGTGCTCGACATGATCGACGCCGTCGAGGGGCGCGACCGCCTGATCGTGCAAACCCTGTACGTGCTCGGCCTGCGCGTCTCGGAACTCACACGGCTGACCTGGCGCAACCTGCGCGCCCACGGCGATTCCGGCGTGGCGCGCGTCAAGGGTAAGGGCGCCAAAGACCGCACCTTGCGTGTGCCCAAAAAACTGTGGGACGCCCTCATGGAACTGCGGCTCGACGAGCACGGACCCGACGACGCCATTTTCCAGTCGCACACCCAGGACAAGGGGCTGCACCGCAAACAGGTGGGGCGGATCGTCAAACGTGCGGCGCGCGACGCCGGGATCGACCTCGACGAGAACCCCGTCAGTCCCCACTGGATGCGACACGCGCACGCTTCGCACGCCATCGACGCCGGTGTACCTTTGCACGTCATTCGGGACAACCTGGGGCACTCGTCACTCCAGATTACGAGCCGTTACCTGCACGCCCGTCCTGAACAGTCCTCGGGCGCGGCCCTGGTGGCGTGAGGAAATGCCCATGAGCATGTATGACATCATAAAACGGCTCGTCGAAAAATGTGACGCCCCTGAACCCACCCCCGAAGAACGCGCCGAGCGCGAACAACGGGAGGCCGAAGCTGCCGAAACGCGGCGCCTCGAACAGGAGGCCCGCAAACGCCGTGCCCGCGAACGTGGCTGGAGTCTGGCGAGCGCGACCCATCCGAGCGACCGAGGCCAGTCCCACGGCAAAGACCACATCGTGCTCGAGGCGCCGTTGAAAGTCGGCAGGCTTGAGCGTGAGCCCGGTGACGCCCTGTGCAAACCCGGCGACCGTTTCTGGGGTCTGTACGGCATCGAACGCGAGGAAATCAAACCGAGTTGGACATGCAAACGATGTTTGAAGATGTTTGATCGCTACAAAGGACACCTTGAGGAGAACTGACATGGCTGCACCCCCGATTTTCAAACCGGGCACCCGTCAGGGGCATTGCCTTGATGCGTGCAAACACGAGGAATGCACCGAGATGCGGCGGATCGCGCGCAAGGTGTGCGTCCATTGCTCGCACCCGGTCGGTTACGGCCAACCGTTTACGCGCGTCGACATTGAGCCGTCGGCAACGGCGCTCGACGACCAAGAGTTTGCGCATGCCCGGTGCCACGAACGCTGGATCGACAACGACGCCCTCGGGCTCTCCGAATCGTACGACGTATTCGGTCCCGACACCGACGGGCACCCCATTCATTTCGACTGACCCGTTACATCGCCCGATGTAATTACATCGACCGATAAAACCCCACAGGAGGACACATGTCGCAACGAGACGAAATCAGAAAGGCACTCGCGCGCTGGAGAGACGCCCACAACATGCGCCAGTCCTGGCACGAACCCGACGAACAGGGCATCACCGCCGAAATCGCAGGAAACCACCTCGACAACGCCATGGGCGAGATGGGTGACAACATCGGCAGTCATGGAGAGTTGACCGTCATGCTCGCCGACGAGGAGGGCGAAACCCTCAAGATCAACCTCGCCAGTCTCCTGGCGGCCGCTGCCGAGGGTGTGGACTTGGGCGGAACCGAGGGTGCGGCGACTGCAAACGCGCAGGCCGAGCGCGAGGAAA
>Ga0136591_1000716_pt1 | contig 12434 bp, 10 predicted proteins | sample AntRauMFilla3767_FD_104929 | JGI IMG/M metagenome (GOLD analysis project Ga0136591, IMG submission 104929) | Saline lake microbial communities from Rauer Islands, Antarctica - Metagenome Filla 3 #767 | ecosystem: Environmental > Aquatic > Non-marine Saline and Alkaline > Saline | place...
CGGGCATTCAGACGGCTCTTCTGACGAGCAACCTTGTTCTTGGCGAACACACCCTTGTTAACCATGCTGTCCATGATCGGCTGAGCTTTCTGGAAAGCCGCTGTTGCTTCGTCTGGCTTGCCAGCTTCGATGCTTGCCTGGACCTTCTTGATGTAAGTACGAGCCATGGAACGCAGGCTGGCGTTGTGCTTACGGTTCTTCTCGTTCTGACGTGCGCGCTTCTTGGCTTGCGGGGTATTTGCCACCGTTAAACTCCTGAGATCTGAAATTCGTTGTGAATCGATTCTTTAAAATCGCGGGCGCGCCAAACCAGCGCGTCGAATTAAATGACGCGGAACTATGCCGCCGCAGCCCCGGAATGTCAAGGTTAAAACCTTTTAAAGGCGAGCCCCTGCAAGGCCTGTGCTAAACTCGCGTCTCAAAACAGGGACTTCCCCGAATCACGCTACGGAATTACCGAAACGAGCCAGTCATGTCGACCGAACCCGAACAGGCCGATCAGCAAAAAACACTTCCAAAGCCACCGGGTTTGCTGCGCTCATCCGGGCTTGTGGGCATGATGACCATGCTGTCGCGAGTGCTTGGGCTGGTTCGTGACATGGTGATCGCCCGCTATTTTGGCGCGGGCGCCGGTGCTGACGCCTTTTTTGTCGCTTTCAAGATCCCCAATTTTCTCCGCAGACTGTTTGCCGAAGGCGCTTTCAACCAGGCCTTCGTGCCCGTCTTGTCATCCTACCGCCAACAGGAATCTATTGGTGATGTGCGCCGCCTGGTAAACGCGGTTGCCGGGTCTCTGGGGCTGATTCTCTTCGGCGTTACCATTGCTGCGGTTCTGGGCGCGCCGCTGCTCACGGCGCTTTTCGCTCCCGGTTTCGTGGACGATGAGCTCAAGTTTGACCTTGCCAGCGACATGCTGCGAATTACTTTCCCCTACCTGTTCCTGATTTCTCTCACCGCGTTCGCCGGGTCGATCCTCAACAGCTATGACCGGTTTGCGGTACCGGCTTTTACGCCGGTTCTGCTGAATCTTTCGATGATCTGTGCCGCCATCTTTCTGTCGCCGTTGATGGAAACCCCGGTCATCGCCCTGGCCTGGGGCGTGTTCATCGCCGGCGCGTTACAGCTGTTTTTCCAGCTTCCTTTCCTGATGCAACTGGGTCTGCTGCCACGGCCGCGGGTGGACTATCGCCACGAAGGCGTGAAACGGATCATGCAGTTGATGTTACCCGCGCTGTTCGGGGTGTCGGTTAGCCAGATCAATCTATTGCTGGATACGGTGCTGGCGTCGTTCCTGCAAACTGGCAGTGTGTCCTGGCTGTATTATTCGGATCGACTGTCAGAGTTGCCACTTGGCGTGTTTGCGATCGCCATTGGCACGGTGATTCTGCCCAGCCTGTCCCGGAAACACGCCGATGCCTCCCCGGATCAGTTTGCGGCTACGCTCGACTGGGCGGTGCGGGCCGTGCTGTTGATCGGTTTACCGGCGGCGCTGGCGTTGGCTTTATTGGCGGAGCCTTTAATCGCAACCCTGTTCTACTATGGCGAGGTCACCAGCCGCGACGTGATGATGTCCGGCCAGTCGCTTAAGGCCTATTCAGCGGGTTTACTGGCATTCATGCTGATCAAGGTGTTGGCGCCGGGGTACTTTGCCCGGCAGGATACCAAAACGCCGGTAAAGATCGGTATCTTTGCCATGGCGGCGAATATGGTCTTCAACCTGGCTCTGGTGTTTCCGCTGGCCCATGCGGGGCTGGCGCTTGCGACTTCTTTGTCGGCCTGGCTTAACGCCGGTCTGCTTTGGCGCGGATTGATCAAAGAGGGCGTCTGGCGCTGGCAATCCGGTTGGCCGGTGTTCCTGTTGCGTATTGGCGTGGCGAATGCGGCCCTGGCTGGGGTTATATCCTGGTTCCAGCCGCCGCTGGAGCAATGGCTGAACGCCGACGGCTTCCAGCGTTCCGCGGATATGGCGATTCTGGTGACCGCTGGTGTGGCGGTGTATTTCATCGCGCTGGCCGCGATGGGGCTCAGGGTAAGACATTTCCGTCACAGGTAGGGTATAATCGCCGGTTTTCTCACCGCTGGTAATCAAGGGTTTGTCGTTACATGCGTCTCATCCGGGGCCTAACCAATCTGAAGCAGTTTTCACAGCAGCCGGAAGCGCCGCTGGCCAGTGGTTGTGTGGCGACCATCGGGAACTTTGACGGCGTCCACCTGGGCCATCAGACCATCATTGATCAGGTCCGTGAAAAGGCGAGGGCGTTGAATGTTCCGTCTGTGGTTATGGTGTTCGAGCCCCAGCCCCGGGAATTCTTTCAGGCAGACGACGCACCCCCGAGGTTGATGCCGTTTCGCCAGAAATTCGAGGCCCTGCTGACATCCGGAATCGATATCGTTTTATGCCTTCGCTTTAATGACAAGTTTCGAAGCTATTCGGGTATGGGTTTCATAGAGGATGTTCTTATCAGAGGGCTCGGGGTTCATCACCTGGTGGTGGGTGATGATTTCCGCTTTGGCTGTGATCGCGCCGGCGACTTTGCGTTGCTGAGAAGTGTGGGCGAGAAGCAGGGTTTTAGTGTGGAGAATACGCGCACCGTCGAGGTGGCTGGCGACCGGGTGAGCAGTACCCGCATCCGCCAGGTGTTGGCTGAAAACCGCCTGTCAGACGCCGAAGACCTGCTGGGGCATCCGTACCGGATCTGCGGGCGGGTGGTTTACGGCCAGCAACTGGGCCGCCAGATTGGCGCCCCCACGGCCAATGTGCTGTTACCCCGGATGCCTGCCCTTCGAGGGGTTTACGTGGTTGTCGCAACCCTTGCAGATGGCCGCGTGCTGGACGGCGTGGCCAACATTGGTGTGCGTCCCACGGTTGATGGCAAACAGCCGTCCCTGGAAGTGCACCTTCTGGATTTTGCTGGCACACTTTATGGCCAGCGCATTGATGTCGTTTTCCGCCACTTTCTTCGCGACGAAGTGAAGTTTGATTCTGTAGACGACCTGAAACATCAGATTGCTCGGGATTTTGACGATGCCCGGGCCTGGATCGACATTTCTACAACCTGAGTTACCCATAACGATCATGAGCGACTACAAGCACACCCTGAATCTGCCTGATACCGCCTTTCCGATGCGCGGCAACCTCGCCAAACGTGAGCCGGATATGCTCAAGCGCTGGCAGGATCTGGACGTCTACGGCACCCTGCGCAAGCAGCGTGAAGGCCGGGAAAAATTCATCCTGCACGACGGCCCTCCCTATGCCAACGGCAGCATTCACATTGGTCACGCGGTCAACAAGATTCTCAAGGACATGATCGTTAAGTCCCGTGGCTTTATGGGCTTTGATGCGCCCTACGTGCCCGGTTGGGACTGCCATGGGTTGCCTATTGAGCATAAGGTCGAGCAGGAAATCGGCAAGGCCGGTGTGAAGGTGGATTTCAAAACCTTCCGCCAGGCCTGTCGGGACTATGCCACCAAACAGATTGCCGGGCAGAAAGAAGACTTTATTCGCCTGGGTGTGATGGGCGAGTGGGAAAAACCCTACCTGACCATGGATCCGAAAGTAGAAGCGGGTATTGTTCGCGCCCTGGGCAAAATCGTCGCGAAAGGCCACCTGGTTCGCGGGTTCAAACCGGTGTATTGGAGCGTCGTGGGTCAGTCTGCGTTGGCAGAAGCGGAAGTTGAGTATCAGGACAAAACATCGGTGCAGATCGACGTGCGTTTCACCGCCGTGGATCAGGCGTCGATGCTTGACCTTTTCGGCACGTCTGAAGGCCAGGGTGATGTCTCCGTTGTGATCTGGACCACCACGCCCTGGACCATTCCCGCGAACCAGGCGGTGTCCCTGAACGCCGAGCTCGAGTATTCACTGGTTCAGGCGGATCTGGGCAAGGGTCCTGAGCGGCTGGTACTGGCGACCGACATGGTCGACGGCATTATGGAGCGTTGGGGTGTGGAAGCGTCCACCGTACTGGCCACTGTGCCCGGTGCCCGTCTGGAAAACGCCCTGCTGCACCATCCGGTTTTTGACAAACAGGTGCCGGTCATTCTGGGTGATCATGTGTCTACGGACGCCGGCACCGGTGCCGTGCACACCGCGCCGGATCACGGCGTAGAAGATTTCGTCGTTGGCAAAACCTATGGCATCGGAACCATCAGCCTGGTCAAGGCCGACGGTACCTATACCCAGGCGGCCGGCGAATTTGCCGGCGTGCATGTGTACAAAGCCGATGACCCGGTCTGCTCAGCGCTTGAGCGTGAAGGGAAACTGGTCAAAGCGGAAAAGTTCAGCCATAGCTATCCCCACTGCTGGCGGACCAAAACCCCACTGATCTACCGTGCCACACCCCAGTGGTTCATCAGCATGGACAAGGAAAACCTACGTGATGACGCCCTGAAAGCGATCAAGGGCGTTCGCTGGATCCCCGGTTGGGGCCAGAATCGCATTGAGGCGATGTTCAAGCAGTCACCGGACTGGTGTGTCTCGCGTCAGCGCACCTGGGGCGTTCCGATTACCCTGTTTATTCACAAAGAAACCCAGGAACTGCATCCGGACACCCAGAATCTGATTGAGTCCGTTGCCCAGCATATCGAGAAAGACGGCATCGATGCCTGGTATGAGCTGGACACCGCCGAGCTGTTAGGTGCAGACGCTGATCAGTATGACAAGGTGACGGATACTCTGGATGTCTGGTTTGATTCGGGCGTGACTCACGAGTCCGTGCTGCGCCCTCGCAAAGAGCTGGGCCAGTTCCCCGCCGATCTTTACCTGGAGGGCTCTGACCAGCACCGAGGCTGGTTCCAGTCGTCCCTGAAGACCTCCATTGCGATGAACGGCGAGGCGCCTTACAAGGAAGTGCTGACTCACGGCTTTACCGTGGATGGCAAGGGCCGGAAGATGTCCAAATCCGTAGGTAACGTGATTGCGCCCCAGGAAGTGATGAACGAGCTGGGCGCGGATATCCTCCGGTTGTGGGTCGCCGCGACCGATTACAGCGGCGAGATGACGGTATCGAAAGACATTCTGAAGCAGACGGCCGATGGCTACCGCCGGATTCGCAACACAGCGCGTTTCTTGATGAGTAACCTGAACGGTTTTGATCCCGCCCATCACACACTGGCGCCGGACGACATGATTGCGCTGGACCGCTGGATGGTCGACAAAACGCTGCAGCTGCAAAAAGAACTCGACGAAGATTATCAAAACTATGCGTTTCTGAAGATCTACCAGAAGGTGTACAACTTCTGCGAGGCGACCCTCGGTGGCTTTTATCTGGACATCATCAAAGACCGCCAGTACACCACCCAGCCTGACAGCCGCGAGCGCCGTTCCTGCCAGACAGCTTTGTTCCACGTGGCCGAAGCTCTGGTGCGCTGGATTGCGCCGATTCTGAGCTTTACTGCCGATGAAATCTGGCAGCATCTGCCGGGCGAGCGCAGCGATACCGTGTTTTACGAAACCTGGTACGAGGGTTTGACGGCGCTGCCCGATAACGCCGAGCTGGGCCGGGATTACTGGAGCCGGATCTATAGCGTGAAAGAAGCCGTGAACAAGCGCCTGGAAGAAGCGCGCGGGCGCGGCGAAATCAAGGGGTCGCTAAGCTCGGAAGTGACGCTTTTCTGTGACGGCGAACTGGCAAAAGATCTGAACCACCTGGGAGAAGAGCTTCGTTTTGTGCTGATTACGTCCGAAGCCACGGTCAAACCGTTGGCTGGGGCCGGTGACGCCGAGCAGACGACCCACGAAGGTCTGAAGGTGATGGTAACGCCGGCGTCCCACGGCAAATGCGAGCGCTGTTGGCACCATCGCGCGGATGTTGGCCAGAACCAGCAGCACAGTGACCTTTGCGGACGCTGCATCACCAATATGGACGGCGAAGGTGAGGCGCGTTCCTTTGCCTGATGCGAGTGGGTCTGATATGAACGGGTCTGATGTGAACGGGTCAAAGCTGCGCTGGTTGTGGCTGGCGCTGTTGGTTATCGTCCTGGACCTTGGGACCAAGGCCATGGCGACCGCCATGCTCACCTACGGTAATCCGGTGCCGGTGATGCCCATGTTCAACTTCACGCTGCTGCACAACACCGGGGCAGCTTTCAGTTTTCTGGCGGGCCAGTCGGGCTGGCAGCGCTGGTTTTTTGTGACGCTCGCAGTGGTTGTCAGCGTCGTGCTGTTTCGCTGGTTAAAAACATTGAAGGCAGATGAAACCTGGTCGGCCATTGCCATCGTATTGATTCTCGGCGGGGCTTTGGGCAATGTTTATGACCGCGTTGTCCACGGCTACGTGGTCGATTTTTTGCACTTTTACTGGAACGACTTCCATTTTCCCGCGTTCAATATTGCCGATACGGCCATCACCATTGGCGCCGGCATGATGATTCTCGATATTTTTCGCAAACCCCGTGTGGAACAGAACACGGCGGAATGACCGAAGGCCGGAGACCGCAACCATGAATGAGCTCCCCGTTGACCAACAAACGCGAGTTACCCTGCATTTTGCGCTCAAGTTCAGCGACGGCGAGGTGATCGACTCTACCTTTGAAAAGGGGCCTGCCACCCTGGAAATAGGGGATGATAACCTTCCCGAGAATTTTGAGGCTTACCTGATGGGCATGAAAGCCGGTGACAGTAACCGCTTCGAAGTGCCCCCGGAGAAGGCCTTTGGCCAGCACAACCCCAATAATGTTCAGACCTTCAAGCGCAAGGAGTTCAGCCCGGACATGGTGCTGGAGAAAGGCGTGATGATTTCCTTTGCCGATGCCCGGCAGAGTGAATTGCCGGGTGTGGTCAGCCGGGTGGAGGGTGACGAAGTCGAGGTGGACTTTAACCACCCGCTGGCGGGGCGTACACTGACATTTGAAGTAGAAATTATTGATGTGGAGCCGATTGGGGCTGCTCACTAAGGGCACTTATTATGCAAATCCGACTCGCTAATCCTCGTGGTTTCTGTGCCGGCGTCGACCGCGCCATCGAGATTGTAAACCGCGCCCTTGATGTATTTGGCGCGCCGATTTACGTGCGCCACGAAGTCGTGCACAACAAGTTTGTGGTCGATAACCTGCGTGAGCGTGGCGCCGTTTTTGTGGATGAGCTCGAAGAAGTGCCGGACGACAAGCTGGTCATTTTCAGCGCCCATGGTGTTTCCCAGGCGGTGCAAAAGGAAGCCGCGCGCCGCGGGCTGAAAGTGTTCGATGCTACCTGCCCGCTGGTGACCAAGGTCCACCTTGAAGTGATGAAGTACAGTCGCGAAGGCCGTGAATGCATTTTGATCGGCCACCAAGGCCATCCCGAAGTGGAAGGCACCATGGGGCAGTATGATCACAGCAACGGTGGCGAGATCTATCTGGTTGAGGACGAGAAAGACGTTGCCAGTCTTCAGGTGAAAGACCCATCCAGGCTGTCCTACGTGACCCAGACCACGTTGTCCATGGACGATACAGCCCGCGTCATTGATGCGCTGCGCACCAGTTTCCCGGACATCGAAGGGCCCCGGAAAGACGATATCTGCTACGCCACCCAGAACCGCCAGGATGCCGTGAAACAACTGGCAGGCGACTGCGACCTGATGCTGGTGGTAGGTTCACCCAACAGCTCCAACTCCAACCGCTTGCGCGAGCTGGCCGAGCGCATGGGCACGCCCGCCTATCTGATTGACCAGGCGTCACAGATCGATCCGCAATGGTTGGATGGTAAAACCTCAATCGGCGTCACCGCCGGTGCTTCTGCCCCGGAAGTGTTGGTGAACGATGTGCTGGCCCGGTTGCGTGAGTTGGGCGGTGATCTGCCGGAAGAGATAGCCGGGCGGGAGGAAAATATTGTGTTTTCCATGCCGCGGGAGCTTCGGATTGAGGTTGTCGAGGTGACCTGACGCAGTACAAAGGTTACTTCGAAACGTTATTTGCCCCTTCCTGCCCAGCGAAATTTGAATTCGTTCGCAAACACTCCGCTATTAGTGCCGCCCGTCCTCTGTCCGTTGCCGCTTGTCGCCCAGGTGTGGATCGCCAATAAATCATGGAATAATCTTAATCTAATCAGGATTGGAATTGAATTATGGCTAGACAGCGTCTCAAAAGTGGTTTCACGTTAATCGAGTTGGTCGTGACTATTGCGATAGCGGGGATCCTTGTCGGTCTTGCGATACCGTCGTTCCGCAATCTGATCGTGAGTAACCGGTTGAATACACTGTCCACCGAGGTGGTCGATGCCATTAGCTTCGCCCGCTCGGAATCGGTCAAGCGTAATAGCCCGGTGGTCTTCTGCCGTGCAGCGAGCGCAACCGCCACAGCATGCACTGCGGGCAGCCCGTGGACCCATTGGGTCATTCTGTCAGGCACCGATCTGATTCGACGGGGTGAAATTAACAGTCACAACGCGACGATCAGGGTGTCCTCCGATCTCACGAACGACCGGGTCGTTTTCGGCGGTGACGGCCTCGCCCGCACCGGTGGGAATGTTATCAACGAGTCTGAATTTTCTATCTGCAGTACCGATGGCCCGGGTGAATCGATCAGAGAAGTTACTTTCGGCGCCGCAAGCCGGATATCCACGATATCCACTAACAAGGTCGCAGGTACTTGCCCATGAGGACATTTCAAGTAACGGCGGGGGTAAACAAACAAGGCGGAGTGGGTCTCATTGAGGTCCTGATCACCGTCCTTGTGCTGGCTATTGGACTGCTCGGGCTGGCGGCCCTGCAGCAGGTATCCCTGAGCAATAATCAGAGCGCGATGGAACGGTCGATGGGTGTTGTGCAGTCTTACTCGATAATCGAAGCAATAAGAGCCGACCCGGATTCCGCCAAAAGCGGGCGTTTCAATGTGGCGATCGGGGCCACACCGTCCGGCAGTACCTTCCCGGCCCAGGCGCTTGCAGCTTGGCGTAGTGAATTAACCCAGAACATGGGCGCTGACGCGACCGGGTCGGTCGACTGCTCTGCGACCAACTGCACCGTGGTTGTGCAATGGGACGACAGCCGGGGATTGGATGGGGACAGCACGCAACAGATTGTGACCGAGGTGCATTTATGAGCCGTAAATTTTCACGTGCGACGACCGCATTACATGCCCGCAACCAGGGCCTGGCGCTGGTAGAGCTGATGATCGCCCTTGTACTGGGTCTGGTGATTATCGGGGCTGCGACGGGCATCATGCTGTCGGGTATTCAGGGGTTCCGCACGACGCAGGGTCTTTCACAGGTCCAGGACGCCGCCAGGGTTGGTTTCGAGTTGCTGGCGCGAGATATCCGGCAGGCTGGTAATGTCCCGTGTGGCAATGACATTCCCATCGTTAACATTCTCAATCCGGCCAACGATGGTGGCACAGTCCCCTGGCAGTATGATTGGGATAATGCGGTCAGGGGGCTTAACGACAGCACTTCGCTGGCTGGCGTTACGAACCAGATCGCTGGCACGGAGTCGTTGATAATGCTGTCCGGCGAGGCGTCTGACGCCTATATGGAGGAATACAGCTCAACCACTAATTCCGCGAACTTTGTTGCTGGCAGCTCCAACCCTGGCGGTCATGGCCTTGAGGACGGGGACATTCTACTTGTCTGTAATGAGAAGCTTGGAACGATCTTTCAGATGACCAATGGTTCGGGCGCTGCGTCCAACAAAATCGTGTCCAACACAGGTAATTCGTCTTCACCCGGGAACTGCAGTAAGGGTTTCGGCGAATTTTTGGGTGCTTGCACAACGAATGGAGAGCGGGCCGACTATGCTCCAAACACGGTCATTGCGCAGCTTAGTTCAACGGCTTGGTACATCGGTGATAACGGCCGGCCGGACGAAGGCGGCCGATCTCTCTATATGGCTCGCCTCGGCAATAATGCTGGAGACGCGGCACTGCGTCCTATTGAAATAGCCTCGGGAATAACCGACCTGACCTTCCGCTTCAGAGTGATCGATACGGCGGATTTTGTGGATGCCGATGCCATTTCAGCTGCCAACCGGTGGGCCGATGTCAATGCGATTGAGGTCTCTATGAGCCTTCTGAGTCAGGACCAGAATATTTCGACATCTGCGGCCGAGGACGGCCGCCTTGGGCGTAGCTTTACCAGTGTTGTAGCCATCAGGAGCCGCTCGCTATGAATAGACATAGAACGCCAGGTGGACAATCCGGTGCGGCGCTTCTGGTCGCCCTTATCATGCTTCTGGTATCGACGTTGATCGGCCTGGCATCGATTCGGGGTACCACCTTGAATGAAAAGATGAGTTCGAACATGTACGACCGCTCACTTGCCTATCAGGGCGCAGAAACAGCGCTCCTTGCTGGCGAAGCTGCGCTTCTGGCAGATCCCGACATCGCTGTCGATTGTACAGTCGTGAATGTTAATTGCCCCCCGTCACCGGCCACCACATTTACCGGCACGACGACCGACTGGACGACAGTGGGCACTGATTTTGAGGTAAATGATGCTTTGCTGGGCTCCAAGCCGCAGTTTTATGTTGAGCGGATGGGCCTTGTAGGCGGTACTGACGAGCTTGGTGTGGGAGAGAGTGCGAATTGCTCGAACTATGCCGGGTGCGACGAGTCACCGCCGACAGCGGCGCTGTTTCGCATTACGGGTCGGAGTGGCGTTCCCGCCGCGGATGGACGCTCGGTTGTAGCGCTCCAAATTACTGTTAAACAGAATCTGTGAGATACCAGACAGGAGAGTTACCGATGAGCATTTCAATGCGTGAGCGCGTACGGTCAGGTAGCGCTGCCTTTCTGGCATCCTTGTTACTCTTTAGCGTCAGCAGCACCTATGCCAGCGTGGATATCGATCAGCAGCCTCTGCTGGTTGCCAAGCCTGTGCCGGGCAATATGGCAATTGTTGGGTCGTTTGAGTATCCGACCATGGTTACTCGGGCCTACAAAGGTGGCTATGTCAGCGGCGATGAATACGTCGGGTATTTTGACAGTGCAAAGTGCTATGAATACAAATACGACGTCCTGGAAACAAACCGTCACTTTGCGCCGACCAGAGTGGCGTCGGATTGCGACGAGAAAGATGAGTGGAGTGGTAAGTACCTTAACTGGGCGACGATGCAGTCGATCGATATATTCCGTCATATTTTGACCGGCGGATACAGGCACCTCGACGAAACCGCCGAAACGCGGCTTGAGAAGGGCGTGCAAACCGGACAGGGTAATAGTGGCAGTAACTTTCCTGACGCCAACATATCTTCTGGTCTTTCTGCCTCGACCCCGGTGCCTACTTCAACGTGGAACTCGGTAAAGACCCGTATCGGTCAAAGTGGCACGCGCATGGGAAATGTTATGCGTTTTACCAGCACCGGCGGCCTTAACAGTTCTAACCGAATACCCTATATTCCAGCGGAGCATAACGGTGTAACTTTTTTGCCGGGAGTGGTTTACGAGGTGTCAGTCAGGGTGAAAGTGTGTGTTGACGGCATGCTGGAATCGAACTGTCAAAAATACGGCGATAATCATAAGCCCGAGGGACTAATTCAGGAAAACGCCAGTAACATTCGCTACAGCGCCTTTGGCTACTTGAACGACAATTCGTCGCCCAATCCCAATCGGGATGGCGGCGTAATGCACGCGCGAATGAAGTACGTAGGTCCTGAAAAAATTAATGATCAGAACGATGCGGTTAACAATGACAACGCCGAGTGGAGTTCAGAGACCGGTGTGTTTGTGCAGAACCCTGACCCAATTGACGCGAAGGCGACCACGGATAGATATTCTGGTCTGACCGCCATTGATCACAGTGGCGTTATCAGCTACATCAACAACAGCGGGCTAATCGTGCCTGATACGCTGTTCAAACGATACGAAAACGTCAGCGAACTTTTTTACGCTGCCTATCGATACTTGCGCGGGCTCCCCAATCGCGAAGAATATATAGAGATTACGCAAACAGGCAACGATTTGAATCAGCTGGTTGGTGGGTTGCCAATTATAGATTGGTCCGAGGGCGAGGCTGATGACCCGGCCCAGTTTTCATGCCAGCAGAACTTCTTCCTGGGTATTGGCGATACCAACACTCACCCGGATACACGGGTGCCGAAAGACGATGATGATGCAGACATCGATGCGCGTGTAGCCAGAATCAGCACCTTGGAAGGTGACCTCAATATCACTGGAGGTCGATCAGCTTTGATCGCGGGACTGGCATTTGATGCAAATACCAAAGACCTGCGACCGGATCTTGCAGGAAAGCAAACTGCTTCTACCTATTGGATTGACATTCTTGAAGGCGGGGATCTTAAAGGGCGAAAGAGGAATCAATACTGGCTTGCTGCAAAATACGGCGGTTTGGACGTTCCGGAAGACTTTGATCCGGACGTTGATCCTGTCACTGAAAACATGTGGTTTAACAGCGGCGAGACGCTTAACTCCTCAGGATACAAGCGGCCGGATAACTTCTACGTTGTTGCTAGTGCCCAAGATTTGGTTGACGGCCTGACCCAGGCTTTTACCGATATTCAAAAAGA
>Ga0136591_1000723_pt1 | contig 12382 bp, 9 predicted proteins | sample AntRauMFilla3767_FD_104929 | JGI IMG/M metagenome (GOLD analysis project Ga0136591, IMG submission 104929) | Saline lake microbial communities from Rauer Islands, Antarctica - Metagenome Filla 3 #767 | ecosystem: Environmental > Aquatic > Non-marine Saline and Alkaline > Saline | place...
ATCTCGGATGAACTGTTTGTAGTTCTTAAACCTGGGTGAACTCTATTCGACTCAGAGAGACGTTCAAATCGATGGTTGTGGCTTGATGAGGCACCCAATCTGTATCAGATGAACGCCACCACGGCTGAAGTTACGAGTATGGTGCCAACTCCGTCACAAGTTTCAGATGAACTTCAGTGAGGTGGGTGCTCGCATGTACTTCTCATCAGCGAAAAGAATAAGTACCATAGGATAAGTAGATAAATCGACACAACACTGTGAGACTACTAGCACGGTTACACGCGCGGGCTGATGCCGCATACGACAACGCGTATCACCACAAGCTCCGAGGTCGGATCTGGCGAGCGTTACAAGACACGGAGTACGAACAGTATCATGACGAAAACCACCCACCAGGATTCAATTACAGTAACCCCTTCCCGCCGGGAGATATGCAGGAAGGGGACGAGCGAACTCTGCTAATTTCGGCCCCCCAAGAGCAACTACTGGTCGATGTTGCAGAAGACCTGACCACCGATCGCGAGCTCAATATCGGCCAGATGCCGTTCCACATCGACGAACTCACCTCACTGTCACCGGATGTCGGCGAACCAGGGAGCAGCGGAACGATCGAAACTGGCACTGGACTCCTCGTGCGCATTCCACCATGGCGTTGTGACGATTATGGAATTGAGAATCCCGGCGAAGAGGCGGTGTATTGGCAGCCAGAACACACAATCGAGCCACTGCGCGAGCAGGTCGAAGCGAATCTCGACCAGAAACATGATCTGTTCAGCCCGGAATACCTTCCCGGCCCAAGCGACACAGAGGGTGATCTCTTCGAGGGATACGAGCTACTGAAGACGTTCGCTGTCCCGCTCCAGGTAACCGCAGACCAGGAGCTAACCTTCGTGCTCTCGAAGTGGCAGTTCAACTACACCGTTCGAGACGATGACCATCGACGCCACCTCAACCTCGCGCTGGACTGCGGGCTTGGGGAACGAAACGCGCTGGGATTGGGCTTCTGTAACCTGGTCGAGAAGCGCAACCCGTACGGCGAACCCGCGGCGGAGGTCCACGGATGAGTCTGCTCCCCGAGCCGTCGACGTTCGAGAAGCGTTACAGCGACGACGAGAAGCTGGCGAGCGAGCTGCCTGATCGACCGATCACCTCGCTCCGCGATCTCCAGTACGTCTACGGGCGTCTATACACGCTTGCAACCGCCGGAGGTGGCGAGTACGCAGCCTACCTGACGCCGGAAAAATCGACCGACCTGTTCGACGAGCCCGAGAGCCTACTCTATCTCCGCGTCGATCTGAGTGGAGACAAGCCCCGCCTCGACCCCGACCAACCGATCGGTGTCGAGAGCTACGGCGAGGAGAAAGTCGAGGCAGTCGCCCACTCGTGGTATAACGCCGCAAAAGGATTCGACCACAGTGTCACCCACCGAACGGGCAAGAACAAAGAGCCAGAGAAGGTCGCGGAGTATCTCCACGAACGACTCACCGCGTGGGCAGCCGACGACGTGATCCAAGAGGCTGTCGCCGATCACGAAGACGGATGGATCGTCGACGCGCTCGCCGAACTCGGCGAGAGTGAGGGACTTAGAGAGCGCATCGAGACCGCCGTTGAGGAACAGCTCGACGGCAAGACGACGGCGCTCACGACCGTCGCAGTCAAACTCGAGCCTGACGGCGAGTATCTCCTTCCGGGTGAGGCGAGTTCCGTGTTCAACGAAGCAATGCGAGCGCGCAAGCGATCGAAGCTCGTCTCGAAGGGAGAGGCTACGGACTCCATCGGTGAGGCAACCGATCTCGTGACCGGCAATCGAGGCCCGACTGTCGGGACAGCTGAGGATCCGCTGAACTACTTCCTTGGCAAGCAGCTTGAGAAGTTCCCCGGGTTCGATCCAGACGAGGCGTGGCGGACGCACCCAGTCTCGGAAGACGTTGCAGTGACGCTGATGAACGCGAGTACGTTCGTCGACGCCTGCGACTACTACACGATGGGAGCGAACGTCTACTACCTCCCGTACTTCTTCGGGCGGCTCGGTCCGGCAGACGCGAGGGACCTCTACGGACTCCTCTACGACCTAGTACACGCCGGAGAGATGAGCCCGCTAGAGAGCGCCTACCGAAGCTATCAGGACACCCCGCGACTGCAGGAAGTGGGAGAACGCTTCCGGTTCTACGTCGCCGCGGTGATGGAACACCAGACGAAGCGCTTCGACGTGTTCGGCGACAGCATGGACGGGACGCTATTCTCGCCCGTCGAGCTCACTAGAGCTCACCAGCGGGTGCTCCAGTCGTGGCTGTACGACGCGGAGGGTGACGCCGACCACCCCGGTCCGGGGCTTCGAGCCGTGTTCCCGACACCGGACAACTGGGACATCTTCGTTCCGGAGGAGTCGGCATTGCTGAGCATCCTCGCAACCGGTTGGTACTTCGAACAGACGTTCGCGCCGGCCGATGACGACGACGCCAGCGCCGACGACTACCGGATCCGTGCGCTCGTGGCTGTGCTCTCGGGCGAACCGCTCGATGTCGAGATGGTGCTCACAGAGTACGTGGAACGACTGCTCGAGGACGAGGGCGAGGAGTTCCCGAGCTTCCGTGTCTCCGCACAGTACGCACAGCTCTGTGCGCTCGCCGAAGCGGGGCTTCTCACCGGACGCGACGCGTACGAACCGGTTACAGAGCCGCGGCAGTTGACACACAACCATACAGACGATATGCAACAGGACACACCAGCCCGAGCTGACGGTGGGAACGTCGCCGCGGCTCGGGAGACGAAACTCGAACAGTTCCTTGAACAGACGCCGGCGCTCGCGGAGGATCAGCCTGAACGGCGTGGCAGTTTCCTCCTCGGCGCACTGGTCGGTCAAGTAACCGGCTACCAGCAAGTCAGTGAGGGGCGCTCGACGACGCTAATCGACCAGTACCCGATCAAGGCCGTCACAGAGTCGAAGCTGAAGCGCCTTGCCAGCGACGTCCTCGACAAGAACGTCATCTACTCCCGGGAGAACAACATGTCCGGGACGATGTACCGTGAAGTCGTCGACCGACTGGTAACGACGCTTCCCCGGATCGACATCGACGGCGATTGGGAACTCGACACGACAGACCTCCGGTTCTACTACTCGCTGGGGGTCGCCTATGGGATGAACAACTGGGCGAGCAGCGACGATGAACAGGCCGACGACCAGCCCGAAACCGAGGAGGAAGAAGCATGACTGACGACACATACGCCGACGACAGCTACGACCCCGTAACGAACCGCTCCGAGATCGTCTTCTGCTACGACGCCGTCGACGCCAACCCGAACGGGAATCCCCTGAGCGGGGCAAATCGACCGCGGATCGATCCCGAGACCCAGCAGGCGATCGTGACGGACGTCCGGCTGAAGCGCTACCTCCGCGACCAGCTAGACGACGACGGCCACGGCGTCTACGTGCGGAACGTGAAAAACGATGCGGGCAAGCAGTCCTCACGTGAAGACCTGCTTGCCGACCGGATGCGTGAACTAGATCCGGACGACTGGGACCTCGGCGACCTGGACGACGACGAGGCCGCCGAACTCCGCGAAGAGGTGTTTGGCACCTTCCTCGACGCCAGCGCCGACGTACGGTATTTCGGCGCGACGATGAGCGTCGACATGAAGGGGAATTACGAGGGGTTCGAGGACTACCTCCCAGACCACTTTACCGGCCCTGTCCAGTTCTCGCCCGCGAAGACGCTCCACCCCGTAACCGAGAACGAGGAGTACAACAGCCTCACTAGCGTCATCGCGACTGGCGAAGGGAAGGAACAAGGTGGGTTCGACCTCGACGACCACCGCATTCAGTACGGCTTCATCGCGTTTCATGGGTTGGTCGACGAGAATGGTGCCGCTGACACGAAGCTCTCCGAGGCGGACGTCGAGCGCCTGGACACCCTACCGTGGCGCGCGATCAAGAACCAGACAATCAGCCGGAGCAAGGTCGGCCAAGAGCCACGACTCTACCTCCGTGTCGAGTACGAGGACGAGAGCTTCCACCTCGGTGGGCTCACTCGCGATCTCGATATCGACGAAGAGCACTCGGCACCTGTCGACGAACTTCGGAACGTTCGGGATTTCATGCTCGACGGGACCGATCTCGTCTCCCGGTTGGGCCGCCACGCCGACCGTATCGCCCGCGTTCGTGTCGTCGCCAGCGACGTGCTCGACGTGACCGTCGGCGATGAGGTCTACACTGCGGGCGACAAGCCCAGCGAGCATGGCTTCTATGACGCGCTCCGCGAGGCTGTCGGCGACGCGGTCGAGGTCGTCGACGTCTACGACGAGGCTGCCGCGACGATGCCCAAGTGATGGCCCAAGAGTCACTTGAGAGCTGGACCGACGAGGGCGACGGGCTCCCAGAGACGTGTCTCTCGTTCGAACTCCGCGGAGAGTGGGGTCACTTTCGACGGGTTGAGGGGAACATCGTCAAACAGACGTACCGTATCATTCCCCGGACGACCGTCGCCGGCCTCGTCGCCGCGATGCTCGGACTGGACCGAGACAGTTACTACGAGGCGTTCAGCCAGAACGTGTCGGCTGTCGCGGTGGAGCCGATCGACGAGCTCCGAGCGATCAATATGCCGATGAACACGCTCTCGACGGCCAAAGAGCACATGACGACGATGCCCAGCCGCGGGCATGCACGGATCTCGATGCCGGACCCGTCGGAACTCCGCCAGCAACACAACTACGAGGTGCTGGTCGAACCGGCCTACCGTGTCGACCTTCAGCTCGCGAACGACGATCTCCGAGGCCGACTGCAGGACCGACTCTGCGATGGGACGTCCTACTACCCGCCGAGTCTCGGCCTCTCGGAGCATCTTGCAGAGGTCACGTATCTCGGCGAGTTCGAGGTAACGCCACACGAGCGCGAGACTACCAATGTCGATTCGGCGGTACTCGAAGCCGTCGATAGCGTCGAACTTACCCCTGAAACGGAGGTCAAAGTCGAACGGTCACCGGCGTTTATGGCGGCCGACGAAGGTGGTCGGACGACGACAGCGTTCCAGTCGATTGCGTACGCAACTGGAGCGGAGCCACTCCGAGTACATGATGTCAAGACTCACGAGGTCGACGGTCGACGGGTGATGTTCTCGTGAGCCGCGAGGGGGCGTAGTCATGGTCGATTTCACCGACCGACCGTCACACATCGGACCAGACGGGGAACAGATCCCACTCGAAGAACATCTCGACGATGTCCGCGAGCGGGTCGGATGGCTCGTCCCCGACGACGCCGAGACGCCGGAGGGGAACTCACTCTCCGAGCTGGCGGAGGTGGTGACACGAGTCCACGATTTCGGAAAATTGACCGCGTGGTTCCGCGAGCATCTCCTTTCGGACGACGCACAGCCAACTGGACCGAAACACCACGCCCCCATATCGGCGCTACTCGCCCACTACGCGTTGGAGGCACGCGGGTTCGACGGCGCCGATCAGCTCGTCGGCTTTCTGGCCGTCGCGAGACACCACGGACGCCTCCCCGATACCGCCGACTACGTGCACCGAGCGAGCGTCGAGCAGTCCGGACGGATACAGACACTCTACCGGTCCGACGCGCTCGAACAGGCAGCACACATCGACGAGACGGTTCCTGAACTCGCTGAGGCACTCGTGGACCGAGCGACGGGCGGTGCTGGAGACTGGGAAACGTTCCACGAACGGCTCGCCGATTCCGATGCAGCCATCGAGCTCCCGTGGGTCGCGGAAGCCGTCTGTAGCGGCCGGCGACTTCGCCCCGCACCGGAGAAACTTCCTCCCAGCTTCTACGAGTCAGTGCTACAGGTCTGGAGTGCGCTCGTTTTCGCCGACAAGGCGAGCGCGACGTACCTGTCGACCGGAATCGAAATCGGCCGGAAGGCCTACCGATCGCCGACCCCTGGGCGGCTAGAAATCGACGCGTACATCGACGAACTCCAGACTGAGAACGCTGAGACAGAGCTGGACCCGCGCACGGAACAGATGAACGAGCGGCGCGAGGACGCTCGACAGGAGGTTCACGCTCGCGCCAAAGAGTTCGTCGATGACGATCGGAACGTCGCGACGCTGACGCTCCCGACGGGCATGGGGAAGACACTCACTGGACTGGACGCCGCCCTAACAGTGCTCGAGGGGAGTGAGATGGCGTCGAACCCTAACGAGGGGCGTCTTGTCTATGCACTGCCGTACACGTCCATTATCGATCAGGTGGCTGAACAGAGCCGCGAACTGTTCGGGACCGGTGAGAGAGGCGAACGGCTCACCGTCGACCACCACCTTGCGGATACCCTCGTCTCGCCGCCGGACGAGCCCGAATCAGTCGCCGACGACGCCGTCGAGAACGTCGCCGCCCTCCTCGGCGAGAGCTGGCGGTCGGGGATGGTCGTGACGACATTCGTCCAGGTGTTCGAGAGTCTGGCCGGGCCGACAAACGCCCGCTCGATGAAGCTCCCCTCGCTGTACGGGAGCGTGGTAGTTCTTGACGAACCGCAGGCGCTGCCGCTCGAGTGGTGGCCGCTTGTGGACCGGCTGGTCGAACTGTTGACCGAGGAGTACGGTGCGTCGGTGATCGCCATGACGGCCACTCAGCCCGAACTCCTGTCTGCGGGCGACCGAGAGCCGTTCTCCCTTGTCGCGGATCCTGATCCGTACTACGACGAGCTGGACCGGCTCGACTTCGTGCTTCACCCGTCCGCGATCGCGATGCTTCCCGGGCAGGACAGTGAAGAGAGCGATACGATCGACGACGACGCGGAGTCAGCAGCACTCTCCTACGACCGAGCCGGCGACCTCGTCGCGACCCGGGCCGACGACGGCGATTCGGTGTTGGCGATCTGCAACACGATCGACAGCGCGCGTGAGCTCGCCGAGTCAATTGCCGACCGAACAATACCAGTGGACGTCAATGAGGTGTACGACGAACTGCTCAACGACGCGGATGAATCGACCGAATCGATACCGCCCAAGCGAACGAGTGCCGACGCGGCCCGTCGACGACGCTCGGGGCAACCTCTGTTGGTCCACCTCACGACACGCCACCGGCCGTGTGACCGACGCCACCTCATCGACGTGGCGTCCGACCTCGCCGAAGCGGGTGAACCAGTGTTGTTCGTCTCCACCCAGCTGGTCGAGGCCGGCGTCGACGTGAGCTTCGACGAGGTCATCCGTGATTTCGCGCCGATGGACAGCCTCGTGCAGGCTGCGGGTCGGTGTAACCGGTCATACGGCCGCAACCGTGGGCGCGTGACGGTCTGGCAGCTCGCGCCGCCGCCGAACCGCGAGACAACGCCCGCAAGCGCGGTCTACGGTCGAGGAGAGAGTCTCACCAAATTGACTGGCCAAGCGCTGGCAACGGTCTACGACGGTGACCCGATGCCCGAGCCAGACGTTACTCGAAACGCCGTCGAACACTACTTCGACCTGCTCGATGGGCGTGACGTCGGTGCCGACGAGTACGTGGAATACCTCGAGCGGGCAGAAGCCGAAGAGCTCGGGCGACTCTCGCTCATCGACGAGCGGCTCGCCGTCGACGTGATCGTGACGAGAACGGCCGATGAGCGCGAGACCGTCGAAGAGATCCGGCGAGCGTTCGGCGAGTACCGGTGGGACGACCTGGACGACCTCGTCGAGTCGACCGCGGACTGGCAGGTCTCTGTTCCCGTCTACCCCGGCGACGACGACACGATGGAGAAGCTCGCTGCATGCGAGCCGCTGTTCCCCGACACCGACCGACTGGTGCTCGACGGGCGCCCGGGACGGCATGACGGCTACTTCGACGCCACCGACGGCGTCGTCATCCCTGACACGAGCGTGGAGGCACGTCTACTGTGAGCGATCCCGTCTCTCGGCTGGTGGCCACAGCACAGGGCGACGCCGTCGACAACCCGTTTCGCGTCACTGGCGTGATGATGCAGTACTACTACGTCTGTGAACGCGAGCTCTGGTTCGAGAGCCGGAACGTCGAAATCGACCGGGAGAACGCAAGCGTTGCCCGAGGGACTCGCGTCGATGAGTCCTCCTACGGCGAACGTTCACAGGAGAACCTTCGACTCGGGATGATCGCTCTCGACCTACTTGAAGACGGTCGGGTGGTAGAGGTGAAACCCTCATCGACGTTGACAGAGCCAGCGCGAATGCAGCTCTCGTACTACCTCTGGTACCTCGACCGGGTATTAGGCGTCGAACGTGAGGGCGTGTTGGCACACCCGACTGAGCGTCGACGTGAGGACGTTTCCCTCGACGACGACCGATGCGACAAAGTCGAGTCGGCAATCCGAGGGATTCACGCGATCGTGACCGCGGACAGCCCGCCGGAAGCCACTGAGAAACCGTACTGCGAGTCGTGTGCCTACCACGACTTCTGTTGGGTCTAATCATGGACAAGAACTACCACATCTTTTCGGACGGCCGCATCGAACGGAGCGAGGATACAGTTCGGCTGGAGACCGATGATGGCGAAAAAAAACATATCCCCGTCGAACACGCTGAGGCGATCTACCTGCACGGACAGATCGACTACAACACGCGGCTAATGTCGTTTCTCAATGACCACGGCGTTGCTGTCCATGTCTTCGGATGGAACGATCGCTATGCAGGGTCACTGATGCCCGAACGCGGGCAGACGAGCGGTCGAACTGTCGTCGAGCAGGTCCGGGCGTACGACGATCCTGAGCAACGTCAGTCTCTCGCTGCCTCGTTCGTCCGTGGGAGTATCCACAACATGCGGACGAACGTCACGTACTACGACAGTCGGGAGTACGAGCTCGGGGGCGTAATCGAGGAGTTGGACAACGCGACTGCGCGTATCGACGACGCTGGGGATATCTCCGAGCTCATGGGTGTGGAAGCGACGGCCCGGAGAGCGTACTACCAGACGTTCGAGGCGGTTCTTCCCGACTCGTTCGCGTTCGACGGCCGAGAGTACAATCCACCACCGAATCCGGTGAACGCGCTCATTTCGTTCGGGAATAGTATGGTGTACGCAAACTGTGTCTCCGCAATCCGTGCTACCGCACTTGACCCGACCATCAGCTATCTCCACGAGCCGGGAGAACGGCGCTACTCCCTTTCGCTGGATATTGCCGACCTGTTCAAACCAGTGCTAACGGATCGGCTGCTGTTCAGACTGGTCAACCGTAAGCAGATCAGCCGAGACGATTTTCGAGACGAGGTTGGCTCCTGTCTACTTAACGAGGAAGGGCGAACGACGTTTCTGAAGGAGTTTGAGGAGACACTCGAACGAACAGTTGAGCACCCGACGCTGAACCGGAAGGTGAGCTATCAGTATTTGCTTCGCTTGGAGGTATACAAGCTCAAAAAGCACTTGCTAGCCGGTGAATCCTATGATTCGTTCAAGCGATGGTGGTAGATGTACGTCATCGTCGTCTACGACATGGAGGCTGACAGGACCCACCTGATGCTGAAGCTCTGTCGCCGATATCTTGTTCACGTCCAGAACTCAGTACTGGAAGGGGAAATCTCGGAGGGAGATCTAGCGACACTGAAGGGGGAGATTGAAGATCTCCTTCAGGAGGGAGAATCAGTCATGGTCTACGAACTCTCTTCGGACCAGTTATTGAACCGTACCGTGTACGGAGACGACCCGACCGAAGATAGTCGGTTCCTCTAACTGATGTCGACCCCCAGGGGGTTTGGGGGGGATTGCGGGTCGACGGAAATGATGAAGTGTATTCCACTGGTAGAGGTGATATGGTGGACAAAATCACCATGGTTTCAGACGTACCCTCGTGGGGTTGAAGTGACCAATACAGAGTCGGACGAAACACTAGATACCGAGTTTCAGACGTACCCTCGTGGGGTTGAAGTCTGAAGTTCCCAGACGACGAAATCGGTGGCTGGCAGTTTCAGACGTACCCTCGTGGGGTTGAAGTGGGTAACGTGTGTCGTTCGGGAGGTGTCGTCTGAGTTTCAGACGTACCCTCGTGGGGTTGAAGTGGGTAGTTAAGCGGGGCGTGTCAAAGTGGTCGAGTTGTTTCAGACGTACCCTCGTGGGGTTGAAGTGAACCAATACGGAATGATACAGCAATCGTTCCCGTCGTTTCAGACGTACCCTCGTGGGGTTGAAGTTCCTGTTGGGACTGGCCGTCGCCCTCCGCGGTAAAGTTTCAGACGTACCCTCGTGGGGTTGAAGTGGCCTCGAACCCCGCGATGACGAGATCGGCGAGCGGTTTCAGACGTACCCTCGTGGGGTTGAAGTCAGTACAACTTCAATAGCAAGGTAGTCGACATCAAGTTTCAGACGTACCCTCGTGGGGTTGAAGTGTTGAGGTCGAGCGAGACAAGATCGCCCGAGTCGCCGTTTCAGACGTACCCTCGTGGGGTTGAAGTCGCAAGCGCTTGCTGATCTCCAAGCATTGAACATCGTTTCAGACGTACCCTCGTGGGGTTGAAGTGATGAGTGCGGCCTCTGGGTCGGCTCGCTGCCAGCGTTTCAGACGTACCCTCGTGGGGTTGAAGTGCCTCTGGATCGAAGCCTCGAACCAAATGGCAGTGGTTTCAGACGTACCCTCGTGGGGTTGAAGTGATGAGTGCGGCCTCTGGGTCGGCTCGCTGCCAGCGTTTCAGACGTACCCTCGTGGGGTTGAAGTGGCTAGTCGACTGGCTGCTGGTGGTGCATCCTCTGACGTTTCAGACGTACCCTCGTGGGGTTGAAGTTGATGTGCTGTCACTGCTGTCGGTGGTGTCTGCGTTGTTTCAGACGTACCCTCGTGGGGTTGAAGTGTCATGGCGTCCACTGGGAAGGGGCCGGGTCAGTTGTTTCAGACGTACCCTCGTGGGGTTGAAGTTGTTAACTCTCTATCGCGCTGTTCGTACCCTCGACGGGTTTCAGACGTACCCTCGTGGGGTTGAAGTCTCGTAGTTGCTTAAACACATCAACGGAATGGTTGTTTCAGACGTACCCTCGTGGGGTTGAAGTATCAAAGCCACTGAAACGCTCGAAAAAGTAGTCGAAGTTTCAGACGTACCCTCGTGGGGTTGAAGTTGGATCTGGAAGTCGATGTCCATGTTAGACCCCGTCGTTTCAGACGTACCCTCGTGGGGTTGAAGTCACCAGTCGGGACTATCCATCCCGACGATGGGGATGGTTTCAGACGTACCCTCGTGGGGTTGAAGTCTCGACGAGGCCAGTGAGGAAGACCTCGAATCGCTGTTTCAGACGTACCCTCGTGGGGTTGAAGTCTTGAGCGCCTCCGCCCATTCGGGGGCGTTGGCGAAGTTTCAGACGTACCCTCGTGGGGTTGAAGTCCCTCGGCGATCGCGATCCAGCCGTCGAACTTGTCGTTTCAGACGTACCCTCGTGGGGTTGAAGTTAAAAGTCAATAAACAGAATCCATCCTCCTTCATGGTTTCAGACGTACCCTCGTGGGGTTGAAGTGCAGCTCGCCGGTGTCGGCTCGGGGGTCTCGCATGAGTTTCAGACGTACCCTCGTGGGGTTGAAGTCGCGCGAACGTCCGCCCGTCGCCCGGCGGCGTGTCGGTTTCAGACGTACCCTCGTGGGGTTGAAGTGCGAAGGGAAAGGTTGCGGCGCTCGAAAAGATGAACGTTTCAGACGTACCCTCGTGGGGTTGAAGTGCCGAGGCGTTTGAGTCGCTGCTGCAGGTACGCACTCGTTTCAGACGTACCCTCGTGGGGTTGAAGTTGCGAGTATGGGAAGGGAAAGACGACAAGTACCGAGTTTCAGACGTACCCTCGTGGGGTTGAAGTTCTGGATGAGAAACTGTCCTCGGTCGAAGCTGACAGAGTTTCAGACGTACCCTCGTGGGGTTGAAGTCTCGAACAACACCCCGATGCGCCCGATGAGGCCGTCGAGTTTCAGACGTACCCTCGTGGGGTTGAAGTATCGACAAGAAGCTCGAACGCGTTGCTGGCGACTACGGTTTCAGACGTACCCTCGTGGGGTTGAAGTCACAACGAGACGAGCCATCACGGTCACTCGCTGGAGTTTCAGACGTACCCTCGTGGGGTTGAAGTCCGACCTCGGCCAGACGATCTACACGGACGGCGAGGTTTCAGACGTACCCTCGTGGGGTTGAAGTTGGAACTTGTTTCCTTGGTTCATGCCACTGGGGTCGTTTCAGACGTACCCTCGTGGGGTTGAAGTCCGCTCCGCGGCGGCAAGCTCCGCGGGCACCTCCGGTTTCAGACGTACCCTCGTGGGGTTGAAGTAAGGACTTCGGCAGCCAGCTGAAGGAGGCGACCGAGGTTTCAGACGTACCCTCGTGGGGTTGAAGTTGGTAGTCCATTGCGTCATACCGACAGGTACGCCGGGTTTCAGACGTACCCTCGTGGGGTTGAAGTGATAGCACGGTAGTCGGTTGGCCACTTGACGAGCGGTTTCAGACGTACCCTCGTGGGGTTGAAGTGTCC
>Ga0136591_1000728_pt1 | contig 12304 bp, 16 predicted proteins | sample AntRauMFilla3767_FD_104929 | JGI IMG/M metagenome (GOLD analysis project Ga0136591, IMG submission 104929) | Saline lake microbial communities from Rauer Islands, Antarctica - Metagenome Filla 3 #767 | ecosystem: Environmental > Aquatic > Non-marine Saline and Alkaline > Saline | place...
CTTTTCGGATAGGTTTCATCTCCTTATGGACGATATCTTTTACTTGTAATTCTGACACACACATAATTTTTTACTGGGCTGGTATATTATCCTGCACCTTTTTAAGGATAAGGAGAGTCTCTAGCATTATACTACGAAGCTCCTCTAGTTCCTTCGATTGGTCTGACTCATCTGGCTTTTTAGGCTTACAAAAACAACCAGTGTTGGCCAGTGCCTCTGTTCGGTCAATCAGTTCCTGAAAACTTACGGGGTCTTCTATGATTACTTCTGCCATATTAAAGATAATTATTTATTTCTACTAAAGTGGTTCCACCAGCCTCAACGGAGTACTCTTTTATTTTAGTTGCCTCTTGATACCCATCGGGAAAAGAACCATAGTTCCCTTGAGTCTTTTCAAATGCGTAGATTAAAGGTTCTCCCGTTGCGTTATTTATTGCCATCAACATAAGGATGAACTTTTTCGTACCTGGATTAGCAGTAACAAGCGTCACGTCACTTACAATAATGGTTCCCATCGTTATGGTAATAGTCATGCCACTTGAGTTACAAGTAATATCTTCGTAACCATTCATCAACGCTCGAACAGCACTTTCGTTTGTGTTGTCGACCATTGAAACAATCAGTTCACCTGTATCAATTTGCTGAGTTACACCAAGATAGTTTTCTAGGTACTTTACATCCAAGCTGGTGTTAAGAGTCCTAAGTGCTCCAGTGTTAATTATTTTGTTCTTAGTAATCGTTATCATAAGACCCTTATTAAGGTGATGCGTGAATCGTACATGGTTACTACTTTGCTTGAGTCCTGCCTTCGCAACTCAAGAGTCACGTTGATAGTACCTGGTGTACCACGGACAAACTGACGCATACTCATAGACTTAATCTTGTTGTCATTAGCGTTATCGTTAAGGACATCAAAATTATTAGTCATTAAGTCTGTGCCGTTTGCTCTGACTCGAACCTCCATCTTCGGGTTTGCCACATCTTCAATCCCGTAAGTGAAGTTCCACATAATCAGATATGTGCCAGCAGGAACACTTGGTGTAGTGAATGACTGGTGTAGCTGAAATGAAGTTGAACTAGTTTCTGTAGCTGTTTCTTTTTCAGCGTAATTGTATTGCGTACCATAAACAGGAAGCTTTGCTGGCTCCATATCCTGCGTAGCAGAGTTATATTGGAGGATATCTTTGTTCTCGATATTATCGAGGTTAAAGTCATCCAACTGGTCGTAATCAATCAATGCCATAAGTATCGGGTTCTTAACGAACCCACTTCAATTCCCGAAGGAACTGAGTGGATTAACTAAGCAGTTAGGTAATCACAAGTTAGGATATCAGGATTTCCTTGAGACCCTTTCGGAGCAAAAGTCATAGTGATTTCGTCCAAATCTGTCACTGTGTAATCATCCCCAAGCACTTGTCGTACTCCGTTGAGGAAGACAGCAAGTTTTCCTGTAGCAAACGCTGCTGCAGTAGTGAAAATCTTATTTGAGTTGTCGATTGTTCCAGCCATCACTTCGTTATAAACGAACTGAGCGAGAGTCACACCTTCGTTGGCATCTGTAAGTGAAGCCCACTCCATCACTGTAGTACCTACAACGTGAGCACCTGCAGTACCAGCTGAGTCGATAACGAAAATCTTCAAAGCACCGACAGCACCTTGCTGGACTACTACGAAACAACCACGTTCTACAATGTCGCCTGTGAACATGTCTTCTACACGTTCCCAAACACCATCTGCTCCAGTACCTACTGTTGTAACAAGGTAGATACCGTTTTCTGCTCCTGCTGCTTGGTCTTTCACCAAAACACGGTCTTGAACTGCTAGGCTGACACCATCAATAGTGTCTGGTGCCCCAGTAAGAACGTCTGTAATAGCAGTAGTTGTTGCTGCTACTACGGAGTCCTTGTAATCAATTTGTGTTTGATTGATTCTTATCTTCGTTGTTGACATAAATTATTATTTATTGTCTCGACCCTATTAAGGATTCAGGTTTTCCCTGACGTACTGAATGAACAGTACATCCCCTGACTGCGGAGCGAACCGTAAGGTAACTTCCTTGTCGTCCGTCTCCGTGAAGTCTTCAGGGGACACGAGCTGTTGCCCGTTTTTATACAGATAAACTCGCTCTGTTGTGTACGAGTAGGTGGTAGTAAACACTTTGTTAGCACCATCTACTGTACCTATTGGTGTCTCTGGATACAGAAGGTTCGCTATTGCATCAATCTGTATCTGGCTGAGACCTGCTGAAACGTTTACAACTGAACCCATATGATGATTATATTAGTGAACCCTCTGATATTGTCAGGTTTTTACTACCTGAAGTACAGATAGCTGAGATACTTCCAAGCCACATGCTTGCAATATCTAGCGTCAATGCACCTCCACCAGCAGTTAGAAGTATCCCTTCATTAACTACGGCTATTCCACCGAGTGACACATAAATATTCTCATCTGAGTCGTTGACCAGAAACAGAAATCGTCTATTAGAGTTTGCTGCCAGAACGGAAGTAGAAGCCGAGTTTATATCCACTTTGGTATTCACCATCGACGTAGCGATGTTGATACCAGTGTTGATATTTAGAGCATCAATTATTTCTTGTTGCCCTAACTCAGTAGCTAGCTGCTCCCCATCTGGCACATACTCACCTATGCCATCGGTTCGTGCCATATGCTAATTTCTTATTACTTCTGCTCCATCAAGCTGCTTCTTCATATCGAAGTCTTGTTCTTTCCGTTTGAGACGAGTCAATGACTGGTCTACCCCTTCTTTCAAGACCCGTAGATTCTGCACCTTAGTAGCAATTTCGCTTTCTTTTTCAATGTGCTTTTGCCGTATCTCATTGACCTTATTCTCTTCCGTAAGAGTGAGAGCTTTGGCTTCCCCAAGCTTATTCGTCTCATCATTACGGAGAGACTTAGCCTCCTGACACTGCTTTTCAACCTCCTGCAATTCGACCCGCTTCTTGAGAATAGAAGACCAAAGGTCTTCCAATTCTGTCTGCTTTCGAGGAAGCTCAGCTACAATACCTTTTAACTTTTTCGATTCATCTTCCAGACCATCAAGTTCTTTCCGCACCTTATCAAGAGATTTCTCGGCTTCCTTTTTATGGGTAGACAAACTCTTAACTTCGTTGCGTGCTGAAACTGCTTGGTCTTGAAGGGAAGAGATTGTTTTACGGTGGGCATTTTGGTGCTCCGTAAAACTTTTATCCTGCTTTTTCACAGCGTTGCTAATATCTTCTTGTATTTTTGCTAACTCTTTATTCTTGTCATCGAGCTGCCCTTGGATTTTCCCGCACTCTTTCTCAGCCTTGGTTGCTACTGCGTTAGCAGCCTCAACTTTAGCTTTGATAGTTGGAAGCTTAGCCTCTTCTGTCTCCAGTTTCAGCTTAGCTTCTTCAGTCAATTTATTGATTTGAGTTACCTCAAATGCAGCAGTAGCAGCTTGAGAGTTTGCAGCATTAGCGTTCGCAATTGCTGCAGACTCTTTCGCCTTTACCTCCTTGAGTGAATCAGGAGTTTTTCTAAAGGGTCGTCGTGACATAACTATTTATCTCCAAAAAGATTAGCAACCACTGTGAGTTCCCCTGCCGTACCATCTACCAAAATAGCTGATACCCAGTTAACACCGTTGATGTTAACCTCATACATTTTATGAATGTCTTCAGTTGCAATAACAACTCCATCGTTACCATCTACTTCAATTGACCCCGAAAGGGTAATCATCTGCAGGAAATCGTATTGATTATCTACAGACTGTGGCTTAGCAAAGTCAGGAGGTGCCTTTTGTAGTGACCCCACAATCTTTAAGGTCATTGTTGCGTCTCCCCCACCATCAGTCATGACGTGGAAGTTTGAATCTACGAAGTCAGCTGCCTGAAGCACTTTTGCTTTTGGAGCGACAGTTCCTGCAGCACCGCCAGTAGCGACACCCGCAGAACCGACAAGCTCCAGAGTTGTTGGGCCAGTCACAATGACTTCCCAAGTTCCGTTAGCCGAAGTATTAACATCGTGACCAATGATGGTCACTTTGTCTCCAGTAGCGTAATCGTGCGGGTCAGCCACCGTTATTTCAATCGGACTGGCATTTGTACTGCCAGTGATTGCCCGTGGTGCCGCTGCTTCGAAGAGTACATATCGTTTCAAATCTCTTGCCATAGCATTTACTTACTACTAATAATGGGAGCTTACGACTCCTTCCCTTTATCCTTTTGCAGAAGATAGAGGAAAGGAGCCATAAGGCTCCTTTACGGTTACGTACCGTCTCCTTCTGAGAACTTAATCCAAGTACCTGTAACAATACAGATAAAGTATCCAGCTCGTGTACCGAAGTTCCAATCGTCTGTAGAAAATTCTTCAGCGTTGTTACCTTCAGTTGGAGGTGTCTTAAGACGTGGTTCCTCGTGCATACCAAGGTGTGCGTTTGTAGCCATCGTTGATGCAAGACCCCAGTACCCAGCTTTAGTTCCGTCTGTGTTTCCAAACGCATCAGTGGCAAGTAATGGAAGCATTACGTGACGATACTTAGTTTGGTTAACGTTCACAACACCAGAGTTCTGGTCGACAATAGTCGTAGCTGTTGAGTTCAGTTCGGTTCGCACAGTGTTCACAGTGTTCGGGTCATCTGTTGTGTAGATAACGTCGAATGGCATAGCCATCTTTTCACCGAATTGGTTGATTGTATCTTCAACAATCAATGTCTCCATTCCTTCAAGTGCAACTCGTGAGAAAGCTGGGTTTCCAGCTAGCTGGTTACGGTATGTGGTTGAAGAACCACGTACTGTGTGAGCTGCGTTGAAGAGAGGAAGATTATCTCCTGTTGAAATATCAATGGTGTCTCCGTCCATATCTTGATATGAAAGTGACTGACCAAATGTAATTCGGTGAGTAAGGTCTAGCTCGATTCGGTGAGCTGCAAGCTGACCAAGGTTAGTAAGTCGTGAAACTACTTCTTGGTATTTGTTTTGGGTACGCATCTCGTAGGTGATGCCAATGTCCAAAGCAATACGCTTGAGTCGGGCAATCTTCGTGTATCCCTGTTGGACACGTGCTCGTTCAGATTGAGCACCTTCCCGCTTCGCCTTCGCATAGTTCTCAAGGTCGATTTCTGTATAGTCTCGTGTGTTACCAGTGTTTTGAGGCACTGACTCCACCAGAAACAATCCAGAGCTTCGAGCGTTCATGGCAACAGTGTCCATTGCACGCAGGAAGATAATTTGAGCGTTCTTTACGAAATCCGAGAGGGTAACTGTATTTAGTTCCATATAGGATTAGTAAACTTAATTAGTAAACGGTAGTTAGTAAGAACCGTTAATCTTCAAGTATCCCTGAGCCTTTGTAGCTGAGAGTACTTTGGTAATTCGCACCACACCAACATTTGAAGTTGCACCATCTACAGACACGTTGTCAGTAAGGTCAACATCAACACCAATGTCAGTAGCATCAAATCCAGTTCCTGGGAACTCGTAAATTGCTTGCTTCTGAGTTGGTACTTCTACACCTACAAGTCGGTCATCTGCGTAATCAGCGTCGTCAGCTGTAATAGCTCCAACAAGGATTCCTGCAATGTTGGCAGCTGTAGTAGCAGCAGTTGCTGCAACAAGCTTACCTGATGCAAAGGTAACTAGACTTCGGGCTGGCAAAGCAGTAGAAGGTGTAACTGGAAGATATACGTTCTTGCTTTGGGGTCCTTTAACGATTCGAAATGACATAATATTTCTTTCTAGTTAAGGTAAATAAACTTCAGTGTATGCAGGGGGTACGTTCCCTAAACGATGGCTAGTCAGCCGCAAACAGATTTTTATTACGGGTCTTTTCTGACTCGAAACTGGGGTCTTGCGCCCAGATTCTATTGTAGTAGGAGGTCGAGACCCTACTACAATAGGATGTGAGAACAATATAAAATAGAAAAGACGGAGGGCAGAACCACTAACATAGCTATTAACTTAGTTAGAAGTGTTCTGTCCTCCGTCTTTCAGGTGGGACTAAGCACCGTATCACTACTCCATTATGATATCATCCTGATGGTCAACGTACAAGCTATCTCTCGCTATAACTTTTTCTATTGCTATCGGTATGCCATCTTTGAGTATCACTTCGATACGTCCGTACCGATACTTATTTCGTATCCTCTGTATCAACAGTACCTCCGTCGGCCTTAGACTCATCTGCACTAGGTTCTGAGCCGACTTCTTGTTGTTTTGTTGGGTCATATTTACTCAATAGTACTTCATTAACATCCAACAATCCACGGTCATAGGCTTCGTTGCCCCACAGGATATCGAGTGCGTGGTTTTGGTTGTCATTGCTCAGACGGACAACTTCATTTAACACTGGGTCAATCTCTGAGAACTTTAGTCCGTATTCACACATGACTGCGTAAATCTTTTGACCTAGTTCTTTTACCAGAGCATTACGAGCATCAGTAGCTGTGCTCTTTTCTGGTGTTTGCACTGCCTTAAGCTTTGCCTCGGTAATCACGTCTGTCGCTCCATCTTCGTATGTCACCTCACAAATAGTTCCGCCAAGTGGAGTTTTCTTTTCGGACTCCACTATTCCGACAATCTTCTTGTCTTCCAAATAATACGTATTTTCCATAAACCTTTAGTTAACGAACTTGAGTGGGATTTCAATCTCTTGACCATCACTCATCATCCGTACTTTTAATGTTGTCTTTCCTTCCGAGTCATCAGTTCGACTGATGATTTCACCCTTACTCTCCTTGTTCTGCTTTCGATAGAAATCCAAGAGTGGCATGTTTTCTGATGAACCATCTTCAAAAAAGACTTCAATCGCTTGATTAGTCACTGCTCGATTATTAGAGATATATGACTCGTTAGCAGTAGTCTGCCAAGCGATTACCAATTTACCATCTCTTCCAATTCGAGACAGACGAACAACTGGAAGTTCCTTTCGGTCCCCACGTTCCCGTTCTGAAATAGATGCCATACGAGCTTTGTCTGAGGCTTCGATAAGACGCTTGTTGTCCTTCTCTAATCCATCTAAACGAGTCATGAACTTCTTCAGGTCGTCCTTAGAGACCTCTACCATCGACTGGTCTTGTCCTTCAGCTCCAGCATCTTTTTCCTTAATTGTCTCCTCTGGTGTAACTGATGGTTCTGTAGCTGTAACTTTTTCTTCTTCAACCTCAGTTTTCTCTGCTTTATTTTTTGCATTAGCCATACTACTTAGTATTCATGTTAGTTAATCTTGGGTCGTTACCATACTTTGCACGGTCAGCATCTGAGATGCCCATCTTGCTACCAACCTCCTTTTCGTTAGCACTAAACTCAGTAGCATTAACAGCTACACCTGGTGCACTCACTGGACTTGAAGCACCAGGCATAACCACATCCATTGGATTAGGTGCAGTGTTATTGGTTGAAAGCTTTACAGCGTTCTGTACCTTGGCTGAAATCTCAGCAGCAGTAGCAGCTTTGACCCCTGATAATGTTGTGTTGTAGTTATGACGGATTTTCTCAGCCAGTTCTGCGTTGTCCGCTGCAACAGCTGAGATAGCTTGTTCAACTTTGTCCCCCTCGATAGCAGTAATACGTTCAGTCATTGCTGTACGTTCTGTCTCAATTGAAGCAGTGGTATCTTCAAGCTTCTTTCGAAGAGCTGCTAGGTTTTCTTCTTTGTCTCCTTGAGACTGTTCTCCTGCCCCACCTGCTGGTGCAGACTTTGCTGCTTCAATCTGAGCCTGCACTGCTGCAGAATCAGCAGTAGCTTTGTCGACTGCTGCCTGGGCTTCCGCCTTGGCAGTAGCAGCCTCCTCCATTGCTACTTTGGTTTCTGCTTGAATTTTTTCTTTCACTTCATCTTCGGTTAGAAGTCCTTGGATTTCATTACCGTGTTCATCAAAGTAAGCCATACTATTTAATTACATTCTTAATGTTTTTAACTGCTTCGTCGTCGTCACCAAACGCATTAGCCTCTGCTTTGTCGTTAGCCTGAGCAACGTAGGCGTGATGTTCGTTCACACTTTCCTCACCCCAGTCTAGTAACAAGCCCACTACGTTGATGCAAGACCTGAAGAAATCAGTCTCTCGTTCCGTCAGTGGGAACATCCCAGTCTGGTTACGAAACTCTAAATGTAAGTGATTCAGCTTATCCTTAAGTCCCCCTTCGTATATCCCCGCCACCTGAGCCATATACGCTCGACGCTCTTCTTCCTTCACAGGAATCGGAGACATATATTCTTTCAGGTCACGTTCGTACACCTTTGTTTTGTTCTTCTTCTGCAGCTGAATATTTTCATCAGTGAGAGCTTGGATAGCTCTCTTTAATGTTGTTACTTCACCTTTAGCTTTTACTGTCTGCTCCGAATAAGCAGCGACCTCTTTTCTTGCCTCCTCTGCTCGTCTGCGGAACCTACCGACTTCTTCGTCGTGAAGTTTCCGTCTCACAAAAATTTTGAACATATCTCGACCTTAAACTGTTAACCCGCTACTTGTCCCATTGGTGGAGCATTAGGGATAATTGGTCCCGACTCTCCAGCAGCTGCCCCTCCAGCAGTAGCCCCTCCAGCAGTAGCCCCCATCAACGCAGACTCAGGTGGAGCTGACTTAAAGAGTTTATCTTTAGGTCGGTTCCAGACGAGCGCGTACTGATTTTCTATCGCCTCGATGTTAGGCATAGAACCCATCTTCATCATCAATCCGATGTCAGCCAGTTCTTCTCGGAACATGAGCTTCTCCACGTTGGTGGTTTCCTTCTCCTTGGTATCCACGTCGATGTACCAAAATAGCTTTGCGGATTTTAGACGCTCAGGATTTAAGTAAATAACCTTCAACGGTGGCATACCAAGGTCTTTACGAGTTTTTCGACGCACACCTTCTGTGGCTTCGGGTACACCCGTAAAGAGTTCCTCCTCTCGCACACTCTGGGAATCTGGTAGTTCACCTGAGATTGGCACAATTTGTCGAACCCCTCGACCATTATCGTCTCCAAGGTCAACATCCTTTCTGGTAGTGACCTTGAAGATTTCTTCTATTTCTTGAGAGGCACGAGAGAACCGAGTGTCCATTGGCTCAAAGTAATTTTCTAGTACGTTCCAGAGACGCAAGTAACCGAGCTTTCCCTCAAGCATTGAGCAAGCAAATACTGTTAGAGAAAGAATCTTCTGAGCTTGAGCCTGAAGGACGTTGGTCTCTGTCGCTGTCTGACCAGCTTTACCCTGAGTTCCTGTGAACTGCTTAGACACAGTGTTCTCGTCGATGTTGTTCTGCAATAGTTGGAACATCTGGAACTCAGAGCTAATTACTCCCTGACCTTCTTGACCAATAGCTTGCAGGCTACTTGCATCAATCCCCATCGTGATACGCCCTGGCATAAGCACCCGTGAACTAATGACCCGTCCGCTGCTGTTTGCATATGGAGGATGGATACTTTTTCGGGTTTTGATAATGAGAAGACGAAGAAGCTCATCCAAGATGTCTGATTGGTCTTTGACCTTTTGTACAAAACTTCTGCCGTATGCGAAGAAAGGATTGAGGTACTGGTACAACTGATAGTCGATATTGTATTCCCCTCCTGGGCTAATAACACTAAGAGGGAATCCGATGGGTAGCATTGGGATTCCGTTGAGTAAGATTTGATATTCATTTCCAAACTTATCCTGATAGTGGACTTCCTCCACTTCCTGTTCCTGCACACTAGCAAGAGTCCAGGCATTGTTCATGCTGTTATCAATCATAGTGCTCGCAGTCATCTGTGTATTGCGAACTTTTGCGACATCCTTCCACCTCTCCCAGATATCGTTACCATCAGCATCCTTCATGCCGTAACGAGAAGCCGCCTCTGAATACGAGGTGAGCTTGTGTGTAAATATAAAAGGTTGCTTCTTACTTTCTGGTTCTCGGATGTTTCCCAAGAAAACTCCTGGTGCATATAAAATAGAACGCTCTGGTCCTGACCATGCAAGTTCCAACTTACTCTTCCAGTCCACTCCTTGGAACTTTCCAATCTGGTCCTTGGTGACACCTGACTTCACCGTCTTCCATCGTTTCACCCACTGTTCCTGCACGAAACAGGTACCTTGCTTGAGTAGTTCAACTTGCCTAAGTATTCGTTTGTCTTCATCACCTTCTCGTTTAGCTGTCTCAAACAAAACGTCACTCATAGAATGACCGAGTGACACCATCTCTTCAGAGTCTTCATTGTATGCAATAACTTGTGGAGTCAGCGACAGTCGGTTCACCTCAGCCAAAACAGCGTAAAGCTTTTGCTCAACTGTTCCTGAAGCAATCTTTACATCACCTTCAAACTTTTTACCTGGCACCCACGTGTTGGCAATCCGCTCGTTGTTCTCATAGTTCTCAATATAGGTCTGGTCATTGAGTTCAGGAATCCGTTTACTACGGTCTTCATAGGCTCGAAAGAGACGAACCTGCAAAGCATCAAGCTGATTCTTTTCAGACTCTGAATACTTTGGGGGAGCATTAAATCCGTCACTCACAAGTTCGGCTGCGATGACGGCTGATTTTTCTGAACCTGGTTTTTGTAATTGCATGATTAGTTGTAGCTAAGGTAGTCCCACTTATAATCTCGACCTGCTGTATATATGGTGTATGATAGCACACTAAAAGAAGTCTTGAGAAGCATCCTCACTGTTAGCTGATGCACCAACCGCATGACTCTGCCAGCCACGTGCTAGCGTTCTCATAGCATCAGCCGCATGGCTATGCTTATCGTGCACAGGAGTATTAGTAAACTCACCAGTACTCTCGTTATACGCCTTCCTGTAATTCTCCAAAGCGTCTACCAGCTTACCTGTTTTCTCCACGTCGAAGTAACACCGAGGAAGTATTTGTCTGACAACTTCAATATCGTCGATGATATTCGGAGTTCGTTTAATCACTCGAATATTCCCTAGTCGTAGCTTTTGTAGAGTAGCGAGTCTGGTCTCACCAGTACCCAACTCTTTCACCTTGGCATCATGAGGCAAGCCGTGGACACCATAAGTATATCCTCGTTCCCGCAAGACATTGACGTAATGAGCCAGACCTTCGTTGCTGTTCTCGTAGTAGTCGATGACTCTAATCTCATTCCCAAATGCCTGAGTAAAGATAATGATGTTCTTATCGTTCATCCCTAAGTCCCACCACGTGTCCACGGGAATAGTCCTATCCATAGGCAGTAGTCTGATGCGGTTGTCCTCGTATACCCGCACCATCTCATTGGAGTAGTAGGCACCTTGAATACTGGCGTGGAACGCTTCTTCCGCCAAAGAAGGATACTCAGCCATCATGCTGTCTCGGTTGAGAGCTTTCTTCTGGACGTACCATTTCTTCTGAGCTGAGGTAAGCAAGATACTATGCTTTTGTTGCAGCATATCAAAATACTCTTTGTGCTTCTCGTCTATAGGCACCTGCACCTTGTTGTTCTCCAAAGCATACTGAGGATGCTGCCACCAACTGAAGAAGAAGAACTTAAATTCTAGTGGTGATAGCTGTCGCCCAGTGAGTGCAGCCTTCTGAGCCTTCTCACAGAAGTCATAGAAATACCCTGAGCGTCCCTCAGCCGTCGACTCAATCGTTACCATCATCCCTTGTTCCACCGAGTTAATGGACCCAGTAACGATTTCTTGTGCTTTCCCTGGATAGTGAGCACATATATATCCAAACTCTGATATGTGTAGGTATTGGATAGTTCCACCACGAGTAGATGTGGAGACAAAAATAGAACTTCCATTCGGAAAGGCAAGCTCACCTGCTGAGTCGGTATTGGGTGGTCCCAGATAGTCTTTGAGTAAAGGGTCGAGATTATCCCATGCAAATTTAACTTTTTCTTTGAAGATTTTCTTAGCATCTTTATCTTTGTGGGCGATAATACCCGCTGTCTTATGTTCGTTAAATAATACGATGTCCAAGTACAGAATACAAAAAAATGTGGTCACTCCCAGCTGCCGAGCCTTTAATATAATAGAAAAATACCAGAGACCTTCCCAGATAGCCTTCTGTGCCCAGTTCATCTTGAACTTCACCCGATTTCCTTGCTTGTCCTTGATGTAATACAAGTTATCAAGCCGCCACTTCCTGTCCGACAGGTTCTCAAAGAATGTTTGCTCCTCCTGCGTCAAGGGACGGTTCATCTCCCCGATTGTCTTGTGACCCTGCGTCGTCCTGTTCCGCTTTTTCTGTGTTTTCGTGCTCATATACTTTTGCTGGTACTAAATTATCTGGTGTCGCCTGCACTGACTTGAAAATGGCGTGAATAACAGTTGTTGAACCTCCGTTTCCGCCAACAGGATTGGATTTGCCCGAATATTCTTCAGGAAAGACCTTCTCTAGCAACCATTTAC
>Ga0136591_1000730_pt1 | contig 12261 bp, 11 predicted proteins | sample AntRauMFilla3767_FD_104929 | JGI IMG/M metagenome (GOLD analysis project Ga0136591, IMG submission 104929) | Saline lake microbial communities from Rauer Islands, Antarctica - Metagenome Filla 3 #767 | ecosystem: Environmental > Aquatic > Non-marine Saline and Alkaline > Saline | place...
ATCAATCATATCCACAAATCCCCTTTTGTATAAAGCGGATTCCCAGTGATTGAATTTCAATGATTTCTCCTCCTCATCGGTGAAATGAGTACCGGAGTTTAAATTCTCAATCACCCATTTATTTCCCTCAGAATAAAAATCGATCTTTTCTTCTGTGATGCCGCTTATTCTGTTCATTCCGCCAAGCATCAATGTCTCTCCCTGCTGCCACTTGACATAAATATTTTCCAGCTTTTCGTCTCTTACTCTGGTAACGACGTTCAGATTCTGAACGGGCCCTGTTCCTAAAAAACGAAGACTGTCGATTACATGGATGAAATCATCAAAAATAAAAACACGCGGATCGCCCGGTAAGTTAACGCGGTCCTTTTGCCACGCTATTTGAACAGGATTTGGTACTTCAGACAACGATCTTATGAGAGGCGCAAACCTTCTGTTGAATCCCAGATACAGCGGGAGGCTCTTTTTCGCGGCAGCCTCAATAATCCTTTCGGATTCCTCAAGTGAATAACTCAACGGCTTGTCGACAAAAACAGGAATGTCAGCTTTCAGGAGTTTGGAAATAATTAATCCGTGACTTTCAGTCGAGCTGTGAACCATCGCCGCATCGGGTTTTAAGCGTATGAGTTCATCTATATTCGAGCAGGTGTTATCTGTTCTGTATTTATTCGAAAGACGGATCAACGTATCCGAATTTCTCGTACAAAGTATGGGATCTACCTTCGAATGATTTGCTAAAATTGGCAAATAAGCTTTTTGAGCGATGCTCCCTAATCCAATTAAAGCAATTCTGATTTGAGGATTACGTGACATAGAATACTTCCATGAGATTGAAGACAGAATTAGATCACCGGGTTAATACCAGTTTGTTACACCATTGTACAGGAATAAATGTGTGCAAAAAGAAGATGTTTAAAAGGTAAATAGAAAAGGAGAAAGATCTAATCAGACATTGGCTTCCATTTATGCAGGACTGTAGTTCACTCATCCATTTTGAGAAGGGGAAAGTTGAACCACACGTTTTTTGAGTGATCTTCCGTCATTACGCCAGGAGAGGATGAGTCGTATAATGACCCGGTGTAGAAAACGTTGTTAGCCTGCCGGGTTTACAATTTGTCAAAATCTTCTGGTTCCACATCAGGCACTTGGTCCAGAATGTTTTTAAAATTCTGCTTACTGGCTTTTTCTGCTCGGTCTTTAAGGTAATCTACTGTTAACAAGGCTGACATTTTCTCGGAAACAGCGAGGGTGATAAACTGATTCATGGAAACCCCTTCTTGTTCGGCGAGTTCTTTTATTTTTTTATGCAATGATTCAGGTAATCGAACGCTTAATGTACTCATGGTAACTCCCGTATAATTTGGAGAAATTCTTTTGCTGTCGCCAGCTTTATGTCAAATGTATCAACGCCTTGAAAATCAGCTTTGTTATAAGTTATAATGTAATTGCAATTGGCTCTAACTGCCAACTCAAGTATCATATCATCTTTAGGATCCTTTAAAATTGGCCGCCACAAAAAATAGACTTCATGCCAGTTTCCAACCAAACATAAATAATCTAAAAATTGACCAATTTCAGACTCGTTAATATTTAGTGTCTGAATCTTTCTTAGCAATACATCTTCATATTCAATGACAAGTGGAACCGACAAATTTGTTTCAAATTTGGGTGAATCCAACAAAGATAGCAATCGATACGAAGCTCCTCTTCTTGAACGTAGAGCCGAATAGATAATGTTGGTATCTATTACAATTTGTTGAATCATATGGTATTATATACAATACCATAAAAAGTAACAACTGACTTTATCGGTTTAGGTGAGTTAAACAACCCTGGTGCTTAAAACGCTTGTTATGCTAACCCTAATGTTTTTCAACAATGGATTTTCCCCATTTATCCATCTTGCATCCACATTCAGAGCAGGTCCACCCACCCCAAAGAAGTTGGCGCAGATTCTTTGGAGTCCGTATCTTGGCGCTTGTTTATTACACTGTGGGCAATGTACACTCTGTAAATTAATCCCCCACTTTTTACCTTTTAGAAACTGCATATAAGTCATTGTTTAAAAAAAATGATACGACTCATTTTGAATTATTGGTTTGATAGGTAACAGGTGTCATATGTGTTGTGCGGGTCTCCCAAAATGGGTATATTTTTGACATCTGAAATGAAATTCATTCGCTTAAATATAAATATTTTCAACAAGCTTGCCACGTGTGGCTTTGCTTTTTCCTGGCTATTGACAGCTATAATGTTGCCGGTAGTAATCTCCTTGATTGCGGATTCTCATACCACCTACTCGGTATTTAATGCTGAAGAAGGGTGTTATGAATTAGTCGTGGATCATCACGAGAACACGGATGATTTTCACGTAATGGATGAATCCAACGGTCTCCATTCTTTTCACACTTCTTGCTGTTTTGATGATCTGGCACTAACCTTCAAAAAGGATGAAGCCGATCACCAGCTTCCACTTTTCTTTTTTAGTACAGAGATTAATTTCAGCCTTGTTTCTGAACAAATACCACGCCCTGTAGCGATTCAGGTAATCCCTTTACCTGCTCCGGTCTCGGTTCTGGAACTCCGGGTCACCCGCCTCCTCATTTAAGTCCCTACATTTGGCAGTGTTTTATCTGCCCTTCTCTTCTATTAAAAAAATGAATTCAGGGATTAGTTCGTCTGAATCATTCCATTCTATCGAATACAGAATTTCAATATCACTCGGATATGATTAATACTATCATTCGCTACTCCGTGCGAAATAAGCTGATCATTGGCCTGCTTACGCTTGCTTTGGCTGCTTGGGGTACCTACTCACTTACTCAGGTTTCTATCGATGCCGTCCCGGATATCACCAATAATCAGGTGCGGGTCATCACCACGTCACCGAATTTAGCTACGCAGGAAGTAGAACAGTTTATCACTTTTCCGGTGGAAATGGCAATGGCCAACCTTCCGGGCGTAATGGAAATGCGTTCAGTTTCTAAACTGGGACTTTCCATCGTTACTATTGTCTTTGAGGAAGACATGGGAACGTATCTCCCCCGGCAGTTGGTCTCGGAACAGCTCAAAAAAGCTGAAAAGGAAATTCCAGCGAAGATGGGAACGCCTGAGATGGCTCCAATCACCACCGGGCTCGGGGAAATCTATCAGTACATTCTGGATGTGGATCCGGAATATGCAGACCTGTATGATATCATGGAATTGCGTTCTATTCAGGACTGGATTGTGCGGCGACAATTATCCGGCATTCAGGGTGTGGTTGAGATTAACAGTTGGGGCGGTTTTCTGAAACAATACGAAGTGGCTGTCAACCCGGAAAGACTGCGGAGCATGAATATCACCCTCACCGAGGTCTATAATGCTCTGGAAAGCAACAATGAAAACACCGGCGGCAGCTACATCGAAAAAGGCTCGGAAACTTATTTCATTCGCGGACAGGGCCAGATTCGCTCGCTTAATGATATTCGTGCCACAGTCATCAAAACCGCAAACAATATTCCGGTAATGGTTGGAGATGTGGCTGAGGTACAATTCGGTCATGCCGTACGCTACGGAGCGATCACTGCCAATGGTGAAGGCGAAAAAGTGGGCGGACAGCTTTTGATGTTGAAAGGAGAAAATACCGCCGAAGTAATCGAACGAATCAAAGAACGCATAATGCAGGTAGAGCAGTCACTGCCGGAGGGCGTCAATATTACACCGTTTCTGGATCGAAGTGAACTTATCAGTGAAACAACCGCTACTGTTTCCGAGAACCTCATCCTCGGCGGACTCATCGTTATTTTTGTTTTAGTGTTGCTGATTGGAAATTTCCGATCAGGTTTGATTGTAGCTTCGCTGATTCCGCTTTCCATGTTATTTGCTTTAGGGATGATGAACCTGTTCGGAGTCTCAGCCAACCTGATGAGCCTCGGAGCTATTGACTTCGGGATCATCATTGACGGGGCCGTAATTATCGTTGAATTTACCCTGTATCAACTCACTTCAAAATCTAATGTACTGAACAAACTGACGGGAGATGAACGAGCGGCCAAAGTGGATGAACTAACCATTCAATCTTCCAGCCTGATGATGCGCTCGGCCATTTTTGGACAGATCATCATCCTTATCGTATTCATTCCCATTCTATCATTGACCGGCATTGAAGGCAAGATGTTCACCCCCATGGCACTGACTTTTGGATTTGCCATGCTGGGCGCGATGATCCTTTGTCTTACCTACGTGCCGATGATCTCATCCGTAATGCTTAAGGGAGATTTGAAGCAACAAAATGGATTTTCCGCTAAGATCATGAACTTCTTTAACAGCATTTATGAACCAACTATACGATTTGCTCTTCGCCGGAAGTCGCTGGTGCTGGGAGTTGCCGGGGGCTTATTCATTTTAGCACTCATTCTATTTTTGAGGATGGGTGGCGAATTTATTCCACAGCTGGATGAAGGAGATTTCGCTATTCACCCCATTGTAAAACCGGGTACTTCGCTTTCGCAAACCATTGAAACCAATACCCGCCTGGAGAACATTCTTGTAAACGAATTCCCCGATGAGGTAAAGCAGGTGGTTACCCGCATCGGAACCGGAGAAGTGCCCAACGATCCGATGTCGATGGAGATGTCAGATATTATCATCATTCTTCACGATAAAGAGAACTGGATCAGGGCGGAAACTAAAGATGAACTGGGCGAGAAAATGCAGAAAGCCATGAGCGTGGTACCCGGCGTCAGTTTTGCTTTTTCTCAACCTATAGAAATGCGGTTCAATGAATTAATGACGGGAGTTCGCTCAGATGTAGCCATTAAGATCTATGGGGATGATCTGGATGTGCTGTTTGAGCAAGGGAATGAAGCGGCTGGAATTATTGCAGGTATTCGGGGCGCAGCCGACATAAACGTGGAGCAAATAACCGGACTTCCGCAAATGGTGATTAAATATGAGAGGAATAAGATTGCACAGTACGGTTTGGCTATTGAGGATGTAAACCAAGCCGTTCAAACGGCTTTTTCCGGCGGTAAGACCGGTGTTGTTTTTGAGGGCGAACGGCGATTTGATCTGGTGGTAAGGTTAGAGAAATCCTTCAGGAAAGACATTCAGGATTTGAAAGATTTATACATTAGTTTACCAAATGGCAGACAAGTTCCTTTGGAGCAGATAGCAAAGATTGACTATCAGGAAGGTCCCGCACAGATATCCAGAGATGACACCCGTCGCAGAATTGTGATAGGGGTAAATGTTCGCGACCGTGATGTGGAGTCGCTGGTTAATGAGATTCGAACTGAGTTGGAAGTCAATCTCGCGCTCCCGTCCGGCTACTATATTACTTATGGTGGCGCTTTTGAAAACCTTCAGAGGGCAAAAGATCGGTTGTCGATTGCTGTTCCCATCGCGCTGGGACTCATTTTTCTGCTGCTGTATTTCACCTTCAGCTCGGTTAAAGAAACCCTGATGGTGTTCTCTGCAATCCCGCTGGCGGCCATTGGAGGAGTATTTGCTCTTTGGATTCGCGGCATTCCGTTCAGCATTTCAGCGGGTGTGGGATTTATCGCCCTGTTTGGCATCGCCGTACTTAACGGAATAATACTCATCAGCTTTTTCAAACAACTCAAGGAGGATGGCGTGAACAATATTGACCAACGAATACTGCTGGGAACACGTCAACGACTGCGGCCTGTCCTTTTAACGGCGTTTACCGATGCGCTGGGCTTTCTGCCGATGGCCTTGTCAACCTCAGCCGGAGCGGAAGTTCAGCGCCCGCTGGCTACGGTAGTAATCGGCGGACTAATCTCGGCAACCCTGCTGACGTTAGTTGTTCTGCCGGTTTTATATCGCATCTTCGATGACAAAATCACATGGAGTTTCAGATCTCCCAAAGTAGCCACACCGTTTATCCCGGTTATCATTTTTATTCTTGGAGCCAATGCAAATGCGATCGCACAATCCAATTCCCGGCTAACACTGGATGAAGCCATTGAGTCAGCCCTTCAAAATAATCTTAGCATACAGGCGGCATCCCAGCGAGTGAAAAGTCAGCAGGCACTGAGTAAATCACGGATAGATATAGGCGATACCGAGTTTTTCTACTCACGTAGTGAATATGATCCGGATCGAAATCTTGGAGTGGAATCCTTTGGCATCAGTCAGGATCTTCCGTTTCCCACCGAATTCATCAACCAGCGTAAAGTCGGAAATGCAGAGATTGATTTGCAAAAAGCCGGATTGAATCTGACCAAAGCGGAACTTATCAAAAGAGTTCGAAAGGCCTATTACCAAGTGGCTTATGGACACCGGAAGATAGCAATTTTGAATGAACTGAGTGACGTTTATCAACGATTTATTAAAGCTGCTGAACTGCGATATGAAACAGGAGAAACCGGAAAGCTGGAGCTGACCGGGGCACGGTCCCGCTACCAAAATGTAGAAGCAGAACGGATGAAAGCTACATCAAACCTTAACCAATATTACCTGGAACTCCGAAGATGGACTTATGTGAAAGGCTCGGTTGCGTTTGAAGTTGTATCGGTGGAACAATTAGCCAATAACTTTATCAATGGATTGAATCAGGTGAGTAAGAATGTAAATCCGGAACTGAATTATCTTCAAGAGCAATCGAGGGTTGCAAAAACTGAATTGAGCCTGCAGCGCTCGCAATGGCTTCCCGATCTCAATCTGCAATACAAAAAGCAGGAAGTGGCCGGAATGGATGGATTTTATGGCTTTCACATCGGGCTGAAAATTCCGCTGTGGTTTACGGCGCAGCATCAACGTTCAAAAGCGGTAATGCTGGAATCAAAAGCCATGTCTATGGAGGTGAAGGATTTTCAGTATGAACTTCAGTCGCGAACCGAACAGCTTAAATCTGAATTGGAGCAGCTTCAGGTACAGGTAGAATTCTACCAAAATGAACAGATCGGATTAGCCGAAGAGCTGATGAACACAGCGCGGAAAAGTTTTGAAGGAGGTGACATCAACTATGTGACGTATGTGAATTACCTGGATGAAGCCACAGAGATCAAACAACATTATCAACAGGTGCTTCTTGAATACCTGCAACAAGTTGCCGAATGGCAATACCTGACCGGACAATAAAACGAATTTTAATCACCTAAATAAGACCACCATGAAATCATTAAACAATCATTTACTTCTTTTAAGTCTATTTGGATTTTTGTTATTGTCGGCCTGTGGCGGGGAGGAAACGGCTCATAAAGAAGATCATTCCCAGGAGGAAGAACATTCGGAAAACGAACTTTCAGTTGAACTCAGCGAGCAACAAATGAAAGCTGTAGGCATTGAGATCGGCCGGTTTTCATATCTGCCGCTAAAAAACACCGTGAAAGCCAACGGAATGCTCGAACTCCCTCCTCAGAATAAAGCGCATATCAGCGCATTGGTGGCCGGACAGGTGTCGGATATAAATGTGATTGAAGGAGATCGGGTACAGACCGGCGACATACTTGCCACTATTGAAGATCCGGGCATTATCGACATGCAACAGGAATTCATTGAAGTACGTGAAGAACGTGATTACAAACAACAAGAATACGAGCGCAAGAAACGCCTGCTGGATGAGGGAGTCGGTTCTCAGCGCGAATTCCAGGAAAGTTCATCGCGATATCGCTCGATTGAAGCGAGAGTTTCAGGGTTGCGTTCTAAACTCGAACTGTTAGGACTGAATCCGGATCAGGTGTTGGAAGGAGCGATCACATCCTCAGTGCCCGTTCGTTCTCCGCTGGATGGGTTTGTACGTCTGGTGGAAGTCAATATTGGCAGCTACACCAATCCCGGAAAACATATGTTTGAGGTGGTGGATAACAGCAAGTTGCACATCGACCTGTTGGTCTATGAAAAAGATCTTCATCGTGTAAAAGAAGGTCAGTCACTTTACTTCCGATATGCCAATCAACCGACCTCGGAATTGTATAAAGGAGAGATTTTTGCGGTTGGAAAAGCATTTGAGCAAAATCCGAAAGCCGTCAGGGTCCATGCACTCCTGTTGGAAGAACGACCCAATCTTCTGCCGGGAATGTATGTGGAAGCGATGATCGTAACTAATGATGAATCCGTACGTTCACTTCCGGAGCAAGCCGTAGTTTATGATGGCGGTCAATCCTATATCTTTATTCTGGAAGAAGAAGAGCACGCTGAAATTGAGCAGGCATCTGATTCCGGAAATCAGGAAGATCACGGAAGACATTTAAAAGCTGTTCCTGTGATAACCGGAACGAGTGAGGAAGGATATGTTGAAATCCGGCTGCTAAAAGAGATCAAAAAAGAAAGCATGGTAGTAACCAACGGCGCTTTCTTTGTACTTTCCGAGATGCGCAAAGGTGAAGGCGGTCATCATCATTAAACATGATGTTTGTATTATGGGTATGAATTCCCTGGCTTAAATTCAATGGTCACAAAGCCTACGCAAAGAATTTAGAATTAATAAAAAGTTAAAAAGTTAAACCAAGTAACTCAGGAATGGCCAAGTCCGAATTGATTAGTTGAACCGCAAAGCGCTACCGTTAGCAAGCCTGCTGATTTTACAATTTGTCATAATCTTCTGGTTCCACATCAGGCACCTGGTCCAGAATGTTTTTAAACTTCTGTTTGCTGGCTTTTTCTGGTCGTTATTTAAGGTAATGGTCCCATAAAAAAACACAGGGCTACCGGAGTACTTTTCTGTCAACTGAATGGAAAGTTGGTTAATAGCACTAAGCTCTGCTAAACCGCTGTTTGCCCATGGTTTTTATACATTTTTGTATTTTAGTAGCCCCCTTCCCTCAATATTTAATAGAACCATTTTGTCCTTCTTTTTTGTCAGGGAGTGAGAGGTCTTTATTTGATTTTCCTTCGTCATTTTCTTGTTAGCACTCAGCTGTGCGTTGGCCTTTGAAGGGACAGGCAGCGCAAAATTGGGTGGGCTGTCCATGATCCCATTGAGCCAATTATTGTCTACACATTTATTTTCCAATAGCCACCTTTATCCGGCCCAATTCTGTCAATAATGTCTTTTTCTTTCAGCTTTGCCAGTTGTTTTTCTACAGCTCTTTCGGTGATACCAATTACTTCTGCCATTTCAGAGGCAGTTATGTACTGGTCTCCAAAGATTAGTTCTATGATTTTCTCCGAACTTCCTCCGAACCTCGTCCAAATTGGAGCCTGAAATGGCTTCTTCGTGTTGATTAGCTTTTATCGGAATAATTGTCCTGAAAATATCATCTTCAATGAACTCTGGTTTTGTTCCTGGTGTGTAAAGACCACAGTATTTGTAGGTATTCCGAACACCGGAACCCAATTCGTCAACTCGTCCGATTTCTTTGAAAAACTTGGCGATTACCGGATTCTTGGGATAGGGTGAAAAGTTAGCCGGATCAATCACGTTGAATGAAGTCCAGTTTGATTTCTCCAGCATCCCGTTTACAATTTCATCGGGAGTTAGTGATGTAGTTGCGGCAACCTTAAAACGCACCATGTTTTTCTAGGAATTAACCTGAGTTCGATTCTAAAAACTGAGTTTATTAGCAATTATTGGTATTCATCTGTCTTCTATGGCCCGTCCAATCAACCCTTCCCCCGAAGCCTCGGGGAGGATGGATTGGACTATTATTTTGTAGAAATATCTCTTAATAGCGGTAATTCACCAATTAAGAATCGAACTGAGGTTATTAAGTAAATAAATGCAGTAAGTATTGACCCAGAGTCGTTTACTCTGTTTGAAATATATCTGACTTAATTTTAAGCATAAGTAAAATAAAATGCCTGTTTGTACGGCAGCTATTAACAAGCAGTATCTTCCTTGTTCCTCCACAAGCGAATTGTGCGTTCAATAAATTCATCAATGCGTGTTTCGGAAAGTGAGAGTGATTTTTTAAAACGAATACATCCTTTGCCGACATTAAGCCCCTTCAGCAATTCTCCGGAGTCGTCTATTTTGTTGATATTGCCGACGTAGAGACTCACATAATTTTTCTGGGCGTTCAGGTGGAACACCGATGTTTTGTCATCGCCGTAGCGCAGCATTTTGTATTCAATACTCTCTTCCAATTCAGGTGCTTTGGAGAGAATTGTGTCACGAATTTCTAACAGTTTTTCCTTTCTCCAATCGTCTTCGAGAGCCTCAAAATAGTGTGAAGCTGTTTCTACATCATAGTGCATGAAATATTTCCGGTGTTATAAATCAAGAGTGAAATTCTTTCGGGAATGTGATGAACGACCGATTTTAGTTGATTTATTCCGACCAAACAGCGAGTTCGTTACCACCGGGTTCGGTAAAATGAAATCGTCGTCCACCGGGGAATGAAAATATCGGCTTTGTGATGGTCCCGCCCGCGTTTTCGATGTTGTTTTGAGTGGTTTCAAGATGTTCACTGTACAACACAACTAAAGCTGAGCCATTTTCGGAAGTGGCCTGCTTTTCAGATTTGAAAAAACCACCGCTAATGCCTGAATTTGAAAACGCGGTGTAGTCCGGACCGTAATCTTCAAAAGTCCACCCGAAGGCCTCGGTGAAAAACTTCTTTGCAGCCTTTAAATCGGAAGAATGGAACTCTATATAATTGATTAATTCGTTGTTGCTCATCGGAGTGGGATTTTTTAAAAGCCTTGTTGCATGAGATAAATACGTGGTTTACGTGTCTTTGTCAAGATGATACCGGAGTGCCATTTGAATACAGATCATCAGTTGTTTTGTTGGAATGGGTTTGTCAACCGCGAATAAAATGGCTCTGTCGCCGTCAAAAGTAAGCGTGTCGGGAAACATGGTTCTGAATGAATGAACTAACGTAGTATTACAACTCACAAACATCCCGATCTGGCCGGGATTCTTAGGTTTCCAGTCAATCCTGATCGTTGTTCCACTTTTCGATGCTCCCGTTAGATATGCCGGTTCTCCCCATTTCAACGTTTCAGTAAGTTCGCCAACAGACGCAGTATTCTCAGCCACTTCAAAAATCAAATCCCGAAGAATCTCCATTTTGGGCTTGATGTGTTCAGGGTAAAATTTAAATTTTTCTTTGACGGCGGTATTCATATCAAGTCAAGAGATTACATTTAGTCTTTTACTTTTGCTGTCCCCACAATCACCACTCATTCACAAGTTTTAAAAATCACGCCCCATTTGGCGGGAATCACGATGTCTGTGTCCTTATTGAAGGACTTTTCACTTATGAGATCGGTGTAACATTCTGCCGAAAACGTATCTGATACAAGAGTTTGTTTAGCGTCACTGTTGTTTAGCACAACGTGAATGCTGTTATCACCGTGAGTTCTTGTGAATCCGAAAAGTTCGCGTTCATCGTCTGTTATAAGAGTTTGAAAGTCACCGATTTGAAGCGCTTTGTGCTTGTTTCGGATAGAGATAAGTTTTTTGTAATGATTGAGCAGGTCGTAATTGATCTCAACTTCATCGGGAGCGTGTTTGGAGCCGTCGGCGTTATACACTTCATCATCGTAGCTGATATCTTCCCAAATCATGGGCTTGCGACTGTCAGGATCGTTTCCGCCCCACATTCCTACTTCATCTCCGTAATAGATCATGGGAGCGCCAACGTAAGTCATCTGCAGAATCACGAACAATTTTTGCAGCTCAATATCATCTTTTTGCGGTTTGCTTGTGTCGTAGTTGGGATTATCGCCTTTTGAAGCACCAAAATACTGTCCCCAATTTCTGAAATTACCAATGTCGTTATCACGATTAACAATGTGCGAGCCGATTCGGTTGGCGTCGTGACTCCCGAATAAATTCTGATTTACATACGCAACACCTGTCGGATAGAGATTTCTGAGTTTGCGGAGCTCTTTGTCAAATTCGGTTGGCGTAATGTCGGTGGATTCCGGATTGAAGGAAAATTCAGCTGAGGCAAAAGCGAAGTTGTAGTTCATTTCGCCGTCAAATTCATCTCCTTGCATATACGGCTTCACATTTTCGGGTTCGTCCACAATTTCAGCGGTCAGATATGCTTCAGGATTGATCGACTTGACATGTATTCTCCAATCTTTCCAGAACGGGTGCGCCACTTCAAAAGCCACATCGAGGCGCCAGCCGTCAATTCCATGCTCCATGCCTTTGTTTTTAGGATTCATCCAGCGCTCGGTTGCATTAAAAATGTATTCTTTCGGACCTTCAACAATGCCATCTTCATCTTCTTTGAACTCCGGCAGCGAGGCAACGCCAAACCATCCCTGATATTCAAACTCAGTTCCTTTCGCTTCATCTCTCCACGAATGGATGGTAAACCAATCTTTGTATGGAGAATTCTGCTGATTCTCACGTAC
>Ga0136591_1000732_pt1 | contig 12248 bp, 14 predicted proteins | sample AntRauMFilla3767_FD_104929 | JGI IMG/M metagenome (GOLD analysis project Ga0136591, IMG submission 104929) | Saline lake microbial communities from Rauer Islands, Antarctica - Metagenome Filla 3 #767 | ecosystem: Environmental > Aquatic > Non-marine Saline and Alkaline > Saline | place...
CGTGATGGGCACCTTCCACTTCTTGATGATGAAGCTGACCTTCTTGTACGCAGGCAGCTCCTTGCTCACCTTCTCGACGTTCTCGTCCTTCCCATACACGCGGAGAGTGAGGGCGGATGCAAACTTGAAACTGGGCCCCCCAGGCATGGTCTCCGGGTTGCCGAACATGACCCCGACTTGGAATCGAATCTGGTTGATTAGAACGAGGGTGGGGTAACACCCATGTTCCCGTCCCTGCTGTAGGGCCGCCCCGGTCTTCCGATAGAATCGGTTGATCAGGAGGGGTGTCTTGCCCACCTGAGCCTTCTCGGACTGGTCGTCCGCTTCCTTTTCGGTGAGAAGGGCCGCAAGAGAGTCCACGGCAATGAGGCCGATGTCCTCCGCGAACATCAGGCCATACACGATGTCCACGGCCTCCTCCGCGTAGAAGGGCCGGATGAGCTTGAGTGCAGCGGTGTCCACCCCCATCCGAGACGCCCACGACGGGTCATAATGCCCCTCCACATCCACGAACACGCACTTCTTGTCCGGGAACGTCTTCTGGTGGTTGGCGATCCCCTTGAGGGCCAGAGTCGTCTTCATGGAGGACTCTGCACCATAGATCAGGTTGATGCGGTTGTACGCGAGGCCCCCGCCTGTGGCGAGGTCGAGAGGAAATATCCCGAACGGGATGCGGATGCCTGTTTCCACGGAGTCTCCAGCAGTGGCTGCTTCCCGCTTCAAGCTCTTGTTCACTGACGTGAGGATCGAGTCAACGTCGCTCATTCCGTCTCCGAGTCGAGGCCATTTTCCTTGAGGGTGTTGGTCATCTTGGTATCGCAGAACAGTTCACACGCCTCCCATGCCTGCTCCATGGCCTCAGCGGTTGGCTCACAGGGGATATAACAGGACACTGTGATCTTCACGTTCTCGAAGTTCCCGAGATTCTTGGTCACCCCCACCTGCAAGCCGACGTTGGCCATGGGGGTCCCGTGTACCTCCGTGACGGGCTCCCCCACGGGCTCCTGTGCCTCCTTGTCCGCAGTCGGGCTTTTCACGCTGACCGATCCGGTGCCCTGCTTCTTCTTGAATTCCAGAGCCATGTTTACTCCTTGGACAACATGTTCCATTCGGTGTGTACCCGCTGTATCGCCGCCTCCACTTCTGGCGCGGAACGACGACCCTTGGCATGGGTAAGGGCATCACTCAGGTTGATCATGAGCGCAACCTGATGGCTGGTGTACAGGCGGTGCCGACCCGAGAAGGTGGGGGGTGGAATCCAACTCTTCCGCTCCCACGAGCGCACGAGTTGGGGGGTTCGGTCCAGAATCTTGGCCACATGCCCCGTGGGCAGCACCTCAACCGTGGTGGGCTCCCCGGAAATCGTCACGTCTCGGTAGTAGACCCGCTGGCTGTACTGCTTGGGGTTTTCTTCCCGGGCACGGCGAGACCGCTGCCGAGCTTGTGCCCGGTACGTGGGGTCCGTTTCATACAGCTCCTTTCGCAGCGCACTCAGCTCCACACTGCGCTTGCGATAGTACCGCCGGTTGTAGGTCTGCTCTGTTTCTCGGGAACTCATGGCCTCAGTCCGATATGCCTAGGGATAGGGGGTCACGCTATACTTGTTCGTTTTGTTTATCAATCAGTATTGGACGACTTCCGCCCCGATCTGGTTATACCAGCGGAATCTGGACTTCGCGTATTTGGCGAACACGGGGCTCCCCCCATCGACGGGGTCAAACACCACCGGTTGAATGTTATCCCCGTACTCCCTGCGAATCCGCCCCACGATCTGGTTCACGTCCGACCGGGGAGTGCCTAGCACACAGGCATCTAACCAGGGTATATCGGTCGCCTCGCTGGCCATCTTGTACGTAGCGAAGATGACCTTTGCCGCCTTGGCTTTTTCCCTCTTCGCCTTTCTCTCTTCCTTCGTGCCGGTGTAGGACTGCAAGCCGACGTAGAACCCTATGTCCTCTTCCGGTACCCCGTGGTCCCGGGCCATCTGGTGCAGGACGCTGAGGTGCTCCAGCGAGTCGCTGAACACGATGTTATTCCGGTCTCTCTTGTGTGCTGCCACCACGAACTCGATCAACACGAGGTTCCGCTGCGGGTTGGCAGCCATCTTCTTGACGATGTGCCCCACTTTCCCAGCCTTGTGGGGGATCATCTTGCCGTTCGCGCCCCGGGGAACTCTCCACCCCGTCTGCTTAGTCAGAATCTTGGGGATCAGGGTTTCTACCTTACCCACCACCTTGATTTCCCCGATATGGGCCCGGAACACCACATCCCGCCCATCTTTCCGGTAAGGGGTGGCGGAGAGCCCCAGTCTGTGGGGCCCATTGAAATACCACATCATCTGACTGAACTGCTCGGCCCCCATACGGTGCACTTCATCGCAGATGACGAGCGGGAAGCCGGAGTAAGCAGGCTGCCCGTACCGCGCATACCCCTTCGACATGGACTGCACTAGGCCGATGACGATCTTGTGCCTGGGACTGGGGACTTGGTCCCCTCGCCATACACCAATCTCTTCTGCACTCAAGTTCAGGACTTCTTTCGCAGCCACCACCCACTGTTCGATGATGTCTTCCTTCGTGGTGGCCACCGCTGTCCGTAACCCCATCTGAGCAATGATGCTCATGGCGCAATACGTCTTCCCGAACCCGGTCGCCGCTTGGACGATGTGCGACACGCCCATATTGAGCAGACCCACGGACTCGTTGATGATCCGAGTCTGATCCGAGTTCCTAGGGACGAAATGGTTCTCAATCTGCACCGCCGGTCCGGTGTGCACGTCCACCTCACCGGGGGCATCCACCTCTAGGTTGCGAGGGACCAGCAGGTGGCCCTCGTCATACTGGGTATACAGGTCGTATGGCTCTTCAAACCGGTCCACGAACGACAAGCTCGTCCGGGCTTGGGGGGTGTCCTTGACGACCGTACCGCGACCCAGGCGTTTGACCGCCTGTAGTCCAATGGAGGGCTTCATACGCGAGTTCCCATGGATAGGTAGGGGGTAGGGCCGGGGCCCTACCCCCCGACGCCCTTAGAGCTGCTGGGCGTAGTCGTTGCCCCCACCCGAAAGCTGGGCCTGAGTGTCCGCACTCCCGGTCACGGGGTCCGAACCTCCGAATCCGAGCTTTTTCAGCTCGTCGGCGGAGTAGGGACGGATGGTCTTGCCGTCCTCGTAGTCATACGGCACCCGCTCTTCTTCGGGCACTCCCAGAGAGACGAGGAACTCGTTGAGATCCTTGTGCTTCTCCGTGAAGTCGAACAGGTTGCCGACGTTCTCGGACTTCTCGCCGGAACGGGACACATCGAACGTGCAGTGTGCGAGGCCCCCACGCTTCTTGGCGATCAGTTGGAGAGTACGGAACGTATCGCGCTTGCACACGAAGAGCTTCCGCTGGTTCTTGTAGGTCTTGCCGCTCTGCTTGGAGGTCCACTCCGAGTGGTCGATCACGGTGAACGCGGCCACCCACGAGGGGCTGGCCCCCTCCGCGCAGATAGGGCACGGCTCACCCATTTCCGCGGTGCAGGGAAACCAGTTCCGCCAGTCACCGTTGATCTTGCACTGGTGTTCCCACCATGCGACCGCTTGCAGGAGGCCCTCATCATCCACGAACCCGTCGAGGAACGTCAGAACGGTGGACTTCTCCTTCGGCAGGAAGAACCGGGAAACACGAGTCTCGGCAGCCTCCTTTTTCGCCTCGGTCTGCGCGTCGGCCTTCTCCAGCGATTGCTGGACTTCCTGACCCTTCTTGAGGAATTTCAATCCCATCTTTTCTCCTTGGTCTTCCGACCACTTTCCTGCCGGTATTGGCAGACTTTTAGTGTAGGTACCCCCACACACCGGTCAATCAGCCCCACTCCTTGAACTGGAGATTGAGCGTCGAGCCGACGAGCGGAAGCACCAAGTCACTGACTTCTTGTTCTGTAAGACTCCCAGGGTCCTGCCCATCACCCAGATAGACGTGATGCTGCTCGGCCCCGGACAGGTACTTTTCGACCTTGCTCCGGCACACATCCCCACCCATACCGGAATCCATGACGGTGACGATCTTCTGGGCGTCTTGGAGCCTCTTTGCCTTCTGCTGGGAGAAGGACGCGTAGAGGGGTGCCACCACGCTCGGGTACACCCGGAGTACAGAGGCCACGTCGAACACGGACTCCACGATGACCACGGTCTGGGAGAAGTCCACCCACTCTTCCCCGTACCAGTGCTGTGAGTTGTGTTTACCAACTGCGTTCTTGTACACGTAATATTTCATCTTCCCGTGCTTGGTCTGCACTGGGTCCAAGAGCCGGGATCGGGCCCCGATCAGGTCTCCTGCGAAATCCCGATGGGGAAACACGATGGCCTTCTGCTTGGGGTCCCATCGAAGGTCGAGCTGCTTGATGACTGCATCGGTGATCTGCCTTTCCGACAGGTACCCCATCGCAGCCGGGACCTCCGCCACGGGGGGGAAGAACGCCAGCCACTCCTCCGGGAAGTAGCTCACCTCCTCCGGAGCGTCGTCATACCCCTTGATGTCGAGGGACAAATCCCCCGAAGTCTCCTCCACCAGTAGATCGAGCGCCGAAGCTGTATTGATCTTGGGGGAGGGGATCGCGCCCTCTTCCCGGAGGCGGATGATCAGGTCGTGCAGGGTGGTGCCCCCACCACACGAGTAGCAGTTGTAGTATGAGACTCGCCCCGGGAGCACCTTGACCGCGAAACTCGGCTTCGAGTCCTTCCCGTGGGTGTGAGTCCACGGGGCGAGAGGGCAAGAACACACCACCCACTCACCCCGGTCCCCTACTCTTTCCGCACCGATGCACGCCAAGAACTTCTTGGTGGCTGCCCGATCCATGGATCAGGTGGATACCTTGGCGCGACGCTTGCCCGTGCGGACCTCGATCAGCACCTCCTTCTGATGCTCCTTGGGGAGAACCGCCCGGATGACGGACACCTTGATCTCGGACAGGTCCATGTACTTGTCCTGCCCGAGAAGTTCCACCAGCCGATGGCTGTTCTGCCCCTGCACCGTGAGGGGGACCGGGGAAAGCTCGACCGCCCCCGTCTCCCCGTTGACAGTCACCGCCTGCTCCGGGCTGTGCGTATCCTCCACGAGTTCGCAGAGGGCTTCGAGCTGTGCGTCCCGCTCCGCCTTCGCGGCTTCCAGCGGCGTACGGAGCTTCTGATACCTGGCCTCCGCTTCGATGAACTCGTCCACCTTCTCGGTGAGAACGTTCTTCTGACCTACGACCTTGACCCCGGACTTCTTCTTCGTCTGGGTGCCCTTGTTGATGGTGAAAGCCATGACCTGTACCTCGTTTTGCGAGTGAGTCTAGTATTATCTAGCAGTTACCTTTGTTTGTCAACCCATTAATGGGGGGTAAATCTAGGGATTAGTGAAGTTGGCTCCTATGTGCGCTACACCTCATACGAACTGCAAGGTCTCCATGGTCTCCTTCGGGCGTTCCGTGAAGTCCATAAACGGGAACTGGTCGAACCGCCAGTTGATGGAGAATCTGCCTGACTCCCCACTGCGGCCCTTGAGCACGTCCAGGTCACGGGAAAGCACCGTGGTGATGTTGTCCTCCTGCATGAGCCCCAACACGACGGATGAGAGCTGACCGATTGCATCCGTGTAGGCGATGTCCTCGACTCCCGGGGCCCCGACCTTCTTCTTCGTTGCCTCCCGGTTAAACTGGTAGCTGATGATGGTCGGTATATCGAGAGCTTCCGCGATGTCCCCCTTGATGCGCTCTGCGTTCTCCGTGACCCGCTCCCACCTCTGGAGCTTAGGGTTCGCTGACTTCATGAGGTACGCGCCATCCACGACCACGACATCGGCCCCAAGCTGACGGGCATACAGAGACAAGTCATTGGGTGTGGCGGAGAGCGCGCCGTCCACGACCCAGAAGGGCTGCTTTTCCTTGTTCCCCTTGAACACGTCCGTCATGTGCTTCTTGTGGATGGTGCCGAGTGTGGCGTGCTTGAAGTGCCCGACCGGGATGCTCGTGTCGAGCGCCGCGATTCTCTGCATGAGCAGCAGGGGCCGCATTTCCATGGAGACGAAGAGGACCACCTTCCCGTGCAACCAAGCGTTGAGAGCCACGTAGAGCACCATCCACGTCTTCCCTGACGCGGGTCTGCCTACCATGGACACCACGTCACCCCCCATGAGACCGCCCGTCATGGCATCGAGGTAGGGCCAGCCGAACTGGATTCCATAGTCATCCCCGAGCAGGAGCTTCTTCTTGACCTCGGAGAGCACCATGGCCCCGCCTTCCTGCGCGTAGTCCACGATCTGGGTCTTCTTCCCCGACCGGAGAAGCTCGAAGGCGAGGTCTGAAATCACCTTCTCCGCTGCACTCGTGTTCCCGGAGTTCAGGTGGTCCTGAACCGCGAGGGCCCCAGACTTGATGGAGTTGAACTTCGCCCGCTCGATCAGCTTGTCGAAGTAGAACCCTGGGGCTCCGTCCACTTCGGTGGGTAGGGGTACGAACACCCCGGCCTTGTTTGATTCCTCCTTGAGCAGTTCCGGGCCCGGAAGCTGCCCGTACTTGCTCATATAGGCGTCCACGAAAGAGAACAGCCATTGCTCCGTGCCCCCCGCGAATAGCTCGGACGAGGGCTTCAACTTCATGTACTGGGCCGAGCCGGTTTGGGCCCCCAACAGTGAGGCGATGAACTTCGTAGCTTCCGACATGAGGATTAGACCTTGACCTGATGGAAATTCGTCCGGACGTGGTACGCCACGGCCTCCCCCATGGACATCTCCAGAGAATCCAGATCAGCCACAGACAAGATCGTGAGTTGCCCGGTCCCGTGTCGGGAAATCAGAACGGAGTGCAAGTCCGCGACCTCCCACGGGGACAGGTAGGAGTCCTTTTTGGAGCCGTAGAAGTAGGGGATGCACAGCACTTGCGCATCCACCCCGCCTTTCTTGGAAAGGTTGATCACCTCCTTTGAAGTGAGAACGCGTGCGTCGATGAAGTTCCGGAGACAGGCCCCGGCGATGGCCATCATCCGCTGCATGACCGGGACCTCATCACCAGGGGTGCCCACGTACACCATCCCTGCCTGCGCGTGCGCGATGTGCTGTGGGATAAGGCGCACGTATTCAATCTCGTCCTCCGAGCAGTAGTCGGAGAGGCGGCACAAGGCGAAGGGCATACTAATGTTGGCCGTTTCCACGAATTCCGGCAGACAGTTGACGAACCGGGGATTGTGGTACTCAGGGTCGAGTATGTTCTGGTCGAACGCCTGCTGAATCAGAGCATCCATGGGTCACTCCTCGCTGGGCTGGAGGCCACCAAGAAGATCGTCCAAATCTTCTGGAGACATGGAATTGCTGTCGGAGCTGCCTTCGTCGTGTTTGGGCGGGTTCTCTTCGGTCGCAACCGCGATGTCTGCGTAGGTGTAACTCACGGGCTTGGATGCACCTGCCGGAGCCCCAGACTCCAGCGCCTTCCTGGCATAGGCGATGTAGGTGAGTGCGAACGCCACCGAGGGCACGGACGGAACCGGAGACACCCCGGCTGCCTCGGAAACGAGGTTCGCAAACTTGGGCCACCTACGGACCAGCCCGAGGATCACCCGACGGGCGTCCCCCCAATCCACCTTCGCAGCCATCTGCTGCAATTGCCCCTTCTGCTTGGCAGTCAGTGCGGGCTGAAAATTGTTCAGGTGCTTCGCGCACGCCTTCTTCCACAGAAGGTCAAGGTTGGTGTACTTGCCGTTTGGCTTCTCGACCGAGACACCCACGATGTCCTGATCGGAAACATCCTTTGGGTCTGCATTTGAGTGCAGAAGCTCTTCTACCGTTGCCATGTCATACCCCGAATTGGTTTGGGCAACCGCTCCATCCACTGTATTCCCCCCAAGGGGTTTGTGGATTTTGAATAGAGCGGGGTCTATCGAGAACTCCTCCTTAAGAACGGGAATCGAGAACGCCTTCTTGAGGTCCTTCGATGCCTTTACCAGTTCCTTGCCGATTTGCAGTAGCGATCCCGGAGGGTTCGCCAAAAGTTTCTCTGATAGTTCCCCTGATTGTTTAACTGATAGTTTCGGTGGGCAGAGCGCCGTGGGGGTGTGGGCAGAGTGACTACCCCCCGTGGTCTGTGTGACTACCCCCGTGGACACTGTGTCCATGGGTGCAGGAGTGTCCGGGGGCTCTGTTTTCCCGATTGCGTGCAGAAATGTCAGCCCCGCCCTGTACTCCACCCCCAAGTGGGCCGGGGTTCTTGTCCGTTTCAGAATCCATCCATCGGACTCCAGTTCCTTCAACGCTCTTTGAATCGTCCTTTTGTGGAACCCGGAGAGATTCGCAAGTCGGTTGAGGGATGGGTAGACCCATGCGTTTTCGTCCTTTGCGTGGCGCATGAGAGCCGCTAGGGCCCATTTATGCGGAGCGGGGATGGGTAGGTCGAAGCACCGGTCAACTAGCGTGTAAGACATTCTGTGACCCGGAGACAGCGAGTCCCCGAGGAAATACCCCGAGGCCCCTGTGGTGGTTGCGGGGGGTTCATCACTTCACCGAAGCGACGAGCGATCCCACCTTGTCCATGTGCTTCTTCTGGGTGATCGCCCCGAACCCGGTAGTCTTGCCGAGCTGTTCCCCTGCATGATCGACCGGGGTCTCCTCGAAGATGAGCGGGAGAAGGACAGCGTAGTGGTCCGCCAGCGCCGAAATGACCTTGCGACGTGGGGAGCACTTCCACCCGTTGCCGATCTTCTCCAGCGACTCCACCACGTCCGACGCCAGCTTGTTGGCCGGGAACTGCTTGAAGAATTCGTCCTTGTCGTGAACCCCCGCAGCGATGTGCTGCCCGTACGTCACCGAGCACCGGACCTGATTCTCGTTCGCCCAGTTGCCGATGCCCCCGAAGGCACGGCGCAGGGCCTTCACCGGGTCCCCGACCGAGGGCACCTTCGGCTCCTTCGGGTCGAGTCCGTAGAACGAGTTGACGGCGCTCCGGAGTTTCCCCCCGACGAACACCGTTCCGCCCTCCCGGTACATGATCGGCAACAGCCCGAGGTGAACGGCGCGGTCCTTGTCGTTGCACAGGACCACGTAAAGATTGCCCTGAGTCACGCCAGGGGCCAGCACACTGCTGTGCTTCTCCTTGTATTCCCCGTATTCCATTTGCTTCTCCCGCTGCACCCCCGGGATTGGGGGTATTTGTAATTGTGTGTAAGCCTAGCCCTAACTGATTTGTTTGTCAAGTACCGTCCGCATGATTTCGTCATAGACCGCTCGGACAAGCACGCTCTGCGGAATGTCGGTGGCCCCTTCATGGGAGTAGACATCTAGGAGACTCGCTGCGACCGCATCGAGGTTGTCCATAAGAGTCTGTGGGAGCGGGATGCCTTCGGCCTGGGAGACGGCTTGAGCCACGTTCCCCATGAATCCCGGGACATTGAGGCCGTCCAACGGAATGCCCTCCATCCGAATGGAAGCGTCGATTCTCCCGGAGCGGTACAGTTCTGCCGGGATCGCCTCCTCCTTGTTCGTGGTCATCACCGTGAGGATGGCTTCCTGATGCTCCTGCAACCACCAGAGCAGTAGTCCCATGACCCGGGTCACGACCCCAGACTCGTCCTTCGTGTTGAAGAACTTCTCCACCTCGTCAATCAAAAGCAGGCAGGGGGAGCAGTTCGCCGCCTGTTCCAGCGCGGCCATCAACGCCTTCTCGGTTTCCCCGTAATACTTGTCCGCCGTAGCGCCCATATCGAGGCGGTACAGGGGGACCCCGAGGGTGTTGGCAAGGTACTTGGCCCCCAGCGTCTTGCCCGTGCCCGGAGCGCCTTTCAAGAGCACCCCCCGGGGGGCCAGCATGGAGTTGGGCCGGGCCCGCCAGTAGGCCCCCTGTTGGTCCACCCATTTGGCCAACTGATCGGGCACCGAGTAGTACCCATACTCCAGAGACACCTGCTGGAGCCCCCGCAAGGATCCGTAGTACGCCCGCCGAACCTGCAATACCGCCTTCTGGGTGAGTTCCTCCTTGGTCACCACGGCGATCCGGCAAACCTCCGTTGCCTCCTTGAGGGTCAGACCCCCGAGGGCGATTTCCACTGGAATCTTATTGTCCGGATGCACCTTGAGAGCGTCGAGCATGTCCCCGATCAATTCCGGGGGACAGGTGAGGTGCCCCGCCCGGAAGGCCACGGAGCACTCCGAGTTCACGAACACCAAGGACAGGTGCTTCTTGAAGAGGTTCGCGTACAGGTCTTCGAGGCTGGACGCCTTGTCCACGTCATCGAACGTGAAGAGGACCTGATTCTGGTACTGCGCAATGAGGGCGTCCATCTGCGGACGCAGGGTGATTCGAGTCGCCTTTTTTCCCGCAATGTGGGAAAGCACGGAACCCACGTTCAGCGGGTCATCCGTGGTGACCGAAATCATGGGGAGGCGACTTACCAGAGCGTCTTTGATCATGTAGGGCCCGAGGTCTGCGAGTTGGCCCTATACGTTACATTGTTTAGATTTGTTTGTCAATGTACCCACACAAAAGAAACCCCCCAGAGGCGGGAGCCCGTGGGGGGTCGGGGTCTCGAAACGGGGGCTACCCCGGACTGGTGCAGATGGCGTGACAGGTACCCCCGGAATTGGGGGAGCAGTTACCGTAAGACATGGGGTTTGGTTTGTCAACCCCCCTCTGTCTCTCCGGTCTCTCTATCCTGTAGGGCTTGGGCCGACTTTCCCAGACATTCTCGGTAGAACTTCACAACGTTCCGAAGCTGAGCCGCCGCTGCTTCAACGTCGGCCATGTTGTCGCCCAGCTTGTCGTACCCATCCGCAGTGAGGGTGAACCGGTTCTCGAACGTGGCCTCGCCCCCCGGGCTTTCAGGTGCCTTCATCAGCACGGGGAGGACGCTCCACTCGAACTCCCTCCAGCGGAACACGAGTACCGAGGGTTCCACCCCGCAGTCCACAGCTACCGGTACGGGCTTCTCCACGACTTCTGGCTCGAAGTCTGGTCCGGCGTAGGGGTTCATCGAACCACAGCCCGTGCACACGAGTGCAGAAAGCAGGAGGGCACTATTCCTCGCCATTGATGATCTCCTCTAGACGCTCGAACCGCTTTCGCGTAGCCCGGTTGACCAGACGTTCCATCGACTCTGGCCGTCCGTCGAGGATGTTCTGTAGCCGCTTGCCGGTGGCGATGGCCTGCTCCTTGCGAGCGGCGTCTTCCTCTTCCCGTCCTGCTGCTTCCTGCCGAGCGCGGGCCCCCTCCACCTTCTCTCGGGCTTCTTCTATGTAGGTGTGTGCAGTCTGCACGTCATCGAGTGTTTGCTTGAGGGAGTTGGTTCTGGCCTGCGCCACCACCTTTTCAGCTTGGGCCTGCTGGAGGGCGATCCTTTGCTCACGCTGGTCCTCCATGTAGCTGTTCACGGACATCAGGGCGTACCCCCCCATGCCCAGCACGGCGAAGAACTTGAGGCCACTGAAAATCATCATCGGGTTCATGAGAGGGGCCTTCCGCAAGAGTCACACGAGGGTACCTTCGGAGCAGGGGCATCTGTCCAATTCCTGCCGCCAGAGGTGTAGTTCTGCCACACCCTACGCAACATCTCCCCGATGGCGGTCAGGATCGACCCGGGGATGCCCGCAGCAGCGAGAAACTGTTCCAGGGTGACGGCCCCGCTCTTCATGTCGGGATACAGGATTTCCACCAGCCAGTTGAAGTAGGCCACGACGAAGATGACGTAGAGGAAGAAGAGGGCCGTCACGAACAGCCTTGGAATGGCCCGTAGGGCGTCTAAGGCTTCTGCCGTACGAAGAGCCGAGTGGAAGGTGTCGGGCGTCATGGCGGGCCCTGTAGGGTGCGTGAACAGCCTAGGGCGGAATCACGGGGTTTGGGAGAAACCCCAGACTGCCCACGCATTGAACTGGTACCACTCGTTCGGCTGGTCGAACTTCATCATGAGATACCACTTATACGGCAGCTCAGACGGCAACACCAGCCCCGGCTATCAGGTGACAGTGAGCAGATTTCAGACGACAAAAGCGGGGCGGACCCCGATGAACGAGTTCGAGTTCGAGCGCGCGTAGGTCAGGCCCAGCGCGCGGACCCCGGCGGCGGCGCCGTCGCTCCAGCGGCCGCCGCGAAACGGGACGCGCTCGCCGCTCATGTTGATGAAGAAGACGTCCCCGCCCAGGGAGCTGTCGATCGGGAACAGGCCCAGTGCCTTGCACAGCGCGAGCGCATCCGCGCCGACTGGACTGGCACCCGTGCTGTTCGCCATGCCCTCGAACGACTGACCCGAGGAC
>Ga0136591_1000737_pt1 | contig 12204 bp, 10 predicted proteins | sample AntRauMFilla3767_FD_104929 | JGI IMG/M metagenome (GOLD analysis project Ga0136591, IMG submission 104929) | Saline lake microbial communities from Rauer Islands, Antarctica - Metagenome Filla 3 #767 | ecosystem: Environmental > Aquatic > Non-marine Saline and Alkaline > Saline | place...
ATCAACTTTAATACTACCACCCGTTGCAGGAAGACCTTGAGAAGCATCTGTCTGAGGAAGAAAGATATTATTAGCGTCTTGGTTGTCTTTATTGTCTATTAAAAGTCTCATTTGGCAGATGTAATGTGTTAATTCAAATTAGGTAAAATCGTTGACTTTACCAATACTCACTATACCGTATTTGGCACATGAAACATATTTTGAGTTGATGCTTTTTCAATTGGATTATTGAAATCTCCGGGAATAAGCTTAACCCAATTTTGTTCAAATCTTCTGTAATCTTCAACATCAGGCATATAAAGATCAGCTCTTGCTCTTGAGCAGGCTTCTTCCCATTCGTTTTTCTGTTGATAAAAATTCAACCCGGCAGGATGTTTCCAACCTCTTGTCATCATTTTGAAGATCATATGTTGAGATATGGCTTCATGAACTCTTGGATTATCAGGTATAATTGGAAACCCTTCACTGTCAAGAGGAAATGCTTTATAAAGAAGCAATATAAAACGATCATCAATTGATGTCTTGATATATCCCCCATCAACTTTATAATAATGAGGACTCGCTGATTTTAAACTTGGAGAATATTGATGGTGATATTGTCGGCTTGAAGCAAAATCATTGCCGGCATATCGCATTACTTCTCTGTAATTTTCTTTTGATGTATCTTTGTTAAAATCCTCTTGACCAATATAAATGACATTAATCATTTCAAAATTAAAAGGAAGTTTGACTGTATTATTTTTAATACGAAGAATAATATCTTGATCTACCAGTGATGGAGCGACACCAATTTTATAAAGTGCTTCGGCTCCCCATTCAATCATATCATCTTGAAAACTATCCGAACGGATGTTATAATCGCGATATGTTTTAGCGATTGTTTGTTTGATTGATACGAATTGATACTTGGCGCTCATGTTGTAAAAGAGAAGTTTAGCTTATTTATAGGATCATCTTTAATAAATTGCTTGAGTCTTGTTGAAAGTCCTTTTTTTCCTCTATTCGATATGAATCTGTAAACAGTCTTATTTGGAACAGAACACATTATTCTATACCAATGAATATAGCAATAATCATCGTCAGTATGGAGTACTAAATATTCTTCCCCTTCTCCGGTTTCATTATCATATAACTTTTTACCTTCTTTGAGAAGTTGTTCTTTTCTTTTATTAGTAGCTCCCCAATTAACTCTTGTGTTTTTAAAATTTCTATGAGCACGGCATATTTGCATACTTCCGAGACGACCACCAAGATTTACAGGAATACCGGTTAAAAGTTTACCAATAAGCATTTTATTAAACTCATTAATTACTTTTTTGTAAATCTTTTTTGAAAACATTCCACGACGCTCATTTACGTAATAGTCGTAGTGGTCATTAAGATACCATTCCATCGTCTTCGAGGTCTAATGTTTTATCTTCGGGAATACGAGTTTGATTATAATACCGTTTTAACAAAGATTCAATTATTCTCATTTGCATTTGAGAAGGTGTTGGATATCGCGATTGAGAGTCAAAAGAATCAATTTCGCTCGGATCTTCAAATATACCATAAAATGTTGCTGAAACAGGTATATCTTCACTTTCGATAATGTTATCGAAGTTATTGTTATCTATTTGAAACTCGTTATGCTCCATCAGGGTATCTACATATGCGATATAGATATCACCTTTATAAATAGTTGCAACAAGATTTTTAGAACTGTATTTATTGAAACCGTGTAGAGAAAAACGATTTGATTCTACAAATTTAATTGAGCCAAACTTGTTTGTCGTAAGTCTTGCCGGTATTTCATCAGCAACACTACACAGTTGAGGTATCGCTGTTGATGATTTATAAATTTCAACATTAGCTTCTGAAGTAATTGACATAAAATTAATTTCAGGCGCATCAATAGTATCATTTACTTCAGAAAAATTAAGATCAATACTTTGGTAAAAATCTTGAGGATTTAAATTTCTCCATTCACGACGAACCATTGTTGATCGAAGTTGATTAACATCATATTCAATTTGTTTAGGGGATACATCACTATTATTCGTTGATTGTCCACCTGAAACATGATTGCGAATACGATATACAATTTGCTGAAGTGTCATACAGTTATTGTTTCAGAAAGTGGAGGTTTGAATGTAACTGTGATTTCACAATCTTCGAGAGGTTCGCATTCATGGTTGAGGTTTTTCATAATGGTGTAAGACGAACCTTCATTTAAAATAATTACATTTGTTTCAACAGTAAGTTTTAAAACACCTGAGATAATATGGATTGTTTCCATGTTGGGGTGGGAATGCATCGGAAGAACAAAACCTTTTTTACCTTTTGCGTGAAATATATCTTTCGACTTATCTACATAAATGAGCTTTAATGTCCATCCTTTAGCAATACGAATTGACGTTTGCATCAAACGAGGTATTACTACCAACCGTCCATCTGTAATAGACTTTTCAATACTATTCTGAAATTGTCTAACAGCTTCCTTTAGTTTCCATCTGTGGTATTCATATTCCCTCTCCTTTCGTAGAATAGATTGGTTTCTTCGATCACTCTGTTCCTGATCTCTAAATCTTCTATCCTTTCTGTCAGTAATGTTTCGTATTTCTCCTCGATCGATATGTGTTTTTGCTTCCATTCTTTATTCTCCTTTATGAGATAAAATATTACTAAAGACAAAATCACGAATAAAATAGATGAAACTCCCAATTGCTCGTAATTCAGGCTTTCTATCGAGGGTGGAATCAGTAACAAGAAAACCATATAGTATTGTCATTGATGTGGCATTAATTCTTCCATTATTAGAAAAGTAATAGGGAGAAGCATTCTCCCCCCTATTCATGATATTAGGCTAATCCAAACAATCCGTTGAGAGTTGTTTGAGTAACACTGTTAGCAGCAAGAATGCTATCACCAGCATCATTTCCGGCAGCAGGAAACGCGAGCGTCAACTCGTATGTCTGATTGCCAATAGAAGGATCAAGTCCTGCATCAATACTGAGCTGAACAAGATCGTATCCTGAAATTTCACCTGTGGTGCCATCAGAATTTGCGTTTGATACAGCAGTTCCAATCATGTTACCAATGTAATCTTTGAAATTATATGGCAACCATGCACGACTAATTTGTCCGCGAACACCAAGCATATGCTGATTGATTTCTCGAAGATGGCTAATTGTACCAATACCACGAGAAGGAGCATTGCCGGCAGCAATAGTTCCAATTTGCTCATCATCATCATTGTACGCTTGAGTTACAAATGAAACATATCCGTTTTTACCGGTGAAAGTAAGCGTATTTGTAGATCGTGATACAGTAAAGAAACGATCATTCTCATCAATAGCGTTGATTGCAGCTTCCAACTCAGTAGCTGAATTAGTAGCTGTAGATCCTGCTTTAATGGTAAAATTGAATGTTTTCTCTTTGTATCCCTGATCAAGTCGGGTGAGTTTCAGATTGATGTTACCTGTAGTAGGTAGTGAAGTAAGCGTAGTTGTTTGCTTAACTTCAGGAGAAAACAAACTAAGCTTAGCTCGTTTTACCTTATCGGCAGTAATTAATCCACTTTGGATAATAGACTCACCATCTTCATTCAACTGATAAACAGAGAATGGTTCAGTAATTTTAGTATTGTCTGTAATGTCAATAACACTACCGTCAATATCGACAAGTGCTATTTTACCGCTGTCACTACCGGGTTGTCCGGGTTCAACATCGGGCGTAGATTTAAATATATCACCTGATGTTAACAGCGCTTCTTTATTTTGGAGGAAAAGTAATCGACTCATTGTATTATTCTGTTTCGTTGAGGTTTATAAGTTGTTGTTGTTCACCAAGTTTTCCAACATCAGAAAGCATACTCTTTACAGCAAGAGCAATAATTTCATCATGTGTTTGTTCTGGCAAATCACAATCAACACTGTTACTTGAAGTGTCAACATCATAGAAAACAGTAGCTGGTTGTTTAAGATAAGTGATTAATGCAGTATCTACAACACAGTTTTGAGGAGTATAGATTGAAAACCCATCCCCAAACTCATTATAGACTACACCTTCTTTTGAAGGTTTGTTAAAAGGATCTTCTAAAATGATATTTATATCATCGTGAGGAATATATTTAGCTTGAGCTATATATGTTTTTATAACTGAAACAACGCGTCTTTTAATTTTTCCATCAATCATTTCAGTTGTAATATCTCCTTGTTTGAGAATTACTGAACCTATAGATAATAAATAGAGATAATCATCAGGTCGTTCTATATAGTCAACCTCTATTGACTGAACATCTCCTCTATACAAAGCATCTTTAGTTTTGTAAGAAACAAGTGTATTAAGATCAGCAAGCCGTTTAGGAGAAGATTCAAATCCTCTCCTGAAACGATTGCTTAATGGCTCGATTCTATCCTTTACAAATGACGTAATAGCATTATTCAAATACACATCAAGTTCACCGGGAACTAAGTCACGGTTACGGTATGCTCCAACTTTATTAAGTCGAAGGAGCGCTTCTTGGTGCATTTGTTCTATTGTCATTGTTATTCAGACTTAGTTGTTTCTTCCTCTTCAGGCACAGTTTTACGCTTGGCTTTAGCAGCTTTCGCTTTGTGTTTTTGAGGATTCAATTCTCTCAACTGAGCTTTAAACTCATGGAGTCTTTTAGAATTCTTTTGTGATTTCAAAAAGTTCACCATTTCAGATTCTGACTCAGCAATCGGATCACCTTTATACATGTATGTACCGGCAATATTTTCAACAATATTATATTCAACAAGTTCTGAAATCATAGACTTGAACTCAAGATTTTTATCTCGTACAACTTTGAGAAACTTTTCGGGGTCTTTTTTCAAAAGCCGGCTGGCAACATTCTGTCGCTTCTGATGGCTCATTTTATCTACCATTGTTTCACCGAGTGTGCGAAGAACGTATTCGAGTTGTTCTTCTTTATCAGATATCATAGCAAGTTCTTTGTAAGCATCAATTTCAAGCTGAACTTTTGTGTTCTCTTCAGTTTGAGATGCTTTAACATCATGGATATAAAACCGAACATGATATTTATTATCCGCGTCTTTTTTCGAGTTTGCCACATCTATATGTTTTGTAGCAAGCTTATAACGGAACCAGTCAATTGAGTTCTTCAAGTTACCATTTGCATCTTTTCCAACTTCAAGAAGGACACCATGAAAAGGAACTTTAAGAACAAGATCTTGCCAAAAACGCTTTGTTTTCGTTCGGGCATCACGATCTTCTTCTCTGATATCAAGATACGGATAAAGGTATTTAACCTCTTCCTCATGGTTGATGGGGCGCATGACTGCACCATCTTCAAACTGCGAACCTATACGCATTTCCTGATCTTCCTGTACTGATTTTGGAAGATGAGTATTTCGTATAATCGGTTTGATATATACGGTATGTTCATCTAATGATGCTTGTTTTTCAAGCAAGCTTTCTGAAGTATTCATATTGTTTCTTCTTCTTTGGTTAATAAAAAATGCGGTTCAGCCCGGAAGAAGAATTCTTTCTCTACCGGACCTCCCCGCAAGTTGTTTAAGTTACGATAATTTACATTCTAAAATGATAGAAGTATCAAATCGCTTCAGGATAACGCCAGCTTCTTTCAAGAAGTGAACACTGAATCCATCAATGTCTGAAGATCGAAGAAAATCCTTCTGACCTTGGAATCCATTGGGAACAGTAGATCCCGCAGTAGCCCAACGCTTCATTGAACGTCCTTTACGAACAATCATCTGAAGGTTGTTTTCTCCTTCATACTGAGTCTGATCAATAAAGACCATCTTGTATGATTCAATAGGTTTTCCTGAGATGGGGTGTTTTGGAGAAGCTTGTGCTTTCGCTCCCATATCAAACAGGTTTACTCGTGCGACAGTTACTTCGTGACCATCATTGTGACGATAGATAGTGAAGTATTTACCGAGAGAAAGACTTCCGCCTTTATCATTAACAAACACACCATCGTTAAACTTAGCGTATTCGTTGTCGTTAAGATACGCTTTCATTGCGTTATCAAACTCTTCCATTCCACCAAGACCGGTATAGAGTGTAACCTTTCGGTTGTCTCCATCAGTCATTCCGTAGAAAACATCACCAATAATATTTTTGATTTTGTTTTCACTAAGGAAAGAATAGGTATCACGGTTTATAACCTGATCAAAGATACCGGGACCGATAACAACAGGCTGTCCGCGTTCGTCAACCATTGTTGAGTGACCGCTTTCATCGTAGTTCTGCTTTCCGTACCAGTAGTACATCTCGCATTCTTCCAACCATGAGATGTAATGGGTGTACTCTTCCCAATCCATCCACATGTTAGTGGTTCCTTTATTCGTCTTGAAATTGAAATCAGCAACGTAGTTAGGAGCATTACCATCCATATGGTAAGACTTACGTACCGTTGTCAATTTATGACGAATGGTTTCAGCACCTTCCCAGTTGGATTTGTTACCTCTTGACAAAGACTGACCAACAGGAGCAAACATTTGCGCCCATAGTTTACCTGCACCAAGAGAAGATGCGGGAATAAATTCAGAAGGATCATTACCAACGATCTGACAGAGATATACATATCCGCCTTCTCCGGCATATGGTTCTTCCATAATTCTAACCTGAGTATTAACACCATCGGTCAACACATAGTCCTTAATGAACCATTGATCAGGAAAGACGAGTTTGAATTTAGAGAACCCAAGACCAACTTTATCTGTTCCGGCAGGAGAAGATAACAGCGGACGGGTTTTGCGCGTACGAACTTTTACATCGTATTCGTATGCTTGTTTCTTTGACTCATAAGGGTCAACATTTCCCATACCTTGGGTCATCCAAGTTAAAGGGAATTTGTCTTTTTCCTTACCAGCTAAGTGAATCAACGAAGGAGTGATCTTCTCAGGTTTTTCCGCAAAAGCATTAGCGATTGCGTTTTGAGTAGTCATCCCCGTATCATTATAGTATGTTTTGCGTACTTGTGGCATTGTTTTCTGGGGTTTAGGGTTATATTCGTGTCAACAAATGTATGTCTTATTTCAAGTCATTTACGTCAGGAATCTCAAAATCTTCGTCTTGATTCTGAGGAGCGTTTCCGCCTCTCGCGCGATTCTTTTTAAGTTTTTCCTTTAACGAATTAGAGCTTATTGTTTTAGCTTCGTTTTTAACAAGTTTGTCAAGATTCATTCCGCTTTTAACAAGTTGAGCAACTAATAGCATTTGCTCTTGTGTTAAATCCTGAGCATCCAGCATATATTGTGATGGTTTTGTCGGATCGTTTCCGTAAAGATACTCATCAATGTTTTCATCAACCTTAATAGGAAGCTTATTACTTTTTGCTATCTCTTTAGCTTTCTCTTTTGTCTCATTGTATTGCTTGATAGCTTTTTTACGCTCTTCATCTTGCTGTTCGAGTGCTTGCTCTTTTTGAACTTTAGCATTCTTTTTCATTACATCAAGATTCCGCTGAGCGCGAGCAAAAAGTTTATCACCTTCTTCAAGTTCACCAATCTCTTCTTCAACTGCGCTATCATCATATCCCTGAGCTTTCAGATTCTCACGTACAATGTTTCGTTGAAGAGTGACATCTTCTTCTGAAACTTCAGTGTTTTCAAGAGATACTTCTTGAGAACGCATTTCAAAATAGTTATCCGGCGATCCTCCGTTTTTACGATACTCAAGGTATTCGCGAACATCATCAAATCCACCATACTCTTCATTAAACTGCTCTTCAGCTCGTTTAGTTGCAATGAGATTAACAGCTTTGTCAAGAGACTCTTCGGTATCATCAATGTTTCCAAGCTCTTCATCAGTAAATTCATATCCTGAATCAGCAAGCAAAGAAACAACAACTGAATCTTCATCATCATCATCTTGATTATCATTGTTTTCACTTTTGCTCTTGTCAGAATCATCATCAGAAGAACTGTCATCTGGGTCATCATCAGAATCGTCAGACTTTTGATCTTTATTGTTTGATTTTTTCTCTTTAGATGAGTCATCACTATCATCATCTATAGGAAGAGTACGATCTTCATCTTGCTTATCATCAGGATCACCAAGTACAATATCATCAAGATTGAAATCATCTTGATTTTGATTCTTTTCTTTTTCTCTTCGTTTTCTTTCTTCTTCAGTCATTGTCTCATTGTTTTGATTTAAAGTAACTCAATTAGGTACAAGAATGCCATTTTTTTACAATGATGTACTTATAGCACTTATTGAGATTTTGATTAATTTTGTTTATTCGCTTGTTTGCGTTTTATAGCTTCATCAGCTTTGTTGCTACGCTCTTTTTCACTAAGCTCTCGCTCTTTAAGACGTATATCATCTTCATGCTTTTTCTTATCGAAAGAGTCATCTTCAGGAAGAGTTTGTTTCATTTGAGCTTCTTGAAGTTTGCCATCAATCTCCATTTGCTTAATGTTTCTCTCATGTTGCATGTTCTCTCTTTCAAAATCTGCTTTTTCCTTCTCAATCTGCTCTTCCATTTCTTTCATCTGCTGACTTCTTTGAGCCTGAGCTTTTTCCATGTCTTGAATTTTATTCTTGAGTTCAGCAAAATTACGTGAACGAATAGTTTCAGCTACCGCACTCATAGGCGCACCATTCTGAACCATTGCCTGAGCAAGACCTCTCATCTGTTCTAAATCATCAAGATCACGAATATCGTTGGTAACAAATACATTGTATTCACTTTCAAGATGTTGTATTCCATCAATCTCGTAGAACTCGGCTTTATTTCCATCACTGTGATAATGAAGCTTTTTACCATCAAGCCATGCTGCTTTGGAGTAATCAAGCAAACTTTGAAAAAATACTTGTTCAAATTGACCAAATTTAAAAAAGTAATCTTCTGTAATATGAGAGCTTTGAATAACAGCACGTTCTGTAGTACCCTTTCCTTCATAAGCTCCAACCTGACCTTGACGCTGAGGGTTAATACCGGTCAAGCGTTCAACCGCTTCAAGGATAAACCGGAGAAGCTCAATGTATGAACCAATAGACTTAGCAGTAAGATCAATGTAACTTTGATGTGTTGGGGAACCACGATAGTTTTCCTTGTTATAATCAACAAAGGCTATCCCTGTTTTATCCATCCAGTAAAAGAATTCATCAAAACTTTCAAACTTAGATGGTAGAAAATTAATATCAAACACTGCAATTGTATCTCGTGATTTAGCAATAGCGCGTTCAAGACGATACATGTACACGTTAAATAAATACTGGTATGGTTTTACAATAGAAACAAGTGATATTGGACGTTTGTAATAATCACTATACACTCTTCCATTTATAGGTAGTTTGTTACCGCCATTACGTGAAAGCATTGATCGCTGCACCGGCACAGGTTCAACATTGACATAATAAGAATTGTCAATACGTGTTCCTCTCCATACTTCCTCATCCCAATACCATTCAACTTCTTCGTACTCTGCGGGCTTATAACCATCTTCAACATCATTTGTGTAGAACTGACCTGTAGTAGGATCAATTCCTTCAACAATACCTACTTTCTTTTGAGATACCCACCATACATTAAAGTATTCAATTTCAGGAAAGATGTTTTGTGGACCTTCATTTTTACCAGTTCCGTTATCAACATCAGAAACCATTAGTGTTCCCTCTGCGTTTTCTCCATTTGAAGACTCTATTTCAGCAATAACTTTTTTTCCATATTTATCCTGAAGTGCTGATCCATACCGGCGAAGAATATGAGTATGGGTAGTCGAACGTCTTCTCATTGCCCAAGAGCCATCTTCTATAAACTCTATTTCCTGATCAGGATCAAATGAAATCTGAAGGTTATCCGGAAAGTCAATGAAAAGTTCATCATCAATCAACTCAACAACAACTGTGACTATCCCATCAATAAGAAATCCCTTGAATGCTTTCTTAAGTTTGTAATTGAGATTCTTGCTGTATCGAAGATAGTTTAGCGAATGCTGTCCGCGTATTGTACGCTCATCACTATATGACTTTGAAAACTCTTCAGCAAATTCTTCATAATCAATTTCTTTACCGGAACCCTGTTGTTTGAGTTCACGCATGAATTCTTTATAAATGGCTTGCTTAAATTTTTCAAAAAGCTTTTCTCTGTATTTTGAAACAACATCATCATTGGAAGAAGTAACAGAATCAGATATCGGACGCTTTTGTTTTTCACCAGTCAGTATATCAACAAGAGGCTTTACAATATTGTAATTGGTAATATTAGGCATGTTTTCCCTGTCTTTACCAAATGGTTTTAAAACATCTTCATAATTACTGTCATTAATAACCCCATCATAAAGATCTCTAAATGATTTTCTTGCGCGTTTGCTCGAACTGTCATGGTTAGAAGCCATTTCAATTATAGCATCAACACATTGTTCTTTCCATTGTTTATCTTTTTGAGAAGAAGTTTTTTGTTGTGAAGGTAAGCTGTTAAGATTGCTCATCGGGAAACACCGTGGTATATACTTTTAAAGAATTCATCTTGTTTTTTTTCTTCTTCTGCATTTTCTCTCATTGGCTTAAACTGAAGTTCTTTCATATAGAACATAGCAATAATCAGTGAGGATACTCTATCGAAATTACCGCTTTCATTGTATTTAATCAATTCTTCAAGTAAACCAACATCATAAATAAATTCATAACGCAAGATTTCATTGTCATTCATGTCATAAGCAACCGGTTCAAGCAACCAGTCTCTCATATAAATCAACGCTTCTCTCTTACGATCTTGAGTAGCGTGCATACCAAATTTTCTGCGAACTTTTGATTTAAGTTCTTCTTTATAATCAAACTCAAACTCTCCTTCAAGCTTATCAAGCTGTTTGGTGGCACGCGCATGAGCAATTGTATTACCACGATCATTTTCAAATCCTATCTTACAATTATAATATTCAGCAAGCAAGAAAAGAGTTTTATTAAAATCAGCAAGTTTATCAGGACGACCTACATAGCTTGCAACCGGGAGACTGTGATAAGTGGGCGAGTAAGGGGTAGAACGTTTAAACACATATGCTGACCCCACACTCGTTTTATCTTCAGCATCTTCAATCGCATAAGGATCAAGCGATATAAAATACATGTTGTCATAAGGACGCGTAGTTTGAGGATTTATGATAGCTTTCTCCCAAACTCTTACAGCACCTTCAAGATTATCATTGTCTTTATGAGGATAATGGTCAAGAGGTTTAAGATCTAAATCAATTTTGAAATGAACGTCTCCATCTTTTTTATAGAGTTTCCCGCATGTACTCATATTGTCAAGCTTTTCAGCTATAACGTATGCTTTTTGCTGAGAGAGTTCGAGCGTAGGAAGAATATTCTTTCTTGTCTCCATTAATGCTTCCGCAGGAGTAAATGGCTTCTCTGCCACATACTGACTATATGCTTCCTGAGAACCTTGTTTTTTCTTTTCTCGTATCTTCTCTTCAGACTCTTTGGCAAGATAAAGATCAGAGTTCCCATCTTCATCCATGTAGCCAACTTTGTTTTTATGAATCGGAACAAAGTACCCGCAATACGTATTCTCAAGACCTTCTTCCCATTGGTTATATACAGGAAGTATTTGATAGGCTTCAGGCTTTCTAAATAATTCTTCAAGACCAACCATGTCAAATCCACCTGAACCACCGGTTCCAAAAGCAATCATTATACCTACAGTATAATCACCATCTTCAGCAGTAGAGGCTGCAATCGACCATGATTTTATCAAGTCTTTAAACTTACCAGCTTCTTCCCATAATGTAAGTTTGGAAGAACCACCACGAGACTTATCAGGGTTATTATGAAAACCAACACCACGTATCGAATTCAATCTTCCCGCATCAATCTCTTTACCATCTACAACTTTTGTATAACCAGCTTGCTTATACAAATTTTGATCAATAAGGAAAGGCTGACCCCACGGGCAATGTTCATTATTATGATAAACTCCAATCCATGTCTTGTCTAAAAGTGCATCACCAAACAGATAATCTTCATCATAAGCAAACGCGTTATTCATTGTGTTGCGTAACAAATGAAAATTTCGAGTAAGCATTGCAGCACCTTTATACGAAAATCCTTTACGTCGGGCTTTGACACATACAAGATGTTGACCACCAATCTCCACATATTCAGGAGCAACATCAACTCCAAGGTTAAGTGTCTTGTACTTTTCAATTTTCATTCCGAATTCAGCAATATGAGTAAGCCAAAACCAATCATAATCTCCATCCC
>Ga0136591_1000746_pt1 | contig 12121 bp, 25 predicted proteins | sample AntRauMFilla3767_FD_104929 | JGI IMG/M metagenome (GOLD analysis project Ga0136591, IMG submission 104929) | Saline lake microbial communities from Rauer Islands, Antarctica - Metagenome Filla 3 #767 | ecosystem: Environmental > Aquatic > Non-marine Saline and Alkaline > Saline | place...
AGGATTTTCAGAACGTGCAGGCTTACATCACCGAGTTGGAAGCTGCTCGCAATCAAGAAGACCGAGTGACAAACAGCGCCTCGCTTCTGAGTGAGGCCGTCAAGAGTTTCATGGAGAGGGAGGACCCACTGATCCAGACCCTCAAGGCGGCGCTCGGCCAGGACTACTCCGTTGAAGCGGAAGCTGAGTTCCGTGAGTCCCTGAAGAGGGCCGGTATCCCTGCGGATGCTGAACTCAGGTTCATTCACCTCTGATTGGTCCTGACCAGGATACGGGGCATCCTTCGGGGTGCCCCTTTCTTATTTCTTATGACATGATGAGGTCGATATGGCACTTTCAGCATTGTCTGAAGTTTCGCCAGATGTTTACATTGACTCCGAAATCCTGGAAGTACTGGGCATCGAGGAAGATAACCAGTTCGGCATCAGCCGGGTTGACCTTCACAATGCGGTGGCACGAGGATTGCATGAGGATTTGGCAATTGATGCGTCTCGTGTTTTCTCATGGAGGATCAGCATACGAGCAATAGCCAACCAAGATTTTGTGGAATTTTCCATTGACAACGGAGGGGAGGTAGCCCTAGACTGTCTCAACTTGGTCATCGCGTTTGTCAGTATCACAACTTACGATGGCCAACGCTTGGTTTGGTGTCCCACTAGGAAAGAGGTCTGGTATCGTCTGTCTTACACCGAGATGGATACCAAAGAGATGATGCCGATGGATACGTTCCTGGATACGTCTCAGATCCAAGCTAAGACACACGTCGCTAAGTACGCGAGCCAGCTTGTCGATGTGATTAAGAATGCCCTGTACTCCAAGGTAGGGGCGTCTAACGATAAGGCTCAAGAGTTTGCTGAGGAGTTTGTAAGCAAGCTTCAAAATGACGGCCCCATTACTGAGGGTCATCTCAATGACACTGGAGTTTTTAAAGATGCGATACTCGCTTACGCTCACCAAAAGAAGTAGGACCATTCATGAGCAGTGTGAAAGAAGCCCACCGAAGGCTGAATGAGATTATCGAGGAGGTCTACCAGGATTGCCTCGACTACTGTGCGGCTGTCAAGTTCAAGGGTAGCAAGCAGATGTATGGGCAGTCGCCAGAGGATGTGACACAAGAGGCTGTTATGCAAGTCCTGTGCCACTTCAGCAACACGATCGAAAAAAATGAACTCGAACAGTTCGTCAAGTTCAAGATGAACAAGAGCTATGTCCATGCTGCCATCAGTCGGAACATCGACTCAAAGATTTGGCACATCTGTAGGAACCATAGCATCGAGTCTAAGCAGCAACCCGAAGTCAAACAGCAGTTCTATGATCCCGATGATGAGGTAGGACTCGACGACATCGAGCGTGTAGAGATTCGACAGTTGATGGACCAACTTGGACCTAAGTCCAAAGCGTTCATCAGGATGTACGCTAAGGACGGGGACACCATCCGAGATGTGATGCGCCGCCTCGACCACACGAATCCACGCCAATTCTACAAAGTAAGAGACAACATCCAGGACTTCCTAGAAAGGTCCGGATATGATTACGAACCTAGTGGTAGGAGTAAGACAACGATATGAGTGTTATGAAGATTCTCAAGGACAATGACCTTGTGGACACGTTCGACTGGGGTCTCCCAGATGAACTTAAGTACACTTTCTGGCCCGACCGACCCATCGCAGTGTGGGATGTCGAGACCAACTCCGTCGAGTACGGGGACCAAAGTGTGTTCCGCATCACCCAGTTCGCGTGTGGTATCTATGGATTCCACGAGAAGAAGCCCCGCGAATTTGTCAACATCTACATCAACCCCGAGATGGCTGTCGGCTATGAGGCCATGCGCATCACCGGCCTATACCAGAGTGAGTTCGACACCGAAGAGGATATCGCGAAGGTCAAGGAGTACTATCGGAAGAAGGGCAAGGGGATCGAACTGTTCGACCTTGCTGACTCCCCGGTATTCGCAGATGTCGTCGAGGATATCCTCACCATTCTTTCCAAGGCCCCTATCTGGTGCGCCTTCAACCATCGGTTCGATGTCAACGCTCTTGCATCTGAGCTTCATCGACTGAACATGTGGCTCATAGAACAGGGGAGAGAAGATGAGACCTTCCCTTTCCCATTCCGGCCCACTGTTGACCCTCTGGTGTTCGAGCGTGACCGGCGCTCCTCCAGTCTGACGAACAAGATGAGTGGTAACCGACTCGGTGACGTTGGCCGTAGGTATGGTGTTGCCACCGTTGCGGCACTGAAGGATGGAAAGCTCAAGCTACACAGTGCCGAGGGCGATATCCAGATGCTCAACGACGTTCTATGGGCTATCCAGCCTCAGATTCCACCCGACTCAGTGAGTGCATTCCGCAATCAGCGGGCGCTCTACAGGGAACAACAGGTTCATCTGTACCTCAAGTACGACGCTGACTGACCGTAACAAGGCGGGGTGCCATGTGGTACGACGCTGACTGACCGTAACAAGGCGGGGTGCCATGTGGTACCACGCCTCGGATAGAATCTACTAGCCAAGGTGTACGACATTATGAACGTCGAAGAACTCCGAAAGGACTTGAAAGATTTCCCTATTGAAAACTTGCCCGACACAGAACTGGGATGCCTGAAGCTGTTCTTCAAGCTTAAGAAAACCAGTCAAACTATCAAGTCAAATCTCGACAAGGGTCGGCTCAATCAGGACCAAGAGGAACGTGCCAACGGTGCTTACTGGGTCGTCTCCCAGCAGTTAGGAATTCTCAAGAGCCATCTCTCCGACACGCTCGAATGCTCAAGACCGTGCCGCAAGAAGCGTCGAACCCTTCTTCAAGAGGTGCACCAGCAGATGGTAGACAGGCAGGCGGTCTGGCCGGAAGATGTCCAACTCCTCTTGGCTAAGATAGAATTACAACTCGAAGGCTCGAACCTCTTAGGTCGGCGCGCCATACTCGCACAGTAATTGAACCTAGGTACAGAAGATGACAGACCACCAGTTTCAGCCAACGCCCGAACCCATCATCCGTAAGTCGATCCAAGATGTCTTCATGGGTCGCATGGTGGAGTTCCATCGTATGATGGAGAAGATGGTCTCCAAAGACTTCCCGCTTGACACCGGGAAAGAGGTGGTATAATCTGGACAGTGACATATCAACTATGACTGAGAGGGTGGCGATGGATTATGAGAGAGCAAAAGAGAAGTTAGCCGACAAGGGGATGGACTTACCAAGGGATCGCAATCAGGCTGTCTCCCTGTACGGTAGGCTCCGTAAGAAGAAGTTCGAGATCGAGGAAGAACTGGAAAAGACCACCGGCCCAATCGAGGGCAAGACCTGGGATGACTACCAGAAGTGGCGCAAAAACGCCGAAGGTGCGCTATGGATTACCAATGCGCAACTGAGTGTGCTCGAAGAGTACCTCGACATAGGTAAGATTGAAGAGGTGGAGTCACTGCCCTTCAACATGCGCTCGGCGTGTCGCCTCATTGAAGAGGCACACGAGGCGCTCGACGGTATCGAGAAGAATGCGAACCTGTTCCCCGATGAACAAGAGGTGAAGCTGAAGTTGAAGCGCTTCCTCGCTAACGTAAACAAGTGAACCTAATTTCAAGTGGAGAGATGTAGATGGTAGATTTAAATGAGTTGGTCAAGACGTTGAGAGATGTACGCGCTGTGTGGCACGAATCATTATTGGGTGTATGGCCCAATATCCCAACCTTCGAGATCCAGTTCAACGTTGATGACCGCCACAGTGAGTATTCCTACAAGGAAAATGGGTCAGTGCTCAAGATTAGCGCTCTGGCATGGTGCTCAAACCTTCCAAAAGCGTGCCAGGGTGGGGTGTCAGACCTCATCACCGGGCATGCCTCGATAGAGTTCGGCCCCAACGAATTAGTGGAGTTTGACCAGTCTCTTGAAGGAGTCCTTGACACGGTGTTCACCAAGATTAACAAGAATCTTCAAGACTCCGCCCACAACTGGGTCCGAATCAGGAAAGCACTCGAAGAGTGAGGAGAACCGATGATTAGATCGAACAGGAAGACAGGCGAACGAGTTGAAAATGAAAAGGCTGAACACTATTACAATGCCCACGCCAACATGGAAGCCTTCATTGACTTCCAGCGTGGTATCAAACTATCAGAACTGGAGTAGTAATGGCTGATTATCACGCATACTTTGATTTCCATGAGGGTATCACTCGCGTCAAGGACTGGGAATTTCTGAAAGCAGTCGATGACAATAACAAACCAGAAGAGGAGGAGAAATGATTTTCCAAAGGGTCAAGGAGAAGCTCCAACAGGCGCTCGAATTTGTGGACGACCTGGGTAACTTCAGGGTCTACAATATCCACAACGAGTACCCTGTCAACGAACCTCAGTTGCTCAACGATTGCAAGGAATATCTAGCCCAAGCTGAGTTTGCTTTCCAGAAGTTTCAAAAGGCCAACGCTCTCCCGCTGAATCAGGTCGAGGAGAGAACCACGTTCAGGGCTGCGAACGGGGCGGCGGTCTACATGCTGCTTTGCAACCCCGATGACGGAAGGATGACCTCAGACTACATCGATGAGGACAAGCTTCGGCAAGATGGAAAGGTCTTGGCCGTGCGTGTCGACGATGGAACCTACCGCCTGTCCTACTTTGACAAGACATATGATGTCGTCATCGAGGACTCATGGAGATGGACTATTAGCTGATGAACCTGGGTTCACAATGGGGTTCTCAGAAAGGAGTGGATAATGCAGCAGTATGAGATTATCATGCACTTGCAGTGCGATTACCCTGGGTGTAGGAAAAATGAAAAAATTCAGATTCATGGTCACTCGAAGATGAAAGTTCGAGACTGCGCCAAGGGTCTGAAGTGGAACCCGTCTGAGCACACCCATACGGAAGACAGGTGTCCTCAACACGCAGGTGTCCCTGTGATTGACGACCCTCCCCGTCTCGACGTTAAACTCAGGTTCAAAATCATCGACCTGTACTTCGGTGAGAAGATGGAGATTGCCGAAGTCGCAAGCGAGATCGGTGTCCCGAGTGAATGGCTGCACCCGGTCATGGACTACTTTGGGATTCAGAAGAGGGGAAAGGAGAGGCCCAAGAAGAAGGAATTCGTTGCCACCTCCCCTAACGGAGTCATCTTCCGTGCCGACAATCAAGCGGCCTTTGCTAGAAAACATGGCCTGCATGCTACGTCCGTCTGGGAGTGTCTGAACGAGGGACAGAACACTCATAAAGGTTGGACCTTTGAATTCATTGAGAGAGAGGAGAAGGCGGCATGACTCCTACGACTTCAACCCCTCCATTGAGAATCTCCATCACTCATAACGATGGTGAAGGGATTCGCACCCCTTTCAAAGACTGGGGTGGTAAGCCTGTAAAGGCGTATGACACTATCATCGACGGCATTAGTAAGAAGTTGCCCGTCATTGACATTCGAGCTTATCAGGGATTTGACGATGAGGAAAGCGATTGAAGAATATGCGAGTTGGCCAAGGTGGATACGCCTTGGCATCCTGTTCACGGTCTACGCCATCTTCAAGATGCTTCAGGTTTTTGATGTTTTAGGCTTTACACCTGTGCTGGCCGTTGGTATAGTCCTGGGCATGGTTTCAGTGTTTGCCGTTTACGGAGACGAGTTGTTATAATGCATTTTTGCCACCAAGAGTTATTTTTGATACTGATGGCGCTCGACCCTATGTTCGCAATCTGGTTGCGAATGCAGTGGGCGCGAGCAGCCACACGGAGTAAGACATGATTGATATGACCAAGAGAGAATTCGAGGAACTCATCTGGTCTACACTTGGTCCGGATGATTATGAGAAGTATAGCGATGACCGCAAGGAGCGCGTAAACCAAGCCATCCTCCGACTGTTTGAACGGGGAGCGCTCCGAGGAGAGGTCGCGAAACATCTTCAGATGTATGTACAGGCTTTCAGAAGGGGTGACAAACCCAAGTTCAGGGAAGAACCACTCTTCCGAGAGGTGCCAGCTTGCGCACCCGAGTCGGACATCCGTCTGCTCACTGACCGGCTCGGTGAACAAGGTATCATCTGCTACGAAATCGATGATGAAACGGTGTCGCTTGGCAAGGTGGGGCACGCTGTACATCTCGATAAGAACATGGCGCGCAAGATAGGCAGAAGCTTGGATGCCTGGGCCAACTTCGACGATGTGTCGTTCAAGGAGTAGAAGATGACAAAGGTTCCTGTACATAAGCTGGCTTCCTTCCGCAAGGCGGTCTCTTTCGGGTCGTACACATGGAGGGCCATCTGGAAGATGGAACCCACCCGTCGAGACTACCAGTTGGAGCGCGGCGGGATAGGTGGTGAGGCCATCGGAGAACTCAACATTCAGACCGGTGTCTTCACCACGTACACGGCGTTCGACGAGAGCCGGGATAGCCTAGTATTGAAGGAAGCCAGAAGCATGGGCATCGCAGTAGTTGAAATGAAATTGAACTCAAGTTCAAGGAATGAACAATGACCTGTAAGAACATGGAAGGCGGTATTGAGCTTAAGGCTGAGCATCTTAAAGCAATCGTGGAAAGCTACGATATAAAGCTTGTACCGGAGTTCAAAGTCAAGTGGCTGGAGAAACTCAGAAGCGGCGAGATTGAACAAGGCCGGGCCAAGTTGAGAAGTATCAATGATGAGTTCTGCTGCCTTGGCATCAGTTGTGACATTGTTGACAGTGAGCAGTGGGAAGAGGCTGTCAATGGGCAGTACTACTTTCACCGCTTGGGTGGAGGGTGGGAGAATGGATTCCCGTCACCCGATGTGCTTTCTGAGATGTTCCAAACCGATAAGGAAGGCTGGGAGGGCGGCGCTGAAATAGTTAGTTCAACCTTAGCAGGCTTGAATGACTCTGGCGCATCCTTCGAGCGAATTGCCGACCTCATTGATGAATTACTGTAGAAGACAACAGACCTATTTAGTGATTGAAAGGAGTACAGATGTCAGACTCACAGGTTCATCTGGATGGTGTCATCAGCACGGCCAAAAGAGAACTCAAGACCTTGGGTGTGAAGTTCAAACCTGAGTTCAAGGGTGAACTACTGGAGGCTCTGCGCAGTGGAGACTACAAACAGCACCAAGGACGTTTGCGATTCGGCGACGGGTTCTGCTGCCTCGGTGTCAGTTGCGATATCCTGAACGAAGAGGGGTGGGAGAAGGGTGAAATCGGTGCTGGATACTGCTTCAGCGAAGATGATCACCCCAAAAGTGTCACCTTCCCACCGAAGCCCATCGTTGCGAAGATGTTTGAAAGAAGGGTCGATGGTAGCCGTTACTATGAACAGGTCATGAGTCGTCTGGTCAAGATGAACGACTCTGGCGCATCCTTCGAGCAGATTGCGGATGTCATTGAGGAGATGTTGTAAGACAGACTCGTGACCCAATAGTGAACCCAAGTTCAAAAGGAGTACAAATGTCTAACGAAGAGTGTCAACCAACACCTGAAGGTGACAGCCTTGAAACTACGCCAGCCGTGTTCAAGGATATCAGTGGTGTCCTCGACGCATTCGTCCAGTGGGATGGCTCGTGCAACTTCAATGCGCCCAAGGGAGGAGATGTAAACGGAGGTGTCAACTTCTGGGTCAAGGGTCCGGCTGCGGTCGCAGTGCTCATGCGTGATATGAAGCGCATGCAGGACACCTTGGACCGGATTGAAGAACAGATTGAGGCGTCGCTAGGGGTTGAAGATCTCGACCCCGTATTGAAGTCCATCCAAGAAGAGATTCAAGACCTGCGTCCTTTCGACTGGGATCTCGATGAAGAGGGCGAGGACACATGAGTCTACTGTGTAAAATCCTGGGTCACAAGCCTACGGAAGTCGATGGGAAGTCAGTCACCCCGATACAGATGGTGCTGAACTTCCACATCTACTGCGTCTGCGAGAGGTGTATGTAACCGCTCATCAAGGCTCAGAACTTCCTGCCCAATGGTGTGGCCACAGAAGAGATCGTTGAAGTGGAAGACTTTTTAAGTTGAGGTCAAGATGTTCAAGACGAAAACTGGTGTAGAGTATAACAAGGGAATTGCTGAGGATTTTCACCGTGTCTCAGGCAGGCTCAATAATCTGAATGAGCTCGTCGAGGCCGGGAACCTGCCCGATGCTGTGGTCTACCCATTGATATCATCGTCCTCGCTGGGTATCGTGATGGAGGTCGGGGACTACCAACTCGTTTTACGCGAGGTCAACTGTCTCATTGACAAGTGGACATGGTTCCCCATGGTTGACAATGAAGGGGTCAAGGGCGAAGATGAGTCCCAATACAGCGACTTCTATACTGTGCTGGACGAAGCAATGCGCTGGCTGTACAATGAGGTGAGTAACCGGAAGGCGGAACTCGAAAAGGAAGCCGAGTACCTCACGCGTGTTCGCAATGGTGTCTCCGAGGCTCGTCATAAATTGATTTGAACTCAGGTTCAAGGAGTGGTAGTATGGATTTTCCCGAGTTACTCAGTAAGGCTCTCGACGATGGTATCCTTGATTATTACGACATCGCTGAGTGGTGCTCGGTCGTTGGCAGCAGGGTCACCGATGAGGATGTCAAGCAGTGGATCGAAGGGACGGCCAAGCCAGCCAGATGGATGAAGAGTTCCCTAATTCGTAAAATCAAAGAAGGTAGGAGGAAGCAAGGGGAACGAGCCACCCTGTTCTTTGTTATCGATCCGGACCACCACTATGTCGACATGGCCGAATACAAGGACAAGCATTTTGATCTACCAATTGCCATCTGCGGAACACAAGAAGAAGCAGAAGACATCAAGAGCTATGGGCATAAAGTTGCTGAAGTCACGGTCACCAAGTCGGCAGCAGAAAAGATCACCAGTCTACTTCAACAGGAATAAATTCGAGGAGATGATAGGATGGAGACTAAAAGAAGAAGACGAAGAGTAGTAATCGACTCAGAAATTATCCATGAGATTTCACGAAGGCTCCACACACTAGAGGGCTTTGTGAAGATGGCCGATGGCCACGAGCAGTTCAACGTCAGGGCGGCTCTAGCCAGCCCCACCCAGTTTAGTCTCTATGTCGAGACGGCCAAAATCATCGGTCAGGTGACCAATGTCAACCCTGGTGAGAACCAGTGGACCATTGACATCGAGGACCAAGATGGCCAAGACCTTCTCAACCACGACATCGTGAGTGTCAACTCCCCCATCCAGAAATTCACCCCGTCCTGTTGCCTGTTGTTCAAGTCCATGTTGGCTATCGTGGAGCGAGACATCAGACACCGGGAGATGTCGACCAAGGGCATTCATATCTTGATTGACAAGTTCAACGAACGTATTCATCACACCGAGCGAGGTCAAGTGGCAGATGAGATTCTGACGCGTGGCCTCATGCCGCCAGAAGGCGACGGTGAAATCTAAGTGAACCCAAGTTCAACAACGAAGTATAATTTCGCACCCTGCGAAATATTATTGCGCAATGTAATTACATCGAGGAATAGAATGAAAAACAGCTTCCAGTTTTCCATCAAGGGTTGCGCACGTTGCAAGGAAGACTATGAAGACCTGACGGCTAAGCCCTTCACTCACCCGGTAGAGATGGTGGGCGAGGGCATCAGGTTCTACCACTGGGCTACCTGCCCGGTGACAGAGGAGCCTATTATTGTTCAAGGGCACCCTCCCAAGACTGACGAAAATTCAAACTGATAGAGGAGTAAAAGAGATGGATGAGATTAAAAGAATTACCGACCTTGAGTGCAAGATTCGCTACCACCGAGACCTCTACTACAACGAAGAACCTGAGATTTCGGACGCCGCGTTCGACGCGCTGGTTGACACGCTTCGGGTGGTGGACCCTGAGTCTGAAGTCCTGGACGAGACGGGTGCCCCGGTGAGTGAGAAGACCCCTTGGGAGAAGAAGCGTCACTCCATGCCCATGATGAGTCTCAATAAAGTCAACTCGGTTGAAGAGTTGGCCGACTGGTCTAACAAGGTTCAGATCGCTGTGGCCAACGAGGGCCTCACGATTCGGACCATGCAGCGCTGGGCTATCAGTGAGAAGATGGACGGCATCTCGATTGCCCTCCACTATGAAGCCGGTGAGTTAACCGAGGCTATCACGCGTGGCGACGGGTTGATCGGTGAGGACATCATCGACAACGTGCGCATGATGCGCGGTGCCCCCGAGTTCATCAACGGGTTCAACGGCTGGGTCCGTGGTGAGATCGTACTGGAACACGACCTGTGGGAGAAGCACTTCCCCGACATGTCCAACCCTCGTAACGCAGCCAGTGGTATCGCCAAGTCTATCAGCCCTGAAAAGCGCTGGAGGTGTGCCTACCTGAGTGTGTACGCATACGACATGTACGCTCCCGATCATGCCCACGAGTGGGGTGACGAGTACGGTAAGTTCGACCGTCTTCTTGAACTTGGGTTCACCGTCCCCTTTCACCGGGAGCGTGTGAGTTATAAGGCACTGGTCGACACCTTTGACCTCTACAGGGACGAGCTTCGCGACAGTCTCAACTACGATATTGACGGATTGGTCATCCGGTATAACGAACAGCGAGGCTGGGACGCCATCGGTAAAAGCAATGACCGCCCTCTGGGTTCTGTCGCTTTGAAGTTTGAGAACCCTGCCGCTACGACCACTCTTGAGGATATTGAGTGGCAGGTAGGTAAGACCGGGAGAATCACACCTGTTGCAATCTTTGAAGCTATCGATTTCGATGGCGCCATGGTGAGCCGTGCTACGCTTCACAACTTGGATAATTTCAGGGATCTGAAACTGTACCCAGAAGCGACAATCGTTGTGGAGAGAGCTAACGAAGTCATCCCACAGGTTAAAGAGGTTGTAAAATCCAAGGAGCAGTCTTACAGGTCTGAGTTCCTGGACCCTACTGAGTGCCCCGCATGTGGTGCCGAAACTGAGCGCGATGGTGCGTTCCTTATTTGCCCCGGTGCTGACTGTCCGGCCCAACTGTCTGGACACGTCGGCAAGTGGCTCGACGCGTGCGGCGTATTAGGCTGGGGTGGGCAAGTGATTGACGCTCTGGTTGAACAGGGTATGGTCGAGACGATCGACGACTTGTACTGGATTGTGGACGAGGAGTTCGCCAAGCTCAGGTATGGTTCCGGCGTCAAGGTCGGCGGCTCACGAGCCAAGGCTATGCTCAGTGAGCTTCGGGCCAACACCAAGATCGACCTCGCTCGGTTCATCAAGGGTCTCAACATCCCTCAGTGTGGCGAACGGCTTGCCACAAGAGCCATTGAAACGGGCTTCGACACGATTGAGAAGCTCCGTGCGGCTACCGAGACCGAAATGCGAACCGTGCCAAAGGTTGGCCCCAAAAAGGCCACAGCGTTCGTCTCAGGGCTTCGTGAGAAGAGACACCTGATTGACAAGCTGCTCAATGAGGTGGTCATCACTGAGCGAGGCGGCTCACTGGATGGCAAGAGCTTCTGTGCGACCGGCTCACTGTCGGAATCTCGCAAGGTCATCTACAATCGCATCAAGGATGCAGGCGGCACCACCAAGTCAAGCGTCACCAAGTCCTTGGACTACTTGATTTGTAATGACAAGGGTGCTACAAGTAGCAAGGCGAAGAAGGCGCGCAAGTATGGCACGCCGATTATCACTGAAGATGAACTCAAGGAGATGATGTGAGAGGTACTCGACTATCAATGAAGCCCAAACATGGTTCCGCCAACCACAAGGTTGGGGGCTGGTACCAGATGGAGAAACAAGGGCACGAACTCAAGTGCATCAAGTGTGACTACTGTGGATTTGTCGGTCCCTTCATCGGGATCGACAGCCATGGGAAAGGTGCCTGCTTTGGTGCATGTGGCCATGGTAAAGTGACCCGGCCTGAAGACCACAAGAGAAGTCTGTAAGTCATACAACCTCCACACTTATTGACAAGTGTGGAGGTTTTCTAAATGGAGGATCAATGGCAATTGAACTTAAGTTCAGAAGATCGTGGCCCAAGCTAGCCGGTGTCTTTCCTGTGCCGACCGCTCGACAAGTGAACCGTTGGCGGCACAACCTCGATAGCTCTTGCAAGGGTGAACGAGACGAGGCCATGTTTGAACTGGGTCGTTACAATCATTTCATCGAGCTTGACCGCAAGATGCGGAAAGGGGAGAAGGTAGATGTCTGAAGAAACAAAGAAGATTTACGCATTCGTCAATGGAGGCTCAC
>Ga0136591_1000748_pt1 | contig 12075 bp, 10 predicted proteins | sample AntRauMFilla3767_FD_104929 | JGI IMG/M metagenome (GOLD analysis project Ga0136591, IMG submission 104929) | Saline lake microbial communities from Rauer Islands, Antarctica - Metagenome Filla 3 #767 | ecosystem: Environmental > Aquatic > Non-marine Saline and Alkaline > Saline | place...
CGAAAAACCGAAAATAATGTTCGAGATGACAGTGTGTATCAGCGTCGTTTAAGCAGCCAGATGTCTGAAAATATTGATTATTCTGACTGCCAGAAAAAAAGACTGCTGATAGCGGTAAATCTCAAACAATAATAGGAAGCTATCATGATCGAAAACAAAAACTGTTCAAGCGTTACATCCTTCAAGCTGTCTGCGCTGGCGGCCAGTGTTGCAATGGTCGCGGGTGCCTTTGCTGCGCCCGTGTCTGCGGCCGCGACCTTCGAATCCGATAGTGGCTGGAAGGCCGGATTTAATGGTCATATCCCGATTTTCGCGGTGCTGGGCAGCTACGATGATCCGACCGACGAGGACTCATTCACGATTACCACCGGTTTTAACCCCGCCACCCTGCAAACCAACATTTATGCGCCAACCCAGAACGGGCTGACGGTGTCCGGTCATTTCCAGATGAACGCAGACATTGCTCCGGGCGATGCCAATGCCAATTTCCGCAGCCGGGTGTCTGAAATTGCCGTTGCCGGTGATTTTGGTACGGTCAACATCGGCAAAGGCTTCGGCATCTTTGGTGTTCCGGCTATCGGTGATAATGGCAGTGGCCTGGGTGTCGGCCTTATTGGTGGCCCTGATCAAGTGGCTGCAACGGCTGGCCGTATCGGCAATGGCTACTTCTACGCCAACTTCACACCTCGGGTGATGTATACATCCAATAACCTGGGTGGTCTGCAGTTCAAAGCCGGTGTGTTCAGCCCGTCAAAAGTTGATGGCGTAGCTGACGCCGAATACAGCACGCCGCGCATTGAGGGTAATGTGGTCTACTCTGCGGATATGTTCTCGCTGTGGTCCAGCGCATTTACTCAGGATGTGGATTCGAAAACCGGCACGTTCGACGACTACACCATGTCGGGTATCGACTTCGGTGGTTCGGTTTCTGTGGGCGATCTGAATGTTCGCGGTAACTATTCCATGACATCGGGTACCGGCAACGGTGTTTTTGCGGCGCGTCTGGATCCGAACGAAGAAGATGCCAGCCAGTGGTATGTCGAGACTACCTATCAAATCAACCGTACCACGCTGGGTGCCAGCTACGGTGAGGGTGAAGATGATATCAACAGCAGTGCTAACGACACGGATCTGACGATGATCTTTGCCCGTTACGCAGCGACTGACGCCCTGACTCTGATGGCTGAATACACGACTCTGGGAACCGACGGTGGCCAGGGGGAATACGACGCCATTATCTTGGGATCGCAACTTACGTTCTGAGCCGAGTGGGCTTCACCTTTTCCTGGATGGGGGGGTGCAAGTCTGAAAGCCGGGTGCCGGGAGGCGCCCGGCTTTTTCGTGTTCAGCTCAGGCCAGGTGGCCTGACATAAAAAAGCTCCGGGCGGTATTGCCGGCCGGAGCAAATGCCTGAGGGAGTAGTTCAGGCGCTGTGATTGAGAGCAACGGTTTGCGGTTGTGGAGCCGACTTGGAAGCCAGGTATTTGTCCAGCTCAAGTACATCTTCTGCAGTGGCGTACAGCCCCTGCTTGGTGCGGCGCCAGAGAATGTCTTCCGACGAGATTGCCCATTCGTGCCTGATCAGATAATCCACCTCTTTTTCGTAAAGCGTGCCGGCAAAGCGATAACCCAGATCGTCAACGGACGTGGCCTGGCCGAGGATGTCATAGGTTTTCGTGCCAAAGGTGCGCACATAGCGACTGCAGACCGCTTCCGGTAGCCAGGGGTAGTCTTTCTCCAGGCTGGCTTCGAGGGTGTCGTGATTTTCAAATTCGCCACCGGGCAGAATCCCGGTCTTGGTCCAGCGCTTTCCGGCATGCGGGAAGAACTGGCATAGCTTGTCCGTGGCCGCCTCGGCGAGTTTACGATAAGTTGTTATTTTACCGCCAAACACAGAGATCACCGGTGCTTTACCGTCGGCCCTGTCGACTTCAAAGCTGTAATCACGGGATGCTTTCTTGGCATCCCCCTGTTCGTCATCCATCAGCGGGCGCACCCCGGAATAGGACCAGACCACGTCGCTTGCGGACAGCTGACGCTTGAAATGGGAATTGACGATATCCAGAAGGTATTCGGTTTCTTCCGGAGAAATCTTCGCTTTTTTCGGGTCGCCCTCGTAATCCACATCGGTTGTACCAACCAGCGAGAACTGGTCTTCATAGGGAATGACGAACACAATGCGCTCGTCTTCATTCTGCAGAATGTAGGCCTCTGTCTCGCGATTCAGGCGGGGCACGACGATATGGCTGCCTTTAACCATGCGTATGGTTTTCGGTGCCTTCATGGCGAGACTTTCGCTGAACAGGCGGCTGACCCAGGGGCCAGAGGCGTTCACAATGACCTTCGCCGTCACGTGATGAACGCTGTCGTCATTCATGTCCTGAAGCGAGACATCCCAGGCGTCACTTCCGCGCCTGGCGTCTATGCACTTGGTACGGGTCAGGATGGTGGCTCCGCACTCCTGAGCTTTCTTTGCCGTCAGCACCACCAGCCGGGCGTCGTCCACCCAGCCGTCAGAATATTCAAAACCCCTGGTGATGTCGGATTTAAGCGGGTCTTTCTCGTCAAACTTAATGGAGCGGGATCCGGGCAGTACTTCCCGTTTGGCGAGGTGATCGTAAAGGAACAGCCCCATTCTGATCATCCAGGCCGGCCGGAGGTGAGGGCGGTGCGGCAGGCGGAAGCGCATGGGCCACATGATGTGTGGAGAATTGCGCAGGAGCGATTCACGCTCTGCAAGGGCTTCACGTACCAGCCGGAATTCGTAATGCTCCAGGTAGCGCAAACCGCCGTGTATCAGTTTACTGCTGCTCGAAGAGGTGGCTGAGGCCAGGTCGTTCATTTCACAGAGCAAAACTTTCAGGCCCCGGCCTGCGGCATCCATCGCGATGCCCGTACCGTTTACGCCGCCGCCCACAACGACAACGTCAAATGTTGTGTTTTCCGAAGTCATTTTGTGCCATCTCCTGACGCCAGTGGAATGGCGCTTCCAGCGCGCACCCCGTTATTCGTATATTTGTACGGATCATCATACGAAAGCGATGAATATTCGTAAAGGAAAATACAGAAAAAAAACGAAAAATTAAGGGCCGAAATCATCGCGCAGATCGAAAGGCAAGACTGCACGTTTCAGCAGCCCGCTCGGGTGTTTTGCCTGGAAGGTGGTGGCGTGCGGTTCAGACGAGGTGCAGCTCTACGTTGTTTTCGCCAAGCAGCTGGCGGATTTCACTGGGAGGGGCCTCATCGGTGAATACGTGATCCGCCTGGGTGATGCTGCCGAGACGGACCATGGCGTTGCGACCGAATTTGGAGTTGTCAGCGGCAAGCAGCACCTGGCCGGAATTCTGGATGATAGCCTGGGCGACACGAACTTCCCGGTAGTCGAAGTCCAGCAGTGAGCCGTCATTATGAATACCGCTGATGCCGATGATGCCGAAGTCCATCTTGAACTGGTTGATAAAATCCCGGGTGGCTTCGCCGACAATGCCGCCATCGCGATTCCTGACCTCCCCGCCGGCGATGATGATGTGGAAGTCCTCTCTGGCGGAGAGAATGGAGGCCACATGAAGGTTGTTGGTGACGACTCGCAGGTTGTTCTTCTCAAGCAGGGCCTTGGCGATGGTCTCGGTGGTGGTTCCGATGTTGATGAACATCGAAGAGTTGTCCGGGATCATAGCCACCAGGGCTTCAGCAATCCGTTCTTTCGCTTCCAGGTCCATAATCTTGCGGGCCTGATAGGCGGTATTCACCGTGCTTGAATCGATCCCTGCACCGCCATGGTGGCGGCGTAATTTATTGACGCTGGCCAGTTCGTTCAGGTCGCGGCGGATCGTTTGTGGGGTCACTCTGAACTGGTCCACCAGCTGTTCGGTGGTCACAAAACCGTTCTGCTGAATCAGCTCCATAATCAGATCCTGTCGGCGACGCTGTGCCATTCGACTTCCTCCGGGTATTATTGGTTCTTGTTCTGGCTGTTCCGTGATGAACGAAATCACAGATTCAGACCCTGCGACAGTCTAGAGTGTTCACCTACTTTGTGCAGCCTTTTTAGGAGGTTGTGGCATCCTGCCGGTTTTCCGGCGGCAAAAAGGGTTGGTTTTTATTTTCAAAGAAGTAAAAATACGAAAAAATAAGAACACCAGAGGCCAAAAACTATGACTCAGTTCATTCTGTCGATTGACCAGGGAACAACGAGCACCAGGTCCATTCTGTTCACTCTTGATGGGAAAATACACGCCACAGGGCAGCAGGAGTTACCGCAACATTTTCCTGCCAGTGGATGGGTGGAGCATGATCCTGAAGATATCTGGCGCACCGTCAGTGAAACCATTGACGAGGTGATGGAAAAGGGCTGCGGCGAGAACGATGAAGTGGTGGCCGTCGGCATTACCAACCAGCGGGAAACCACAGTGCTATGGGATCGGGCAACCGGTGAACCGGTTTACCCCGCCATCGTCTGGCAGGACCGAAGAACTGCAAAATGGTGCGAGTCTCTGAAAAAACAGAGCCTGGAGCCGTCGGTGAACAACAAAACCGGGCTATTGATTGACCCCTACTTCTCTGCAACCAAGATTCGATGGGTGCTGGATAATGTGCCAGGTGCTCAAAGTCGAGCCGAAAAGGGTGAGTTGGCGTTCGGCACCATTGACAGCTTTCTGCTCTGGCGCCTTACGGGCGGCAAGGAACACAGAACGGACGCAACAAACGCCAGCCGTACCATGTTGTTCAATATTCATACTCAGGAATGGGATCAGGAGCTGCTGGACCTCTTCGGTATACCGGCATCCCTGTTGCCTCAAGTGATGGATTCCGCCGCAGACTTCGGCCAGATCGCAGGCAACGGAAAGCTGAACGGTGCACCTGTGATGGGCATGGCCGGCGACCAGCAGGCGGCTCTTTTCGGGCAGACCTGTTTCGAGACCGGGATGGCGAAAAGCACGTACGGAACCGGCTGCTTCCTGATGCTGAATACCGGCGATAAGGCGCTGAAGTCAGAGCATCGCTTGTTAACGACTATTGCTTATCGCCTGAATGGCAAGCCAACCTATGCGCTGGAGGGCAGTATTTTTGTCGCCGGTGCTGCTATTCAGTGGCTAAGGGACGGCCTCCAGCTGATCAAGGATGCTTGCGAGACCGAGTCGCTTGCCGAGGATACGCCGATGGATCATGGGGTCTATCTGGTGCCTGCCTTTACAGGCCTGGGCGCACCCTACTGGGACCCCAATGCCCGCGGCGCAATTTTTGGGCTGACCCGTGATACCGGCATCAAGGAAATCGTGACGGCGGGTCTGCAATCCGTCTGTTACCAGACCAAAGACCTGCAGAAGGCTATGCAGACAGACGGCTTGCGTCCGATAGCGCTGCGGGTCGATGGCGGGATGGTGGCCAATAACTGGGTGCTGCAGTTTCTGGCTGATATTTTGGGTGCCACGGTAGATCGTCCCAAAATGGTCGAAACCACGGCCCTGGGAGCCTGTTACCTTGCCGGGCTTCAGGCTGGCATTTTTGAGTCTCTGGAGTCGCTTCAGGAATCCTGGCAGTGTGACCGTCGGTTCGAGCCGCAAATGAGTAAGGAGAGTCGCGACGAGCTCTACGCCGGCTGGTTCTCCGCCGTAGCGAAATTACAGAGCGGCGCTCAGACTGCGACCTGATCCCTTAGCCGGCTTCGAGCGAGCGCAGATATTTGTACACAGTATTGCGGCTGACTCCGGCAGCCCGGGCGGTGCGGGAAATATTCCCGCCGTTGGCCCGGTATAGTCGGGGTAACAACTCGCTGAGGGGTTCGGTCTGAAGGCTGACCGGTTCGCGGGCGTCAACGAAGAAGTCGTCAGGCAGGTGCTGCTTCTCAAGCAAAGCTCCGTCAGCCATCGCCATGCCAACCTGCAGTGCATGAACAAGCTGGCGCATGTTGCCAGGCCAGGGATGCCGGGCCAGCAGGTTAAGCATGTCTTGGCTGAGCGATGGTCCGGGCTCTGCCTGTAACAGGCGCTGATGCACAAATGTGATCAGTGGTTTTATGTCAGATCGTTCCCGCAGTGATGGCAGTTCCAGGTTCAGTCCAGCAATTCGGTAGTAAAGATCTTGTCGGAAATGCCCCGCCAGAATATTTTCCCGGAGGCTGCGATTGGTCGCTGAAATCAGCTTGATGTTCACCGGGTAGCTTTCTGTTGATCCGAGCGGAGTCACCACCCTTTGTTGCAAGACCCGCAGCAGCCGGGACTGAAGCATCAGCGGCATTTCCCCAATCTCGTCCAGAAAAAGCGTTCCGCCATCCGCCTGCCTGATCAGCCTGCGTACCCGGGTGTCGCCATGTTCTAGATTCTCTGGCGCTACTACGTCTTCAGGAATCAGGTTGTCAGGAATTGACGCAACTCTTCTTTCGCCCCGGTGCGCCCGAAGTGCATCAGCGGACTCCCGGTTCTCGGCCGAAGCCTTTTCCTGCTGCACAGGAGTTTGCGTGAAAGTTTGTTCGGTACAGAGTTGAACGAAAACCTGGTGGTCGCCGTTTGCCACCAGTTTTGCAGGCTGGCTTGTAACAGCCTGCATCAGCGTTTCAGGCTCCAGGCCAAAGATCCGCTTCACAGAAATGTTCACCAACTGTTCGTCCAGCATGCTGTGAGCTCGACGGTTGGCTGCGCAGACGATGCCGTTGTGATCAACAATCAGAAGGCCTGCCCAGTTGCTATCAAGGCTGGAAGGGTTGGTGTTGAGCTTGAGAATGTGAGCCTCTCCTTGATAAGTCCGCAAAAGCAGACGATTCTCAATGCCGTGAGACACGAGTTTCATCATGCCAAGAGTGTAATCGCCTCCCATTTTTGTTGTGGAGTGAAGGCAGAGGGCGCCGGACTGGCGACCATTGGCGTCGAAGACGGGTGTTGCTGAATCGGCATGGACTTCGCCCCAGGTGTTGCCGGGCTGAAGCGCTCGGAATAAGGCCATAGGCTGATCTTCAGGATGCCAGATCTGCAAGATGGTGCCTGCTGTATCTGCCAGCAACACCACACACTGAACGTTGTGCAGCATGTTGTTGAAATAGGGTGCAATCTCGCTTGCTGCGGCTTCGATCAGCTCAGCGTGTTGATCCCGGAGGATGCTCAGTTCTCTGGAATATTGGCTCATGTTAACTACTCTGAGTGTTCGTTTTAGAGAGACCGGTGCTGCTTCACGGGATAAAAATGTGTTTGCGAACACCCAGTGTATTGTAGACCGAACCTGAATTGGTCAATGTTCGTTTTCCATCGGGTATGGTATTGAGCGAAAAAATTCAATCTTTTATTTCGTAAGCAACTGAAAAATATAGATTTAAATAAAAAAACATAAAGTGTTCACACTGTGATGGAGAAAGTGAACACAAACAACAATTTGAACATCAATAGTGCAAGTGTCTGAAACAAAAGCCTGTTGCGGAACCCCTCGAATGGCGGGGTTTGAAAAAATTATTTTCGTATCTTTTCGTTTTGGCATACCTCTTGTACACTGAGTTAAAACCAAAACAACAACCGAAAGGAAAAAGCATGTCTTTAACGCTGCAGAATGTATCGCGCGTTGTGGACGGAGAGACCTGGATATCGGACGTCACCATGACGCTGGAGCCAGGTTCCTTCAATGTCCTCCTGGGCCGGACGCTTGCCGGCAAGACGTCTCTGATGCGCATAATGGCGGGTCTCGACAGACCTTCCAGCGGTAAAATCCTGATGAACGATGTAGACGTGACCGGTGTTGCCGTCCAGAAGCGGAACATCTCCATGGTTTACCAGCAGTTTATCAATTACCCGACCATGAGCGTGTTCGAAAACATCGCCTCGCCCCTCAAGCTTGCCAAAAAAAGCCAGTCAGAGATCGACAAACGTGTTCGGGAAACCGCCGAGCTGCTGAAGATTGATAATCTGCTGGACCGACTGCCGCTCGAACTTTCCGGTGGTCAGCAGCAGAGAGTTTCCATGGCCCGGGCGCTGGTAAAAGACGCAGACGTCGTGCTGTTTGATGAGCCGCTGGTCAATCTGGATTACAAACTGCGTGAGGCGCTGCGGAGCGAACTGAAGGATCTGTTCCAGGCGCGCAACTGCATTGCGGTCTATGCCACGACTGAAGCCCAGGAAGCGCTGGCACTTGGCGGGGAAACGGCTGTTCTGCATGAGGGCCGTCTGCTGCAGAAAGGGCCGACCCCGAAGGTTTATCATCAGCCGCAGGACATTGAGACTGCGGAGATATTCTCTGAACCGCCTATCAATATCGTGCCGGGACGTGTCACCGAGAACGAGGTGACCTTTGATGAGCAGGTGCACTTCCGACTGAACTCGGACCTGGCCTCACTCGAGCCGGGCCAGTACACCTTCGGCGTCCGCCCATCGCACATTGGTCTGGTACCCAACGCCGACGACGATCTGGAAATTCCGGTGACTGTGGATCTGGCGGAAATCAGTGGCTCTGAAACGTTCCTGCACGTGCACACGGAAAACTTCGAGCTGGTTCTGCACCTTCAGGGCATATACCAGCATCGCCCGGACGAGCAGATCAAAGTGTATTTCCCCACCCACAAACTTTACGCATTTGCGTCTGACGGCAAGACAATTCTTGTGCCTGGCCGGGCGGAGGGTCTTTGAAATGGCTGAAATAACCTTAAAAACGCTGGCCCATTCTTACAGCAAAAAGCCGGCAGGCCCGGAAGATTATGCGATTCGCAAGATGGAGCATGTCTGGGCGCAGGGTGGAGCCTATGCGTTGCTCGGGCCCTCAGGTTGTGGCAAATCCACGCTGCTGAATATTATTTCCGGCCTGGTGACGCCCTCAGAGGGCGATGTGTTGTTTGACGGCAAGAGGATGAACGAATTACCGCCAGAGAAACGCAACATCGCCCAGGTTTTCCAGTTTCCGGTGATCTACGACACTATGACGGTCTATGACAATCTGGCTTTCCCATTGCGCAACCAGGGTGGCTTCTCCGAAGAGAAGATCCGGGAAAAAGTGCAGGAGGTAGCGGACGTTCTTGAGTTGTCCGGCGAACTGAAGCGCAAGGCCAAGAATCTCAGTGCGGATCAGAAGCAGAAAGTGTCCATGGGAAGGGGGCTTGTGCGCGAAGATGTTACCGCCATTCTTTTCGATGAGCCGCTGACGGTCATCGACCCGCAGCTCAAATGGCGATTACGCCGCAAGCTCAAACAGATTCATGAGCGCTTCGACATCACCATGGTCTACGTCACTCATGATCAGCTGGAAGCCTCTACTTTTGCTGACAAGATTGCTCTTATGTATGAGGGGCAGATTGTTCAGTTTGGCACACCACAGGACCTGTTCGAGACACCTGCCCATACCTTTGTAGGATATTTCATCGGTAGCCCTGGCATGAATTTCTTTGAGCCGAAGCTGACCGATGAAGGGTTGGTATTCGACGGAAAAGTCATTCCGGTTAGTGAGCAGGTGCTTGACAAGGTTCGCAGCAGTGGTTCCGACAACATCAAGTTTGGTATTCGCCCCGAGTTTGTGAGCCTTGGCAAGAACACGGGGGATCAACCCTATGAGGTAACCGTCACTGATATCGAAGACCTTGGCACCTACCGGATGGTCGATGTGGAATTCGGCGCCGTTACTGTGAAGGTGCGTATTCCTGAAGACGAGCCGGTTCCACATGAGACAGCCAGCATCGGCTTTCCTGAACCCTGGCTGAAAGTGTATGTCGACGAGCGGTTAGTGGAGGCCGATCATGAATAAGATTGAAAACAATAAAGCATGGTTTTTCGTAATCCCGGTCTTCATGGTGGTGGCGTTTTCTGCCGTTATCCCGTTGATGACCGTTGTGAACTATTCGGTACAGGATATTTTTGGCGCCGATTCCGCCTTCTTTACCGGCACCGAATGGTACAAGGAAATGCTCCGGAATCCGGATCTGCAGGCAGCTCTTTTGAGGCAGTTCGCCTTCTCCTTTGCCATTCTTGCTATTGAGGTGCCCCTGGGCATTGGCATTGCGTTGCTGATGCCAAAAAAAGGCTGGGCAGCCTCGGCGGCGCTCGTTCTTGTGGCCATGCCGCTGTTGATACCGTTAAACGTGGTCGGAACCATCTGGCAGATACTTGCCCGTGCAGACATTGGTTTGCTGGGCTGGGGTCTGAGCAGTCTCGGGGTCGACTACAACATCAATGCCAACGCTGCAGATGCATGGTTCACGATCATCCTGATGGATGTGTGGCACTGGACTCCGCTGATTGCACTGCTCAGCTATAGCGGCCTGCGTGCCATTCCCGATGCCTATTATCAGGCCGCCCGTATCGACCGGGCCTCCCGTTGGGCGGTTTTCCGTTACATTCAGTTGCCCAAGCTTAGCAACGTGCTGGTAATCGGTGTGCTGCTGCGGTTCATGGACTCATTCATGATTTACGCTGAGCCATTTGTGCTGACCGGAGGTGGGCCTGGCAGTTCTACCACGTTCCTGAGTCAGGCGCTGACGACCATGGCCGTCGGGCAATTCGACCTGGGTCCTGCGGCAGCGTTCTCCATGATTTATTTCCTGATCATTCTGGCTGTCAGTTGGGTGTTCTACACCGCGATTATGACGGCGCAGAAAGACAAGTCAGCCCAACAATAAAAGCAAGGGGACAGACGTGAAATCACGCATTGGATTCATTGTTTACCTGGTCATTATGATCTTGCCGATTTATTGGCTGGTGAATATGTCGCTACAAACCAACTCGGAGATTTTGGGGGAACTCAGTTTCTGGCCAAAGAATCTGACATTCGACAACTACGCCAATATCCTGACGGACTCTAGTTGGTACATGGGTTATGTAAATTCCATGACCTATGTGTTCATGAACATGGCTATCAGCCTGACGGTCGCCTTACCAGCAGCTTATGCGTTCAGCCGCTATAAGTTCGTCGGTGACAAGCACCTGTTCTTCTGGTTGCTGACCAACAAGATGGCACCTCCAGCGGTATTCGCACTGCCGTTCTTCCAGCTTTATTCATCGGTGGGTCTGTTCGATACCCACATTGCTGTGGCGCTGGCCCACACCCTTTTTAACGTTGCACTGGCGGTGTGGATTCTGGAAGGTTTTATGAGCGGTGTACCGAAGGAGATAGACGAGACCGCCTATATCGACGGCTACAGCTTCCCGAAATTCTTCGTAAAAATTTACATCCCGTTGATCCGTTCAGGTATCGGTGTGACCGCTTTCTTCCTGTTTATGTTCTCCTGGATTGAACTGTTGCTGGCCAGAACCCTGACCGCTACCGAGGCTCAGCCTATTCAGGCCATCATGACCCGGACGCAGGGTGCCTCCGGAATCGACTGGGGAACGCTGGCGGCTGCCGGTGTGCTCACCATCGTGCCGGGTATTCTCGTGGTCTATTTCGTTCGAAATCACATTGCCAAGGGCTTCGCCCTGGGCCGTACCTGAGGAGGCTTGTTATGAGCTGGATGCACTGGACCGGTCCGACGGCAGGATTCTTTATATCGATTGCCCTGATTCTGACGGGCATGACCGTATGGCAGTACTTTTCGCCCAGCGTGGAGCGGAAAGGCTTCCTGCCGATTGCCACTACCCGTGGTGACCGGCTGTTCATTGGTCTGCTGACCAGTGCGTTCATTCACCTGGCGTTCATTGGGGTGACTGAGCTTCATGTTTTGGTAGCAACCGCAGTGTCTGTTGTCTGGATGGTTATCCTGATGCGCTGGGGTTAATCCAAAAAAGGGACTTACTTTCTTGCAGGGATGCAAACATAGCTAGATGAGGTCTGTATGAAAAACAAAAAACTCAATTACCTTTCGCTGGTGATTGCAGGGGTTCTCCTGTCTTCATCACAGGTATACGCACAGGATTACCGCGCGGCGGCTGAAAAGGCTCTGGATGAGCATTTTCAGCGCTCAACCCTGTCAAGGGAAGAGCAGCTAGCTGAACTGGAATGGTTCATCAAAGCCGCCGAGCCTTTCCGCGGAATGGAAATCAAGACCGTGGCGGAAGGTTTGACTACTCACACCTATGAAGCCGAGGTTCTGGCTGAGGTGTTCTCGGACATTACCGGCATCGAGATAGAGCACAACATCATCGGTGAAGGTGACGTGGTGGATACCATGCAGACGCA
>Ga0136591_1000752_pt1 | contig 12068 bp, 10 predicted proteins | sample AntRauMFilla3767_FD_104929 | JGI IMG/M metagenome (GOLD analysis project Ga0136591, IMG submission 104929) | Saline lake microbial communities from Rauer Islands, Antarctica - Metagenome Filla 3 #767 | ecosystem: Environmental > Aquatic > Non-marine Saline and Alkaline > Saline | place...
AGAAAGAGAAAGAGAAAGAGAAAGAGAAAGAGAAGACGAACCGCGAGACCGGCGGCGGATTCGGAGGGACGCGCGCGCCTCACATCGGTTCGGAGCAGCTCAAGACGGAGATGAACAACAGGAGCGCCGAACTGATGCGCGTCTGTCGCGGAGATCACCGGGTCCTTTGCGATGCGGTGTCCTCCTTCAACGTGCACGTGTCCGACCTCGTCGACGAAGGAATACGAGGAGGAGGAACAAGGACGTCGTCAGATATACACGGACGCGTACGGATCGACGAAGACGCGTGTCGCAGAATCATAGGGTGCGTGACGAAGAAGAACTGCAATACCCTCTGTTTTTTAGGCGTTTTCCGCAGGTTCGAGTGGTTGGACGCCTGCATGCACTGCATCGAGGTTTCCAAAAGGACGGACGAACACGCTCCCGTGCGCTTCGACGCCGAAACGTGTCTGACACTTCTTGCGGGAAATGGATATGGTGGATATGGGGAGTCGGATTTTGGTCACAGGTCGTCCTCGTCAAAGAGGAGGCCACATATACCGCACGAAATCAGACAACTCGTTTGGAACAAGACCAACGATCCAGTAGCCAACGTGGGGGCGTGCTACACATGTGGAACCGAGCTCCGCTTCAGAGACATGGAATGCGGCCACGTTGTAGCCCACGCGCTGGGAGGTAGCACCGAGCTGGCCAACCTCATGGCGGTATGTCGCACGTGCAACAGGGACATGGGCATCCGTAACCTCGAGGCGTATCGTCGGCGTATATGCGAGATGCGGGGAGACCTAGACGCGGAATCTGAATCGGAGTGGGATGTGCAAGACACGGAGATGACATAAGGCCGTGTCTCCTGAGGCCGTCACGCGTATGGACGTCGGAAACAGCATCGACGAAGTAGATCGACCGTCACTGGAACGTACTCGAGCTTCGATTGCTATACACGTACCGTCGCGCGCTGTCTTTGTGTGCGTAAACGTGCGTTGCAATGCGTTGCGACGATCTTATGCGCCCGTATCTATCTCTGCGTCGGAGAACGCATCTCTCAAAACGACGGCCCAGGGACGATGATCACGAGAGATGATGCAGCCAATTGGCGCTTGTGAGAAGCACGTCTGTCTGTCGTGTTTGCCTGTGAACTCTTCGGTGATTTTGAACGGTAAAATATTTTATGCTACACGCTATTTTTCTTTGTTGTTGGGCGCTCTGTCGAGGACTGCAGTATGCTCGCATGAAAATCGTGCGAGGTGTAGTGCTCCATGTCAAGCAGGGTTCGCTCGTTTTTCGGGAGCACGAGCAGCAGCCTCTTTTCTTTCAGCAAGCGTTTCCATACACGCGGGTCGACAGGTGTGTGCATCAAGCGGAAGTGGGGAGAGGTCCAGGTGTGCCACAGACGAGGAGAGAAGGTGGCTACGGAGAGGTAATGCCGCCGACCGCTGTCGTTCAACGCCCGGTCTAGGTACCACCCCTCCGTCCGGTAACTGTATTCTCCGAATTACAGCAGTCAGTCTGTTTTTGTAGTATTTTGGGTGGGCAAGTGTCCCATGCTTTTTTTGAAATCTGCTGTAACCGCCTCCATGTTCCCATTCTTGATTGCGTTCTCGATTGCCTGATCGCTGTAATGAAGCGTGGCCCCGTGGTCGAACAGCTCTCGTAAAAGGCGCGAGTCGTTTCTCTCTGCAGCGATACAGATCAGCATCTTGGGAAACAATACGTTGGAATCGGTGTCCCTGTACCGTGTTTGGGCGTTGGCCCAGTTCACGCGCCCGTGACACAGAGGAATCAACAGGTTCGCGACATCACCGTGGTTGTACAACACAGCATTTCCCAAAGCGAGTCTGTCACGGGCCTCGGGATCAGCACCGTGACTTAGCAAGTCTCGCACGATATGAATATATCCGTCTCGCGACGCGTCCGCAAGAGCTTGGCCGTCACGTGCACTGGCATTTGCACCGCGACTCAACAGGTCGCGCACATGATCCGCATGGCCGAACTTGGCTGATGCGCACAACGCATCGTCGTCGTTCATACGAATGTCACCTGAAGGATCATCTAGGAGTTGTCGTACGGCGTAAAACGTAGCCACTGCAGACATATTCACAGTCAATTTCAATAAGGAGTTGGACACCCGTTTACTTTTTTTTAACGTATCTTCCTTTATACACGGGCCGCATTGGCGTCGGTCACAGTCGAAGCGCGAGACAGTCTTGTCATAGTATACACACAATTACGGAGAGTCTACACCGCGCCGGAGCACGTTTCGTAAAACAGCCACTGGAGTTGAGGTTGTTCTACGTCGAGGAAATCACACCTCCCGTAATCGCTTTTCAGACTCGCGTATCGGTCTCTAATATTCGCGGACCACCCTATCTTTATGACAAAATCTGATCTGGGATCATACTGGAGGAAACTAGCGAAGCCGTGTGCAAACAGACGTTGGTCTTCATCGGTAAAGTTAGAGTAAACCTGCGGATGAGTATAAAAAAAAGGTGTGAGTCGTGGCGACTCATCGCGTTTTTAGTATTATAATTATCGAACGGAGCAGATTAGTCTGCTCCGTCCTTTTTCACAAAGTGGAATGTTTTGTGTATGATTATAACACACAGACCCAAGCCGGTCATGATGTTTAGGGCCAATACTTACTGGGATCAGAATATTCAAAGTTGCACCGCCATGGCTAGGTGTACATCGCTGTTGATAAAATGAGCATTAGACTGATCATTGATAGTACTTTTTGGACACCTGGTACAACTCCGTATTGAAGTCAACTATAGTTCACTATCTACATATACCTTTTTTTTCTTATTTTTATTGCGCTTTTAGTTGCTGTATGCACGGTATACCCGCGAGATTTCTCCCGCGGCCGGACTATACCTTAGGCCGTCATCGGAGCTGACTAGGCTCCTCGGACCCACCTCCATCTAGTCTCTGAACCTTCTCCATACCCTGGTCGTTGTCGATCTGTCGGGTTTAGGAGCTTGGCTGCGGATTGCCCAATCCCCAGGATTGTTACCATACCGGACTTCGCTTGTCCGCCACGGCGCGATTTCTCGTCGCCGTTTGGTACCTGAGGGCTCTAAGGGGGTTCCCGCAATTTGGAGATGTCGCGGGAAGGAGTGTATTTCTACCTCTTCCTTCCCACTAGCAGCTGGCTTCAGCGTTTTAATCCGCGGGTTTATGCGGCGCTATCGGAAGCACAACGGAGTTTTCCACGGGGTATCCGAATACCCGTGGCCGGCTGCTTTTCGGCCCTGCTTGTTACAACCAGCTCGTAATTGAATTACGTGCTGTAAGCGAGGCCACCCATTCCGCTCATGATGCGGAGTACATTATAAGACACGGCGTACACACGCACCTTGCAAGTGCGCGATCCGGCCACGGATGCCGCGGTCAGCTGCAGGTTGAGCGTAGCGTTGTCGATGCGCGACATGTTGCAGCTTCCGGCGGGCTGGTGCTCCTCGGGCTTCAGGCTGAACGAGTAGACGTTGATGCCCCTGGAGGGCACGTTCTCGTGGTGCTGGTAGGGTTGCACCAGGTTGAAGTAACGTCCGTCGCGCTCGGAGAAACGGTCGTGGCCGTTCAGCTGCAGCTTGGCCATCTTGATGGGGTTCTCGCCGCCGTCGAAAGAGGTGGGGATGTAGACGCCGTTGGAACCACCCGCGGCGATACCGGGGAGACCCGCGGAGTTCTCGTTGGGAGTGACCAGATCGGCGGAGGCCATGTTGAAGGCGAACTCGGGCATCAGGGACATGTCGTACGCGTCAGTGTAATTGAACCACTGCTTGCCGAAGGGGGCCTCGTCGCTGGTGTTGTCGTCGGGTTGGACCACCCACACCAGTTCCTTGACGGGGTGGTTCAGGTTCAGCTTGAACTTGTTGTTCGCGGTACCGGTCGATTCGTCTCCCGTGAACTGCAGCTGCTCGATCAGGTACTCGTGGGAGACCTGGGCAAAGCGCCTCCTCTCTTCGGTATCCAAGAAGATGTAGTCCACGAAAAGGGAAGCGGAGTTCAGAGAGGGCACAGTCGCCGCGGAAGCGTTGTACTCCCAGTCGCCGCTACCGTTCCTCTTGCCCGCCCAGTAACAGTCCCTCTTGTCGCCCAACTCCAGGTTGATCTTGACCTCGTGGTACTGCAGCGCAATCAGGGGCAGAGCCAGGCCGGGGTTGCGGCAGAACCAGAACTCCAGGGGGATGTACAGGATCTGGCCGGCCACGTCCTTGGTGTTGGTGGTGCTGGTGTTCTCGATGGGGTTCACCAGTTGGGGGATGTTGCCCAACATGTTGGCGTAGCCCAGGTGCTTGCCCGCGGACTGTGTCAGCTCGTTCCAGATGTGCATCCAGTCTCCGTAGTGCTTGTCGATGCGCTGGCCTCCGATCTCGATCTCCACCGAGCGGATCAGGATGTGGCCCAGCCAGTTCAACCAGCGGAAAGAGCTCTGGGGGTGGATGGTGACGGTGGGCAGCTCCACGCGCAGGTAGACGCGGTGGATCAGATCACCGTTGCGGCTGACGGTGCACGTGACCTTCTTGTTGAAGTCGGCGGATCCGTTGAAGGTCTGCTCAATGGACTCCATGGCAAAGTTGGTGTGCCTGCGGTACACAACCTTGAAGAACGTAATCTGCGGATTCCCCGTTAAAAAAATGTCCTGCGCACCGTATGCCACTAATTGCATGAGTCCTCCTCCCATTCTGTCTGGAGGTGTGCTAAAGCGTGTTCGACGAGGTTTGTATAATCTTAGGCAAGAAAATAATTTTGCGGATCTCCCACGGATCCGAACGCACCCTTCGACTCTCGTGCACCACGCGGATGCCATCATCGAACGTCCGCGACCAACCATATCACCGTCGACCATTACCGCAAGGAATAAAACCGTCTAAGCGACTGTAAGTCGCTTTCGATAAAGACGTCAGGTGCGCGTGATCTTGAAACGACGCCAGTACACGTTCCACGGCATAAACAAAGGAATACGCCCGAAGAACAAAAACATGGTCCTGACTGCCTTGCCCGTATTAGCCTACGCCGCCGTCTCCGGAATCGTGAGAGCTTATCCGAGCATCACCGCGTACGTCCTGACGACGACGACGTACGAAATGCTACGCACGCTGCCCCGCATCAGAAACGCCCACTGGCTCGCGAAGTCGTTCCGGAACGGATTTGAAGGCCCCGATGTACCCCTTCTGATCACCGAAAAAGTGGCCGCGGGCGTTTTCTGCTCTTTACAGGGCATGTTGGTGGCACCGGTGCACCTGGTGCAGGACGTCAAGTGGCTGGAGCTCCGCGCGCGAGGCCTAGACCCGCTTCTATACGGCTACACGAAGGAGGACGTGCAGGGAGGGAACACGTACAAGGACTACTTATCGATAGTGACGAACGAGCCCCAGCGCAATAGTAACCGTGACAGCGCAGGCGAGCGTCGCGAGTAGAACCATGAATATCTTTCAACCGTTTTAGCAAAATATACGGAATGGGCCAACCCTATGTATAAACGACCAATTCTATTTGATATTCCAGACCGTGAACACGCGTTCCGGTGCCGATATTGTACGTTTCGGGCCATACTCGACGACCATGCAGTCACCGCCTTTTCGACTCCTCTCTTTCGACGTCGGCATCAAGAACCTGTCGTTCGTCGACCTGTCGTTCTACGGCGAACGCACTACGCGCATCAACGGGTGGGACGTCATCGACGTTACGGAAGGAAGCGACAACCCGGCCAAGACGATGCGGGACATGGACGAACTGACGCAGCGCACGCTGACCGTCCTCCGCGATCGCTTTTTCGCGGCAGATGCGAAAACGGACGCGCACTACGACTGGGTCATCATCGAAAATCAGCCGGCCAACAAAAACCCCGTGATGAAGACGATGCAGGTCACGCTCTACACCTTTTTCCAGACGGTCAAGATGCTGTTCGGTGCGGTTTCGAACGTGCGGCTGGTGTCGGCCATGAACAAGATCCCGACCGAGAAGGGCGCGCCCAAGCTGACGTACGCCCAGAAGAAGAAACGCGGCGTCGAACTGTGTCGGGAGCGCCTTCGCGACGACCCCGACCTGGTGACAACGACAACGACGACTGCCACGTCGTCCGTCGATATGACCGACACGGAATATGCGACCGCATCCACCCACGCGGGAATGGAGTCTTACTCGACACTGTTCGAACGTCACAAGAAAAAAGACGATCTGGCGGACACGTTTTTACAGGCCACGGTGTTCATCAGCCGACATCTCCGGTGTCCCTAACCCTCTCCGGCGTGCGTGCGTGAGTCCTCTCGTCAAAGGGAACGACCATACATCATCCCCGTGGAGTCTGCGATCCAAGACTCGAAATGGTAAAAATCGACGCGGTCCACTCATTTTCATTTTCATTTTGTTATATATTTACGATGAAAACCACGATAGAATTCCTTCCCGATGATTTGCTACTTGATGTGGCAACACGTGCATATGCTTTGAACACATTGGCTCACGTGTCCCTTCTTTTGAGATCTGCTGTCCGCCGTATGAGCACGGGTGTCGTCGTCAAAGGAGCCGACATGTCCGGTGTTGCTCACGTGCTGCTCCGAGAACGCTCTAGAGGTGGAACCTCGTTGTCACGACTGACATTGAAGAACGTGAATGTGCAATATCAGAGCGACTGGAACGACTTGAAAGGGTTGTCTTTCATCGACACCCTAGAGTCTGACATCATCCGAGGGTCGTCGGCCCTGGCACCGATCGCACACCTGACCGGGTTGATATCTTTGAAATGTGTACTTATGTATACGGTCCAAGACCTGACGCCGCTCAATCATTTGACCGACCTGCAAATCCTTGACTGTGAAGGATTTTACAGCGCGGATATATCCAGTCTGGTGGCTCAATACGGGCAATTTGAAGTATTTTAGGTTTCTTACCTCCCGTGGCTGACGATGGCTCACCGCTACCACGCGCTCGCGCAAGACTGGCTTTCATGGCCTTATTTTTCTGGAGGTGTTACGTGCCCCCTTCGAATCCTGGCAGTTCTAAAAAAGTTTGACTAAACAGTAGATATTCGTAGGCCTTCGGGCTCCGACTTTTCGACGACAGCTACCTTGGGAGAACATGCCGTCGAGAATTGTTTTTCTCGGATGTGCAAGCTGAAATACGGACGAGGAAGATGCACGTCTCGACATCCCAGCCTAGGCGACTACGTCACGCTCCTGGGGGTAGATAATAATAATTCACGACTTCACGACTTCACGAGGCCATGTCGAGACATACTCCGCGGATTGTCTGCATAGCCGTGTTCCTAAATATCGCTGGATGGAGCAGAGTAGAGCGTGCGTTGCGTGCGTCACATACACATATTCGCACATTCTAATATACAACCAATGTATCAGAGCCAGTGAGACGCCGTCGGTTAGTTCGTGATTCGTCACACGTGCAACATGAGGAGAGAACAAGGAAGGCACAGCGATATAACACACAAAAAATATTTCACGAACGCTTCCATCAAGAACAACCCATGGTTCACCGACCCGTTTTACATGAAAGCTTTGAAAGAGAAGATGGATGCGGTGGCGGAAAACAATATGCTATATCACTCAGAACTAGAAGAAGATCGTGCACATAGCTACAGGGAGGACCTGGACGACAGCAGGTCCAACAAACGGTCTGCCAGACGGCAAACCGAAAGGAACAAAGACAGATACAAACGTCCGGATAACTCGGGCGACGACGAAAGCGATGGTCAAGACGACCATTGCCACCTCCAGCAACCGATAATCAGGGGTTGGAATCACTCTCACGCGGTGATGAGCAGGTCCGACTCGAGATGCTCGCATAAGCACCGGGGGGATCGGGCGGAAGCCGTCAAGAAGTCACACAAGAAAAAAAGAAAAGAGCTCAGGAGCACGACTTTACTGCGAAGGGTGGATCTCGATCACGTCTAAACAACTCTGTGCCGCGTCTTGACCGCCTTGACCGCCTTGACCGCCTTGACCGCCTTGACCGCCTTGTATGGATAAAGCGGATGATGCGAAAAAGGATGATGCACACGATCCTCGTACTCCGACGACGACCTAATGTCGCGACACGTTGGAGACATACGAGACATACGAGACATACCCCGCGATTGTCTGATCAACATCGCGCTCTTCCTCGACGACGCCGCAGACGTCGTCGAGTTCGTGGGGTTCGTCGAACTCGCACAGAACAGTACGAAATACGCGATCATGCTTTGGACGCCGCTTTGGAGATCGTGGATCGACACAGACAGGGACTCTAGGGTTTCTACAGGACTGGCGTGGGCATTGGACTGTTCGGATCGAACGAAAGAGGAAGACCGTCATGTGCTCCGTCTTTCGATCGCCAAGACCATCCTGAACCACTTGGCTTCAAAGACGACGATCGGGAAGCGCTTGACGCTCTTCGAGGCCCGCGCCGCGATGTGTGTCGCGATACGTGCGGATAACGCATCGGGATTGATGGCGATGATTTGTGCGACGCGCACCGAAAACCTGCACTGGGACGAGTGCGGGGAAGGCAGCGATGCGTGTACGCTAGCTAGCGACCCCTTGAAACAGGTCATACGCTCGTCGAATGTGCGCCTCCTTCGCATGCTCCTCACATGGAAACGTAAACGTGCCGAGGGCCTAGTGTGCTACGCTGCCGTAGAGGGAGACGCTTCCACGATGAGCGTCCTGTTAGATGACGGATACGACGGCCACGAATGGAACGACCATGCGTTATGGATGGCGGCGCGCCTGGGCAAAGCATGCACAGTTCAGGTCCTCCTGTCCGAATCCTCGCGTTTCGAAGAGGACGCGCTGTGCAATGCCGTCGTCTGCGCGGAGCGGAAAGGTCACGCCACTATCGTCGAGGCTCTGATCCGCGCTCACGACAGTACCTCACGGTGGTTCGGACGCGCCAAGAGGTCGAATGGATACGGTTGGAGGACCCTGGCGCACTCTTTACGTACATGAGTTTTTTTCGACGCATGATCCGACGTAGCATAGCAGAGCGTCCGTCATTCAACCAATTATTTATTTTGTACTCATAGGACAAGATACTATTGGACGAGCATGGCAGCCCCCGCAAGATGGATGGTCTATTTGGCAGCGTTCGCTGTAGTTGTCGTGATATACCTGGTCGTCGTCACGAAGCAACAACAGAAAAGTCGGCAGCGCAAGAGCAAAGAAACGTTCAAAACTCACGAAGACGACGATTACGGAGACGAAGACGACGAATTAGACGGTTCGAACGATAAAAACAAAGACAACGACAAAAAACGCGACCGAGAGCGCGAGCGCGAGTACGAGGTTCGTATGTATGCCATGAAGCTGTTCGACGCGGTCCTGAAGAGGCCTGCCACGAACTCCGAGATCGAAAAGTACGCCGCTCTTCCTACAGAAGACGCGGTATTAGCCTCTGTGCTCCGCGATTACGACTTGTTGCGTGATTCTGATAGGGTGACATCCACAGACAGAGATGCAGAGACAGATACAGTGACAGATACAGTGACAGAGACGAAAAACAACAGCGAGAGCAAGAACAAGAGCAAGAGCAAGGCGAGCGACGATCCCACAACCACCACCTACGGCCATTCGAAAAGAAAGAACGAAGACAAAAAATATGAGAGTCAGGATAAAAATAAGAATAAGAGCGAATACGACATGAAGGACTCTAACGGTGCCCAAGACGAAGACGAAGAAGATAGTGACGGCGAGTTTGTATCGGACGTTGCAGCGTTTGATTCTTCCGCTTCCGGAAAGATGAACAAGACAAAATTTTACGAAGAAGACATGTCGTTTTCGGAGATGACGGGTTTGAACGGAAGACAGCAACGGACTCTCGAACCTCCGCGAATTTGTCTCGACAAGACCGACGTTTTGCGGAGGTTGAAAAAAATGTCGACCGAGATCAACCAGTTTTACCACATGGTGAGTATGTACTGAACGATGATTCAAAAAACAAAAAAAAATGGAAGATCTTCCCAGGGACATCCTCCACCTCATAGGTGCTCGTCTGAACGTGTTCGAACTGCGAGCCATGCGCGAGACCTGCAAGACGTTCGCCTCAGACATATGCAAGGAGAGCGAGCAGTGCGTGTCAGTGGTCCATTCGAACGAACACGTCGCCCAAACGAAACTGGTCACCAAACTTTGTCTGAAGCCGCACCTGCGCAAATTGGTCACCGTTTTCAACAAGCGCACCGACCAGGCCACCATCGACGCCCACTTCAATCTCCTTTCGACGCACCCCACCACCTTACACCGACTCGACCACCTGGTCCTGCAACCCCTCTCCAACACGCCCGTCGTACGCCTCCACCTCGTCAGTGGACTGGTGGGTCTCCAAAAACTCTCGTTGGTCGGTTCTAGAGCCGCGTTCGACGTCGAACAGCTCTCCCTGTTCACCAGACTCACATACCTGTCTATCAAATGGGAAGACGCAGACACCTGTCCGTCAAAGTACTCTCGCCTCATGGCATGTGTCGGTGCTTTGACGAACTTAGAGAGGTTGGTGCTCCCTACGCACTTGACGCTGTCCTACGTACACCACCTGTCCGCCCTCACTCGTCTCACCCGCCTACGATTCATCGGAGAAAGTGGCGGTTTGGTCATACCCGACGACTATCTGGCGCTCGCCCACCTGACGTGTCTCAGGTCGTTGGACGTGCACGTCCCTACCTGCGTGTGTCTGAAACCCCTGCGAAACCTGCACTTGTTGACGGGAGATGAAATCGACGGGGGACTCCGTGTGCGTACGACCACCCCCCTGTGCCTCAAGATGTACCTGATGTACATGACGACGCACCTGCGTAGATCCATTACGGAGGTATCGATGTGTCGCGTACAACGCATCGACGAGCAAGACATGCGGCTCTTGGCGGGTCTTACTCGTTTGAGACACCTCGAGCTCAGCACGTCTTTTTACGCGGCCACCCACACGTGTGACGACCTCTCCTGTCTGTCGTCCCTCACACAGCTCCAGTTATTTTCCTACACGTTTTCTCACGTACGCAGCGTCGGGTACACGAGTTCGGCGCTCGCGATACTGTTCGACCGGTGGTCGACGACTCTCGTGCACCTCACGCTGCACAACGTAATCGCGAACGATCTCGTCGCCCTCCCGCATCTGAGGCGCCTCAGCAATCTGGCACTCCGCGCAGATGACCAGGGTTCGTCGATCAGACTCGATATGTCGCGCTTACCGTCCTCTCTGTACAGTCTGTCGTTAGCGGGTTTCGAGGTCACCGCACCCGAATTTTCGACCAACGGTGAGAGGCATCGTTTAGAAGCATGCAGGGCACTCGTATTACACGGCTGTACGACCCGCGATACCCACAACTTTCGGGAAACTCTGCGTGCTTTACCTCTACTGAACAGCCTACAAATCACCGAGCTCCACGATCTCCGAGAGGGGCATCTGATGGAGATGGGATCACTCCGCCATCTGACCTCGTTGGGAGTGATGGCCATCGGAAACGGTGCAGTCAACAACTCCATGATGTGCCACTTGACGCCCCTCGTCAACCTGCGCCTCTTACAGTGGCACGTGGGAGACGCCATGGACATGATGATCGACCCACATTACATCAAAAACTTCCGCAATCTCCTCGTGATGTGCATCACCAACAGGGAGTATCAGCGGATGGTGCGATGGGGATCGATCGAAGCCATTGACCACTTGGTCCAGTGCCAATTGCGCGTGTACGCGTAGCATCACGGAAGAACAAAAAGAAATAGCAAACTAAGTCTACTGGACATATCTAGGGTTGGCCGATTCCGTATATTTCGTAGAAAAGGATATAAGGACTAGAGTTATTAGCAAAATATACGGAATTGGCCAACCCTAGACATATCCCCTGTGCTACGAGAATAGTCGGAACCTTCTTCTTCGTCTTTTCCAGCACTCTTTGCGAATATTCGTGCAAATTTTGATCGTGCAAAATATGAGCATAAGGATTACAGTGCATAAGCAACTTTACAGCAGTTTTCAAAACAAGCATGGGACACCTGCCCATACTACTGTAAATCGTCTTCCTAGCTAAACAAAACAACATAAGTTGAAATGAAAGCCATTCTATCCTCCTGGCGACGATGCAC
>Ga0136591_1000754_pt1 | contig 12051 bp, 8 predicted proteins | sample AntRauMFilla3767_FD_104929 | JGI IMG/M metagenome (GOLD analysis project Ga0136591, IMG submission 104929) | Saline lake microbial communities from Rauer Islands, Antarctica - Metagenome Filla 3 #767 | ecosystem: Environmental > Aquatic > Non-marine Saline and Alkaline > Saline | place...
CGTGATTCGCAGCTAATACAAAACAATCAAAACCTCGCCCGTATCGCCAATATCTCTATTGATGACTTGGAGATTCGCGGCATTATCTGGGGAATGGCTTGGGAAGGGGTACAAGAGCGACCGCTCTTGGGCTACGGACAGAGTAACTTCAATTACGTCTTTAACGAAAACTATGACCCGCGGTTGTATGCGCAAGAACAATGGTTTGATCGTTCGCACAATATCTTCTTTGACTGGCTAATTACTGGAGGAGTCTTGGGTCTGCTCGCATATCTGAGTATCTTTGTGGCCTGCGTCTACTACTTGTTGCTGCAGCCATTCCGCAAAAACGCACCGGAGGCATTTACCGTGCTGGAGCGGGGGATTCTGCTTGGGTTGCTGGCTGGATACTTTACGCACAACTTCGTAGTGTTTGATAATATCGTCAGTTATATCTTCTTCGCGATTACGCTCGGACTCATTCATCAGCGGGTAGCGACACCAATACCGAAGCTACAAAAGATGAAAGTTGATACGGCGATTATTTCTCAAGTAGTAGCGCCAGTGATGCTCGCCAGTTTGGTAGCCGTCTTCTACTTCGTACACCTCCCGGGTATCCAAGCCGCCGGAGATGTCATTGATGCACTGCGAGAATCAGACCCAGAGGTTCGCTTAGAACTCTTCCAGCAAGCCTTTGAGCGGGATTCTTTTGCTCAGCAAGAACTCACCGAGCAGTTATCACAACAGGCCATGACGTATGCTCGCGACCAAAATGTGTCAGCAGAAGTGCGTGAAACGTATCTTGAGGAGACACAAAAACGGTTAGACCTCTTGGAGGCAGAGAAACCTGAAGATGCTCGAGTCCACGTGTTTATCGGAAGTTACTATCGTTCGATTGGTGAGCTCGAAAAAGCTCAGCAGCAAATGCAACGAGCGCATGAACTCTCTCCGGGGAAGCCGGCGATTATTATTCAGCAAGGATTTGTTGAGTTGTCACAAAATGACAACCAAGCAGCCGTGGATTACTTCCAACAAGCCTTCGAGCTGGACACTCGAAATCCTCAAGCACGAGAGTACTTCGCTGCCGCCTTGCTCTATGTTGATCGCGGTGACGAAGCTGTTGCCTTGATGGACAGTCCGGCCGCCGAACGTCAGTTTGCGGGGAGTGATTTCATTATCAGTACTGCCAACCAACAAGGGCGACAAGATTTTGCGGCCAAGCTCTTTGAGATACGAGTAGCGACTGAGCCCGACGCTCAGCAAAGTTGGCGCACCGAACCACAGAGCTGGGCGACGCTTGCCTTCTTGTACTACCAGCTCGAAGAAGAACAAAAAGCTATTGAGACGCTAAAAGAAGCGACTGAAGTGATTCCAACCTTTGCTCCGACTGCTCAGTGTATTGTCGAGAACATTGAAAACGGAACTGATCCACAAGCAGGGTGTTAAGACATGTCACGACTCGTGATTAAAAATATTCCCTTAGCGGCCCACACCACCTTACAGATAGGTGGTGTTGCTGATTATTTTGCGGAGGTCACGACCACCAAAGAGCTGCAAGAGGCGCTGCAGTTTGCTCAAGCACAGGCCGTGCCGGTATTTGTACTTGGCGGCGGTTCCAACGTGTTGTTCCCCGATGCCGGGTACCGGGGCTTGGTGATTAAAAATTCCATCGTCCAGCGACAGGTGGATGTGGACGGTGAGATGGTGCAGGTAACAGCCGGCGCCGGAGAAAATTGGGATGAGTTTGTATCAGACATGTGCGAGCACGGGTACTGGGGCATCGAAAATCTCAGTGCCATTCCGGGCACGGTCGGAGCTACTCCGATTCAAAATGTCGGGGCCTATGGCGTAGAAGTGTCACAGGTGATTACGCAGGTCACCGCAATCCATAAAGAGACTGTCCAAGAAAAACAGTTCACTCCAGCAGAGTGTCAGTTTGGCTACCGAGATTCGTATTTCAAGTCACCCGCCGGCAAGCAGTGGGTGGTGACTGCGGTCATGTGTACCCTCAGCACGAGCCCGGCACCCCAGTTGCAGTACGCTGACTTGCAAGCACTGCAGACTCAAGAGCCGCTCACTCCATTGGCTATCAGACAAGCGGTGATGCAGATACGAGCCCAGAAGTTTCCAGACTGGAGCGAGGTCGGTACAGCTGGTTCCTTTTTTAAAAATCCGATTGTCACAGCTGAGCACTACACCAGACTCAAAGAACAGTATCCAGATCTGTCAGCGCATCAGACCAGCGGGGGAGACTGGAAGCTGTCTTTAGGCTGGATACTTGATGTGGTTTGTGGCCTCAAAGGATCTTGCGTTGGTGGTGTATGTCTGTATGAGAAGCAAGCGCTGGTGCTCACTGCGACCGATGCTACAGCAGCTGACGTGCAGAAGTTTGTCGCGTTGGTCACCCAAAATGTATTTGAAAAAACGGATATTCACATTGAACCCGAGGTGCTGTTGGTAAAGAGTGAAATGCCAGAAAACATTATCCCCACATTGGAATGATGAATTGAATTGTACATAGTGCGATAACGGGACATAATACAAGAAAGCAAAACTTTTCTCACTGATTTGTTCTTTAAAAACAGAAAGGGGTTGCGGTCGAATTTTATAAACTATCTTTCATCACAAAAATATGCCAACAGCAAAAAAGAAGTCAATCAAGAAGCCGGCAAAAAAAGTTGTTAAGAGAGCAGTAAAGAAGCCAGTCAAGAAGGCTGTCAAGAAAACTGCGAAGAAAGCAACAACAGCGAAGAAGGCGGTAAAGAAGACTGCAAAAACAGCCAAGAAGGCAGTAAAGAAGACTGCCAAAACTGCCAAGCGGGCTACCCGAAAAACAGTTGCAAAAACTGCGAGAAAAGTAGCCAAGAAGGCCGCACCAAAAAAGAAAAAAAAGTAGTCCCTGCGGATTCGGTTCGCCGTCTACGCGTGAAATTTATTGCATAATCACCCACTGAGGGTGATTTTGCTTTATATTTTGTGAATCTGATATATACTAAGCTCCATGTCATTTTTGGATAAATTTTTTGGACCGACCTACGCGAAAGAACTGAAAGAAATTCAGCCACTCGTCACTACTATTAATTCTTTAGAAGCTGAAATCGAAAAACGCACTGACGCAGAGCTGATTAGTTCACTGGCTGCGCTTAAGGAGCAAGTGACTGACGATGAGTCACTCAATACCGTACTGCCTGAAGTATTTGCCTTGGTGCGTGAAGCAGCCAAGCGAACGATGGATTTACGACACTACGACGTGCAGCTCATCGGAGGGGTGATTCTGCACCGCGGAAAGATTACCGAAATGAGAACCGGGGAAGGAAAGACCTTGATGGCGACACTGCCCGCTACGCTCAATGCGCTGTCTGGCAAAGGTGTGCACATTGTGACCGTCAACGATTACCTGGCTCGGCGTGATGCCGTCTGGATGGGACAGATTTACGCTGCCCTGGGATTGTCTGTCGGAATCATCAACCACAACCAGTCATTTTTATACGACGCCGGGCACACCGAAAAAGATGCCGAGCGCGACCAAGAAGGTTCGTACAAAGTGGTGTATGACTTCCTGCGACCGTGTACGCGTCAAGAATCCTATGCTGCGGACATTACCTACGGCACCAACAGTGAAGTTGGGTTTGACTTCTTGCGCGACAATATCGAATACGAACCGGAGAGTTTACGACAGCCGCATCATGCGTACGCGATTGTGGATGAGATTGACTCGATATTGATTGACGAAGCTCGAACACCGTTGATTATTTCTGCGCCAGCGGAAGACAAAGAAAACCTCTATCCAACGTTTGCCGCGATTGCTGCCAGACTAAACAAGGAAGAACATTTTTCCGTCGATGAAAAACTCAAAAGCGCGACACTCAGTGACGAAGGAATCGAAGTGGCCGAAAAGATGCTCGGAATTGAAAATATTTATACCGATAAGGGAATTCGCTATGTACACCATCTAGAGACCGCAGTACGCGCTAAGGCCCTGTTTTCGCGCGATAAGGAGTATGTAGTGCGTGATGGTGAGGTAGTGATCGTCGATGAATTTACCGGACGACTCCAGCCAGGGCGCCGGTGGTCAGAAGGACTGCACCAAGCCGTGGAAGCCAAAGAAGGAGTGCCGATTCAAAAAGAATCCAAGACCTTTGCTTCGATTACGTACCAGAACTATTTCCGGATGTACGACAAGCTTTCAGGTATGACCGGTACCGCGATTACTTCACAAGAAGAATTCTTCAGTGTGTATGACCTAGAGGTGATACCAGTACCACCCAATCGTGAAGTACAAAGAATCGACAAGAATGATTTGATTTACCAAAATGAATCAGGCAAATTCACAGCGATTATCAATAAGGTAAAAGAAGTGCACGCCACTGGTCAGCCAATTCTGATTGGTACGGCTTCGATTGATTCCAACGAACGATTGTCCGAAGCGCTGCACAAAGCCGGTGTGGTCCACGAAATGCTCAACGCCAAAAACCACGAACGCGAAGGTGAGATTATTGCTGCGGCTGGTCGCAAGAGTGCAGTGACGTTGGCGACCAACATGGCCGGACGTGGAGTAGACATCAAGCTGGGTGGTCCAGAAGCCACTGCCCAAGATACCAAAGAGATTAAACAGCTTGGCGGTCTCTACGTGCTTGGTACCGAGCGACACGAAGCCCGTCGTATCGACAACCAGCTGCGTGGACGTTCAGGACGTCAAGGAGATGAAGGAGAAACCCAATTCTTTGTTTCTATGGATGACTCTTTGATGCGCGTGTTCGGTGGAGCGCGTGTACAAGGACTGATGGGTACCTTCAAAATCCCCGAAGATCAACCGATTGAAATGGGCATGATTTCACGCACCCTCGAGAGTGCTCAGACCAAAATTGAAGGATTCCACTTCGATGCTCGAAAGCAAGTATTGGCCTACGACAATGTACTCAACCAACAGCGACAAGTGATTTATGATAGAAGACGAAAGCTGCTGCAGGGTGATGAAGCAGAAATCGCCGCTGTACTACAAGAACTCTACGCGATGCACCCAGAGGCAGAAGAGATAATCGCCGCCAAAAAGACTGAGTATGGGGAGTCAGTATTTACTGATGTATTCCGCCGACTACTCCTACAAATGACTGATATGTTGTGGGTAGAACACCTCGAAGTGATGGGCTTTACCCGCTCCAGTGTTGGGTTGCGGGCGTACGGACAACGAGACCCGTTGATTGAATATCGTAAGGAAGGATTGCGTCTCTTTAAAGAAATGCAAGAAGTATTGTTGCATCGAGTCGCTGAAGTATTGCCACGGGTACAGCCACAAGAGATTGCCAAAGAAGAGGCACAGCGCAAAGAAGCAGCTCGGGCAGCGCAACAGGCCGCTGGCGTGACTGCTTCCAGCGCAGCGAAGAAAGCTGCCAAGCAAGCACCGGTACAAAAAGAACATGAGTATGCTCGTAATGATATAGTGACTATTACTGATGGTTCACAGACCCAGGAACTCAAGTTCAAAAAAGCGGAAGATTTACTCGCCAAAGGGTGGACCATTGTGCAAAAATAATAATCCTCGAACTATACGATATGTTATTAATCTACCGACTACTTTTTAATACTCTGGGGCTGCTCGTGATAGCAGAGTTTATTCAAGGTATTGAAATAGAGGGATTTTACGCGGCTCTGATAGCGGCGTTGGTATTGGGTATTCTCAATACTATCGTGCGTCCCGTGTTATTTATTTTGACATTACCGATTACCGTACTGACGCTCGGCTTGTTTACCTTTGTCCTCAACGCCGGTCTCTTCCTTTTCGCTGCATCCTTCATCGAAGGATTTGCCGTGGCGAGTTTCTGGTACGCGTTACTCGGCTCCCTGCTGATGAGTATGGTCAGCACACTGGGCAGTCGATTCATCGCTGGTCCAGCTAAGGCAAAAAATCCCACCTACAAAGAGGTTCGCTAAAGTCACCAGAGAGAACCAAGAGTAGATACCGAAATACAAAACGAGCTGTTGCTGATACGCAACAGCTCGTTTTTTTTCTACTGGCAGAGGCAGGGATACTACCAGCTACCGAGTGCTACACCAAGATACCAGAGCAGATAGTCAAAACGACTATTTTATTGCATATTTTGGCTTCCTGAGGTACTGTTCTGTAACTATGTTTGTAGACGAACTCACAATTTACGCAAAAGCAGGCAACGGTGGCAACGGGGTTGTTCGGTGGCGCCAGGAGAAATACCAACCAAAAGGCGGTCCGGCTGGAGGCGATGGCGGCAATGGAGCCGACGTATACGTACGAGCAGTCAAAGACCTCAACCGGTTATCTAAGTACACCGGAAACAAAACCTTCATGTCCGAGAACGGAGAGCCTGGTACCAAAAAAAGCAAAGCCGGCAGCAACGGGGAAGATTTATATATTGATATCCCGGTCGGCTCCAAGGTGACTGACGTCAACCGTAAGCGATACTTCGAACTAACCGAAATTGGCCAAACCCAAAAAATCCTCAAAGGCGGAAATGGTGGCCTGGGAAATGAGCACTTCAAATCTTCTACCAACCAAACACCAGAAGAGTCTACTGATGGGATACCAGGAGAAGATGGAGACTTCCTGATCGAGGTCGCATTGATTGTCGACGTTGGTTTTGTGGGTTATCCAAACGCCGGAAAATCTACTTTGCTCAATGCGCTGACCAATGCCACCTCACGAATTGGTGCCTATCCATTCACCACGCTCGAACCGCACTTAGGCGACCTCTATGGATTTATTCTCGCCGATATTCCGGGACTGATTGCGGGTGCTTCTGACGGCAAAGGTCTCGGACACAAATTCCTCCGGCACGTCTCACGCACAAAAATGCTTCTGCATGTTGTGTCTTTAGAGCAAGAAGATCCCCTGGCTGCGTATTACACCATTCGTAAGGAGCTAGATCAGTTCGATACCAGTCTTTCGCAAAAAGAGGAGTGGATTATTTTAACCAAAAATGACCTTGTAGAACAAGAGTTTTCTGACCAGATGCAAAAAGAGTTTGCCAAAACTGAGAATCGTGTCCTTGTTACCGATGCAGAGGATGCCGAAACCTACAAAACACTGCGAGATGCACTCGTGCGTCACCTACGAGAGTCACCCAATAGTTAGTATCTACCGCTACTGAAAATCAGTAGCGGTATTTCGTACGCCGTACTGGTGGTTAGGGCGTTCTTCACAGCGAAGTTCCACAGGAATCCCAAGTGCTTGTAAGTCATATGTGAGAAACGTACAATAGTATGTATCGTATTTTAATAATTTTTTTCATTCGTAATTATGTCGTATACCCCAACCATTGGTTTAGAAGTGCATGCTGAGTTAAATACTGAGAGTAAAATGTTTTGCGGTTGCAAAAATGAACCACATGATACTGAAGTGAACTCAAACGTTTGTCCAGTTTGTATGGCTCACCCCGGTTCACTGCCAGTGCCAAATAAAAAAGCAATCGAGATGGTCTATTTATTCGGCCGAGCCGTCGATGCTCAAGCAGCTGACTTCTCGGAGTTTGATAGAAAAAACTATTTCTATCCAGATATTCCCAAAGCGTATCAGATTAGTCAGTACGCCTATCCATTTTTGACTGGAGGCAGTCTGCAGGATATTGAGCTCACTCGAGTACACCTCGAAGAAGATACTGCCCGTAGTCAGCACGATAAGGGAAGTGAAAGTTTGGTCGACTTCAACCGAGCCGGAGTCCCCCTGATGGAGCTGGTGACTGAGCCGGTTATTTATGACGCGCAAACAGCAGGAAGTTTTGCTCGCGAGTTACAGCTACTGCTGCGGACACTCAAAATTTCCACAGCCAATATGGAGAAAGGGGAGATGCGAGTCGAAGCCAATATCTCCGTCAGTAAGACCGATACCTTCGGTACCAAAGTGGAGGTCAAGAATTTGAATTCATTCAAAGCAGTGGAAGCTGCTATCGCGTACGAAATCAACCGCCAGATAGAAGTGCTCGAAAGTGGGGGAGAAATCTCTCAAGAGACCAGAGGGTGGGATGACAACAAGTCCAAGACATTCTCGCAGCGTACCAAGGAGACAGCCAAGGATTATCGCTACTTCCCAGATCCAGATATTCCTAAGGTACTATCGTCTCAAGAACCGTCATTTTCAGCGGCTCGTCTAGACGAGATAATACCAGTAATACCAAGTGTTAAAAGGGTATCTTACGATAATCTCGGATTGCCGAGTACTGCCATTGAGGTCATTATTGCCGATGAAATCCTCGATGAATATTTTACTGGAATCACCAGTCAGACAACAGATACTGAGGTAGTTAAATTAGCCGCAAACTATCTGACTTCAGATGTAGTATCGCTGTTGAGTTCATCCACCTTGGATATCAAGGATCTGCAAACCGAGCACTTTGTTGAGCTAGTGGAGCTGGTACGAGACAAAAAAATCGGCTCTCGCGTAGCCAAAGACATGCTCCCAGAGCTCTTTGGTGCTAGCTCTTCTCCGTTGGCAATTGCCACGCAGAAGAACCTACTCCAAGTCTCTGATTCTTCTCAGTTGGGGCCAATCATCGATCAGGTTATTGCTGAGCACGCAGAGGTGGTACAGCAGTATAAAGATGGTAAGGAAGCTTCTATGCAGTTCTTGGTTGGACAAGGTATGAAGCTCTCCAAAGGGGCGGCCAATCCACAAATGCTTCGAGACGAGATTATAAAAAAGCTGGTATAGCTTAATATCTCGGATAAAAGAGCTGCTCTGTGTACAAACACGGAGCAGTTTTTTTGCTATCTCTGCTAGAATAGCTGTATGGATAAAGTAGTTCTTGATGGCACTGAGTACGTAAAGGCATCTGCGGTAGCCAAGCAGTTTCATTACACCTCTGATTATATCGGCCAGCTCTGCCGTGCCAAGAAAGTCGACGCCCGCCTGGTAGGCCGAACTTGGTTTGTGAACCCAGACTCGATAGAAGACCATAAGCAAACAAAGCAGAAAAAAGACATTGCACCCACAAAGAAACCAACCCGAGACGATGATATAGCTAGTAAAGTAAAGATAAATCGAGTAGAAGTGGAAGCGCCATTGAAGAATAAAACAGTCAAAGCTACTGCTTTGCACGAGCAAGATAGCACCGCTGCCCACCAGGTGGAGATACGCTCTGCACCAACGATCTCTTACCACCAAGATGCCGAGACACTTCTGCCAACTCTGAAGACAGAAAAGAAAACAAATGCAGTCCAGGATGAGCAAGAGCCAACAACCCCTTCTGTGAAGCGGTTTTTGCACGTTGAACCGGCCTCTGCCAAGAAACTGAAAATAGCTAAGACTAAGCAAAAAGAAGTTTCATTTAACCCTACTGAATTACCCGATGTAGCCTTGTCTGGCAAGCTCAAAGTGTACACTTACGATGATATTTCTACTGTATCAGATGAAACTGTCTCTCCCGACGTACCGCAGGAAACCCCGGTTGAAGAATCCACAACAGAAGAAACATCAGTGCCTATTCATATCGAAGATGATCTGTCGGTGTCCGACGAGACAGCGACAGTTGCTCAAGTAGAATACGTACCCCCCTCAGTGTGGGTCCGACTTATGCCATTGGCGGCAACCTCTTTTGCTGTTATTACCTCATTTGCACTACTCAGCGTAGCAGCAGAAGTGACCGTTTTTGATGCCGCTTCCACGTCAAATCTATCGTTCGAAATCGAACAATTTTTACAGCTTTTTGCCCGGTAAAACTGTGCATAAGAAGACCGTGATATTCTTGGTTTAACTATATAATAATAGTTAATCCTTTATGGCCTCGGAAATCGAAATCGAAATCGACGGGAAAAAGCTAACGTCTATTCGTGAAGCTTGTTCTGAAGTGTCGTACTCGAGTGACTACGTCACTCGTTTGGCGCGTGAGGGAAAAATTGTTGCGTCGCTGATCGGACGTCAGTGGTTTGTCGATACACTATCGCTCAAAAATTACGCTGTGCAATCAAAGGTTGAGTCTGAACTGCGAAAGGCTCAGCTCAGTGAAGAGCGAAAACAAGAGCAACTTTTTCACAAAACCAAAGAAGAGCAAACACGTTCCCAAGAGCAGTCAGCAGCTTCTGTTCGTTCACGAGCGGTGGCGACCTCTGGAGCGGTACTCACGCTAGGATTAGTAGCGGGCATGTTTGTCTACACTGCCTTCGCCACTCCGTTTGCTGTAGATTTCTCATTGCCACAATTCGGGAATGAGGGAACGCATCGTGCGCAGACTGCCGCCAACGCCAATGCAGTATCAGCACAGCGCACAGCACCGCAAGACGTGTCGTCTGCCACTCCGGTCACACCAAGCAAAGAAGTTGCAGCGTTTGATGCTCCAGAAAACGGCATTCTGATTCTGCCTCAGGGTGAGTCAGCTGACGCGACCGCCGTCTTTTCTGATGAGGTGCAGATTCGTACTGCCACCTCTGGGGAACAGACAGCCGTACTGGTAGATAGCAATGGGAAGAACGCCGAGCGGGAAGTGCCGATTGTGTTAGTGCCGGTTAAGACCGCGCAAAATTAGTATGAGACTGAACCTGAAACATTTCATTGCATTCTTCTCCCTGGTCTTTTTCCTCGGGTCAGTTTTGAGTGTTGCTCAACCGACTCCAGTCCAAGCGCAGACGTTCAATCAACAAATCAACTACCAAGGCAAGCTAACTGCTTCGAGTAGTGTGGCGGTACCAGACGGTGACTACGATATGGAGTTCGCGCTCTACACTGCACCCAGTGGCGGCAGCGCTATCTGGACGGAGTCTCGTACGGTTGCCAACCAAGTGACCGTCACTGACGGGCTCTTCTCCGTCATGCTCGGAGAAGTTGCTACCCTTAGTGGTGTTGATTTTTCTCAGACGCTGTACTTAGGAGTGAATATCGAATCTGATGGCGAGATGACTCCGCGCAAGGTGCTTGGCGCAGTGCCAGCTGCGTTTGAGGCAGGGAATGCAGCGACCTTTGGTAATATCGCCACGACCAGTTTCTTGCGCAGCGACATAGCTGATACAGCGACCAGTTTACTCACGTTCTCTGGCGGATTTATTAGTAGCGCGTCCAGTACCATTAGCGAGCTCACTACCAGCACCACCACTGCCACTACCTTCCTCATTGACGGCGAAAGCTACACCACCCTCAGTGGCGGTGCGTCCGGACTCATCAACAACAGCGGCACCCTCACCGCCAACATCTCAGAAAGCAATTTAAATATTACGGCTGCCCCAACCAACAACTACGTCCTCCAGGCCTCATCAACAGCCGCTGGAGGCTTTGTGTGGGCAGCGACTTCCAGTCTTGGCTTCAGCGAATCACTCTTTACTGACGCCGGCGCCAATACTTACCTGACTTCACTGACTGACAACCTCGGCATCGGCACCGCCTCACCCAACGCCAAGCTGGCAGTAGTGGGAAATATAAATATCGCCGACCCAACCAGCGGTCTGTCGTTCATGGGCACGCGGTTCCTCTACGCTTCGACTACGAATGATTCCATTGCCTTTGGAGAAAATGCGGGAGCAGCTTTCAACTCGAATGCACTTTACAACGTAGCGCTTGGTTTTGGGGCCGGACAAAATGCGAGCACATCTGATAATAATAACTACATTGGAAGGAATGCCGGACAGTACAACACTGGTTCCGGTAACAATTCCCTTGGCTTTTCTGCCGGACAGTACAACACTGGTTCCGGCAACAACCTCTTTGGAGCTTTTGCCGGTAATAGTAATACCGGCTCAGAAAACAATTTCTTCGGCTCATTTTCTGGCTTTTACAACACCGGCTCACACTCAGAATTCATTGGTTATCAAACGGGAGGGCGAATGTCAGCGACAAATACGGTTGCAATCGGAAGCCTTGCTCTTAGGGGAGGTGGCGGTGGTGTCTTTAGCGGCCTCAACGCCACCACCGAAAACAACACCGTCATCGGCTACGGCGCCGGATACAACGTCCTGACTGGCGGAGACAACAACCTCCTCCTGGGCTACCTAGCCGCCGACAACCTCACCACCGGCGCCAACAACATCGTCCTAGGCTACGACATTGACGTCCAAAGTGCCACCCAGTCAAACACGTTGAATATCGGTAACCTCCTCTTTGGAACGGGGATTGATGGCACC
>Ga0136591_1000766_pt1 | contig 11920 bp, 7 predicted proteins | sample AntRauMFilla3767_FD_104929 | JGI IMG/M metagenome (GOLD analysis project Ga0136591, IMG submission 104929) | Saline lake microbial communities from Rauer Islands, Antarctica - Metagenome Filla 3 #767 | ecosystem: Environmental > Aquatic > Non-marine Saline and Alkaline > Saline | place...
AACAAGCCTTCATCCACCTGGGTTACCTGATTGCTTGCACGCAACTGAGTATTGACCGGTACACCGATATTGTGGAACTCGTAATTACTGAAAGTTTCCCGCGGGTGACGGGGCGAAGTATGCAGCTGGTGGCAGGAGTTGCAGTTGGTGAACTGCTGGGAAAAAAACAGAGTACGGCCCAGCTCTTCCTGCTGGGTGAATTCCAATTCCCCTTTCAGGTAGCGATCATAACGGGAATCAAAAGGTGCAAAGAGTTCGGTTTCTTCAAAAGCGGCAATGGCATCACTCATGGCCTGGTATAAAGCCTCAGGATCATTCAGTACTTTTTTGCCGTAGAGCCTAGTGAAAAGCTCACGATAGTGGGCTTTTTCCAGTAAACGCTCGGCCACCTTTTCTTTGCTGGGCATGGCCATTTCGATGGGGTTCAGGGGCGGCCCTGCAGCCTGATCCGCCAGGGTATCGGCACGGCCATCCCAGAAAAGACCTCCGGCGTATTCGCCATTCTTTTTCAAATGAAATGACGGAGTTAAAGCGGCATAACCGGCACTGGGAGTATTACGGTCTCCCAGAGAATGACCATCATCCCCCAGAGAGGCTGCCCCGCCTACCTGGCTTTCCCTGGAATCAATAAAAGCTCTGTCCGGTACATGGCAAGTGGCACAGGATTGACTGCGATTTCGGGAAAGGCCGGGATCAAAAAACAGCTGCTGTCCCAGACGTTCTTTTTCTGTACGAGACGTTTTTTGCTCCTCTGAAGCACTGGCCATTACGGTCAGCATGCAGAGCAAAAGCCCGGAAAAGAGTTTTGATTTTTTCTGCAGCCCCATGGTTCACATCCCCTTGTATTAATCGACTCAGCTTTCATGGGGTAATTTTACTGCAAACCACTTCCACCTACAAATGAGAAGTGTTACTCTTTAGAAACGTCATTCATTACCAAGGAGTTGCATTATGAAGGTTCTACCCCACTTATTGGTTGCTGCCGGTCTGACCGGTTTGGTCACCCTGACCGGCTGCCAATCCAACCAGGATTCACAAAATCAGGCCGCAACCCCGGAAGCGGTATTGGATACCTATGCGAATATAGCAGAAGCAGGCTATACCGATTCTGTAATCACTGCCAAGGCACTGAAGGATAAAATTCAAACCCTGCTGAATGAACCCAGTGAACAAAACCTGCAGGCTGCACGTGAAGCCTGGTTGGCTTCCCGGGTTCCTTATCAGCAAACCGAGGTGTATCGCTTTGGTAATGCCATCGTCGATGACTGGGAAGGCAAGGTGAATGCCTGGCCTCTGGATGAAGGCCTGATCGACTATGTCGACACCTCCAGCTACGGTGAAGAATTCGCTGAAAACCCCTACTACACGGCCAATGTGATTGCCAACCCTACCCTGACCGTGGGCAACAGCCAGATTGATGCGCGTGAAATCACCCCTGAGCTGCTGGCTGAAACCCTGCATGAGATTGATGCCGTGGAAGCCAATGTTGCTACCGGTTATCACGCCATCGAGTTCCTTCTCTGGGGTCAGGATTTGCACGGCACCAATCCCGGTGCGGGCGAGCGTCCTGCCACTGATTTCAGCCTGGAAAACTGCACCGGTGGCAATTGTGATCGTCGTCGCGACTACCTGATGGCTGCTACCAATCTGCTGATCTCTGATCTGGAAGAAATGGCCGACAACTGGGCTGAAGACGGAGCTGCACGCGAAGAGCTGGCTGCCAAGGGCTCTGAAGGCGGTCTGGCCACCATCCTGACCGGCATGGGTAGCCTTTCCTACGGTGAACTGGCCGGTGAACGCACCCAGCTGGGCCTGATGCTGCATGATCCGGAAGAAGAGCACGACTGCTTCTCTGACAACACCCACAATTCTCACTATTACGATGCCATGGGTATCCGCAATGTCTACCTGGGTGAATACACCCGCGTTGATGGCAGTGTTGTACAAGGCCCCAGCATTTCTGATCTGGTGGCCGCTGAAGACCAAGCTCTGGACAAGCAGCTGCGTAAAGAGCTGGATGCCAGTGTAGAAGCCGGTATGAAGATGGTTTCAGAAGCCAAAAAAGGCAATACTTTTGACGTCCTCATTGCTGCCGGCAATCAGAGTGGTAATGCCATCGTGCAGAAGTTTGTTGATGAGCTGAAAACCCAGACAGGCTCGATTGAAAAAGCCATAGCAACACTGGGCTTGAGCAATATTGAGCTGGAAGGCTCTGACAGCCTGGATAACCCCGGTTCAGTCATGTAAAAACGGACACCTCATGTCTTGTAATCACCCCAAATTACTGGGATGGAGTCTGGCAGCCACACTGGCTGTCAGCCTTTCCCTGGTTGCGGACCCCCTTTTGCCCGGGGGAGACACCACCAGCAATCAGGCCTCTTTTTCCCAGCCTGCTTCCAATCTCTCTTTGGATGAAAAGATGCCCTTTCATCTGGGGGACAGTATTTTCGATAAACTCTGGGTTTCCTCACCGGCATCCACCGAGGCCAGTGATGGCCTGGGGCCTTTTTACAATGCCCGTTCCTGTGCCCGCTGCCACATCAACAATGGTCGGGGTCACCCACCCGAAGCCAACGACACCAGTCGCTTTAACCGTTCTTTTCTACTGCGGTTGAGCATCCCCCCCGAGACCGAGCAACAGAAAAATGCGCTGTTTGAAGGACGCCTGGGCTTTATTCCCGAACCCACTTATGGTGCCCAGATTCAGGATCAGGCCCTGCAGGGAATCACAGCGGAAGGCCAGGTCGGAGTTCGTTATGAAGAACACCCGGTGCGCTTCCCGGACGGTGAAGTCGTCTCCCTGCGCAAACCCACCTTTTTTGTAAAAAAGCTGAATTACGGTGAGCTTCACCCGCAAACACGTTTTTCAGGCCGCGTGGCTCCCCCGATGATCGGGCTGGGGCTGCTGGAGGCCATCCCCGAGAATGAAATCCTCAGCAATGCAATCAACCAGGCCAAAGAAGATAACGGTATAAGCGGGCAAGCCAATCAAGTCTGGGATGTTGAAAAGCAGCAAAAAGCACTGGGACGATTTGGCTGGAAAGCGGCACACCCAACCCTGAAGCAGCAAAATAATGCTGCCTTCATTGAGGACATAGGCATTTCCACCTTGATGTTCCCCTGGGGTCACGGCGGTTGCACACCCCTGCAAAAAGAATGTCGCCAGTTGCCCGATGGCAACAGTGACCACCTGGATGGTGTGGAAGCTTCCGCAAAGGTGGTCGAGGTGCTGGAATTCTATACCCGCACCCTGGCCGTTCCTGCCCGTCGCAACGCTGACCAAACCACCGTGCAGGCCGGTGAACAACATTTTCATCAGGTGGGCTGCGCCCAGTGCCATCGCCCTTCTTATACCACTTCCAAAGAAGCCATGCCCTCTCTGGCTGCACAAACCATCTGGCCTTATACAGACCTCTTGTTGCATGATATGGGTGAAGGCCTGGCCGATGAGCACAGCGAATTTCAGGCTGCAGGCAGTGAATGGCGCACCCCGCCTTTATGGGGCATCGGTCTGACCCAGCGCATCAGTGGGCATACCCAACTGCTGCATGATGGCCGCGCCCGTAATATTCTGGAAGCCATTCTCTGGCATGGCGGTGAAGCTGAAGCAACCAAACATCACTTCATGCAGTTAAGCCGTGAAAAGCGACAGGAATTGATTGATTTTGTGGAGTCTCTTTAGATGCTGAAGAAATACTATCTGAGTGCCCTGGCACTCCCTCTGATGCTGTCCAGTGCCTGGCTGCAAGCCGAACCGACAGAGCAACAATGGCAAACCTACAATAAAGCGGCACTGGAGCAACAGATTCTGCCAGGCTATCAAGCTTTGGAAGCTCGTCTGAACACGCTGCATAACCGTCTGGAAACCTACTGCTCAGGACAGGTTGACTCCAGCCAGCTACCCGAAGTCCGCCAGGCCTACCGTGAGGCCATGGATGCCTGGCAGGGCATTCAGCATGTACAGTTCGGCCCGATCACTCTTTTCATGCGCAATTATGCCCTCCACTATTGGCCGGATAAGCGGGGCACCGGAGCCCGCCAAATTCGCTCCGCCTTAAACCAGACGGAGACCGTTTATGATGTTGAATATTTCCGTGAAGCCAGTGTCAGCTTGCAGGGTTTCCCCGCCATGGAAAGGGTGCTGTTTGCCCCTGAAACCAAGAGCCTGCTGAAACCCGGACAAAATTATTGCCGTTTTGCTGAAGGTTTAAGCCAGCATATGCTGGGAACTGCCCGGGAAATCAGGCAGGAATGGCAGGACGAACAAAAAAACCAAATGCTGCAACCCGATTCCAGCACCTATTACTCCAACCACAAAGCCGCTGCCGTGCCACTGATGAAATCCCTGGCCGAGCCCCTGTTGGTTATTGAGGATTACAAGCTGGATTATGTTCTGGGTGACCATCCTGAAGAGGCCCGTTGGAAGCGCAGTGAATCCTGGCGCAGCGGCCAGACACTGAGCAATATCCGTATCAACCTGGAAAGCTTGCAAGAACTTTATTCAGGCCTGAAGCCCCTCAGTATTAAAAGTCTTTTGGCTGCTGAAGGCGAAGAAGATTTTGCCGAAACCATCGATCAGGAGTTCGACCGTCTTCAACAAAAACTGGCTGCCCTGTCAGCTCCAGAAAAACCCCGCTTGAGTCCAGAGCTGGATCGTCAACTGCGCGAGCTGGAAACCGGCATTTCCGATCTCTATGAGCAACTGGAGTTAGCGATGGGCGTGCTCAACATCCAACTGGGATTTAATAGCCGTGATGGAGATTAAGCGTCGACAATTTTTGACCTGGCTGGCTGCCACTCCGGCCCTGGCAGCCAACAGCTCTTTACTGATGGCTGCATCAGAAGGGGCCAGTCTGCGTTTTGCCAGCAGTGCACGTGGCAGCGACGGCCACTTTTACCTGAAAATAGCTTCCCTTGAAGGTAAAGAGCTGGCCAGCCATCGCCTGCCCGACCGCGCCCACCAGGTTCTGGCACATCCTACCAAGCCCTGGATGTTCACCCTGGCCCGGCGGCCCGGCACCTTTATTGATATTTATGATGCCCAGGCTTTGAAACCCCAGGCACAAATTGAGGTAAAGAGCGGCTATCGGTTGTATGGTCATGCCCAGGTCAGCCCAGACGGACGCTATCTCTATACCAGTGAACGCCACCCCACAGAACCTGAAGGCCGCCTGGTGGTTCGGGATCTGGAAGATAATCATCAGGTGGTCCGTGAAATGACTACTTATGGCATCGGCCCCCATGAATTTCACTGGCTACCGGATGGTCAAACGCTGGTGGTGGCCAACGGTGGTATTGCCACTGAAGGTCGGGAAAAAGTTAATCTGGATTCCATGCAGCCTTCCCTGGTTTATCTGGACAGTGAAACCGGTGAACTGCTGGAAAAACGTACCCTACCGGAAGAATTCCACCAGTGCAGTATCCGCCATCTGGATGTGGCAGCGGATGGTCAGGTGGTGATTGCCCTTCAGTACCAGGGCCACCCCATTGACCGGGTTCCCTTGATTGCGGCTCACCACCGTGGCGAAGAACTGGCCGAGCTGATTTTGCCGGAGCGTATCCGCAGTCAGCTTCAGCAGTATTGTGGCAGTGCCTGCTTTGATTCCAGTGGCCGTTTTGCCGCTGTTTCTGCCCCCCGTGGCAACCTGACCACCCTCTGGGACATGCAGGAACGTCACTTTTTGAATGCTGCCTATATTGCCGATGGTTGCGGGATAGCTTCCACCCAGGTAGCCGGTGAGTTTCTGGTCAGCAGCGGCCAGGGCCAGGTTTTCACCATCCAGGCTCTGTCAGAAGAGCGTCAGCCCGTGTTTACCCGGACACCACCCCAGGTCAACTGGGACAACCACATGACCCTGATTTGAAAGCTCAGCCTTTCTGTACCCCGGATGACAGGTGCAGAAAGGCAATAAAATCGCTAAGATAGGAGGATATTATTCAATCCCTAGACACTCACAAAGATTAAGACACTCCATGCCCACACAACGCAAAATTCTGGTGACCAGCGCCCTCCCCTATGCCAATGGCCCCATCCATCTGGGCCACCTGCTGGAATACATTCAAACGGACATCTGGACGCGCTTTCAAAACAGCCGCGGCAACCTCTGCACCTATGTCTGTGCTGATGATGCTCACGGTACGGCCATCATGTTGCGCGCCGAGCAGGAAGGTATTACCTCCCAGCAGTTGATTGACCGGGTGCGTCATGAACACCATGAAGATTTCAAAGATTTTCATATCCACTTTGACAATTATTATTCAACCCATTCTGATGAAAATCGCTACTTTTCAGAGCTGATCTATACCCGTTTGCGTGATAAAGGACATATTGCCACACGTGAAATCGAGCAGATGTATGACCCGGAAAAAGGCCTTTTCCTGGCGGATCGCTTTATCAAGGGCACCTGCCCCAAGTGCAAGGCGGAAGACCAGTATGGCGACAACTGTGAAAAATGCGGTGCCACCTACGAAGCGGCAGAACTGATAGAACCACGCTCAGCCATTTCCGGGGCCACCCCCGTAGTGAAAACCTCCGAGCATTATTTCTTCAAACTCCAGGATTTCACTGATTTTCTGCAGGACTGGACGCAAACCGGCCGCCTTCAGGAACAGATTGCCAACAAGCTCAAGGAATGGCTGGAAGCAGGTCTGCAGGAGTGGGACATTTCCCGCGATGCGCCCTATTTTGGCTTTGAAATCCCCGATGCGCCCGGCAAATATTTTTATGTCTGGCTGGACGCTCCCATTGGTTATCTGGCCAGTTTCAAGAACCTCTGTGAACAGCGCGACGATCTCAACTTTGACGACTATTGGAAAGTGGATTCTGAAAATGAGGTTTATCACTTCATCGGCAAGGACATCGTCAACTTCCACGCCCTTTTCTGGCCTGCCATGCTCTCCGGTGCGGATTTCCGTACGCCCAACAGCGTTTACTGCCATGGTTTTGTGACGGTCAACGGCGCCAAGATGTCCAAATCACGCGGCACCTTTATCAAGGCCCGCACCTATCTGGATCATCTGAATCCCGAATACCTGCGTTACTACTTTGCCGCCAAGCTCACCGGTCGCGTGGATGATCTGGACCTCAACCTGGAAGATTTTGTTTTCCGCGTCAATTCCGACTTGGTGGGCAAGCTGGTCAATATTGCCAGCCGTTGTGCCGGTTTTGTCAAAAAAGGCGGTGGCATCCTGAGTGAAATGAAGGAACCTGAGCTCTACGGGCGCTTTGTTGCTGCCGGTGAAGCCATTGCTGTCGATTATGAGCGCCGCGAATACGGTCGGGCCGTGCGTCAGATCATGGATCTGGCCGATGAAGCCAACACCTGGATCAACGATCAGGCACCCTGGGTGCTGGCCAAAGAAGATGGCAAGGACGCTGAGGTTCAGGAAATCTGCTCAACCGGTATCAACCTCTTCCGGGTACTCATGACCTACCTGGCTCCGGTTCTGCCGGAAATGGCAGGCAAAACGCTGGACTTTTTGAAAATCGAAAACCTGGACTGGGATGCACGCACCCAACCCCTGGTGAAGCATGAAATCGCCAAATTCAAACCCATGATCAACCGGGTGGACAACGACAAAATCGATGCTCTGCTGGAAGCCAGTCGCGAGGATGCCAAGAAGGAAATGGCCCTCAAGGAAGCCAGTGTCAGCAGCAATCCGGGCGGTGAACCTTCTCTGGACAGCAAGGGCCCGTTACAAGCCGAGCCCCTGGCCGAGGAAATCAGTTTTGACGACTTCATCAAGGTGGATCTTCGTGTCGCTCGCATTGTCCAATGTGAACACGTGGAAAAAGCCAACAAGCTGCTCAAGCTGACGCTGGATCTGGGTGGCGAAACCCGCACCGTTTTTTCCGGCATCAAGAAGGCTTACCAACCAGAAGACCTGGAAGGTAAATTGACTGTTCTGGTCGCCAATCTGGCACCGCGCAAAATGAAATTCGGTGTTTCTGAAGGCATGGTACTGGCCGCTGGTGATGATGACGGCATCTATCTGCTGGAGCCTCACGAGGGTGCCCAGCCCGGTATGCGGATCGTTTGAAATCCTGAAACCGAAAAGGAGTAGAACATGGCTAAAGTGCGCATTGAAAAAGACAGCCTGGGTGAACTGGAAGTCCCCGCTGAAGCCCTTTGGGGAGCTCAGACACAGCGCGCCATCAACAACTTCCCGATCAGTGGCCAGCCACTGCCGGACGTTTTTATCCGTGCTCTGCTTCTGATCAAGATTGCTGCGGCCCGGGCCAATGCCCAACTGGATATCCTGACCCGTGAGCAGGCTGAGGCCATTGAAGCGGCAGCAGATGAGTTGCTGGGTGCAGAAGACCTGATGCGCCACTTTCCCGTGGATATTTTCCAGACCGGCTCCGGCACCAGCAGCAACATGAATGCCAATGAGGTTCTGGCCCACCTGGCCAGTGACAGCCTGGGTGAAAGCATCACTGCCAATGATCAGGTCAATGCCAGCCAGAGCAGCAATGATGTGATTCCCACGGCCATCCATGTCAGTGCGGCCATCAGCCTTCAGGAAGAGCTTCTTCCCGCTCTTTTGCATCTGGAAAAGGTCTGCATGGACAAGGCGGCCACTCTGGAGAAGCAGGTAAAAACAGGGCGCACCCATCTGATGGATGCCATGCCGGTCACCTTCAAGCAAACCCTGGAAGGCTGGGCTGCCCAGATTCGCGGCAACTTCCAGCGTCTGGTCAGTCTGCAGCCCCAGATTCAGGAAGTTGCTCAAGGCGGCACAGCGGTTGGAACCGGCATCAATGCCCCGGCAGATTTTGCAAAGCATTTTTGCCGCCAGATCAGCGAGCAAACCGGTATTGAGTTTACGCCGGGTGACAACCTCTTTGCCTTGATCGGCTCCCAGGATGCGGCCGTCAGCCTGTCTGGCCAGTTAAAAACCACGGCTGTGAGTCTGATGAAAATTGCCAATGACTTGCGCTGGATGAATTCCGGCCCACTGGCTGGGTTAGGAGAAATTGAGCTGGAAGCCCTGCAGCCCGGCTCGTCGATCATGCCTGGCAAGGTTAATCCGGTGATTCCCGAAGCTGTCGCCATGGTCGCCGCCCAGGTCATGGGCAAGGATACAACCATTACCGTCGCCGGTCAGTCAGGTAATTTTGAGCTCAATGTCATGCTGCCCCTGATTGCCAGCAACCTGCTCGACAGTCTGCAACTGCTGACCAACGCCAGCCGCCTGCTGGCTGACAAGGCACTGAGTGGCTTTACTGTTCGGGAAGATCGCCTGCAGGAAGCTCTGGGCCGCAACCCTATTCTGGTCACCGCGCTGAACCCGGTGATCGGCTACGCCCGCGCCGCCGAAATTGCCAAGCAGGCTTACCAGGAAGGACGCCCGATTCTGGATGTTGCTGAGGAACAAACCGATATTTCCCGTGAAGAGCTGGAGAGGCTCCTTGACCCGGAAAAGCTCACCCAGGGCGGTGTCTCCTGATACAGCCGGTCAACAGCTTTCCTGCGGTTGAGCCAGAGACTTGCCAGCTGCTGATTCTGGGCTCAATGCCGGGCAAAGCTTCACTGCAAGCAACCCGATATTATGCCCATCCGCGCAATGCTTTCTGGCCGATCATGGGGGAGCTTCTGGGTTTTGATCCCAAAGCTGACTATACAGAACGCACCCGGGCATTACAGAAAGCCGGTATCGGTTTGTGGGATGTGATGCGCTCCTGTGTACGCTCTTCCAGCCTGGATAGTGATATTCAGGAAACCAGCATCATCCCCAATGACTTTCCCGGCTGGTTCCAGCGACACCCCCACACCCGCGCCATCCTTTGTAATGGCGGCAAGGCGTTCCAGAGTTATCAGCGCCATGTACTGCCCCTGCTGGAAGAACCCTTCCGGCAACTACCCCTGTACCAGCTACCCTCCACCAGCCCGGCTTATGCCAGCTTCACTCTGCAGCAAAAGCAGCAGGAGTGGCATCAAGTCATTAAAAAAGCTGAAGAAGATTAATCACTTGAGCTGCTAAACCCCAACACTACAATCTGATCTTCAGGCTGTAAGGCCAGGGTCTGGCTGTGTGGTGGGTTGAGTTGCAGGCGTTTTCCGGGAGCAGCCCGAGGCTGATAAACACCCAGAGCCAGCTCGCCTTTTTGTTCTGCAGCTTTTTCCAGATTCTGAAAGGAAGCCTCTGCACCCAGCGGATACTCTTCCTGAGGGTGGAAAAAGATTTCTGCGCCGCCCACAGTGAACAATTCTTCAAACACCACACGAATTTCCCGGCGCATGGCGATTTGTGCCAGCAGGTGACTGAGAATCACCGGGCTGACCAAAACTTCTGTGTGGGGAAGGTTGAGCAGGGTTTCATTGTCGGGATCACTTAACTCCAGAAGTATCTGGGGGTGTTGCGGCAGTTTCTCCACCAGGCCTTCCAGCTGCAAATGTCCGACCAGAGCACGGGCATCGGCTTCTTCACCAGACACCAGGTGGTCACTGCTGAGCAGTAGAATGGAAGCATAGCTGGCCAGATCCAGGCGTCGCAGCTCTTCTTCAACCATGTAATCCGCCTGATAATGACGATATTTCAGGTTGGGTGCTCCCGATGGATTGCCGGGATAATGACTGATGGCTTTCTCACGCATTTTAACGGGCAACACAGAAACCAGATCGACATCAAAGGTTCGATTGGAGTAGCTGGCCATTTCTGCCAACAAGGCAGGTACCCGACGATTCCAGCCCAAAATCAGAACCCGCTGATGCAACGGGGTATCAGCCTGGCGGCTCATTACTTCAGGCAAGGAGCTTGCGGACATCCCATGGGTATTAATGCGCTGAGTCTGGGGCTGGGTGGCATCATAGTCACTGGCCATAAAAACCACCCGGTCGCCTTCTTCAACTATGGAGTTTCTGGGTGCCAACAAATCCACTTTCCAGCCATCTTCATCCGGTTTCAACAAGCCCAGTACCAAAGCGTCAGGGCAGGCCTGGGCCAGTTCCTGAAGGCTATGGCCGATCAGAGCCGGAGCGGAACGCACCAGAATTTCATTGCCATCCGCTGCCGTCAGCAACTCATTGTATACAGCCGACAGACCCGGATGAATCAGGTTTTGCACCAGAAGACGGCTGATCGTGGCATCACTGGCAACCACTTCCAGGGGGCCGGGGTAGGCCCGCCGTGCCACGGGTAGTTTATGCAAATCCTGCAGTTCGGCCACCATCAAAGGGAGCGCCCGGTCAGCAGCACGGCCCTGGGCAGTAATCGACAAAAGAGCCTTGAGCGTCTCCACATCGGCACTCACCAGGTTATCCGGCCCTTGCACATGGCTGGGCAGAAGAATCGCGGAAGCGTCCAGGCAGGCGACGCGGCTGAGAGCATCCGGCTGGATTGCTGTTCCGGCACGCAGAATCACCTGCCTGGCCCGGTGACCGATTCCAGCCTCATTGACCAGTTCCAGCCTGGAGGCGGCTGACGCTTCGGCTGACAGTACGACCAACCTCAAACGACTGGCAGCATTGCGCTCCAGAAAACGCTGCATCTGGCGGGAGGGGCCTAACAGCTCACGCACCAGTGGCAGGGTGCGATTATTCCAACCCAGTACGACCAGGTGATTTTTTAGAGTAACCGGAGTCAGGCCACGTTCCAGGTTATCCATGATGCTAATCAGTTTGCGGGTCATGATGGCGACCAGAGCGCCCAAAAAGACCACGTAGCCACTGACGGTTAGCAGGGTGGAAACCAGGCGTATCCAGGCACCTTCATCATCACCCAGATAACCGGGATCGGTCAGGCGCAGGAAAGCCCACCAGATGGCAGAACGCAAATCGGGAAAAGCATCACCGGACCAGGCCACCAGAGCCCCGCCCACCACGGAAATCAAGCCAATAAAAAGGAGAACAACCAGCAGTTGAAAACCGGCTCCCTTGATGAATTGGCGTTCAACAAAAAATTTGATGCGGTGAATAAA
>Ga0136591_1000767_pt1 | contig 11907 bp, 10 predicted proteins | sample AntRauMFilla3767_FD_104929 | JGI IMG/M metagenome (GOLD analysis project Ga0136591, IMG submission 104929) | Saline lake microbial communities from Rauer Islands, Antarctica - Metagenome Filla 3 #767 | ecosystem: Environmental > Aquatic > Non-marine Saline and Alkaline > Saline | place...
CACATACTCTGCAGACAACGCACCAGTTCTTATTGGTTACAAGGGTACAAGCGAGTCGGATGCTGCGGCGTTCTATTGCCCATATATCCCGCTAATGAGCTCAGGCGTTGTACTTGATCCAAGCACTTTCGAACCAGTAGTTAGCTTTATGACACGCTACGGCTATGTCGAGCTAAGCAACACGGCCTCGAGCTTAGGCAACGCAGCTGATTACTTGGGTAAAGTGGCTATTAGTAACGGCAACGTTAGCTTTAGCTAAGAATTACTTAGTAATTAGAAAATATAAAATAGGTCCTACAGGGCCTATTTTTTTGACTATCCTTTTCGTGTGTGCTATAATGTAACTCAGTAGTGTATAAATACGTGCAGAGGCAGCCCCAAAGGTAATGTGATCAGTGACAGTCAAAGACAGCTTAGTAAGTATAATAGAAAACACACCAGTAAGACAGTTGTCAGCTAAAGTCAAAGCAGATGCTACTGTTTACAGTTACGTAATAGCGTTCCCTGGAGACTCGTTGTCTGAAAAAATATACAATGCTGTTAACCCAGGAGCTAACGTCTGTGACTTAGGTAACAAGAAGAAGTTCAACAGCATAACACAGGGATATAGGTTTTGCGGAAGAGCTAATGTATGTTCTTGCGCAAAGGAGTCTGTGAGTAATAAAGTCTCTGCCACAAAGAACAACTATAGTAACTCTGAAAAAGAATCTATTTCTGAGAAACGTAAAAAAACAACGCTTGCTCGGTACGGCGTTGAGAACACTGGTCAGACTGCTGTAGCAAAAAAGAACCACGCTGCTGTGTACAACGACACAGAGAGAGTGGCTAATATTGTAGACGGTGTTCAAGAAACTAAACTGTTAAAGTACGGGTCACGTTTTTACAACAATCCAATACAGATTAAAAAGACGTTTAAAGAAAAAGATACTAATTACTGGTCTGCGAGATACTTTGACAAAGGTATTGAGAAACTTAGAGACCCAGCAGCAATGACAGAAATGTTTAATACTATGTCTGTGTATGATATTGCTGACGAGTTAAACGTTCATATACAAACTATATATAGATACTTAAATAAGCACAAAATAAAGCAACCGTTTAAGAGTATAGAAGAAAAACAAGTAGTTGATTTTATAAAAAGTTTAGGAATAACAAATATTGTAGAAAACAGTCGTTCGATACTTCCTTCGAGGAAAGAGATAGATATATTTCTCCCGGACTTTAATATAGCAATAGAGTACAACGGCGTGTATTGGCATCACGATGATGTGGATCATATTACAAGAAGTTATCATCATAACAAGTATAAAGAGTGTAAAGATCAAGGGATTCAATTAATAACTATCTTTTCAACGTACTGGAAGTCAAAGAACGACATTGTAAAGAAGTTTATAAAAAACAAATTAAATCAACAATCACAACGAGTATTTGCTCGTAAGTGTGTTATTAAAGAAGTAAGTTCTGTAGATTCAAAGACATTCTTAGCAACCAATCACATATTAGGTTATACTCCGGCAAGTGTCCGCCTGGGACTTTATTACAACGACGATCTGGTGTCTTTAATGACGTTTGCCCAAAAACGTATTGCTATAGGCAAAGCTGAAACCGGCCACGAACTGGTGCGATATGCTACCTCTGTATCTGTAGTCGGCGGAGCGTCAAAGTTGTTAAAGGCCTTTATGAAGCAGTATACCCCTGAGAAGGTTATATCGTATTCTGACAACGAATGGAGCAACGGTAACTTGTACCGAGTATTGGGGTTTACCTTAGAAAAAGAAATCCCGCCCAGCTACTGGTATGTGAAACCGAGAGAAGAACGCTTGTACCACCGTTTTACATTCTCGAAACAAAAGCTGGTTAAGAAAGGTTACGACCCAGCACTAACTGAAAAACAGATCACCAAGCAAATGGGCTTGTTAAAAGTATGGGACTGCGGAAAACTGAAGTGGGTACTTGAAAGATAAATACTAGTGTCAATAATCGTGCCACATTCAGTGGACTTATGCGGAAGTGACCCGCCGCGTATTACTTAGAACGTAACCAAGGAGAAACAAATGGGACGTCCGATTAATTCAAGATATTTAGGCCCAACCGCAGACGGCAGCGGAGATCTAACCGGTGAAGCTAAATTTTCACCAACAGTAAAAGTAGGCACTAATGCAGTATCAGAAACTGGTATTATCGTTAGCCAACGCTCAGAAACAGTGTTTGTAGTAAACGATGCAGCAGACGGTTCGGGCAATCAAGGTTCATGCGAACTTGTTAACTCTGGTACTCCAGGCGATAATGAGATGGTAATTACTGGGTTTGTAGAAGGCGGATCAGCTGTATATATTCGTAAGCTACAGAACAGAACTGTAATTGATTTCGAGAACAACGTTTACGCTTGGGAAATCCAAGACGACTCTACTGCAAACGTACTTGTTTTAACTCAGATTTAATCTATGGGGATTCGTCCCCATTTTTAGGAACTAACAAATGGCAAAGTATGTAAACGTAGAATCAGGTGACTACACGTTAAAGATAGACAACGGTGGCAATATTATATTGGACACCGGTATTCCTAGCCTGCCAGGTAAAGTAATTGTTACAGGCGACTTAGAGATACAAGGTGCTACTACTACAGTATATTCTAATGATTTAGTTATAGACGACAACATCATACAGTTAAACCGTCCTAGTACCGACGACGGCGAGTTGCCTGTGTTAACGCCTGAAGAGATCTTATCTGGTATCGAAGTAAACCGTGGAGCCGGAGTTGATCCCGCTAGATGGGTATATGACGGTGGTGTATCGTTTACTGACCCTCAAACAGATAGTGTTGTAGGCGGCGCATGGGTTCCTAGAGTAGAAGGCGGAAACCTTCTAGGTATTCAAGCAGTAAGTATTTCAACTCCAGACGCAGTAAACTTAAATTTAATAGGCACTGTAGCTGATGGCCCAGGAAGTAGTAAACCTAATACTGGAATGGTAACAGTTAAAGGTGCTACTGGTTATGCAGACCGGATTGGTAACCTACAGCTAGCAATAGTAGATTCTGGGCTACTTCCAAACCCTACGCCCGACGAAGTAGAAAAATTAGATTATATACCTAACGTAGAATGGGTACTAGAACAAATTGCTTTTACACTAACTCAAACACGTCAGCCAAGAATTGAAGAAGGTACATTTGCTGGCACCGAGACTTACGTAGAAACACAAGACGATACTGTTTCTGGTACAAGTCAAGTACTTATTGCTATAGACGGCAATATTACATCAACATTCCAAGACACAAACACAAGATTATTTGATGTAACAATCGAAGGCAACACTATAAGATCAACTGAACAAGATCAAGATCTTGTTTTAGTCGGCGATAGGTATGGCAGTGTAAAAGTAGACGACAGCCTGATACTAACACCAACTTCACAACACCTTAACGGTCTACTAGGGCCAGGCGATGCTGTTATTGACCCCGATGCACCTGTTGCTGCCGGCGGCGTCAAAATTTACGCTAAACCTGAAGAGCCCGGCGGAACTGGTATTTTCTTCGTTAACGAAGGATTTACTAGAGACGAATTGATAAGTAAAAACAAAGCAATCTTGTACAGCATGATTTTTTAATAGGAATATATAATGGCAATAAGAAATGTAGCAATTGATGATACAGGCGGAACAACCGAAGGCGGCGTAAGTTATCGTCACGAACTATTACTAGTGCCTGCAGATACAAGGTATGCAGTTACAACAGTAATGGTATGCAACCAGTTTGACCCTGGAGCTCCGGGCGCTGACTCAGCAGATTCTGCTTTCGATATGTATATTGTTCCTGACGGTAGTACAATATCGCCAGGTACAACTGTTGTAGTGAGAAGGCTGTCGCTTCCGGCAGGAGAAACGTTTACATTTGATTCAGAAAAGATCATCTTAGGCGAGTTCGATAGAATTGTAATCGACGGTTCGGCACCAGGCAACTTAGTAGCAACAGTGAGTTACTTGGAGGTCTAATGAGACTGTTAAAAGCACAGAATACAAATCTAAGAAGTATTAAAGGCAATGGCGTTAAGTACGACGTTGACGACCAAGTAATAATGGATAGCAAAAATGTTCTGCTTATTCCAAAGGGCACTGAAGCAGAACGTCCGGCAAATCCAACTGAAGGCCATATGCGTTTCAATACAGACGACACTCAGTTTGAAGTATATCAGAACGGTGAGTGGAGAGAAATACGCTTTAAAGAGCCAAACCAAGATCCTGGCATTGTAACTCAATACCTAGGTGACGGCGACGCAACTGAAACCGTATTTGGTCCACTCGCTTCTGGCGATGCAGACTATCCTGTTCCAGTAGCAGCACAAAACGTATTCATATATGTAGAAAACGTATATCAAGTTCCAGGACCGTTATCAGACGGCTTAGTTGAAATCGGTAACTACACTCTGCAGGAAAGTGTAAGCGGCAGTTTAGGAGGGCCGGGTTCACCGTATGCAGATGGATGGTACGTTGTATTTGGATCGCCACCTGATGCAGACAGACCTATAATTGCAGTTCATAACTTTGACAAGTAAGCTACCCAGGTAGCTTATTTTTTTATGCAAAGATAAATACTACTAATGTAAGGAAGGGCTTTACAAACAAACCGTGGTTAACCCGCGAGGCAAGGTGGTTAGAGGGACAGGATCCCCGTATAAGGAGAGATAATGGCTAATGTAGGTCGTATATCGGGTCCGCTACTCAAGGCGAACCTAGTAAGAAACGGAATTGATATAGCAGTCGAAACAGACCTCCTATACGTAGATGTAAACAATTTAAGAATCGGCGTAAACAACGCTGCCCCAGCTTACGATTTAGACATCACAGGCACCACTCAAACAACTTCACTTTTATCCGGACAAGCAACTGTAGACAACGTTGACATCGACGGCAACGATATCACTGTGCTGTCTGGCAACCTAAGACTAACCGGATTTGACGCTTCAGCCGGTGTTGAAGCAAACGACTTATTCCTAACGCAAAACCAGCTAACAACTGTTGCGAGTGGCGACAATATCTTAATTGATACCAACACTACTAGCAGCGTGATTATCAACAGCAGACTAACTATTAACGACGCAGCTAACGTAGACACCAAGATGTCTTACGGCAGCTTGTCGTTTAACGGTGAAACGTCTGAAGCACTAATTGAAACAACGACAACTGACTTAGACCTTCAGTTGTCGTCAAACGGCCTTGGCATTGTAGTAACCAACAGCAACACACAAGTAGGATCAGGTCCAGGTGATCCTAAAGACCTAACTGTTACAGGCAACACCTTCCTAAACGGTAACCTAACTATAGACGGCAACATCACAATCGGTGATGCAGACACTGACGGCATCACAATCGGTGCAGATTTTGAATCTAACCTGGTTCCAAACGCAGCAAGCACATACGACCTTGGCACACTTACCAAGTACTGGAGAGATGCGTTTATAGGTGACCTACAGTTAACTACAAACAGCCTTACAACTACAGTTACGAACAGCGACATTAGAATAACACCAGACGGTACTGGCAACGCTGTTATAGACACAACTAAGGCTCTAGTTCTTCCAATAGGTACCTCAGCAGAGAGACCAGCAGATACAACAGGTGCAATTCGTTGGAACACAACAAACGAAAACTACGAAGCATTTGACGCACGCACAGGCATAAACGAATGGGCTACAATTCCGTTAGGTCAAGCTGTTACAAGGTATCAGTTTACTGCAACTGGCGGACAAACTGAATTTACAGGAGCGGATGACAACGGTAACACATTTGCTACAGTACCAGGCGGCACAGAAATTGTAATTCAAAATGGGCAAGTGTTAGAAGAAGTAGAAGAATATACAACTACAGACACAACACTTACACTCGTTACCGGCGCTACTCTTGACGACGACGTTAACATTATCTCTATCGGCACATTCAAGGTAGGCGACGTTGTACTAAAGAGTACAGGCGGAACATTTGATAGCGGAGTTATTGTTGACGGCAACTTCAGTGTATTCAACAACACTATCTTAGACGGCTCGTTGAATGTAGTAGATAGAATCGTAAGCATAGGTACAGGAGCCAGCGGCACACTTCCAGCAAGTGACGATGATCAGGATCGTGGCATAAACTTTAAATGGCACGACGGAGTATCAGGTAAAAACGGCTTCTTTGGGTTCGATGACTCAACTGGTTACTTTACTTTTATTCCTGATGCAACAATCACAGGCGAAGTAGTATCCGGCACGCAAGGCGACGTTCAAGCTACAAACTTCCGAGGCGACGTAATTGCTGCCGATGTTTCAACTGGAACCTTAACAGCAACAGGTGTCGTTTCGTTTGATACTACAGAAGCAATTAAGATTCCTGTAGGCACAACAGCAGAACGTCCTGCATCTCTTGCAACTGGACAAATTCGTTACAACTCTGATCTAACAATATTTGAAGGATATAACGGTACTGGTTGGGAATTGCTAGGAGGTGTTACTGACACTGACGGCAACACATATATTCAAGCAGAAACTTCTTTAGGTGCTAATAACAATGAATTAGAATTCTTTGTTTCTGGTACAAGAGAGATGTTGATTGACTCAACTGGTGTATCACTGACACAGGCCCTGCCTACTACGTCAGGCGGCACAGGCCTTGCAACGTACACTCAAGGTGATATTGTCTATAGCGATGCAGCAGATAGTCTAGCAAGTTTAGCTATTGGCGCAACAAACACAGTTCTTGTTAGCAACGGTTCTGCTCCTGCATGGAGTACATCGCTAAACCTAGCAGGTACATTAGATGTAACTGGTGCAGTAGGTTTATCAGGAGCAATTACACAGACTGACACAACTGCATCTACTGATGTAAACACTGGTGCTATAGTTACAGACGGTGGCGTTGGTATTGCAGGCGCTCTTAACGTAGGCGGCAATGCTACTATAACCGGCGACCTAACTGTTGACGGTAACACTAACATTAACTCAGCGTCGTTGACCACTACATCAAACACATTAATACTTGCAGACGGCTCAGCTGATGCAGTAGCAGCAGACGGAGCAGGTGTTGTTGTAGATCTAGGAACTGACGGTACTGCTGATATAACATACGATCAGGCTACCGACAGTTGGACGATCAATAAAAATGTTACTGCTACTACCTTTACTGGCAACCTAATTGGTAACGCAGACACAGCAACAGCTTGGGCTACAGCAAGAACTATTAGTGTCTCGGGTGCAGTAACTGGCAGCGTGTCAGTAGACGGCACAGGCAACGTTGACATTGCTACTACAGCGACAAGTGATCCAACATTAACCTTAGACGGCGATGCAACAGGTACAGCAACGTTTACTGACTTAGGTAACGCTACATTAACTGTTACAGTTGACGGCGGCAATGCACAAACTCTTGATAGTTTAGACTCTACTGACTTTACACTAGATCTTGTTACTGGCAACGGTAATACAACAACAAACGCTATTACAGCTGGTGACATTACTGCTACAGGCACGTTCTTTGGTAATGTACAAGGCAACGTAACAGGTACGTTGGACGGTGAAGTAACGGGTTCGGTATTTGGTGACGATAATACACTTCTTGTAGATGGTATCAACAATACTATACCAGGATACGTAAGTCTTGCCACTCTGCAGGCTGAAGTAGCAGCATCAACTGATTTTACAGACTTCCAAGCTCGAATAGCAGCACTGTAATAGTGCTGTTATGAGTTGATATCAAGCCAATCAATAACCTCAAGAACTGTTTGAAGTTTACTTCGGATAGTTCTATTCTGGAGAGTATTTCTTAAACCGTGATGTAATGGCTTGGGCCATTTGCTAAAACTAACCCAAGCATAACCATCATGTTCATGATTAAGGTTAGGGATAAATTCTTCAGCAACTAGTGTTAGGTAGGTATGGAAGTGAAACTGATAGTCATTAGACACGAAACTCTCGAGCGGCATAGTTTTTAGAATTTCTATTTCGCCAATTTCTTCTTGTATTTCTCTTTGTAGTCCCTGCCACGGTGTCTCGACTCCTTCAGCAGTTCCGCCTACAAGTCCCCAATGGTTCTTATGACGTCCTTGTGTGCGGCGTATAAAAAGAAACCTATGTGTGTCAAGTGCGTAGAAAAGTGCACCACTGCAAACTATTTGATCCATACAAGTAATTAGCTAAGAAGATCCAAACGCCATGCGCCGTCTGAGTATTCGCCTTCCCAACTCTTGATCCAATAATCGCCGGTCCACTTATACTGGTATCCAGTGTTAAGGTTTGAAGTGTAAGCTACTTCAGTTTCTTCGCTAGCATCAAATACTATACGCCATTCGCGCAGACCAGAGTTAGAATTAATGTACCATTCAACTATATCATTTTCACTAGCAACAAAGTCACTGCCGTCTTGGTTCTTCCAAGCATCTGCGCCGTCAGCATTATTAACGTTGCCGATATCGCCTAGTAACAACAGACGTATACCAACTGTTTTAACAGAACTAGGGTTGAACCTTGCCGGATCGATGATATAATCGATATTGGTTCTGCCTTCAATAATAGTATCTTCAGGAATAGTATCGCCGTCCCATGTGATATTGATTACTGTAGGATCCATGCCATCAAGTGCAATTGTACCTACGATGTAATTGTTAGTTTCGGACGATTGCAAGAATATTCTGCTTGAACCAGCTTGATACTGGCCAGTATATGCTTCAAATAATTCTAACCAACTAACAGTGCCAACACTTTGTCCGTCGATTATCTGAGCTTGGTTGCCGTTTACAAATAGGCCGTAATTTTTCCAAGTAGTAGCAACAACGGTTCTATTGTTACTAGTAACGTCTGTAGTCGTTGAAGTTTCTATTCCGTTCTCATTGTCCATTATATCGCCTGTACGAACTGCTGGCGGAGCCGTGTCAGCCCAAGCAGCTAACTCAGGACCACTAATGCCTAGTTCAATGCTGCCATTAGCTTCGTCGTAGATGCTGTTTATAATCTTTTGTACAACGCCTAACTTCTTAACCTTGACTGGTGTAGACAAGTAGATAGGAATACTAAAAGTAAGCTGAGCGACGTCGATCTCTGAATCAACACCAACAGGAATAGACTTTGATGAAAATACAACGCCTTCAAGGTTAACAACAGTCAAACTAGTCCAGTCGATATAATTGTCTGTTGCTTGTATCTCGAAACTTGGGTTAAACAACGCAAGAATCTGTTCAAGTATTTGTAATTTTTGATCAGTATTTGATGCCCATATATCTGCACTTATACGCAAAGTGTACGGACTTGGCATCAGCCTTTCGACAGTGTAGTTTTGACCTTGTGTATTAAGGTATTCTTGGTTGTCTCTGTCGTACGCTCGTTCTCTTACGTTAACCTTGCTAACCAAAGTCTGGTCAGCAGTTCTTGTGCGATCCTGCTCGAGTCCGGTAATATAGACAGCCATTCTAGGTGCACTAGGAATCTTGTTCTCGGAGTTGTCTCTGATTATGTTAGCAACTTGTCGTGTGAGGTCTCCGTACATTACAGGCACCTGTTTGAGGTTGCCGTTAGCGTCCTGGTGTGAAAAGTTACTCAATAGACGAATTGTCTGAGTGAGATATCGTCTTATTTGTTTATCGTAAAAGAAATCAGACATTCTTCTGCTCCTTACGTTGCTTTGCACGTTGTTTCATAGCATCTCTACGTTTTTTAGCCTCTTCGACGCCGTAAATTTCTTCCCAGGTCTTGCCTTTATAATGCTTGCTGTTTGCTGTACCTATTTTACTTTTAGCAGAGGCTGTCTGAGTCTTGCCCTTCATAGCGCCACCATCTTTTCTTGTCCAGCCGCCGTCACCTCCGGACTCTCTTCTTCTAGTATGAGCTGCTTTTTGAGATTCTTTCATAAGTTTAATACTTTGTTCTGAATGTTTTCTATTGTTGCCACCTTGCCTTAGGTTGTATCCGGTTTTTATACTGTCGTAGTCGTCAATGTACTTTTCTTCTAGTTCATTTAGTTCTTCTAGGCTTTTGGCATAATCTATTACTTCCCAAGCAAATGATTCTTTTCCGTATTTTCTTATAGCATTATGGAAATGATGTTTCTTGCTCGAATAACGGCAGTCTGCTATATGTTCTAGCCTTCTTCGATTAGGATCTTGTATAGACTGTCCTATATAAACTTTACCTGATTCTATATGAGTCCACTTATAGATGTGCATTAATTGTCAGCCTTAGGTTTAAGAGCATTTGACAGGCTCTGTTTCTCTGGGAACGTTTCGCCTGCTACTGTAGTTGTATTGTCGTTGTTGATGAACGTGCCCTTTTGAGTAAGTCTGTCTGAACCGTTAGTCATTGTTATTCTAACGTCGTCGTACATCTTCCTCCATCTGTCACCAGTGTATTGAAACATTCTATTTGGCACAAAGTCAGTTCTTAAAAAGTAGTCGCCTTCGACGTTATCTTCAGGGAATTGAATTCCCATGCCGAATGCTTCGCCGTTTGGTGCGTTTGAGTCTGTAAGCAAGTATCCAGTGTATCCTAGTCTATCAGGCTTTCCGTAGATGCCGTCAGCGGTTACTGTAAATGCACTTGTGTCAATATTAGATTCGTCAACAGTTTGTAAGTCGACACTTCCGTCGTGATTTAGTGCGACAGTGTAAAGATGAGAAACATCATAACCACTCTGGTCTGCGGCAGCTTCTGCTTCGGCAACAACTCCGTTATTGATCTGCATCTCTCTTTCGTATGTGCTCAAAAGATCTCTCAAGGTATTGTCCTGGTACTCAGCAAAGAAATTCTCATCTGGTGGCTCGTTACCTGTAGTTTCGTTTGTTACTTCGTAGAGGTTGCCTTTATATCTTACAACCTGTCCTACTGCGTAAGTTTTCTCTGGGTCATACTCTCCTTCAAACAGATCTTCGTCTTCGGGCTTAGTAAGTATGTCACTAAATTCTTGTGTGTCGGTTAGCTGCTTGAGTTTAAGTCTATACAAGTGTGGATACCACGTAGGCGAAAAGCCTTCAGCAGCTCTGTTAACGTCTTCAACTACATAGAATCGTTTCAGTGCTGTTTGGAAATCGTTTGCAGCATATTCGTCCTCTAGATGCGGCAATTCAATAACATCACCACTCATTATTTTACGCCCAATAGTTTTTACTGAACTAGTGATGTGCACTGTCAAAAAGATTGTGTCGTTAGAAAGAAACAAACCAAACTGCGATAAGTCAAAGTCAATATCTTGGACGTTATATATTCCTCGAATTCGATAAATGTCATTGTCGTACTTTCGATCTCTGTTTTCAAGAAACAGTAGGTCTTGTATTTGTGTATTGTCTTTGACAACTTCGCCGTCGTCGGTTCCTAGGTACTTGTGTAGAAACACATCGGTACCGCCTACAGTAAACGATTCGAGAATGGTACGATCCATGAAGTAGTAATCATTCCCGCGTGTTGGTTTGTATAAACTTAGTCTTGGCATTAGCTTTACCTATATTGTAAACGTATTTATCCTTGATAAATACAATACGGAGAACTTCAATGACTGATACATCGATGCAAGAACAATTAGCAACACAAAAACAAGAAGTATACGATTACATTAAAGCCTTTTTAGGTGGCGGCATGGTTGATGTCGAGTTGGATCCTATACACTACCAAACAGGACTTGAAAAAGCACTGTCAAAGTTTCGACAACGATCGGACCACGCAGTAGAAGAATCGTATCTCTTTCTTCCGTTGGTGATAGATAAAAACCAATACATTCTGCCTAAAGAAGTTATTGAAGTGCGCAAGCTGTATCGAAGAGGTGTTGGTTCACGACAAGGCGGCGGCGGCAACGGCACAGTTTTCGAACCGTTTAACCTTGCTTACACAAACACATATCTTTTGAGCGGATCTACCCAAATGGGCGGACTAGCAACTTATGATTTCTTTGCACAACACC
>Ga0136591_1000771_pt1 | contig 11881 bp, 25 predicted proteins | sample AntRauMFilla3767_FD_104929 | JGI IMG/M metagenome (GOLD analysis project Ga0136591, IMG submission 104929) | Saline lake microbial communities from Rauer Islands, Antarctica - Metagenome Filla 3 #767 | ecosystem: Environmental > Aquatic > Non-marine Saline and Alkaline > Saline | place...
CCTGGCTCGGCTTCACCGATGTATGTAAAAGTTCCTTCCTCGTCGACAAGTTTATCGTATTGCACTTCAAGCTCCGCTTTTAATCTGTCTAGTATTTCTAAAAAACTCTCTGCGACAAATTCATTGTTTGTAGCATTATATATCAATATGCTGTCTTCAGCAAGGTTAATAACCAAGTTGTTGTCGACATCAAGTAACGAACTGATGCTGGTGTTTGCTACCCTTGCATCTACTCTGCCGTCTGTGAAGTATAGGTTGACAATGCCTTCGTTCAAGTCGTCTGTTGTTTTGGCATTAAAGTCTGCGTCAAAGTCTGTAGACTTGTAGGTTGTAACGCTGAACTCGCCTGTTGTGTTGTTGTAGGCTAAGTCGCCTGCTGCACTTAGATCAGTAAGAGCGATATAGTTTGCATCATTAACTAGAGAACTAACGTTATCGCCGGATGTTAAGAACCCAACGTCATTAGTGAACACACTCAGATTATCGCCTTCGCTAGTGTAAAGTGAATCATTAGTTAAAGAACTGACATTGTCGCCTGATGCTAAAAATCCTACGTCGTTAGTAAACTCACTAAGGTTAGTAGGTACATCACTAGAAGTAATGTAGCCTGCGTCATTTACAAATACGCTTAGGTTATCACCGGTACTGGTATAGTTTGCGTCATTAGTTAGCAGACTTACGTTATCGCCACTGCTTATGTAATTCGCGTCATTTGGGAATACACTAACGTTTGTGCTAGATGTTACAAAACCTAAGTCGTTTGTGAATACGCTTAGGTTATCGCCTACACTTGTATAGTTTGCATCGTTAGTTAGAAGACTAACGTTGTCGCCTGCTATCAGGCCGCCGCCGCCGCCCGAGCCTCCGCCAGCAACAACTATGCCTCCAGGAGTAACACCGTCGCTTACACGTATTGTTCTATCTTCAGAAGAATACCAAAGGCGGCCAGCTTGTTTGTCGGTACGAGTTCTACCGTCGTCGTAGTTACGTCGCTGGGTTCTAAAGTCCTGTGTAAAGTTATCAGCCACTTATAGTGTTACCTTGTTCTGTTGCGCTGGCTTTGGGCTGCTCCGACTTCTTGTTCGTCCTCTTCATCGTCGCCTACGTTTTCATCTTCGCCGGTCATAGTATCGATGTAAGGGCTGGTCTTGCCTTGTTCGGCTTTCCTCAGTTCAAGTTCCTGCTGTTGGGGAGACATCATTACAGGATTCTGATCAAGCTCTTCTTCATCGTTGCCGTCAACGTCGATCTCAGGTTCTCCGTCACCGTTGATCTTAATGTTAATCGGAACGTTGATTGTAAATTCTTTTGCTCTCATAGTCTATCCTATTATGTCCACGGGCGGCCTGTTACTAGCCCGCCTGCGTTTGCGTTGTCTATTACGTCGTTAGTGTCGTTGTTGCTGGGTGCATACAGAGTCGGTAGTTGCGTTTCGTCTAACGTACTGCGACGACCTGTTGCAGCTCTGTTTGACGATGCTAGCTGTAGCTTTGCGTCCTGTCTGTCACGTTTAAATTCTAGTGTTGAGATACCATTAGCTGCCACGATTCATTCCTCCCAGACGACGAATATTTTCTAGCTCTGCGCTGTACTCGTCATCGCCTCCATAACTATCTTGGTCGTCACCTTGCTGCTTCATGAAACTTACTATGTTATCATAGTCTGCCATAGTGACTACTTTATCTTGACTGAGCTCGATCATTTTTTCTGTGATGTCGTGTAGGTCCATATCATTTTTAATATCTTCACGTGCAAGCTCTAGAAGTCTTATAAAAGTTGGAACATCTACATATATTACGTCTGCTGTATCTTTAGCCATTTTGTCTCGGGTCCTTTACTCTGATGTCGTCTGGATGTTTAGGACCGTTAAGTCCGCCACCAGCGTCTGTTGTTACGGAGTCAACTCCTGACACAGTCTCGTCTGGGCAGTTTACATAAGCCTCCGGATCACTGGCTCCTGATAGATGAGCATAGATCTGCTTGAACCGGCTCTCTTCCGGGTCCTGAAACTCCTCTTCGCTGTCTTGACAGCCGCATGTTTCTTCTTCGGGCTCTGCGAAAGACTGATCCAGTAAATCCAAGAAACCCCTAATAATATCTGTTGTTCTCATCAAGATACTCCAATGTATTAGATATTTATCGTAATCATTGGTCGTACTGGTAAATACGAAGCAAGGACGGTATTTCTATTCGAGGATGCTTAAAAGGGAGTGTCATAGACAATTTAAGTGTAGAGACTAGAAGATGAATAGCCCCTCCAGGAGGGGCTATTTTATTGCAGGTAAGTATTCCATGCCGGGTGACGAACGTCACGACCGAAACTCTTGCGTTTTCCTACCAACTCGTAGTAATCAGGCTTGTATGGAGCCTTGATAGGCTTCAAACCCAGCTTGTTACCTTTGCCGTGGTTACACGGGCCACACGCAGTTACAATGTTTTCCCAAGTAGTCTTACCGCCGTGACTCTGCGGCAACACGTGGTCAAGAGTCGCCTCTGCGCGTGTTAGTGATATTTCACAGTATTGGCACGTAAACAGGTCACGCAGGAATATATTGCCTTTTGAGAAGCGAGGCTTATTCTTAGCCTTCAGCATTTCTTTCAGCATAATTACCGCAGGGACTTTTGTTTCCCAAGTCTCTGAGTGAACTATCCAGTCGTCGTACCAATCAAGTACGACACACTTGTCTAGCCACATATATGTAATTGCATCCTTCCAGCTGATTGTGCTCAACGGAAGATATGACACGGGCTGCGCATTCGCGTTTAAAAGTAAGCAGTCCATTTTCTTTTCTCCTAATCAATTTAGCCATAAGGCGTTGTTTGCAGTGTCGTACCGCAGCCATAACAGTAACAGGATTTTAGTATTGCGTCAACCGGTTTCTAAAACCAACTGTTGACTGCGTGGCTGGTACAGTGATCGATAGCATCTCGCCATAGTCTACTGTCTTCGTGTGGCGAGAAAATTATCTCTTTCGTGGCTGGAGCCGTTAACCAATAGTTATCTAATACTTCGACATCTATTTCTCCCGGCTCCCAGAGACATTTCCCTGCGCACATCATCCAGTTCCTAGGTTCGTTACCGTTTATGAGTTTCTCTATCATAAACATATCAGAACTGACGCTGATGTGCTGATCCACTGGGCGAGTATTCGACGAATACCATTCACTGGTATGAATCATTAATACTCCGTTCTCGTCCGTCAATCCTCCGTGATAAAGCGGAGACTTCAACGAAATGTTGCCGCCTGTGTAATTCATGCGTTCTAACAAATCTTCAACAGTAATGCCACTCTGACGATTTATTACAACACCTTGAGCACCTGTCTGCGGCGAGTGCTCATAGATATAGATCACAGTCTCTTCGAAAGGTCCATCTGTTTGTTTAGGGGTGCTTATTAGCAAGCTGCCTGCTAAACAGTTCTGTAGTGTTAAATCTGTATTTGGCATTTTGACTCCGTATTTCTTAATAAGTTGGTATGACTGCGATCAAATGCCAACGTTGTATTCTAGCAATTAACTCCAGTCAGGGAGCGGACCCCCGTACTTCTTGCCTTTAATTTTCTTTCCGCCAACTTCTTTGCGCTTCTTGCCGATTTTATGACTCTTGTCACCGTCGCGTCTGCGATATCCTTGTGACTTGCAAGAAGCAAGTGCGCTTGCACCTAGTGCGCTATCTGGCTTAGAACTAGTACACAATTCTTTGCTGGCTTTCCACTCAACAACTTCGTCCTCGTCCTCTTTAATAATTTCGTTCATCTTCATAGTATTTTACCTATACCTGTCAGCTGGGTTCGACGATGCTGACGAATTCTTTCCTCTGTCTTCACACAACTTAAACGTTAGTGCTCGTCTTGGTCCCTGCGTTGTGTTAATATTGATCTCCCCTGATTTCTCATGAAACTCAATTTTTGTTATTCTTGCTCTTTTCTTATTTGGTCCTACCTCAATCTCTTGTCCGACTTCTAGCTGCACTGCGATACTTTTAAGCGGCTTCATGGGGGGATCTCCTTTATTAAATCTACGTTGTATTTAGTAGGAAAACAACGGTTGACAAAAAAATACACAGGCACTATAATGTTTAGACACTGAAGTAACTTACTAAAAACGAAGAGGCACTACTATGTTCGATCACCAAGCGATCCGCACCCAGACATACAACTTTTGGCTCAACAAGTCTACTGACTATCCGTTTACGCTCAACAGCTTTGACGGCGAGTTTCAGTTCAGCGATCACGATTATGTTCCGGATCTTATTCGCGATCTGGTAATGAGCCAGCGCAACGAGGATAAATTCGATCGAGTACCGCTTTCAGCAGTAAACTCTATTGCAAACGAGTTCTGGAATGGACCGGGCAGTTGTGCGTTTATTTCTGAAGTGATTTGGTTGTGTCGCATTGCCCGCGCAAACGACGCTAGCTTTACTGAAAGCAAGATCGCCTGGGCGCAAGAGTATCACGTCAACGGCGAACCAAAGGTACTGTTTGATTAAAAAGGAAACTAAATGACACCAAACGATATCACGGCTGGCGAGTCCTGGGCTTGCCGGTACCGTGTAGAAAAGATGTTAGACAAAGACGGCAACCCAGTGAAGAACCTGCAGATAGGTGAAACTGCGGCCGGCCCTGGCTATGTCGAAGGTATTGCAGTTATCATGAAACGAGATGCAGAAAGAGAGCTACTCGAATTACAAGATACTGAAACACAAAAGACCTATATTGTACCCTACATTGACGTATGGGACATCGACAAGGCTGTCTACGTAGACAACAAGTGAAATTGTGTTCTGGATATATACGAGTAAGGAGAAACGTATATGTTCAGATCACTGTTTCTAGCGACTGTGCTATCGATCTTATGTGTGAGCACAGCTAACGCAGAGGATAGCAGGCTTCTTTTAGGAGGATGGGGTAAGCATGTTCCGTCTAGTGACTCTGTCACTAACGAAACCCATAACATCATTGGAGTAGAACTTCACAGCATTGGTGCAGGCTATTTTAAAAACAGTTATGGACGCGATACGTTTTATATTGGAAAGGTATGGCGGGAACCTATTGCGCAACACCTGAATGTTGCTTGGTCACTGGGTGTGAATTATGGCTACCGAGGTTGTTTTCAAGCTGACGACCCTAGTAAAAGTGCAAGTCTATGCCCGCATGGATACATCGGTATCGAGTATACCAAGTACGTCATAATACCTTCAATAAAGTGGGCTCCGGGAGTTTTCATATTCTCTCCGGAGATCAGATTCTAAGGGGTAGCTCATGCAAGACTACATTAAAGCAAGCCAAGAGATTAAAGAGTACATCAACTCACTAACTAACGACACAGTCCCAACAGTCTGTAAAATGCTAGACGAATTTTGGAGACTTCACTGCGAAAAGACCAAATCCTTTCTATTCTTTTACTACACTTCACACAATCATGCAGCAAAGGGAACATGGGCTACTCTAGACCATCAACTGAGACTGCGCATTAAAGAGCTGAAGAACGATGGAGGATGACTTCTTTCGTCTTGCTACAATTGGTGACTTTCTAAATAACTGCGCAACAGCATTACAATATGGTGATCAAGAAGACCTTGCCGAACTAGTCACAAGCGTATCAACATTCTGCTGGGCTGTGTGTAAGTCCTCACTTAACGGCCCGGGTTCCGCTCCCTCAGTTGCCAGCTACATTCTCAAATGGTTTGACAGTCGCGATTGGGATACTATCGAATCGTCGGAGCTCTTTGCGTTAGTTGTGCACTGTGAAATACTAGCAGGCAAGACTTGACACACTAATAAAGCGACTGTATAATCTATTTATAAACTAAAAGATTAACAGAAGCTATCATGAAACAAACTATTCTCGATGCTGTCAAAGATTACTTCTCACCTGTCAGCAACCTCTTCAAAGCAAAGAGCGCAAAGCCAAAAGACGCTAATGAAGCGATGTTTATTCAAATTCGCGACAACGGATGTCTGGACTGCGGCTCGCATGACTTCCTTGAAGGACCAACTGCAAGTATCGCAATGAATATCAAATGTGCAAACTGTGGAAGCAAATATAACATTGCTCCAATGATGCAGTTTGCAGAACGTATCTAACGGAGGCCCCGCTGTTATGGAACCAAGAATCGTATGCTCAGCAAACAAATTTGAAAACGGCCCTATGCTAGTAGGTGCTCGTCATTGGGATCAACACATGCATGTGCAGGCCAACTACATGGGCGTCAAAGGTTCAGAGCCTCATGAGCAGGGCTTCATTGACCAGTACGGTAAGTTCTACACTCGCACCGAAGCGTGGAAGGTAGCTGAAGCTAACGGACAGATTATCCGTCGCTGTGGTGGAGATACTTCGGACGGTGGCACACTGTGGAGTGAAAATCTATACTAAATATTCTAGTTAGCACAAGGAAATAATATATGCTGTTTACTGGAATGTTTGCCACTGCCCTGATCTTTGTAATGTATCGCATGGACGCACATCCTAAAGTTAGAGCCATAGTGCGCTTTTGGGCTATTATGGGTTGCGTCTTTTGGCTAGTTGCTTACGGGTTAGGCCACGCGGTACTGCTGATGTTCGCTTAGCCAACTGTAGCAATACCTTTCCCATCTATTCTTAAACATCTCTTTTTGATATTCTGTTTTTACCAACACGTAAGGCATGTAATTTCTTTCAGCATACTCAACAGTCCAATCACGATCTTTACAGCCGATTGTTTCATTGAACCACCTAATAACTTTTGAGTCGATTGGAAAACCTACAACGTCTATTCGATATGTCAATTGATGCGCTAGCATTTACTTCTCTACTGCGCTTATACAACGATCACTCCATCTCAGCATAAACATGAGATAATGGTTCTTGTGACTGAACACTACACTTATCTGACAGCGTTGATCGTTAATAACAAATACTTCTTTAGTGAACTGATCGGATGTCATCCATTGATAGTTCCAACACCAATCACTTCCGTAAGGGCCTACCTGCTGCTCTAGCCAATCTTTTACAGGACCACTAAACACACAATCGTCTGTAACAAAAACGCTGTACCCGTCGTGAGGACAGTCTTTTAGTTCGTGGGTCATGTCGCGTGCCTCCTGTGCTATAACCTGCGATATCAAATCGTCGGCCAAATCGTCGGGCGTCCGATCATACATTCGCTTACTCAGTAATGACTGCATAAGACGCAATATCATATTAGAAGGGGAGAGTTTAAAAAAGCTCATAAATGCCTCCTTCCCTTAGTATATATCTCAAGACATTGATGCCCAACGAAGATCTATCACCACTCGGGCTCTGTGTACATCAGCTTAAATAGAGTGCAGTGTCGTTGGTCTGCGCACTCAACAGCATAGAATAAAACGTTCTTATGATCACAACCAGAGAACACGGTAACGAGTCGTACTTTCTGATCATTACACCACTCTTGTGCCTGTAGCCATCGCATAGCATCTTCGTTTGCATCGCGCTCGTTACCCATCGGGTCCAATTGCACAAAGCGATCTCGATACTGTCTAAATGTTGAAAGATCAATATAGCTGCATTGGTTTTCGCCGATTACGCTTATCCATTTGGCTTTCATATACAATAGGCCCCGCTGTTAGTCTTTGGTTTCGATCAGTGCTTGTTTAATTGCACGACAATCATCAAGTGCATCGTGAGTGCGCTCCTGGTTCTGCATAGCAAGACCCATTCTTCCAACATGATCCATATCATCACATGCTGCAAATATAGTTTGTACCTTGAGTTCAACGTCTTGGTACCCGTCACTAGCTTCTAGTAGTCTGTTTAACCAAAACCATTCGAAGTCAGGTGCATCACTGAGTATTACAGTATCCTTAGCCATCTCACTGAGAATGGCTGCGGCGTTCTCTACGTCTAAGCCTACGTCTCTAAGAAATTGCTGAGGAAGGTTGTGTATGTCCTCAGCATTGTAATCCCAGTGAGTCCAAGTGTCGTGAGGACGTATATAAAAACTGCTGGCGTCGTCAGAGTCCAAATCTAACCATGCTACTTGAATAGGGTAACTTTCCGGGTGAAGCCCACTGGCTTCGCAATCTACTATTATTCTTCTCATTAAATGATTTCCTAATTTTGTTCTTGCTCTCTCTTGCGTTTAAGTCTCAACGAGTCTCTTAGTGCAGAAGTAGATCTGCTTGCAACTTCTGTTAACGCGGGTTCGAGTGTTTCATGTATAGTAATTCGATCGCTCCATTTGAGATCAAACAAAAACTTCGTTCGTTCATCAACAAACTCAAATTGTACCACAGTCTTTGAACCATTGGCATAGAAGCTGTCCCACTTATTTCGGAACCCGTACTTCTCAACAAGCCAGTTCTCCATATCACAAACTGCTTCTCGATCGTTTCGAACTACTGATATGTATCTCTTAGTCATTAGTAAACCCTGTGACTCTCATTGCAAAGTTCATTAGGTCTGAAAACATTCGTTGCTTGCATTCAGCTAGCGTGTCGAACGTGGTAACGCCGTGTACCATACAGAACAAATCAAACCTTCTTTTGTAACTGGACTTGGTAAAGCAAAAAGAAAAGCAAGTACCTTCTGGTTCTGCTTCGGCACCGTACACTACCTCTCCAGAGAAGTTTTTAACAGCCCAATCAACAAATGTTTTCATCTGTTCGTGCTGATTGATAATATACGTTTGATGTTCAAGTTCACGAATGTCTTTCATTTACTTGTGCTCCAGGTAGTACTCTTGACCGGCCCGTATGTGTTCGCGAGTCCTTTCATGTCTAGCCAAAGGCTAATCATCTTAGCATGTTTCTCTTGTTTTAAGATCAGCACAATAGCATAACCGGTGTTACTTCCAGGAACCCAGTCATCCCAGTCTTCAGACATCTTTCCAACTGTTCGATCGAGGTAGTCATACATTTCTTTCTGCAGACCATTGCCAGGAACTTTGTCGATCCAAACTCTGTAAGCAAACTCAGGACTGGGCAGACCATTGAACCAATCTATGTATGTTGAAGATTTCATACGCTGCCTCTGCGCATACTAACAACGGTATTGCTGGCATACGCTACCTTTTTGAACATTTCACGACGCCACATCTTTAAATGGTTGTCACTCTCAAACTGTCGGCACTGGCTGAATGCAAGACTAAACAGAGTCAAGTGCTTTTCTTGTTCGAACTTGACTTCGATACCGCCGACTACACTTGTGTCATCGACTTCCCAGGATTGATCCTTGATGTTCTTGGTCAACCAATCGTTGACCTGTGAATAAGTTGTGTGTGTATGTACTAGAATTATTGTATGCATCTGTTACTCAGTATATTCGTATTGTTGATTTTCTATGGCTGATAAGTCACACCATAATCCGAACCTGCGTTTGTCACTTGCTGTACGAAAACAAAAGCAGTCGCGAATAATGTCTCGCTTGCGAAACTCCTGCTTGCGATGCAGAGGATGATACATTGGTTCTAACAACCAATCCAACCCCAGTTTACCCACACTGGATTCTAACCATTCTAGTGCGGTCACACTATCAAGAGGTGAGTAGATCACAAACACCAAATGCCTATAGTCTTCAGGCACGGCTGCGATACTGTTGACTAAGTCTTCGTTGACACTAATTACTCGTGACATATCATTCTGCTGTTTCGGCTGTTTCGCTGCTCATATTTAGATAAACTGCGCTGGCATAGATAGTCACGTTAGTATTCCTCTGATGCCTGTGTTCTCATCCATCCACCTGAATAACTGTGCGCGTGTTTTTGCTACACCTGACACCAGTCGCTTTGGCCCTGGTTGAAAGGGCCATTGGTTGCCCAGATGTATCACTGTGGTGTGTTCAAGTTCCATAGTCATCAGGCTCGCTGAGTAAATCCCCTCCCATGAGGCAAACCCACAGTTCAAAGTCACGTGCTCGTTTTGAACTGTCGAATTCATACAGTTCGAACACGCCTTCATATAGAAGTCTGTGGTCGGACTGCACAAGGTTTCTCTGTTGAAACCACACGCGAATCTGATCACAGCATTCGACATAGTAGCTGCGATAGTTTTTAATCTGCGACGCATTTGAAAACACGTTGAATCTAACTGTGTGCAAGTGCGGCCTCCAACTGCGCGCAGTACTGGGACCATACAATCTCAAACTTCAACTGCTGACCTCGAGTTTTAAAACGTGCTACTTTGGCACACTCTTGTGTGCCAGGACGGCCTCTCCATCGACGAGTTTGACGCAGCCCGAGGTGACGGTGACAAGTTGTGTGAGTCATATACACTTTTCCAAAAGTTGATTATACCAGCAAGTATACATGACTCACACCTGTCTGTCAACGACCAGAGTGTGATTTAACTCGACGTTGACGACTGGTTTCTCGACTGTGTTCTAGGTTAATGGGCAGATGAAGCTGTGCCCGTGGCCCCGTACAAAAGTCCTGACGACTGTGGGTCATCACATAGTTATAGCCGTTGTATCTGCAGAACAATGCAAACATCTTGAGGTGTCTTGAACATTTAAACCCAACAAGGATCTGTCCAGTCGGGGGTGAGGTAAAGTTATAGTACTGCCAGTTTATGCCTGCTGTTCCTATAATATCTTCTATCCATTGGCGCCAGTGACCTGATGCTGGTTGTTCTGAGTCACTTAAATTGACGAGAAGATGGAACTTGTACTCTTTGATATTCATCTATTGTAGTTCTCCTGGTTGATGCATCGCAGATAAAGACACAAACTACACACATAACTTTACTTATGCAGAACAAAAATTTTAAATCCAAACGTTATACGCTCGCAAGATCTACTCGACGTATAACTCTTGTAGGCCCCGCTGTTGCTGATCGGCTCTCAGACACACAACACATACGAGTTATTACACACACCCAATATACCAAAAGGCCCCGCTGTTGAGGTCTGCATATAACGCACAAAACACTTTTTTAAATTATTTTTTGCACACACGACACAAACTCAAACTAGCCCAACACTAGTAAAGAGAATACTAGTAGTATAGAGAACCACAGTTGCACACACACTAGAGAGAGCAGTTGAGAAGACTGTAATAGTAGTAGTGTGAAGACCAACGCTAGTAGAGTAGAGACTGTTCACTGGCTTATAGTGCTAGAAGAATGACTGTGCGTTGAGAGAATATACAAAGAGATTGCAGAGAGATACAAAGAGAATATACAAAGAGATTGCAGAGAGATACAAAGAGAATGCAGAAAATATAAAGAATGTAAAAGAGTGGAAAGAGTGGAAAAGAGTGGAAAAGTATTTGGACTATGCCCCTCAACCCCGTCGCCGTCTCAAAAGATTCCGCAGGCCCTAGAGAAATTCTTCTGCGAAGCGTCTCAATGCTGTTTTCTAGTCAACAGTGCCAGATTGTCAGACAATTCAACGGCGGAAAACAGCTCAACAGGGGTAAAATTGCCTCAGAACCCTGGTTTTAGACACCTCAACAGTGTTCTCAACAGCTCTTCTCAACAGTGTTCACAGCCTAGTGTTTCTGCTTAAAGATCAATGACTTAGCGGAGAACTCCTAGGCTGGGGTTCACGTTTAAAATCAATGACTTACACAGTCTTTATACTACTAGCGTAATCAATGACTTACACACTACTACTGTAAACCTCAACAATATCAATGACTTGTATGCGTGGTTGTGTGGGTCATGTATCTTGTTGATCTAGAACATCTTTTCGTCGTTTGTTTGTGTGGGTGACAACTAGTGTAGAATCAATGACTTAGGGGCGGGATCTCGAATGTGGGTGAGGTCTGGGGTGGGGCTGTGGATAAGTCGGGACAGTGGACGGCGTGTGGATATCTTTTATCAACAGGCTTGTGCATAACTTTATCCACAGGGGGTGTGGATATCTTTTGTCCACAGGGTTATCAACAGGGTGTGGACAGTTACAAATCTTTACAGAACTTCAA
>Ga0136591_1000772_pt1 | contig 11857 bp, 15 predicted proteins | sample AntRauMFilla3767_FD_104929 | JGI IMG/M metagenome (GOLD analysis project Ga0136591, IMG submission 104929) | Saline lake microbial communities from Rauer Islands, Antarctica - Metagenome Filla 3 #767 | ecosystem: Environmental > Aquatic > Non-marine Saline and Alkaline > Saline | place...
GTTATTAGTTTCTATGTCATTGACTTTGGAATTGTTTTTTATAGAGAGTTTATTAAGGAAGACAAAGATGACACAAGTTGACTTGCTATAGTAGCGATGGTGTTTAAATATAAGGAGATAAATATGAATAGAGACAAGAAATTTGCATTAGCATTAAGAGAAGTAAAGACTTACGTATGGAATGAGATGCCAGAAGCAACTCTTTCTTTCGTAGGGTTATTCGGCTCACAAAATTATAATCTTGATAACGAGGACTCTGATATTGACTTAAAGGCAGTAGTCTTTTTATCTATGGAAGACGTGATTAGAAATAGAAAACTATCTAAGGTAGTAGATTTTTACTTTGGAAAAGTAACCTTTAAAGATGCGTGGAGTTTTTTAAAGGAAGCAAGCAAAGGTAGTCCAAATACATTAGAAGCTATCAATTCTGAATGGAGCAGATGGTATACATATACCCTATTACCTACTAAAGGTTTTAAAGTTAATAAAAGTGCTTTAGCAGGGTTGTTTAATGCCCATCTAAAGAAGTATAGAAAGAAGCCTTTTAAAGGCGGTTATCATATCTATAGAACGCATCACTTGCTTAAACTAGGTGCGGCCAGCTATTACTACAATGAAGATTTTAATGTACCACCGGTATCGAAATCTGATAAAGAATTTTTATTAGGGGTTAAAGAAGGAGCCTTCTTATATAGTGCAGCTCAACTAGATGCTTTAGAGGGATCAGTAGATAGAATTATGAAAGGCTATAAATACAAAGTAGATAAAGAGTTAGTTGATGATGTTGTGAAATTAATAAAAGAATGGTATATATTTGACAAACAAAAATTAGGGTAAAAAAATCTTGACAAATACCCAATTTTTTGTTATAATTATTATAGAAGGTAAGGAAAAGAGGTGTTTTAAATCAATAAAAACAAAGCAGATAAGATAACTAAGAAAGTTAAAAAAAGACATTATAAAAAGTTTAATAAAGAAATTCTTAAAACATTAAACTACATAGACAAAAGAATTAAAAAGGCTTCTAAAAAAGGAAAATCAAAACTTGTTATATTTTTTAATGAAGGCAATAACTACAAAAGAAAATATAATATTTACGATAAGTCTGTCACTATTACTAGACCAGTAATTAGCGGGTATGGCTTTAGAGAAGTAGTAGAAAAGACGCTAGTTGAAAAAGATTTTTTCGTTATAAGAAATAAGAGTTATAAAGCAATTATTATTAGATGGGGTGACTTTGATAAAGATGAAGATGATGATGTTGAAAATAAATAGTCATAAGCACCTTCTATATAAAAATAGAAAAATATATATGAATTTAAAGGAGAATAATAATGGGTAAATTGGATGAAATTTTAGATTTTATTTATAAACATGAGTACAAAATAACAGAAAGTAGTATCATTACACAAAAGCAACGTAATGAGTTAAAATATAATTTAACAGAGCAAGTAGTGGGAGTATTAGAAAAAGAAGGAATGGACCAGATTACTAGAACAGTAGATGGTTACATTATTGAAATACCTAATGAAGAGCTTGGTTCAATTTATGTACAGCTTGACTTAATTGTTAAAAATTTAAACTATGATATATTAATTGCAGAGCAAGAGTGGCAAAATAAAGTAAAAGAAGCCAAAAAGAAAAAGTAGGTGTATTTTATCAGTAAATATAAAGCAGTTGATAACCTCTATGGTATTCCTCTTGATAGTCCAGAAGATGGGGACTATTTTGATGAGTTTGGTGCTATAGACGAAGCTTATAATTATAAGTTTAAAATTTGATTAATTAGAGGACTAGACGCAGCTCTTATGGAAAGTCATAAAACAAAAGGTTATTATGATTATCCAGAACCAGACCGCACTGGACCAAATAGAAAGTGGTTAATAGGCGGCATGATGTCATATGAGATTAGTGATGATGAATTTTAAAAAAATAAACAGAGGAGATTACATTGACTAGAGTATATATTTTGAATTACGACTTAAAAACAAATTATTTGTATATTAATGCTCTACAACTTGATGAGCTAAAAAAGAGAATTAGAGGCTTTGACAACTCTAATATATGGTGGGAAATTGCTGATACATATAGTGCGGCCGTTCAGTTGCGTCGTAAACTATATGAGCAAGAAAAAGAATTCTTTAATGAGATGTTAGAGCATAATAGGCAAATTGATGAGCTTAATAAAGTTCTTAGGTCTAGCCACGTCTCTGAAGAAGACCATAATATGGCAGAGATAGAAAAAATGAAAGTTATTAAGAAAAGGCAACAACTTATTCGTGGAGAAAGATATTAAAAAGGAGAGCTTTAAATGAAATTTTTAGACGCAGAAGTAAATAAACAAGAGAATAAAGATAGAATTAAAAAAGAAATATTATTTTTAGGTAAACAGCATAGAAAACGTGGTGTTAATTTTATTGTTGAGATTTTTGGGATACGAAACGAAACAATTACCGTTATGAATACAACCCTATTAGAGGTATCGATTGATGGTGGTCATGATTATCTCTTGTTAGAAAAAGAAGATAATGGCCTTAACTATGTTCATGAAGACCTTTATGAGGGTCTTCAAAGATTAGACTATTATGAAATTATTTATGGTTATAGGGTTTATCCAGTAACAGCTTCAATTGATATAAAATATGGGGTTGATACTGATGAATAAAGAAAGACTAAAAGAAAGAGTTTTAAATGAAGTTGAAAGATACAAAAACGACCTATTGAAGTATATAGATGAAGTTGACACAACAGAAGAGGAAATTGAAGAAACGATTAAATTAGTTACTGAAGGCATTATTAACGTTTATAATGAAGACTCGGACGCTTTCCTAAAAGGGCTAATAGAGTTCAATATTAACAAGAAAGTAGTTGATTTATTTTATGAATAGAAAAGAAGTTAAACAATATATGAAAAAAGTTTATGAGACGGTTTATAGCAAAAGCCAGATAGAAGATGTTGATGAGGCTATTAAAGTTTCAAACTATATTATAGACCAAGAGTTTGATAAAGGAAAAACTTCAGAAGATATTGCGGTTGAAGGGGTTAAGTACTTTATTGAGAGTGTTATTTCAGATACTCAAAAAATCATTGACTTAGAAAAAGAAAAAAAATAATCGGCGGTGATTTTATTTTACAAAAACAAGATGTAGAATTAATGAAGCAAATGTACAGTAAAGGATACAGTCAAAAACAATTGGAGTTAGTTTTTAATACAAGCAAAAGCACAGTGCACAGAATTGTAAAAGACAAAACATGAAAGCATGTTAATTTTAAAGATTATGACGAAGAAACAAATGATAGTAAGCATTTATCCAATAAGTTTGTGTTGGACAAAATACTTAAACTAAACGAGATACCAGGTATCGGTAACTTAGATAAAATGGACATGACATATATAGCATTATTAAAGACTTGTCATGTACCATATGCAAAAGTAAGACAAATATATAATGACATACCAGTTAAAAAACTTAGGTCTGCTTATGATTATCCAAAGCAAAAACCAAAAAACTTTAACAGTCAGTTAATAGGGCTAAAGCAAGAAGATTATAACAAATTTTTAGGGTTATAATTTTCTTGACTTTTTTCTAGTTTTACGATATAATATTTATAGAAAGGTTGATGTTAATGAATATATTTTTCTTAAATAAAGACCAAGAAGTTGCGGTTAGCCCTTTAACTAATTAGCGTGTTGTTAAAATGGTTTTAGAAACAGGACAACTATTATCTACTGCTCATAGACTTTAGATGGAGTTCACACAATTGGAACTAATAGGGCGAGGCATAAGAAAAAAATATGAGGAGAAAGAAGGTTAATCTATGAGAAGTATATATAAGTCTAAATATACAGTAGAAAATGAATGTGATATTGATTTCGTTAAATTACCTTGGGACTTAAGCGTTCTTAGAGACAGAATGAAACAGGGTATATATAGAATTGATTTAACTAATAAAGAAATTCTGTGGTTTGAAAATATACATAAAGCTGTTATACACTATAACAAATCAAATGGTGTTGATGAATTTCCAAATGACAAAGGTATTTTAACACCATGTCTCAGAGAGAGGACCAAAATCAATACAAAAGATAGGCTTATGAAAGGTTACTATTGGTGTATGGCCTTTAGTTTTAGCAAGAAAAACTTGGAATATAACTATATTAATTTACCAAGACCTATCATTAGCAACAAAGGCGAAAAATTCAATATCGTAGAGGATGCGGCCGACTATTTGATTAATGAAGGTATTGCAAAAGGTACTAAGAAAAGGGTCGTTCATAGCCTCAAAAACAATCTTCAAGGCAAGACCAAAAAAAGTTATAAAAGAACTTGGAATTTTCAAAAAGAATAGCGAAGTCTTTTGTCTATTCATAATGTCTAAAAGGAGTGGTTTTATGGCATATATAAAATTTGATAATACAAAATAATATATTGAATAGAGCGTATATCTTCATATTGAGGGGAGCCTGTAAAAGTTACAAAATAAATTATTTAAAATATTGACTTTTTTAAAATATTGACAATTTTCTAAAATTGCGGTATAATTATATATGTAAGGTTGAGAAAAAGAAACTAATTTATTTTAAAAATTATTTAACCAAAATCTTGACATTTTACAGAAATTATAGTATAATTATACTATAAGCTAAAAATAAGTTAAATAGGTTTTTATATGGAAAGTTAGCGAAGTGGATAAAACGCATCGGTCTTGAAAACCGACAGTCGTTAGTAGCGATTCAAGAGTTCGAATCTCTTACTTTCCGCCATGACGCAGTGGTCTAATGATAGGGCAAGCGACTGCAACTCGCTAGGTTGGCGGTTTAAATCCGCCCTGCGTCTCCAAAAGTATTATTTTTAAAACTTCTGCCAGCAATCAAACCTACACAGATGGGCACGCTCCTGTATAATCGTGGCAGTTAAGATTTATACTTCAACTAACATGTATAAATTAGAATAGGTTTAGAATTCAGGAAGGTTTCCTACTCATATGGACCCATAGCTTAGTTGGTAAAGCACTCCGCTCATAACGGATTGACCGTAGGTTCAAGTCCTGCTGGGTCCACCAATAGTTAACAATAGTCTTAATTGACTGTTCTTATACAGAGGGCTTGGCTTTCTTAATTAAAACAGGAGTATCCCTACCTTAGTGGGAACGATACAACGTATAATATAAGTAGAGGATTAACCGAAAGCAACGGTTCGAATATTGCTTATGTGGGTTAACCGAGAGTAACGGTTCGAATATTACTCATGTGGATTATAAGTTGATTTATTTAAGGGTGGAAAGGGCCCCGCCAGGCCTTGTAATTATATTACGAGGTGAGAAAATCGGATGCAGAGTTGCCCGTCTGCTAAATAAATTATAATAAAGCCCCTTTTTTAAGATTTAACATTAGGAGAGTTCCTGCCGTTAAGTGGAAGATTTAACATTAGGAGTATCCCTGCCTTAGTGGGAACGATAAAACGGATAATATAAGTAGAGGATTATTTGATTGAACCTGGGTATCCCGTGTGGACTCAGGTCAATTTTATTTAAACAGGTAAGGTGTAACTACACTCCACCCTGTAATAAAACCTTCAATAGGCGTGCATAGTTTAATGGATAAAACTTCTGCCTTCCAAGCAGATAATGCCAGTTCAATTCTGGCTGTGCGCTCCATTATGGAAAGTTACCCAAGCGGCAAAGGGGACGGTTTGCTAAATCGTTAGGCGATTAAATTCGTGCGGGGGTTCAAATCCCTCACTTTCCGCCATCGGAGTGCGAGAGGTTGCGGGTTCAAATCCTGCTACTCCGACCAATATTTTAGATAAACAAAAGTGTTGTAAAAAACTAAAAACTATAGTATAATATAGTTATAAGGTTGAAAAATATCTTGTTCAATATAGACTGATAGTAAACAGGATATGGTTAAATTAAGTTTCCACTATGGTAGTATAGCTCAGCGGTAGAGCACTGTGCTGATAACGCAGTGGTCGGAGGTTCAAGTCCTCTTACTACCACCAAAATACCGGTATAGTTCAGTGGTTAGAATGCCTGCCTGTCACGCAGGTGGTCGTGGGTTCGAGTCCCATTGCCGGTGCCAAATGAATGAGTAGCTCAGTAGGAAGAGCACCCGTACAAGGTACGGAAGGTCTTGGGTTCGAAACCCAACCATTCGCTATTTATAATTAAACTAAGACTTCGTCTCGTTTGCTAGAAGAGGCCTGCCGTTTGCCCCTTTGACGTCTGCAGACAAACAGAGGGAAACCAGATAAAAGTCGAGCCAGGGTGCACACAACGATACATAGTAAGTTAGGTTGGCGTATCTTAAAAGATTGTCTTAGTTTAATTAATTGGGGATGTAGCTCAAATGGCGAGAGCATCTGCTTTGCACGTAGAAGGCTGAGAGTTCAAGTCTCTTCATCTCCACCATATCGCGGGGTACAGTAGTGGTTCTGAATAGTCTCATAGGCTATTTTAGGCGGGTTCGAATCCCGCCCCGCAACTATTTAGGTGTGTAGCTCAATGGGAGAGCGCCTGTTTTACAAGCAGGAGGCTGTAGGTTCAAGTCCTATCATACCTACCAATTGAATGGTATATTAAAGCGGTATTGTAGTATAGAAGCTAGTCCCTCTATGTTAGGGCGCAAAAACTCTACGAGCAATGTATAAGCCACTGTAGAGGCGATACTGTAAAAAGAGACACTGTTGACGACACTCGAACGATTATTGCAAGCAAGTATGTAACTGCGCAGAAATAAATAAAACACTTATGAACAATAACTTTAATGTACTACTCAATTGGTTAATAAAAAAATTAGTTAATCAAAAAGCTTGAAAAATTATCAAATCTGCGGTATAATATATGTAGAAAGGTAAAGCAAACAAATAAAATTGATAGGGTAGCTCAACGGTAGAGCAATTGGCTGTTAACCAATAGGCTGTGGGTTCAAGTCCCATTCCTATCTCCATGACTAAAGCTAGTAACAAGAAAAGGGTGGATTAGGCGTATCTTGCAAGTGCGTCCCACGGAAACCTTAAGCGCCCTGAGGACTGCAGATCACGAGGGGTGTGAAGGGAATAATTATTTTTTACTAGTTTTAGTGATGGATTATATAAAGTGTTAACTATATATCATCGGGAAGTAGCTTAGTTTGGTAGAGCACTTGGTTTGGGACCAAGAGGTCGCAGGCTCGAATCCTGTCTTCCCGACCACCATTTAAAATATTACAAAAAGGATACAAGTTGCTATAGAAATGTTTGATCAACATTGGGGAGAATGTTCGTTAGGGAACCATTCCGTGATAACTTAGATGGGTTGTTTATTATTTATTGCTAGCGTAGCTCAATTGGCAGAGCTGGTCCCTTGTAAAGACCAGGTTGTAGGTTCGATTCCTATCTCTAGCACCATGAATTAAGTTAATGATTTAGTTATCGTTACTTTAATTGATGGTTACAAAATAGTTTAAATAGTAGGTTCACATAAGACACTAGCCCTCGTAGGTCCACATAAGATGCTGGCCTCGCAGGAGCTCAACTCTTGAACCGAAAAAAGAACTGCCCTCTTATTACGGCGTTATAGACTGCGAAAATCTATAATACCCAATTTTGGGCCGGAGCGGTGAAATACCGTTGAGTAATCATTACGTATGAGGCTTATGGCGAAGCGATTAACGCGCTCGAGTTTGTTATACTGAACTATTTTAACTAATGGTATTATATAACATCCAATCGAGTATCCTGAGTTTGAATCTCAGTGAGTCTCACCATATTGGGTTGTAGTCAAGTGTTAAAGCATCGAGCTTTGGCTCCGGCATCGTGGTTCAAACCCACCTAGCCCAATATACGGAGGGGTAGCGAAGTGGTTAAACGCGGCAGACTGTAAATCTGCTCCTTCGGGTTCGGCGGTTCAAATCCGCCCCTCTCCACCATATAGGGTTGTAGCCAAGCAGGTCTAAGGCATCGGACTTTGACTCCGACATCCTGGGTTCAAATCCCAGCTTCCCTTCCATTATAGGACGTTAGCAAATTGGTGTAATGCAGCGGACTTTTAATCCGTATAGGTGGGTTCAATTCCCACACGTCCTACCAATATAAGTAAACTAGCGGTTTAGTGCGGCTATTACCAATGCTTATAAAAAGGTATTGAAGCTGTTATTGACTATTGTGAACCATTTACATAAAATAGATTTTAAAAGCTAAAAACTTTACATTTTTCAAAAATTACGGTATAATATATATAGAAAGATAAATTAAGTATGTTACTAATAATTCTTAGTGGCTGAATAGCTCTTACTCGGAGTTAAGGCATTGTAAGTCCTGAGGTTGAAATACCTGTTGAGCTTTGTCAAAAGCAAAAGGATACGAGTCGAAATCAGTTATATGAATATAGTGCATAGCCAAAAGTGGTGGTTGGAGCTAGTCGAGGAGTCGCGTCCCGAATGATGCTCTTGCTTGACCATTAACAGTTGAAACCATAGTAAATATGGTTATAACACTTATGTTGGCTAGTATTCTCTTGAAGCTGTCTTTAAAAACCAGAGTGGGAGAATTGCCGAGAGGCTTACATTGATGGTGCAGCTAGCTACTGTGCCAGTAATCGCATAATAATAGTTGCATATAATTGACGTGGTAGACCTGGTGTGTGTCTACCCTAAGAGTTATTAGTAATATACTTAATTTAATTAATTGTCATGGTGGCGGAACTGGTATACGCATTGGACTTAAAATCCAATGGCTGAAAGATGCTATGTGGGTTCGACTCCCATCCTTGACACCAATGGCGTGTTGGAGAAGCGGCTATCTCACTGCCCTTTCACGGCAGCATTCACGGGTTCGAATCCCGTACACGTCACCAATGCGATAGTAGTTTAATGGCAAAACTTCACGTTGCCAACGTGATAATGAGGGTTCAATTCCCTTCTATCGCTCCATTTTAAAATAGAAAAGGGGTACACTAATGAAAAGAGAAACAGCATTAGAAGCAACGTTCTTATTAAATAGAATTGAACAACTAGAAATGCAAATAGAAGAACTTGAAAACCATGAAGCGTATACTGATGATATCAAAGATTATAAAGAAGACCCTTATCCAAGCTATATTCGTCTTCCAGTGTATGACAAGCAAGATATAGACGATTTGGTTGCTGTTGTACAAGTCAAGTTAGACAAGGCAAGGCAAGAGTTAAAAGAGCTATAAGATGGGGACCGTGGCGTAATGGTTAACGCGCTAGTTTGTGGCACTAGATATGAGGGTTCAATTCCCTTCGGTCCTCCCAATTTTAAAAAGGGAGAGGAGATTGAGAAAAGTGACTGGTAGATTAATGGAAAGAGATATTCAGCAATATTTTACAGAAGTCTTGGAGTATGACGTGGAAAGTGTAACAATTACAGAAGAAACAATAATTATTAAAATAGAAGAAGATACTATTAACATAGCTTTACCAGTTTCATTAGAAGAATTTTTAAAACTAAGTAAGGCTGAAGTATTACTATTCACTATGTCTGCATTCATTATCGTAATAAAATAATATATACGCGCCTATAGTGAAATGGATATCACGTGAAGCTACGGACTTCGAGCTCCGAGTTCAAATCTTGGTGGGCGCGCCAATATATAATTGAAATTAAGATATGCTGTGTAGAAGGAGAGCGATGAGCGCATTATGTTGACCTTAATCAGTGATACATTCACTACATCTTTTAATCTAATTTGAGTTATATATTATATGGGGGAGTGGCGGAATGGAAGACGCGCTAGTCTTAGGAACTAGTGTCTTAATGGCGTGAGGGTTCAAATCCCTTCTTCCCTACCAATTAAAAAGGAGTTTTATTTATGAAGAAAATGTTTGTTGTTGAAGCAAGAAGAAAACTATACAGAGAGGCTCAGCATTACAAAGAAGCTCAGCATTCTTATGTTGTAGCTGTAACAGACAAAAAACAAGAGGCAATAGATATAGGCCGCATTGAAACACTACAGAGAAGCGGAAAATATGATTGCTACTTAATTGAAATTAAAAATAAAAAACCTCAAGAATTTGATAAACTAATAGAAGTAAATAAAACAAGAGACTTCGGGCTATTAAAGAAACGAAAGTATGAAAATTTTCTTTACTAATGGGGTTGTAATGGAATCGACAGGATAATTAAAGCAATATAAGCATGGGTTTGGCGAAACTAAAACGCACATGAATAATTGGCACTTATATAAACGAGCCAGCAATGGCACAAGCCGTAGTCTAGAAATAGTTTACGCTGAAACTATTTTATCTTCTACTGTAAAATAAGTTTCAACAGTTAAGTAGAATATCGTAAGCAGATGATGATAAGCTTGCTGAACACTTTTCATTAGACTACCCGATATCAGTTTTGTTTGTTTTAGTAACTCGGATTGTCTATAACATAGCTAGAAACAAGACAACCATGTAGAAAGTATTGTAGCTGTTATTTTGGACAGGGGTTCAACTCCCCTCAACTCCACCAAATAGACCGAAGCAACTGGTGTTGCAATTGCCGCGGCAAGGGGTTCGATTCCCCTAGGTCTACTTAATATTTTAGGTCAGGTAGCTCAGTGGGTAGAGCACTAGGTTGAAGCCCTAGGTGTCGACAGTTCAATTCTGTCTCTGACCACCATCCGCTGATAGCATAACGGATAATGCAACGGTCTTCTAAGCCGTCGAGTACAGGTTCGAATCCTGTTCAGCGGGCCAAATAGGGGTATCGGTTAATTGGCAAACCAGCGGTCTCCAAAACCGCGACTGGGAGTTCGAGTCTCTCTACCCCTGCCAAATTAAAAAAAGGAACGATTGTATGCGAAAAGAAAAAGTTTATAAAATTAGCGAGAACGAATTAAGAAAACTAATAAAAGATAAGATTATTTTAAGCGCACTAGAAGTAGCCGGCGTCGATAATTGGCAAGGCTATTCAGAAGCTTTTGGATTGATTGCGGACATTTATCTTGATGAAGACGAAGATGACATCTACTATGCAATTCAGATGGCAATAGACCAAAAACTTACTAAATATGAAGAGGTTATATAATGCACATAGACGAAAGAAATTATGAAATAGGGCTTCATGGAGTTATTGAAAAAGAAGAAACAAAATACTCATATACAGGCGAATATACAACTGCAAGATTATTTTGTGCAAAATGCGAAACTGAACTTACAAAAGTATTTGATTTACCTAATGGAGACTTTGATATGAACTTTTGTCCAAATTGTGGTTTAGATTTAAAGAAAGGTACTGATTAATATGATAGAACTTAAAGGAAAATATAATACAGCTAAAATATACACTGATAACGTTGACCCCAAGTCTAAGGGACAAATAATTGACTTACTATCAAGAGAAGCTTTTAAAGATAGTAAGATTAGAATTATGCCAGATGTCCATGCAGGAGCAGGCTGCGTTATTGGTTTTACTATGGAGTTGAAAGATAAGGTTGTGCCTAACCTTGTTGGAGTTGATATTGGTTGCGGCGTTTTAACAATTAAAATAAAGGAAAAAGATATAGACTTCAAAAAACTAGATGAAGTAATCAGAAAAGAAGTGCCGCATGGATTTAGCGTCCACGACACGCCAAATAACGTTAGAAATATGAAAGCATCAAATTTAAATGTAAAAAGAACTTTTGCAGATGTTGATGTAGAGAGAGCGGAAAAATCTATAGGAACTCTTGGTGGTGGAAATCACTTTATAGAGGTCGGTAGAGATGATGAAGGCTATTTATATATCTTTATTCATACTGGTAGCAGAAAGTTTGGTTTAGAAATTGCCAAATATCATCAAAAGATTGCAAAAGAAACTAACCCTGGTGAAGAATTATCTTATTTAACAGATTATAGAGCTACTGATTATTTGTATGATATGGATA
>Ga0136591_1000774_pt1 | contig 11818 bp, 10 predicted proteins | sample AntRauMFilla3767_FD_104929 | JGI IMG/M metagenome (GOLD analysis project Ga0136591, IMG submission 104929) | Saline lake microbial communities from Rauer Islands, Antarctica - Metagenome Filla 3 #767 | ecosystem: Environmental > Aquatic > Non-marine Saline and Alkaline > Saline | place...
CGCTATTTCGCCGCCTGTAGGACTAGGTATAACATCATCTCTTGCAGTATTAGTAGCAAACGCATTAAGATTGACATAATCAGCTACTACTAGTCCGCCATAGACATCGCCGTTTAGACGGTCGTTTACAGCGTCGACTAAGAGCGTACTACTAGAGCCAATAACGCTGCCGTCGAGGTCGCCAGTAAAGATGTTGGTGTTGTGATTGACCATAACTGCGCCAGTGTCGTCAAGTATGTTACCCTTGAACTTAACACCGTCAGTGGTAGCTTCCCAACGATTGAACGTAGGCGGGTCAGCAAACGGATCACCTTCTTTGAAAATTATCAGATCACCCTCTTCGGCACCAGTTGCTTCTACGTCACCTATGTCATTTAAGAAATCAACTTGAGTAAGACCGCCGCTGCCCTGTGACGGTGGCGAGTTAACGTCGAATGTGCCCAAGTGCTTTGCAAAAACAGTCTTGCCGCCGTCGTATGACCAGAATTCAAAGACGTCAACTTTTATATCATCAGGTATAGTACTGTCGACGTAAAGGTCGCTTGACCCTATTCTAGTATAAAGAGTAGTTGGGTTATACTGCTCGTTATTAGCCGGCGGCAGCCAAGCAAAACTAGGCCCTTTCTTGATTTCGTTTTCGCCAGCAGTTGAGAAACGTACATCATAAGGAAGAGGTGTAGCTCGAAACCCGCCAGGCTCCCCTGGTCTTAGCTCTACTATGATACTAGCGTAGTTTTGGTTATCAGCAAGGTTATCAGTACTTCCTGGCCAGTTAATAAAGACCAAGTCAACGTCGTCGTTTACAGAATAAGCAAAGTAACGACCTTCTCTACAGTCAACGTAATGGATATCTGGATTCTGATTATAAAGCCTCCAGAAGTTAGTATCTGTAGGCAGGTTGCCTGAAGGAACACTTCTCTTTGCTTTGTAGGTGTTACCAGCGTATTCTACAATGTCGTTGGTATCGTACGGAATGTTTGGATTCCAAGCACCGAGGGCGTTTTCTTCGTCGTCAGTATCTGGTATATTTCTTAGGCCTTCGCCTGTTGCTACTTGGTAAGAGACATTTTTAAGATTTGCCCCTTCGATAGTGTTTCCTGCAAACTTGTTTTCTGAGTCTTTTCGAGCCGAGTTTTCTAATAGATCAGATACTTCTTCGCTCGCAGTGCTCAAGCTCTTTTTGATTATATCGAAATTATCTCTAAAGCCTTGACTATTGTTGTCTTGACCAGCAACCGGATACGATTCGTCAATGGTTATAAATTCTATTCTGCTAGACATTGCTTTTCCTTTAAGTTAAACATATTTATCGTTATTATTCGTTAAACTGATAGTTAGCAAACAGTATGTATTGGTCTTCTTGATTGTTTAAGCTACCGCTAAGAACGTATCGATCAAGATCTAAGTCAAGATTGTTAAAATCGAACTCATCATTTTCCAGGGCATTTTGAACATTAAGCAAGACGTCTGCACCTCTACCAGGTTTACAGTAAACTAAAGGAATAGCAGTAACAAAACCGAGTTCTTGTAACGACCCGTCTTGCCCGGTGCGCATCCAAAGTGGGGTAAACTCTCTTTCTATTTTAGCAGGGACTTGAGTGTCGCTGCCGCCTATTGTTTCTGTGACAGTAATTTGCTCAATTTCGTCTCTCATATTCGAAATATTTGAAATATATCTCAGAGAGTCGTTATTTTGGTTAATAACAATCGCATCGCTGTCTGCTTTGATAGTGTTGTTACTCAGCTTGTTTCTTAAGCGACGAGGCTCGCTATTGGCAAAGTCTCGATTGTAGACAGCGTCTTTTTCGTCGTATGCACTGCTGTCTGCGGTTATGCCTTGCTTATTCTTGATACCAAACCTTTTTTGTGTCTCTCCAGACTCTGGCTCAGCAGGGTCTACTACCTCAACGTATATGAGCTCGTAAACTATATCGTTAGTCCCTGGGCGCTTAGCAACCGCGCGTTTTACATTGCCCAGATTGTAGCGCCTTCTTTTGTGATTCTTTGCTGCGGCAGCCACAAATTGGTCAACTTTGGCCCTTTCGATGCCTGCATAAGCTAGGATCTTAATACTAGTTTGAGTTCCAAATTCAGGATCGTTTGGTCGATAGATATCCTGTGGCGGAAACACAGCCGGGTTACCAACAAAGTTTCTGTAAGCAAGTCTTTTTTCAGGGCGCTGAAACGGCTGTAGGTACAAGTTACTATACAATGCACCTTGCGATCGTTCAACTGTAAGTGTGAATTCTCTTACAGAGGCGCTGAACTGGAATCTGTCAGCAGCTTCTACAGAGAAAGTAAATGTTCCACTAGCATCTGGGCTAGCTTCACCGATAATCTCTCCTCTAAACGAAAGGCGCAATCCGTCTGGCAATTCGCCACTCACTAGTCTATAAAGCAGTCTCGAATCTGGCACAGTAGTTCTAGCTGTTAATTGCAGGGTTGAAGTAAGGCCTGTTGTTATTGTTCCTAGGTTGCTAGGAGTAATCCAAGTTATTATGCTGTCGATCTCTCCTAGTACCTGTATTGTAAAGGTTCTAAGAGTGCTAGGGAATGTGTCGATACCAGATGCAATTCTAGTAGCACGCACCGTAAATTTATATTCTCTAGTAACAGCGGGCTGGCCAGGCACGTACCCTACTACTTCGCCTGTGCTAGAATCGAGTTCTGTTCCTGGCGGCAGCACACTATCGCTACCGTCAGGGTTAAAGTCTTCTAAGAAGTAGGTTACTATACCGGCTAACGTGTTTGTTCTAAGAGTATCTAAGTATATGGTTGTGTAGTTGTCTGCTCGAATGAATCCTAGGTTAGGCGGAGTGATCCATATCGGCTTTCTAATAAACGTAAAGTCTGCGGCAAATACACCGCCCAACTGCTCTGCAAGGTCGTCCGGATCTATAGTAACTGTACTATCCTCTTCAAATGCAGCGTCAAGGATGTCTTCTTCTCGGTCTTTAATAAAGTCGTCACCTACTACGTAGATCTGAAACGTGCGTTCAACAGGATCAGAGACTTTGTCGGCTACTGTAACAGCAAATTCATAATAACGATTGAGTTTCTTTGGTAAACTGTTAGGAAGATTAAACCCAAATGGTTGAGTGTCGTAAAAGAAGCTGCCGAAGCCGCTTGTAGTCGGTATAGCAAAGTCTATTGGGTATGTGTCGTAATTCACAGTATCAAAGCCGCCACGACTGGCTATTTTATCTAGAGCCAGTAGCGGTTCAACTACACCAGTTAAGCGACCATCTTCTGTAAGCGTAATACCCGGCGGCAACAGGCCGTTGCCCGGTTCAATGTAAAATAACAGTTCGTCGCCTGCAAGTAAGTCGCTGTCTTCGACTACTAGTTGGTAATCAATAATTTCGTTGTCGAGTATAAAAAGAGCATCCTGTGGACCAACTGGTAGCAGCCCTGGCTCAGTAATCCACTCGGGTTGATCAGCACCTGTTACTCTAAGTCTAAAAGTGTGATCCTGTAATTCGTTGTTTTTTACAGCACGAAGAACAAATCTATATTCCGTTTCTCGTATTACCTCAGCCGGAGTACCTACCAAACTGGTCCCGTCTATAGATACACCGTCTGGTAGCCTTCCGCTCAACAACGTTACTGTTATGTCCTGTGTAGTTGTTAGAGGCAAGGCTAACCCGCTGCCAAGTGACACTTGTTCAACGAGAGTTCCTAAAAGATAGTTGTTAGATTGATTCCAAAATTTCGCCATATAATTTCCTTATACAGCTATTTATCGGATTATATTAAACCTTGGTCTATCGCTAAGTTAGCTGGGTTGCCAACTGTTCCAAGATCTACGTCAGTTGATTCGATAAGGAAATCGTAAAAGCTGGTAATATTTTGATTGAATCCGCCAAAGTCGAGATCTGTAAAGAAGCTGTTGATGTCTGCTGTATCAGCATCTTCAACAGTGCCAATCAACTTACCTCTAAATGTTCCGCCGATAAAGTCTGTTGCAGTTATAGAGTTGGCATTTACGATACTGTTACCGTCAGCATTTAGCTGACCGCCTAGTGCAGGCGACGTGTCCTCAACAACTTCAATAAGTCCTGTGTTGTCGACGATGATATTGTCGTTCGAGTCAACTCTGGTGTTAATACCAGTGCCGCCGAACAGCCTTATACTGTTGCCAGTAGTAAGTGCGTATGTTCCTGAATCAGTTTCAAAAGGTGTAGTAGTCAATGCGCCAGGCGCAGATATAACAACACTCTGGTCGCTGGGGTCTGCGTTCGGAGCTATTGTAATGTTGTCTCCAGCAACAAGACTTCTAAAAAGTACGTCATTGTTGCTGGAATCATCATCGTTGTCTTCTATACGTTCTACAAACAGACCGACACCGGTTCCGCCGTTGATTACTTCGAAGGTGTCGCCGATACGAAAATCAACATCGTTGAACTTTTGGTTTATTTTTCTAAAAGCAATACGGAGCTCGTCGCCGGTTCCGTCGTTTGCAATTTTACCGATGTTTATAAGATCGTTCGAAGCCATGTTATGCAGTATCTCCAGTTACCAACCATTCAGAAGTAGACAGCTTAATAGCTCTTACACTGCCGAATCCTGGGATCGACGGAGCGCCAACTTCTTTACTTACGACTTGGCTAGCAGTTCCGTCAACTGTTATAGGATTAGTATTGTCCATGTTTACAATTTCAACGTACCCGCCTACAGGGATTGCTGTACTTGCAGCGTCTGGCAATGTAACAGTAACAGATCCTGCATCTCTAAACGTAAGTACGTTGCCTAGGTCAGTTGCAGCAACGGTATAGGTTGTGCCAGCAACGTCGTCAACTGTCTTAGATGTGCCGCCAATGTTTGACCACTGGTCGCCGTTGTATACTTGTAGCTCATTAGTATCTGCTACATAAACAACTTGCCCTGCGGTTGGAACGCCAATTGCAGTATCTCTCGAAGCAGCGTCTGTGTAAGGCACAAAGCTCACTGTTTCAGTAGTAACACTGCTGTTTACAACATCACCTACAATAAGACCGTTTACGCCGTCTACTAATACTGTGCTGTCGTCGCCAAATACTGAACCAGTTATGTCACCATCAACAGTAGTTGATGAACTAAATTCCTTCCACACACCATCTAGATATGTAACAACTTGTTGAGCATTAATTCCTAGTGGATCCCAGCCTGCGCCGTCAGCAATTGCAATGGACCCGTTTTCAGGTGAACTCGGAGGTGTGTCAAGTATCGCTAGCTTGGCAAAACCGTTAACATCAAGCGTCGCAGAAGCGTTCTGCTGGTTAATTGCAAGGCGTCCTAAGCTGTCAAAAGACATTGCCACAGGACTGTTGCCTTCTACCGCAGGCTGGTTGAGCCAAACGTACTTGGTTGGAATATGAGTGCTAGTAGTTGTTCCAGCCGGGTCAGCTTGAACACCCATTGCGTTAGATACTTCAGTTTCGGTACTAGACTGCAGGCCACTCCAAGTAATTACGCCAAGAACGTCACCGCTAGCGATATCCCCGCCTTCGTTGATAGACTCGAGTATTAATGACTGCCAGTCACCGCCTGCTGACAAGAAGTTGCCATTGTCAGTTGAAGCAGGAGTTGTTTCGATAGTAACTTGTGATTGACTGCCTACAAGAGACGAGCGTAGACGTATAGAATCGCCTGGGTTGTCGATTGTATCTACAAACAACGTTCCAGATGTCATTTCATTTGCTGTAACAGACTTTGCATCAGGGTCTATCATGATAGACAGATCTGTAGCAACAAACGTACCAGTCATAGTTGCTACAGTTAATTTATTTGTTGCAGAGTCGTATAGTACGGAACTGTCGTCTGAGTAAAGCACATCTACTAGCAAATTAGGAGCGGTAATTGTGCCTGAATCTCCGTTAATGCTAACGTCGCCAATAGTTACAGAGTTAGCATTTAAAGTAGTTGCGTCTAGTACATTGAACCAGCCAGCTTGCCATTTGAAAGAAGCTGTGCCGATATTGTATAATGAATCAGTTTGAGGTACTAGGTTGCTGTTTATTAAGCCTTCTAAGCTAACACTGTCTTCTGTGCTATCGCCTAGACTGATGCTTCCTGTTGCAGTTATTGTACCGTCAACGTTGATGTTGCCTATGCCAACAATGTTATTATTGTTTAGGTCTAAGTTACTGCCAAGTGAAACAGGATTGCTAGACTGTCCTGCAAGGGTGTCAGTGGTTACAGTTGGTGCCGATACTGTTGTCGCTGAAGTAATATCACCGCTAGTATCAATTGCGCCGTTAATGTCAACTGCACCGTCGCCGGTTATTTGGAAGGAATTCAGATCTAAATCGCCACCTAGTTGTGGCGATAGATCTGTTACTAGAGATGTTGCAAATGCGCCTGAGGAAATAGGCAGGCCGCCGCCAGTTACACCATCACCTACATATACCAACTTAGTATCGGTTGTGTATATTAATTCGCCACTTTCGGGTATAAACCCTGGCTGCTGGCGTTCTGCATCTGTTCCGCGTCTTAAACGTAAGGCCATTACTTGTAACTCCTAATATGAATGTTACAAGTATTTATCCAAGTTTTAGAATTAGCAGACTACTTCTTTCTCTTCATTAACGACTTTGTTTTCGACGTAATGTCTTCTTTTACTTTTTCAACGTCGAGGATAAAATTGACTCCTTCAATAACATCCTCGTATTCTTCAAACAAACTCTCAAGGCTGTCTTCAAGCTCTTGTGCTTCGTCTTCAGTAGTATCTTCGCCTGCTTTTTCTATCTCGATAGACCAACTGTTGCCGTCGGTAAAGGTCACTTCAACTGAGCTAATGTACTCGACTGGAACGTACTTAATTTCGATTTCGTCGAGTATGCCTGGCCAAGTGTCTTCACCTTTAGGAGTTTCAGACTCAGCCATTTGTTGTTGCTTTCTTCGACCTCGAAGTTGGTGTCTTCGTGGTCTTAGAAGTCGCTGTTTTCTTCGGCGCTGGCTTCTTTGGCGGATCAAGTTCGTCTGCTTGCTTGTTCAACGCTTCGGCTTCAGTTAACAAAGACTTAGCTTGCGAACGATACTGTTCAGCAAGTTTTTCGTCTGTTAATACATCGCTGTTAGCCGTTTCACTGTAGGCCTGCGCTGGATCCTGTTGCGGAGTTTCCTGCTCAATCTCTTGTGCTGCCTCAGGATTCGCAGCCATATATTGCTGCTTTTCTTCCTGTGAAGTAATACCCATGGACAAGTCATTTACAGTAATCCCGCGCTGGTCGGCAATCATTTGATTAAGCCTTTCGAGGTTAATTACTGTTTGAGTGTTTGGTGTCATCTCAACGTCTTTAGTAGGCGTCTTGAGAAGTTTACCTTGGGTGTGGAAGGTCTGTAGCATGTTACGGCCGTCTGGCAAACGAGTACGCTGCATTGTCTCGGCTAGCTCGTAAGCAGTTTGGCCAGCGTTGCTCTCGAGCATCTGCATCAAGCTGTCGTGCTCTTCTGCGTTGAGTGATTCACTGTTTACTACCAAGCAATACTCGGGCGCTTGCGGAATTACTCGATACGCAACAACACACCTCTTTTTACTGTTAACGTGACGTCCAACGTGTTTTAAATCTGGCATATTATTCCCCTTGTGGAGTCTCTTCTACTGCTGTGGCATCGGTCTTGCCTTTGCCTGCTTCCTGTTGTGCACTCTGTTGACGCTGAATCTCGTTTAAGAATGCTTCAAGTTTGTTGTATGTTTGTCCGACTTGTGCCATTTCGCCGGGCTTAAATGCACCGCGCTGACTAGCAACATCGATGATTTGCTTTAGTGACGCGAGATCCTGAATTGAAAGATCCGGCGCTTGTTCTTGAGTTTGTTCTTCGGCCATTGTGTAATCTCCTTGTGTAATTATATATGCCGTTTTACTTATTGATATTTCAGATATGGACACGCCAAAACGAAATAGCTGGCTTCTTTGGGGTCTTCGAAGCCAACCTTTACAACAGTAGCAACAGAATTGTCTTGCAGTTCGATTCCTTTACCTATGTAGAATCTGCTCTTGCAGTTCTCATAGATCCACCTAGTAATACTGTCTTGAGTATTGTACATAGTGGGCAGGGATATGGTTTCAAAACTAGGCGGCAGTAGATCTACCTGCCGCGTATCTAGTAAATTGTGATAGTTCGGTGCTTTTTTAATCATTCCGCTAGTTCGTAGTGAGCTGTTTGACCAAACGGCGCCTCTAGGTTCTTGTCACGGTTTGAGTGGATAACGAACACTGTGTCGCAATAGTCTTCGTCGCCCCAGCTATTCCATGCATAGCCGTCTGTAAACATAATGAATTTCTTTGGCTGAATATCATGCTCTTTCATGAATTCCCAGTTGCACATGAAGTCAGTGCCGCCGCCGCCACGGATTTCGTAATCGGTTAGATCTTCGCCACCGTCTGCTGTAAATTCTTCTTCACCGTAAACATCGGTGTCAAAGCACCACAGCTTAATGCGGTAGTCTTGATACTCGTCCATGATACCTTTGATCTCACTAAGGAAGTCACGTGCCTGCCACTCGCCGATTGATCCTGACATGTCAAGTGCAACACAGATGTCAATAGTTTCGTCAAAGTTCATACCTGGCAGTATAGCACCACATGATTGACTTTTGCGATTTGGACGAGCAAACGTAAAGTCGTTACGGATAGTGCTCTGAATCTGCTGACGAAGTAGTTCACGCCAGTTCATCTTAGGCTCAGTAAGCTCTTTGATCATACGAGCTACGCCGGCTGGCACGTTGCCTGCTCCGGCGCTCTGTGCTGCGCTAAGCATACCTTCTTTGACTTCGTCTTTAATCTGACGCATATCTTCTTCAGACAGTTTCGGACGCTTTTTACTGATCTTGTTGCCGTTCTTGTCAGTAGTCTCTTCGCCTTCGCCATCACCGTCGCCGTCACCGTCGCCTTCTTCGTCACCGTCACTGCCCCAGTCGACGTGCTCGTCTAGCATTTCGCCCAGCTGATCTAGTGCGTCTTGGCCATTCTTTTCCAATTCTTCTAGCAGGTCTTCGTACACCTCTTCCGAAGTCCATTTTTCGTACTTAAAGTCTTGGTAGCACTCGACTAGACGTGGCTTGTCGCCAATACGGTCGCGTACAAGTGTGTTGTTAACGATGTAGTCAGCAGCAATGTTGTACAGCATCGGATGACGTTCGCCGCGTCGACCAAGGTGATCAAATACGCAGTGCAGAATTTCGTGCGCAATTACGAATTCAATTTCTTTGTTCGACATAGCGTTGAAAAACTGAGTGTTAAAATACAGGTTGCGTCCGTCTACAGCCGCAGTAGGCAACCAGTCATCAGCAGCAAGAATACGCAAACGTGTCGCCATGTTACCGAAGAACGGGTGACGAAGCAATAGGCCTACCCGTGCAACGATGATACGATCAAACACATCGTCACGCATTACCTGTAGTTTTTCATCTGTAATATCTGGGTCAGGTTTCCACTGAGACTTGCCCATGCTGTTGTCTGCGTTTTTAGCCATAATTAACCTCTTTATCTAATTTGTTTACACAGTATAGCACCTAGGTGCCACGCTGTCAACGATTGAACCAACCGCAATGCCCGGTGAATGCTGGCTGCGGCTGTTCAACGTATTTAACAGTCTTGTTGTCGACGTCGACGACAGTTTTGACACGGGGCGGTGTTCCGTAACCGCCTTTACTGCCGTATTCAGTTTCGTGAACACCTGGCCCGATTTCGTCATGGAGTATACAGTTTTCAGGAAGTTCGAGACTTTTAACATTCATCTTCGACTTCATAACTTCAAAACTTGGCTCTTCGTTACGACGAAATCCGTAGTTTTGAGCACTTTGATAAACATGCACAGTTTTGTCAGTATAGTCAAACTTTTCGCTCATACTGCCTTCTGCGTCGTATGTATCGTCTTGCACACACTTAAACGCACCTAGGTACCTGTAAACGCTATCAAAAGAACCGACAAACGGAACGCCGATTTCGATTTGTGTTGATTGTTTGGTCTTGGGTTTCTGCGCCTGATTAAATGCTTTTTCAAATTCAGCAAATGACTTGCCGCCGCGCGGAACAAAGTAGTAGTTCGACCCTGTAAACCTAAACGCCATTGGTGTTTCAATAACACCGTTGGCAACCTCACCTTCGATTAGGGTTTCGATCAAACCGTCTGTACGAAAGTCAAATAGCAGGTAACAGTCTTTCTCTATGTCGAATACAAGCGCCTGAGGAATCTTTGCACTTTGTCCCCGATTGTCGATGCTATCGTGTATCATACTGAAAGAGAAATGATTTGGCATTGTTACTTCGAAACCAGGCACTCCAGTCCTGTCTCGCCAACTACCACTCGGGCCTGGCTTATAGGTAGTTGCCCACCGACGGGGACCATCTGGATCGTGATGAGTTAGTCTAGGCCAGCTTGCGTAAACGTCCCTGCCGTTAACTTGGTCTGGCTGGGGTTCAGCTTCGCAGTAAAAAATAATTTCTTTACAAGTTTTCATTCTTAATACCTCTGAAAAAAATGGCGCAGTTTTTACGCTGCGCCATTTTGTTTCTTAGTTGCCTTTTGCAGCTTTGATGTACTTGCCGTACTTCTCGTGGAACTCGTCGAAGCATTCAACTGCGTCCGGATCAATCGGTAGCTGATACTGTGTCAATGCCAGCTTGATGCCCATCACAACCAGTTCGGTGTCGAAGTTGTCCATTGAGAAGCGCAAGAAGTTGTTGACTTTGTTGTCGAACTTTTTGTCGCCTGCGTCGTTAGACTCTTTGAGCTCGTAGCACAGTGAAACAGTCAATGAGTACATTGCACTGATCTCACGTGAATCCATCTTGTCGACCTTGCCTGACAAGATGTCAGCTGGATCCGGCATGCTTGCAGCAATTCGACGGTGTGCCATAAACTTCACAGCAAGGCCTTCGCCGATCGTGCCACATACCAAGTCAGTTGCAGTTTCTTCGTCAACGTCGTCGTCTGCAATCAGCTCTGACACAAACGCCCATGAACGAGGTGTTGCAAATGAACGTGTTGATGCCTTCGGGTCGAAGTCATACAAGTCCTTCTTGCTAAATTGCAAGTAACCAACAACGTCTTGGTGGACACCGTTGTCAACAGCCCACTGGAACCAGTCGTTAAAGCTAACCTGCATCTCCAAGTGAACAAAACGGTTGGCCAACGGCGCCGGCATACGATAAGTCACACCTTTGTCTGACTCGCGGTTACCAGCAGCAACAATCATCACGTTGTCTGGAAGTTTGTAAGTACCAACCTTACGGTTGAGGATCAACTGGTATGCAGCCGCCTGTACTGCCGGAGCAGCGGAGTTCATTTCATCCAAGAACAAGATGATGTTCTCGTATTTCGAAGCCATTTCTGCATCAGGCAGTTCGCTAGGCTGTGCCCAGACCATCTTACCTACAGTAGGATCAAAATAAGGAATACCTTTGATGTCGGTAGGTTCCCACAGAGAAAGTCGAACGTCAATAACCAGTGCGTTCATAGAACGACCGATCTGCTCAACGATGTCACTCTTGCCAATGCCGGGAGGACCCCACAAGAAGATAGGACGCTGTTTGCGGATAGCGTGATTGATCGAACGTTTGGCGCTGTTCGGGCTTACTGTGCGAGTTGCTGTTTCCACTGTGTATTACCTCTTTTGTTTTTGCGTTGCGTTTTTGCTTAACGTGTAATACATAATAGCATCACTATGAAATTTGTCAACAACTTTTTTAAAAAAGATTAGTCTTTAGCTAGCGGACGCTTCATTGCCTTGATGTAGCCGTATTTGCGAACGTCTCCTGAGAACAGTGTGAGCTCTACAGCCTTGCGTTCGTTCGTTACAAAGATAGATCTCTTTGCCAGATAATACGGACAG
>Ga0136591_1000781_pt1 | contig 11757 bp, 16 predicted proteins | sample AntRauMFilla3767_FD_104929 | JGI IMG/M metagenome (GOLD analysis project Ga0136591, IMG submission 104929) | Saline lake microbial communities from Rauer Islands, Antarctica - Metagenome Filla 3 #767 | ecosystem: Environmental > Aquatic > Non-marine Saline and Alkaline > Saline | place...
CGTTAACATAATCAGGTGTAAATTTAGTGACCAGAGATCCGTCAACCCCATATAAATTATAAACCTCAAAAATACTTTGAGAAACTAGAATTTCGGTGTCAGCCCCACTAAAATTAAAAGATGTGGAGAACTCTTCAAAACCAAGCTTAGTAATTTTTAATCTTAAAGTGTCTCCTAGAGACGCCCCTGTGCTAATTGCATAACTATAATTTCCAGTGACTGTAAACTGGTTATCAACTTCTAAACCTGTGGTGACGTTAAATAATTGTATTCGTGAATCTGCTAAAGTTGTGGCTTCAATTAAAACTGGATCACTTACGATCACAGTCGTGGCGCCAACGCCATTTGTCACCGTGGGAACTTGGTCAATTGCTCGCTGTGATATTGTAACTAAACCACCTGAATTGTTAAAAACAAAAGCATCTGGATCTCCACTTGCCCCATAACCAGAAAAAGTGTTTCCTCTAAAATTATAGGTGCCAGTTGTTGTGATCTCAATGCCGTGAAAACCATTGCCTATAAAGTCATTGTCTTTAATTTTTCCAAGATCAGAAGTGAGAACTGGTGCGATTTGTTTTGTTATTGATGACTTTTCTAGACCACCAGCATTTGATCTAATATCGCATCTTTCAAAATTAACACCAGAAACTAATATTCCAGCGTCATTTTCGAATTGATAACCACCTATGGCAGCCCCAACAAAACTATAAAAAGCAAGTGGACTAGATGTGGCCTCAATTATAAACCTTTGGAGTGATTGAGAGTTAATCACACATTTTTCTAATTTAATAGTTGAACCAGATGTGGCATTAATTCTAAACCTTGCGCCATTGGCAAGCGGTGGAACTTGCCAAGTGACTTCACTTCTGAGTGGGGATTCTTGTGATGTGAAAGACGCATCAAAATAAACCTCTCTGGTTCCGTCCGACAACCTTAAAGATTGTCTTATTAAAGCTTGACCCGCACCCTGAACACCAACTATTCCAAACGTTCCATTACCACCTAGGACTTGTTTTGCAACCAAAGCGTTAACTGGAGCTTCAACAGAGCCATCAACAAAAGTAACACGATCAAGGGTTATAAAATTCTTAACTCTCATTGCAATCGCTGAAGTGGTTGTTGTGATCTTATGCCACAAATAACCAACCTTAACCACATCAGAAGGGTCAAAGTCCACACTCGAATCAATAGGAATTGCATTGTCTATGGATATAAAAGCGGTCAATGGGATTGAAGCAAGCATACCCTGTCTTTTTGATAACCTATAAACCGCCCATCCACCATTAGACGACTCAAAATACATCGCACAACCCTCTGTTCCAAATCTAGTGGTTGTCGTGGATGAAATGTTAAATTCCAATGATACAATCTTAGCCGTTAAATCAATTGATGCCATTGTGTGAACAGCCCCAACCCATCTACCAGCGTTATTCACACCACTTGTTGTTTGAGAAATTCCTGTGAATGAGCCCCAAACAGAAACAGTAGACACCGTCGCTTGTTCCAAAAAAGCGGTTGACGGACCACCAACTAAAATACCGCCAATAGTTGTAGGAACTATATTAGTGTGATCAAGCCATGTGACAGCGTCATGTCTTATAAAGCCATTTGCCGTAGCAGTTTGAGTTGTTAATCCACCATAATGTTTAACCCAATCAAAAGCCCTGACACAATCTGGGCCAAGTTTTGGATCGCTTGGATTTAAACTCCTTACAGATAGTGAAATACAAGTTCCACCTTCTGCGGCAGATTCATGTAACATTCTAACTGGGGTTGTGGTTCCAGCAACGAGAAAATTTCTGTAACCAAGATATTGGCCACAAGTCGCAATATTATTTTCTTTTGTTAGGTTTGTTATTTGAGATGGAATATCTGGGACAAACTTACCAGAGCCATCAAAACCCCAACACTCTAATATAATAGTGTTATTTTGAGTGGTTGTTAAAGCTGGACTGTCTAAAAAAGGGTCTGTGGATGTTGTCGAGTTATTAAATGCAAAATCTGAAATTGGCGTGGTTAAATCAACATCTCTAACTACGCAAAAAGAAACAATCCAGTCATCTAAAGCTCCTGTGAGGATTGGCGCATTCTCTGACGCCCCTGCTATTTTTGTGTAACAAACAGTTCTTTGGCCTTGGTTTTGAGCTTGTGAGCCACTTAACAATGTCCAACCAGTGGCCACAGTCACTAATATGTTTGAAGCCCCACCGTCTTGAGTTGCAAACATTAACATTAAATCGTTTTCTTGAACCTCTAAAGGTATGTTTATGTCTAACGAGGCAGTAGCTGCTTCTGATAAAGTCTGTTCTGTAGTTACTATATAAGCCATTTTAAATCCCTGTTAAATTATGAAAATCAGTAAAGTTTAGAGTAAGCCTATTAGCCCATCCTTGAGTAAAGGTAGTTCTAGTAGCGTTATTACTTATGTTAGCGTATTTTTTAGACAAAGCTCCGCCAGTTTCTACAATTCGCTCGACTATCCATAATCCGTCTGGGTTTGACTTGCCAATGTAAAGGGTTCCATTTAGAAGGTCTTCAAATTCATTTAGTTGATAAGCTAAGTAAGGTTCGGGTTCCCCTCCTCCGCCTCCGCCAGAAATTATATTTACTGGAATAGGATTTGTGCCGCTAAAGATATCGCCTTTATTATCAACTACGACTACTCTGTTAGCTACTACAGGCTCCTCTTCATACACAGATCTAGATAATTCATCCAAGGGTATGTTTGATTTTTCTTGTTCAAACAAAAATATTGCAGCCGAGTCAGCTACTAGAAACATAGATACGTCTTCTCTAGACGTTATAATCTTACCTAATGCTCTAAAAAATATAGAGTTACCTTGTATTCTAGCGATTTTTAAGGTTTTTGAAGTCTGGGTAGAACTTTTAAGAATTACGTCTTGACCAACTCTGTAGTTAATACCATTAGCTACTGTTATTTGTCCGTCTACTGTTCCGTCTGTTAATAATGGGTTATCTGGAAGTGATAACCACCTTTTTTCTACTGCCATACCTGATCCTTTTAAAGAAAGCCCATGCTTTCAATCAAATTATATCAATTAAGAGTTAAGTTCCTCGTGGACCTTCTTAAGAAGCCACTTACGAAGTTCTCCAAATTTCTTTACTTCGCTGCGTAAATAAACCTGTTCTAAGTCTCTACATTTGCCTAGGTCGTCAATAAAGCGCATAAAGACGTTAGGTCCGTCTTTTCTTAGTTCTAAGAGTCGCTCACCTTCCATTAGAAGAAAAGTGGCGAAGTCTAAGTTATTTGTTTCAAAAATCTTAGTCTGCTTTGGTTCCATTTTTTTTGATCTTTCCGAGCTTTTTAGTAGCTTTTTTAAGAGGTTCTGGCTCTATAATCTGCATCTCTTTAACAAGCAATTCTGCTTCTTTTTCTTTGGGTTTATTTACCTGTACTCCTAAATAATTAAAGCCTGCCTCTTCACAGCACTCTGCATGAAAACCAGTCAAGCCATTTAAAAATTTAAAATTTTTCTTACTTTTACCACAAAAACAAGTTACTTCTGTCATTATATAGCCTCCGCTAAAAAGGAACAAAGTCCTATATTAGAGTATATCGAATGTCGAAGATATGAGTATTCCTCTACTTTTTTATCGGATAACTCATAACCGTAGCACTCTCTTAACTCTGTGTATCTAAACAGTATTTCTAAAGTAAGGTCTGCTAGAAGCTCTTCTAATTCTAACGTAAGCGTTTCTTTGCCTTGAATTTCGTAAATACTTTGCATAATGTCTTTAGAGTCTCTAGCCCAAAACAGCCTAAGATTCAAATCTTCGGTTTTTTTAATAAAATAAAGCTCTTTAGGATCATTAAACTCAAAAAAGACCTCAGTAATATAAACTTTATATAAGTTTTTTATGTAATTAAACAGAGTCAGTACCATGAAATTCCCTTAAATACAACGTAATGTATCTTCTAATAAGCTTATTAGATTTTAAAGCCTCAGAATAAGGAGCTTTTAGCTCTTTTACTTGCTCACTTAAAGAAGCTAACTCAGCGTCTTCGTTCTTAGAAGTGATAATGTCTTGTTCGTACTTCGCAAGGTTTAAAAGTCTATCGTTAACAGCCTTTTCAGACTCTCCAGCGATTTCTTTTAATAGCTCTTTTCTTCCGTCTTTAATTAGTTTTTCTTCTATCTTATAAATCTCTTTTTCGTTATCTTTTTCCATACTAATTTCCTTTGCCGCATATAGCGTAATGATGTTTGTCTTTCTTTTTTATTAACAATTTTAAGCACTTACCATAGTTAGCTTGACAAGTTTTAGTAGCTTGTACAAGAAGTTTTTCGTTTACAGGCTCGTCTGAGTAGTTTTTTATAACCGTCTCTGGGCAATTTAAGAATAAAATCATTAATAAATGTACCATTTTAGGCCTTTTTAAAGATAAATGTTTCTTTTTACTTCTTTTATTGTTATATTAAAACACATAAGGAGACAAAAGTAAATGAAAAACTTAGTATTGAAGTCAAAAAAGGGTTGTATTAGTGTTTATGAGCATACCGACCTAGATAAAATAACAGCCGCATGGGAAGGTAAAGAGTTTTTTTCAGTTAGCCAGTTTATAAGACAACCTTCTACTTTAGAAGAGGCTTTATCGTTAGGTGATTTTGCCTTTAGAAAAATGAAAGGTCCAATTTGTCCAGAAGGAAGTTTTTTGTATACAAAATCCGCTGAAGGTGATACTATTATATTAATAAAAGCGGTAATTGACTCTGGAGATTAAAAATGTTTAAGCCTAAAGAAGCTTTAAAGTATGGGCACGTGATAGACGGTTTGGTAGAATATAGAGCTTTTTGCGGAATATTAGCTGGATTATTTGATAATCAGTGTTTAAAGACTGTAAAAGTTCCAAGAAAGATTATTTATAAGGTGGTAGAATTGGACGCTTTTCTTCTTGGAGTAGCTTTTGGAGCTGAGATAAGGAAAGACCTTGAAGGACGTTAAAAAGAAGAGAATTCGGAAGGTTATTACAAGAGACAAAGTTTGTAAGGACTGCTTTAAAGTTTTTTCTACATCAGATACAAGGAATAATTTTTGCTCTTCTGCTTGTAAAACTAAGGCTTCTCATAAAACCAAGCTTTTAAAATATGGTAAAAAAGGTACTACAGGCAATAGGTCCAAAGAAAGCTACTTAGAGGCGTCTAGAAAATTGTGGTCAACAAATAAAGAGGCAATGCTTCAAAAAAGAAGATCTACTTGTTTGTTAAAATATGGAGTCTCTTCTGGCTTTAATACAAAAAAATCCATAGCTAAAAGAAAAGATACTATAAAACTTAAATATGGAGTTAACTCCCCTAGGTTAGTTACTACTATATTAAAGGCTGGTTTTAAAAATTACGAAGACTTTTCTAATTCAATAATAAAAGACTTAGACTCTTTAAAGGTTAGTCCTTACTCTGATACTTTTAAAGAGCTTCTTAACACTAAGTATAGTTGTTCTTATGAGATTTTAGATACTGTTTTATCTTCTACAAATAGGGAAGACCTTCTTTATTCTAATAAAAGCAGCTTTGAATTAGAAGTATCTAATCTTCTTTTGGACTTAAATGTACCTTTTAAAAGAAATACTAGGCCTAATTTTATGAAAGGTTTAGAGTTAGACTTTCTTTTAGAAAAAAATAATTTAGCTATAGAGTGTCATGGGTTAGCCTTTCACTCCGAAAGAGCTATATATGGTAATGGTACTAAAAAAGAAGCTCATCTAAACAAGTTTTTAAGCTGTAATAGCGAAGGAATAAGGCTTATACAGATATTTGAGGACGAGTGGAGAGACAAAAGGAGTATTATAACTTCTATGATAAAAAGTAGGCTTGGAATATCTTCCTTTAGAGCAGGAGCTAGAAAGCTAACTGTAAAAGAAGTTAACAAAAAAGACGCTTCTTTATTTTTAATAAATAACCATATTTCAGGTACTTGTAGAAACTTAGTGTCTTTTGGTTTATTTGAGGACGACAAACAAATCTGTCAGCTTACCTTAAGAAAGCCTTGGAATAAAAATTATGGTGATAAAGCACTAGAAATTGCAAGATTTTGCTCTTTATTAGATTATCAAGTTTCTGGAGGTTTTAGTAAGCTTTTTAAGGTAGCTAAGGCTTGGACCTTAACTCAAGGGTTTGACACTATCTTTACTTATGCTGATTGCCGTTTTGGAACAGGAAACGTCTATTTAAGTTATGGCTTTAACTACGTAGGAAGAACTAAGCCAAATTATTTTTATGAAAACAAAAAAATAAGAGAAGATAGGTTTAAGCATAGAAAAAATAACGATAAAGATTTTATACTACTTCATGGAAATAACGAGATAGATCAAAATAAGTCTTTAGGGTGGTTTAGAATCTTTGACGCTGGTAGCGAGATTTATGTTTTAAAAATAAAAAACCCTTAAAGTTCGTTTAAGGGTTTTAGATACTATATTATTAGTTTTAAATTATGCAGTGATGTTTTTAGCTACTATATGTTTTCTAGCCGCAGATATAAGCGGAGTACCATACATTAACTGTGCCCATCTGTAGCTTGTGTCGATTACGGCTAAGTCATATTTGATTAATGAACCTAACTGTCTCCAGACTAAAGTATCCGCATCGTGCATCAACAAGAAAGCCTCAGAAGATCCTGGAACTTTATCATTAAGGTCAATAGCTACTGCAGCGCCAGAAGCACCTACAGAAATACGCTTAGTGAATTTAACTACACCAGCTGCATCTCCAAGAGCAGTTCTAAAAACGTTAGCATAAATTGGGTTACCAGTGAATGAAATCTCAACGGTAGCACTGTCACCAGCTGCTACAGTAACTGTAGCCGCAGTAGAAGGAAGAGTCTCTCCGTCTGCATAAACCATTGAAACTTTGTAACCATAAGCACCAGCGTCAGCGGCAGCAAACTTACTAAGAGCGTCTACAGGAGAAGTTGGGTTAGCTAAAGTTGGAGCTGCGGTAGCAGAAACAGTAACGTTCAAAGGTGAAATTCTAGGACGGTTAAACAAACTAGGCTTAAATCTAAAGTCGATGATACCTTGGTGTTCCTTGATACGGTTACCAGAAGTAAGAACTTCTCCAGCTTGTACTCTTTGCTTGTTAAAGAAATCTGTAGAAAAACGAGAATGAACGTCTGAAGCTAGGTAGCAATCCATAGCCATTCCGAAGTTGTTAACGTTTGTTAAAGCCATTTTCTCAGCAATTACGTCAGTAAACTGACCTTTTACATCAATTATAACTGAATCTTCACCACTCTCATAACCTGCAAATGCTGTAGACTTGTATTGAGCTTGAGCTTCTTTAACTTCAATTTGACTTCTAATTCCATCATACTCAAGAGTGTTGATGTTAGAGTCAGCTTCGAACATATAACGCTCGTTACGAGACAATAACTCAATAGTCTTATTCTTAACTTCTCTAGCAATAACTGGACCGTGTGCAGCTTGGATTAAAGTTAAGTTATGTTGAACTTGACCTTGTGTTCCAAGATACTTAACCTGAACGATTTCTCGGTCATAATTAGCATCTGTACTTTGTGGCAATCCGCCCATATTGAAGAAAGGAGAAACTTCCTGACCATATGAGTTTTGAACGTTATACTCAGAAACAACTTGAGCTTGATTTTCCTTGATAATGTCTTTCCATAACTTTAGGTGACCAAGTGTGTTGGTTACTAATTTTAGGGTTTTATCTAGGTCTTCTACGGCTAATGCAGAACCGCCAGTCAAAGCATTTGGAGCAGTAGTACCATAGTTTTGAGTAATAGCTAAAGCTTTTTGTAGCTCTTCTACCTTACTTGCACTATGACTACCGAAACCGATTACTGATTGGTCGTTAGCATATTTTAATTCTTGTGACATTTATAATGTCTCCTATTAAATTGGTTTTTCGTGATTTCGATTCTTGTAAGAATAATGTGATTTATAAAAAAAATTATACCACAAAACAAAAAAGCCCTCATTTTACTGAAGACTTTTCTTTACTTTTTGATTACAATTTGATAAAATAGACTATTTTTCGTTTAATTTCTCTTCAATTAAAGCTCTAGTACGAGGGTTATGGATATAACCAGTCATCTCAAGTTCAATAACGTCATCTACAGAAATAGTTTTTGACTTAGCCAATTCTTCCGCTGCATTTAAAAGATCACTCTTAGTAAATGTGTTTGATGGGCTTCCTTCTCTGTTAACAGACTTCTCTAATTGAGAAATTCCAGTAATAGACTTAGGACGCTCTGGAGTCTTAGCAAAAGCTTTTATAAGTTCTGTCTGATCATAAAGCGCTTTTTTAAGTTCTTCAGTTTCTTTTTTAACCGCAGACTTAATTAGCTCTTCTTGGTCTTCTCTATCTTTTTCGGCTTTCTTAAGCTCTTCTGAAGCGATCATAGACTTTTTGAAAGACAATAACTCTTCGTATTCCTCTTCAGAAATAACAACTTCATCAGCTTTTTTCATAGACTCAGGGATTACAACTTGATCCGCCTCTTCTACGTCATCTTCCTCTTGCTTTGCAGTGATGTCGTCATCATAATAAAAGTTAGTAGGTTCAGTTCCAGAAATACCTTTTGATCGACCAGCGTTTCTATCTTTGTCGTTCTTTGCAGTAGGCTCACCCATGTTTTCAGGAGTAGTTTTAGCGTCATGCTTAATTTCAATAGACTTTTCCATCTCTTGTGGAGCGAAAATGTCGTCAATTAACATATCAATGGATTTTTGTAAATCATTTTTCATAATAAGTCCTATGGGTTCTCTAGAGCTAATACTCTAGTCAAAAGGGTTTCAATAATGTTAACTAGCTCGTCAGAAACGTTTTTACCGTCTTTTTTAGCTGCTAATGCTACCGCTAATGCTTTTTTTAAATCGTCACTCATAGTTATTTCTCCTAACTTTTAGATTATACCTAATTAAAATTCTTCGTTTATATCTGGAAATTTAGTTAAAAGCCTATCTTTTAACGACTCCCAAAGTTCTGCTTTTTTGGTTTCTGGATGTAATGTTTGTAATCTCTCTAAAACTTCTAAAATATTTGACTTAATTAAATCACTTTTAACTACCATTTTATAAGTGGGAGCATAACCTGTAGGTTTGCCATACTCAACGTTTAAAGCTTCTACTTTCTGGGCTACTATTTTTGAGTTTTGTTCAAACTCTTCTTTAGATTGCGGAACTTGTGATAATTCTCTAAATTTAGACATAAGTGCGCTATACTTAGCATTATAGCTACCTTGTGGACCAGAACCTGGACCGCCTTTATCCATATCTACATTCTTTTTTACACAAGAATTGTCAGAAAACTCTTTAGTTCCTGGAACCCTTTTGTATCCTGTCCAACAATTTTTATCCAAATCTTCTTTACCTAAAGCAGCTCCACCACTTCTATCCGCTGGAGCTTGTGTTGCTGGAGCCCCTGCACTTAATGCTTTTTGTATCATTTCTAATACTTGTTCTGCGGTAAAAGAGACAGGACCAGAGTAATCTTTTTCTGTGTCCAAAGACTCAGAGTTAAAGTCAACCTGCATAGATTTTGCTAAATCAGCGTAAGTAGCTCTGTTTACTGGATTTAAAGTGATAGCTACGGCATTAATTTCGCATTTTTCAATAATTTTTGGGTTTAAAGCGTTTCTTTTAAGGATTTTGCCTTCTACTGATAAACCCACTCTACCTCTGTCTTTTTCAGATAAAGAAGACATAATCTCATATACTGCTTTTGCTTTAGAATGGTTCTTAAGTAAGCGACCTTCAATATAAAGACCTTTCTCGTTTTTGACATAACCGTCTAAAAGACCAATAATGTTTTCTGGACCGGGTCTATGATCGTAATTAATAACGCCTTTCTTTTGGTCAATAGGAGTTAAGTCAATGCCAGATTGCAAAACTATCTCACCTTGTTGATCTAGCTCATTTGTAGAAGCTAGACCTCTGATTTTCCACTCTCCGTCCTCTGATTTAAATAGTTCGGCTGGGATTATTGCTTTTAAAATATCTTGAGACATTATTTCTCCAAAAAGAGCTTGTTCTAATATTTTACCTAATTTTTAGAATTACTTAATATATGTGTGAGTTTTGTGCTTTATAAAGAGAATTTTTAGAGCTTCAAAAGCCTCTTCTATTTCTACAGAAGCTTTATTTGAAGGAATTCCTAAAATTCTAGCTATTTCGCTATTAGTGTGTTCTTTCATTATTCCGTTTTTCTCTGATGCTTTAGATACATAGGTCCAAAAACAGTAGTTATATTTTTCTAGGGTTATAGACCAAGCACAGCTTCCTAACGATTGTATCTTCGCTTTATTATAAATAGGAGCTCCTTTTGGGCACGGTTTCTCTGGTAAAAAGCTTAAAAATAAGGGACATGACCTAAAAAAAGTAGATTCTTCAGGTAACGTCTTATTATTAAGGAGTTTTAGAGGAGGTTTTTTCATATTTACTTGAAAAACAACCTATATCTTCCAGTCTTTACATAATTATTAAAGAAGGTTTCTTTATTAGAATGTAGCTCAGTTACTAAAGATTTTGCTTGTTTAACTAATTCTTTCGAGCTTTCTTCTGGAAGTTTAGCTGTAATTCCTAATGGCTGTTTTATCAAAGGACATTCTGAGAAAGTTACCTGCAAAATTATTCCAAAAATAAAAGGAACTTCTTCTACATATGTACCAGAAAGACTACTACCACACTTTAACCTTACGTTTTTATCGGCAGCTTTGTCTCCTACTGCGTCAAAACCGTGAACCCAATATTCATTTAATACTTTTTGTCTATAATCTTTTAGTGGAATTTGAAGTCTTTTTGCCGCTCTTATCTCTAAAAGGTCTATTTTTCTTTTTATCATGTTGTATCTAGACTCTAATTCTCCGTCAAATTGACCGTCTACTCCACCAGCTGCTCTATGTGCCATTAGAAGAGAGTTATCCGTGACTATTCTTTCTCCTAGCTCTTGAACGAAGGCAAATCCCATTGATGCACTAAATAAAGAAATTGTTTTAACTTCTCTATCTAATCCTTTTAGGAAATCAATAAACTCTACTCCTGAAAAAATAGAGCCTCCAGGGGTATTTAAAACTAAATATAAAGGCTTGCCTTTTTCTAACTCTTGGTCTAGCTTCATTATAGCTTGCATAGAAGTAGCAACGTAGGCGCCAGTAACAACACTATTAAAGGAGTAAAAACTACCCTTTTCTAAAGTTAGTCTTTCTGGTTGTTCGTCTGTTTGTTGCTCTTTTGTTGGAAGTAAACCTAAGTTAGTAGTTTCTGGGATAAATTCTTTTTTATAAGGGATTATAATTGGATTATCATTAACTGGAGCTTCAATTCCTAAGCCTTTAGCAAAAGACTTTACTTCTTTTGGAGTACCAGAAAGAACTATTAACGCTGAAATAACTACTGCTACTAAAGAAACTCTTAAACCTATTCCTAGATTACTCATTTGTATACCTTTTCATTATATTGTTTGTTTATTGACTCTAATAAAACATTACAAAACTTAATGTCTTGTTTTAAAGAATTAGCTACTTTAAAATTAATTATAGATTGATTTAAACAAAAAAGAAGGCTGTTCCTTAATTGTTGTCTAATTTTTAAAATGGTTACAGCCTCTTTCATATCAAAATTATATCTACAAATTACATAAAAGTTAATAAAAACAGCTAAGATGTTTGAATTAAATGTCATTAAATTCCTTGTAACACTTGGATTTAAAGGAACAATTCATACAAAAGTCAAAAGTTTTTGCTGGGAGTATCTTCTTTTCAGAAAATTCCTTAATTCTA
>Ga0136591_1000790_pt1 | contig 11659 bp, 10 predicted proteins | sample AntRauMFilla3767_FD_104929 | JGI IMG/M metagenome (GOLD analysis project Ga0136591, IMG submission 104929) | Saline lake microbial communities from Rauer Islands, Antarctica - Metagenome Filla 3 #767 | ecosystem: Environmental > Aquatic > Non-marine Saline and Alkaline > Saline | place...
CAAGACGGCTCGATAAAATTTGAACATTTCCAGAATCCCTGAATTCGGAAACCAACCCCACAAAGCTATTCCTTAACAACACTGAAAAAACAACTCTGGATTTCAGATGTGTTTGGAGAATATGTTATTGCAGACGATGGATAACTGAGAGATGGTACTTCCAACTCTGAATTTCCATAGACCATTTCTGAGATAGTTCTTCCAACCGTAACTTTCCATAGACCATTTCTGAAAACGTCTCGGATATTTTCTTACCGAGTTGTCAAGGTTTTTCGCTGTATTCTCTGCAAAGGTCGGTATCTTTGTTTTGAAGTACATAAAAACACTTCGAGCCTCTAAACCCCAATTTCCTTCGCAGACTCAATGAAACTCGATTCAATCCTCAAAAAATTCGATGTAGATGTGGTCACTGGTTATTTGATCAACCGCATCAAAGCTGATGAGACGATGGTTGGTAAGGTTGCAAAGTTTCTGGGATTTCTCTCAATCGCCTTTTCGGTGATAGAGTATTTCATGAACGGAACGGTCGTAGTCGCCGGTTTAAATCTACATTCAGTTCTGGCCGGTTTCGGTCTTGCGTCGGTCATTTTTGGTTATACGAGTCAATCAAAACGATTTCGGAAAACAGTATTTTTTGCAGATAACATTATTCCCGTCCAGTTGGATTTTTTCCTGCAGGAGATCAAGCAAAAGTTCAAAGCGGATGGGGCATTTGTGTGTAAGTACCACAACGGCGATAGCTTCGGAACTTTCCCGTCAGGGCGTTTCACATTGATCCGGTCGGTTGATAGCAAAGGAATTTATACACAACCCGACGATTTTTACAATCAACCGATGACCCTGTACTCACAAGCTTACAAGCACTTACGACATCAAGGTGTAGCATTTCTAACGACTGAAGATGCTGATTCAGATTTAAGACACATTCTCGAAGAACAAGGGACCAAAGCGCTATTCCTCGTCCCAATCTACAAACCTCTCAGTGACGATCATCACGGTATGGTTGCTATCAGATTTGTACATGAAGTTCCCGAATTGAATCATGACGACGTTGAGTGGTTGACTCAAAAGGTTATGAGCGCCACTGGAATTATGCCCTTAATCACAGTCAAAAAGCTCTAATAGTGCAAGAAACTTCAGAACGACCGAAGGTCAAAATCAGCGATATGGGATCGTTCATAGGGCGATCTCCGTATTTCTACAACATCCGTTCTGAGGATAACCAGATCATTTCGTACACCCCGAATGAGTCTCAGTTGAGACTTAATTCGATTATTGAAGAAGAGAAGCGTCGTACGAAAAAGATGTACGGTTATGAACAGATCCGATTGATCGTTCTCAAAGGACGACAGTTGGGTGTATCTACAGACACAGCAATGCGTAACACGGATTCATTATCACGAATTCCACTGTACAATGCTCAGGTATTGGCTCATGATGATGAGACCACTTCTCTTTTGTACGATATCTACCAGAGAGCGTATGATCACATGCCGGAAACGGTCGATCTCGTAGATGACAAGGGCAATGTCGTCCAGAGTAATTATCCAATCAAACCAGAACACAAGTCCTATTCAGGTAAACGATTGGCATTCAAAGGACTTGATTCACGACTCAACGTTCGTACCGCCGGTGGTGGTGACAATGTTGGTAAAGGGATCACATTGAACGCCGTACACCTTTCTGAGTTCGCTAACTACGTTCACGGAAAAGACGTGTTCAACTCCACATCACAGGCCCTACCAAGAAAAGCGAATATCTATTCAGTGATCGAGAGTACCGCGAATGGTATCTCTGGTATCGGTGAAGAGTTTTATAAGATGTGGGACAAATCTGAGACTGAATGGGCCAGATACGAGAACGGCCAGATAAACCATTTCGATGGGTATCGACCGGTCTTTTTGCCGTGGTACGAACATTCGAAGTACATGCTCAATATGTGGGAAGGTAATTTGGTTTCCCTCGAAGGTGTCGACTTCGGAACCATTGGAGAAAAGAAGTTCAAAGAGCGTGAAGAGTTTCTCATTGAAGAAATGGGACTCCCACTCGAAAGAATTAATTGGTACAGATGGTGCATTAAGAACAAATGCTCATACGATCTCAACGACGCTTATCGATATTACCCAACATTCCCGAAAGATGCGTTCCTCGCGTCAGACAGTTGTTTTTTCAATTCCAACGAACTGTTCGCCGTGAATGCAGACCTCAGAGATAATGGAGAGGATGAATACGAGATCGGGGACATAGATGACGAATTTGAATTTGAAGAAGAATCCACTGGCGATTTAAAAGTTTATGAGTGGCCAGATCCGACGTGGGAAAATCGATATGTAATCGGTTGTGACCCATCGAAAAATGTCGAAGGTGGTGACTTTGGTGCAGTGTTCGTTTACGACCGACTCGAACAGAAGTTTGTCGCTAAATGGTACGGTCGAATGGAAGAGGATCAATTGGCTCTGAAAGTCATGCAGATCGGATACTTCTATAACACCGGCCTGTTGATTCCCGAAGGTAACCTCTCGACGATGGTAAACATCATCAAACCAGACGGTCTCGTCCCATACAACGGCGATCTATTTTTCATGCAACGTGGAAACAAGATCGAGTTCGGATACCACCAAGACAAGAAATCAAGAAAGGATTTACTCGACCATTACAAAATATGGATTCGTGAAAACTACGACAAACTCCCAGACAGAAGTTCAGTCCAAGAACACATTGACTTTATAAAAGTTAAGAAGCAAGGGTACATCCGTCCAGAGGCGAAAGAAGACAAGCACGATGATCAGGTGTTTGCAATGGCCTTATGTGTCTGGGGCGCAGAGTATTGGGAAGAAGATCTCGCGAAGCTCAATGACGAAGGCACAGATTACGAACAAATTTTCAAAGCCGAGCACGGACGATCTAAAGGATTGCGACAATCGCAATTGGGTCGGAAAGGTAAGAGAGGATTTAGGTTCCCAAAAGATGCGAAGTCAACAAAGCGCAAAAGACATTCACACACAAAATTAGGTAAACGATGAACGAAGCCACCACAGCCAACAATTACAAGGGTCACAACAACTTCATCAACAACACTGACATGCCCGATGATGAAGCCCAAAAGCTCGTCAATCAATGGACCGAACGCATTAATAAATCTGAAATGGAATTGGGTGAGTCTATGCGTATTGGTGAGCGCATGATGGAGATATATAAGAACAAGATATGGCAGGAAGAAGATATGGCATTCTTCGACTCATTTGATGCCACACCGATCGAGTTCTCTGTCGCAAGGCCGTTGATCAATAACCTCATTTCCAAACAGAGACAACGCAAGTTCAGACACAATTTCGTACCTCTCGACATCCATTCTGAGAAACGTTTGAAGGCCGAGGTTGAACGACAGGCCAAAGCCAACGCAATGAACTTCTCTACCTATGAAGAGGCGAAGGAGTTCTACAAGAAGTATGCCGATGATAGTTATGCACAAATGATCACCGGCCTTCTGAAAAAGTTCAAAGATATCAATGGTACAAAGTGGAAAGAGAGTGAATGTTTTGAAGGCGGTTTAATTACCGGCGGTGATTTTTTGAAGGTCGATCTTGATGATTATGGTCGACCACAGCCGAAACGACGCGCCCTTTCCCGAATGGTCTGGGACACCAACGCAATCGAATATGATCTCTCTGATGCAGAGTTTATTGGTGACAAGGTGCGGTGGTACAAAAATGATCTGATTAAGGGGTTTCCCGAAGTTAAAGATCAGATCGAAAACCATTTCAAATTTTACACGAACCTCAAAGGATCAAACCGTTTCAAAACACATCGCCGGTGGAAAGACTGGTGGAAGTTTGAGAATGACATTGATTCATTACAGGTCAAATTGATGGATGTCTATTATCGTGATATCGAAGAACGATTCCGGATCATAGATACTAAGACTGGTGATGAACGAATGGCCGATTCCGAACAGACAGAGGATGAGGTATATGACATGCTTGCAATCAAGGTTTTTTCTGATATGCAGAATGAACTTCCACCGAAGGAAGCTGAGAAGATGATGATGCGGGACAACGCAAAAGAGAAAGTCCTCGCTGAAGTTGAACGACGCTTCGAATTGGAGATTGAATATAAGCCGTGTTGGTATCAGATGGTATTCACATTCAACGGCCTGTTATTGCACCAGAAAGCGCCGTATCCATTCGAAGGGCATCCTTACATGCCTTTCTTCCCCCAACACAATGACGGCCATTTTAACGGCTTTCTCGAAGACATTGAAGACATCATTGTGGCCCTGAACAAAGCCCTCTCAATCAGAGAGCTTATGATGGCCCACTCCGCGAAAGGAATGCTTGTCGTGGACGAAAAAGTGTTGGACGACTCTGACCTTTCAATCGACGATGTGGCAGACGAGTACACCCGTATTGGTGGTATGCTCGTTCTCAAGTTAAAGTACCACAAGTCGATCAATGATGTGATGCAACAGGTCAACACAGTTGGCGAGGGCATCCCTGCAATCAACAATATAATCGCTGATTATGACGAACGCCTTTACAGAGTATCAGGTGTCAACCTCGCTCAGTTAGGTGTTACCCAGAGTGAAACCCCCGCCAGTCGTTACAAAATGCAGTTGGCCGAAGGGGAGACCACAAACGGTCTCATGTACGATAACTTCGTACGGACACTGGAAGTGTTCGCGAAACAAAAATTAGTTCCACTGTGCGTTACGTATGCCAGAAATAACCCAACCGCCGTCAGGCGACTATTGGGTGAGTCTCTGGGAACGTGGGCCGACTCAAACTACGATCAGGACTTCGCTCTATTTGAGAGCGCCATTAAGTCCGGAGAATTTTCATTCACATTGGTCCCATCACAAGACAACCCACAGGCCCGTTCCGATCTTTCTGATAAGATGTTCGAGATGGCCTTTGGTGGTGCAATACCATTTGAAATAGCATTGGAGTTCAGTAATCACGCTGACAGGCACGATATCATCCGCAGACTCCGCGAATACAGGATGGAGCAACAAAGAGACCAACTACAAAATCAAGTCGATTTACAGCGAATTCAGAAGATCCTACTCTCTGATCAGAATGTCGACGCGGACACCGCAGATCGCCTCATCAAGAAAGCACGTCTCGAACAGCAGATGGCCAGAGAAGAACAAAGTGGTTCAGCTAAGATGGGACAAGCGATGGACAAATCACAATCCGGCGGTGGAATGAAGATTAAGCAAGGTGCCAGTATGGGCAAGAAAGAATCAAATATCGACAAAGAAGTAGAAAGACAAGCATTGCGAACCTCGCAAGAGCAAAACAGTAAACCTAAAAACCCTCAACAATAATGGCTACACCAAACGACCTCGAAGATGCTCGTAAAGCGAGCCTTCAACAACAATTCGAAAAAACGAACGAGACTTCTAAAAAGAAAGAACCCAACAACGAACCTGAAGGCGGTAACGAACCCGAAGGCGGTAGTGGAAATTCACCAAATGAAGGTGGAGATGATAATTCCGATGGAGTTGTCGGGGATTCTTTAGGTAAAGACCCAGAAGGTCCGTATCTTGATAATAACAACGATTCGGAAGATGATTCTTCTGACGAGGTTGGATCAAGCGAATCCAAAAAAGAGAAGTCGTTACTTGAAAATGTTTTCAACAACGACACTCAGAAAATGGAGAAGAGCTATCTTGAATCTCAAAGAGAGTACAATCGACTGAATCAAGAACATAAGAAGGTTCTGAACGAGTACAATGAAACAAAGAACCTCAACCAGAACGTTGAGAATGTACTGAATCAGAATCCTCAATTACGTTCGCTTTTTGAAAAGGCAACACAAGGACAGGATGTAGAGAGCCTTATCAACCAAAAGTCGAAGCCCTCTCAGGGTAAATCGACAGGTGATAAACCTTCCGATCAAGGTAAACTCGAATCTGATGAGTTACTGCCTTCCACCGAACGACTCATTGAATTAGGTTATGTCAAGCAAGACTTAGACAACCTAACAGATTTCGACAAGGATCGTGTGATCTTGAACGCTCGTAGTCAATATTTGGCAGAGCAGACACCCAAGATGATTCAGAGACAAGTTGAAAACGCACTCTCCGATGCTCGTCAAAAAGAGCAGAAAGAGACCAAGCGTCAACAACTTACTGATGAGAACACGAAACGGTTTGAAAATGGTTTCGACCAAGTTGTAATTGATCACGGCCTGAATTTCACAGGCGATCATAAGGATCTTTTCGACGAAATATACGAAGAGGCCAAAGCTATGCGAGACCCATCGGACCAACGCCTAATACGGCAAAATGCTGTTGACATCGCGACACGAGAAGTGTTAACACGTCACAACATACAACCGAACACACCGGCCAATAATAACGCTGAAGAAGAAGAAACACCTTCCAATCAGAAGAAGCGGATCTTCACTACTTCAGGTAATTCCGGCAAAGGCGATAGCGCTCCGAAGAACGAACCAACAACCTTCGAAGAGAAGATGACCCAGAGACGACTTGAAAAGAACGGGTCTGAGATGAACAGTCGCCAGAACATTTACAAAACTAATTAATTGCGAATCTCGCAATAACCTCTAAACCCAACTAACAATGCCTTTAGAAACAGAAGGGAACGCACCCAATTCTGTCCTGAACCAGTATGACATTCTTACGTCGTACGATGAGGGACTCGGACAAGATGCCGGTTACGGTAGTCTGAAGAAAAGAAGTGTCGCTAAAGAAGTGGCACTATACAAACCTTACAACAACACCGTTGATACGTTCATCCAACTTTTTGGTGGATTTGACACGGTAACGAATTTCAAACACGAATGGATGGTCAAGGATGACCTGCTTCCCGATGAAGCTCTCGGTCTTACTGGCACACCAGACGATGACAATTACGTCAACAACACCACTGGAACGAATAGTTATATTCCTTCCGATGTAGCGAAGTTTGCAGTTAGTACAGAAGACGCACGAATCTTCCGTACAGGTGATCGTATTCGATACGTGAACAACACTCAGGCATATTCTTATGCTCTGATTAAGAATATCGTAACTATCGATGCGAATGGTAAGTATCTGGAAATTGAAGCTATGAACGGCTCAAACCTTCCAGTGGCTGATTCCAATACCGCAGTTATTCACAGGATGGATGCTCTGCGTGGAAGTGATCGGAATTACGATCCACAACCCAGAGGTAAGATCCCTTCTCGGGACTTTACTCTGATCCGGAAAATCGTTCATGACACTGGATACACTCCACGGTCAATGAACGAAGAGCAGTACATCGATTTCCTCTTGGAGCAAGAGGGTGACCTGTTCAAAGAACTTCGACGTTCACGAACACTCGGTTACATGTACGGCGTGGACTCCACTGTCGAACTTGACAATGGCGATCTCGTTCACAGTTCTGCCGGTATTTGGGATCGTATCTCGAATAAGAATCTCCATCCGCTTTCTACTGGTGGTGGAACGTTCGACCCACAGGAATTCAAGGACTCCATCTACAAACTCATCGAATTCGCTTTCGGTGCTGAAAGTGGTGGACCCGACCTCCGACAATGCTTTGTAAGTGCGAAGTTCGCTTCCTACTTGTCTCAAGCGTTTGAGGACAAACAACAGTTTTATGGCAACGAGTTTGTTGCCGGTGTACGGTCTATGCGTTTCGAGCATAATCTCGGAGTGATTGACTTTGTACACGCACCAGTTCTCGAATATAAGCACCCACTCGTAGGGGGTTCGCTGAGGGAAGGTGCCGGTAAAGCGGTTGGTATGTTGCTCCCCGTTGAGCAGTGCACCGAGCGTCTCGTAATGACAAATGAGGGACCATCTTCTGAAACCTTCCGTGAAAGCGGTGGTGACGAGGAAGAACTCATGCGTGTTAAAACAACCGAGGGTCTGAAGACTACTCTGTTGAACTACGCAGTCGCTATTGAAGAAGAGTAAAACCGGTATCGGGGGTAGACGGTGGGAGCCGTCTATCTCCTTTTTTTATACACCCTACACCCTAAACCTCAAAACAACCCTACACACTATGGATGTAATATTCGCCTCTACTAAGAAAGACCAGAACCGAATCGGCCCAATCCTCATCGAAGGAAAAGAGATTGTGCTGAACAAAGGGTTCTATAAAACCACTGACAAAGAAGAGATCAAGGGCCTTCTCGAACACAGCTTCTATCAAAGAGGCCGGTACGAAATGGTTAGTGATCCTGAACTTGTCGGCGCTTACCTCGAAAACAACGACGAACCAGATTATATCTCAGAAGAGTATCTCGAAGAGGTTTCTAAAGAAGCCATTATGGAGATTGGTAAAGCCGTTGGAGCACGTAATCAGGTTCCTACGCTCATTAAGGCCGAGTTGCGTAATCAGCCAGTTACTTCAGCTATCGCGAACATCGTGAAGGCTGATATGGAAGAAAAGGAAAGTAGCTCTTCAAAGAGTAAGTCGAAAAAGAAAAAAACCGCGACTAAAAAGAAAAGTTCCTAAAACACCTTAATTAATGAGAGACCTCATACAGCGCACAATTTCATCTTACGGGGCCGAGGGCGATGATGCCTTCGCTTCGGAGGATGTTATTGAATTCCTCAACAGTTCATATTCTCGAACCGTATCAATACTATCCCAGATGGAGAAGTCCACTGGTACAATGCTGAGATCTTTGGACCCATTACGTTTTCGCGAAAAGATTGACATTACCAGTGATTCTTTTGTAGAGAATGGATATGAAGTGGTCGAAGTCGCTCTTCCGCAGAGAATTATTGACATCGTACACGCTTCGTATATCAATGGGAATGAGAATAAAACAATCAGACTCCGCGAACTACAGACGGATCAGTTAACCCTTCTTGAGATGGGGAACACTCGACCAAATTGGCTCGAATCGTTCTACCACATCACAAAAGTTCAGGGTGACACAGAGCCGTATAATGTGTTTGAGATCTATTCGGAAAACATCACCACTGGTATTGACAAGGTGAGAATTTATTACATACGTAAACCTTCCGAAATCGAAGACACCGACATCGAACTACCTGAACTTCCAAACCACCTTATCGATGCTGTCATTTATGGCGCGTGTGTAAAGATGGCCCTAAAGGTTGAAGACAGTTCGATCACCAAGTTCCGGAATATGTACCACAGTGAAATCAAAAATAACGCCATTTAATGAAACTCGAACAATTCGTTCGCAATATCGTGAACCGCCTCACTACAATGGGTGTCAACGACAGCGAGATTTTCGCACAGGACATCATCGACGAACTCAACAACGTCGCACCCACCATTCGTCTTCAAGACGTTCAGAATGGTAATGTGGAGTTCTATACCATCAAGAGAGAACACACCACTGGTATAGATTCATTTGATAATCCGACACTTCTCGAAACGGAATTGTCACCGTCCCCAATCCGAGAATTGGAGACGGCCCAAAAGATCATCAGAGCACACGCCTACACGACTCCAAACAAACTGAAACGAATTGATTCCTTCCAAATGGGGGAATATGCGAGAGATGGCGAAAAACTCTTACGATGTGTATCAACATTCACAAATAACGAAACTAAAGGGGCAACCTTCAATCAAAAAGAGGTTAAGCACCTTCATTCTCGCCCTTATGTTGACGGCGGAGTTGTCTACGATAATGCTACAGATACCTACTTCCGTACTACCGATTCCGTTTATGATGGCCAGACTATCCCGACGGAATGGGAGATCCTGTATTGGGCTGAAGTCGGAAGTTCCGGTATTGAGCCTAACTATCTATCGTTCGAAGACTTGCGAGCCTCGCAATTGATCCCGAACGCATTTTGCGTACACAACAGCATATTGTACACGACCTCGGATATAGGTGAAATTGTTATCTGGTATGTTCCAGAATGGGAAGATGTGACGAGTCCAAATGTGGAAATTGATCTAAGTACGAAAGCGATGTCTCAGGTGCGTCAGGTCGTCACCCAGACACTACAACAGAAATTGAAAATGCCAGTACCACCACAGGAGCAAAACGATGAGTAGTATATACGAAGCGGTACGCGCCTCGATTAAGTCGAAGATACCGGCTGAAAAAGTAGTTGAAGATCAGGTAGTTGATACCAACAGGGACGAGATTCTTAATCTGGTCCCTTTTCATGTGAAGAGGGCAATCAACTCTCTTCAAAATAGATCCGTGATCCCACCAAAGAGCACGGCCATTCCGGTTACTGACAAAGAACCATTCATTAATAAGAATGGTGAACGACTTTATGAGTTTGTCCGACTCCCAGATGACTTTTCAGAGATTGAAGATTTCAATTCTGATACGGTCGAAGATGAATGGGATTATTGGGCGAACGTTTCGAACATTGATCGTATGTCCCAACTCAAAGGGGAGCCATTATTCAAGGTTGAACGTATAAACATTACTGATCAAGTCGACGAATTTATTCCAGTTCTGGTGTTGTCACCATTTCCCGACGATGGGTATTTATACATATCCTACAAATTCAAAGCCGATGAGAAATACATCGCAACTTTGGACGACAGTTACTGGAATGCGGTGATCACGGCAGTTGAGAAGAACCTCAACATCGGTAATGAACGAGACGCTGATAACGAGGCATACGAACTTTCGCGTAAATGGAGACAGCCTAAACAACGCTCCAAAACCAGAATTAAAAATGACGGTTCAATGTCATTAGGATATAGAAGAAACCGACTACGATAATGGAAGAGAAGAATTTCGGTACACAGAGACACAATGTACAGGCGTTCGATAAAGGGATCAATGAACGTTTTGACATCCATCAGGGTGATCCGAACAGACTCTATAAATTAGAGAACGCTCGGATTCATGCTCGTGGCTCCACCTTTTCAGTCAGTAGGATTGAGGGGTTTATGACTGTCGATGTTTTCGATGATGAGACCGCTGATGTTGTAGGGATATTCGACATGATTTTTGGTCCACTTGACAGTCTTTTTGTGTATTACAAATTATTCGATGGTACATGTAAGATCCGACGTTTCGATGTCAGCGATGTTCAGACTCCAACTCTCATAGATGAATGGGAGGTCGGGTCCAATTTTGTAACTGGTCATTTAGTACGTAAGAACGACACCATTTTCATTTCGCCAGTCAACAAGATGATTAATGAAATTGACGGCACCTTCCACCTCAACGATACAGTAAGTCTTCAACCTAAAATTCTGACGCATACATAATGCTAAATGCGAATCAAACATATTACTACACCTACCGGTTCCTATTCAGGGACGGGCACGTTAGCAGAATGTCAGCACCCATCATTAAACGCACTGACACCGATAATCGACAGACGACCTTAACGCTCCAAGTGAGCAAAGATCTCGACAATGATGTATCCAATCCGCCCTTTGCAGACATCGAAGTATTCCGTAAAAAGGGTGAAGGTGATTATCAGTATTTGAAGACGGTCTCTGTCGATCCTCTGGACGTTATAGGAACACCGGAAAGGATAGACTTTGTCGATGATGGTATTGGTTCTGGTGGTACGGCAAATGACCTCGAAACGGTCGATACAGAATCACATGAAGTAATTACCGAGGTACAGGATCGTATCGTGAAAGCGAACGTCGAGTACCCCGAACGTTCGGTAGAAACCACAAACGATTTCACGATCACACTCGCAGACGAACCGAAGAATGTTGATGCTCCGATGATC
>Ga0136591_1000803_pt1 | contig 11511 bp, 9 predicted proteins | sample AntRauMFilla3767_FD_104929 | JGI IMG/M metagenome (GOLD analysis project Ga0136591, IMG submission 104929) | Saline lake microbial communities from Rauer Islands, Antarctica - Metagenome Filla 3 #767 | ecosystem: Environmental > Aquatic > Non-marine Saline and Alkaline > Saline | place...
ACCAGAGATTTATCAGCACCTAGAGACTCTTTATAAAAAAGCTTACGAGATTACAGGCATATCTATGTTATCGGCTACCTCAAGTAAGCCCTCTGGAATTAATAGCGCGGTTGCGATGCGTGAATACCAAGATATAGAGACTGAGAGGTTTATGTTAACAGCTCAAAGGTATGAGAAGATGTTCTTAGATATGGCTAAGATCATAGTTAGTTTATCAGCTGACTTATATGAGCATAATCCCGAGTTATCTATAAAAGTGAAATCAAATAAATTTATTGAAAGTATTAAATGGTCAGAAGTCGATCTAGCAGAAGATAGGTTTATGTTAAGGCTATTTCCAGTATCTATGTTACCTAGCTCCCCTCAAGGAAGATTAGATAAGGTTCAAGAGCTAATTCAAGCTGGATTTGTCTCAAAAGAAGATGGTTTGGCAATGTTAGACTATCCAGATTTAGAGGCTGTAATGAATCTAGAGTTGGCCTCAAGGAAAGACGCGTTAATGGTGTTAGGTAAGATAATAGAGACTGGAGATTATAACCCTCCAGAACCCTATATGAACTTAAGCTTAACTCTTAGCATAGCCCAAAGCTTTTATTTAAACTCTAAGGTTGAGGGAGTACCAGAAGAGAAGCTTCAACTTTTAAGAGATTTCATGGAAGATATTCAAGCTTTATTAACTCCTGAAGAGCCAGAAGCAGTAGACCCCTTAATGTTAGATGCTCCATTACCAGAAGAGGGTAGCATTGACCCGATGGCAGTAGCAGAAGCTCCTCCAGTATCAGATCTTTTACCAAATATTCCCCAAGTTTAATTTTAAACCAATTTAAAAGGACAATAAATGAGTCAAGTAGACGCAGTTAAAGAAAACGCATTGGAGCCTGTAGTAGAAAACGTAGAAGCTCCTGTAGTAGATAACGTAGAAGCTCCTGTAGTAGAAGAGCCAAAGAAGGCCACCAAAGAAGAGCTATTTAGTTCTAAATTTGCCAACCTAACTAGAAAAGAGAGAGAACTTCAGATTAAAGAAAAGGAAGTAAAAGCTCAATATGCACAGATAGAGCAGCTTAATTCTATAAAATCAGACTCAAAAGCTAAGATAAATGAAGCCTTAGAGTTAGTAGGACTTACTTTAGATGACATCATAGACTACCAACTTTCAAATTTAGAGAAAGACTATGAAGAAACAGACGATTCTATTGAAGGCAAATACAAAAGAATAGAAAAGAAACTGTCTGCTATAGAGCAAAAAGAAGCAGATTCAATTAAATTTAAACAAGATGAAGCAGAAAAAAGCGAACGTATTGCCAATGATGAGACTATCTTAGAATTTAAGAAAAGTTTGACTGCGTTTATAGAAGAAAAACCTGAAACATACGAGCTAATAGCTGCTCAGGAAGCGCAAGATACTGTTTTTGAAGTGATAGAGGAACATTTTAATTCGTCTGGTAACGTAATGTCTTTTGAGGATGCAGCAAACCTCGTAGAGAATTACCTAGAAGATGAAGCTAAAAACATTCTGTCCAAATCTAAGAAATTACAAAAATATCTTCCACAAGAAGTTACCCCAGTTCAAGTAACGGAAGAGTTAAAAGAAAGCCCTATTAAGCAACCAAAGAAAGTAGTTGCACCCACATTAGCACAGGAAATGGTTTCTGCCGCAAATGTTAAAGTTAAGAGTCAGTATATCTCTAAAGATGAACGTCTAAAGAGAGCCACTGAACAACTTAAATGGATTAAATAACTAACTAACTAATTTTTTAATAGGAAATAATAATAATATGTCTTTAGATATGACAAGCTTTGAAGCAGCTTTAAAAGAGCATTACACAAACGACGCAGTAGAGAACATGGTTTATGCAGATAACCCATTCTTGGCTATGGTTCCAAAATATGAGAATTTTGGCGGAAAAACAGCTCCAGTTCCTCTAATTTACGCTAACCCACAAGGACGATCAGCTACATTCACAAATGCCCAAGCAAGATCAACCCTTTCAAGTACCAAACTAGAAGATTTCGTTCTTAAGAGAGTAAAGGATTATTCCATTGCTACGATTGACAACGAAACATTAGAAGCCTCAAAAGGTGACGCAAATGCGTTTATGGAAGCAGCTACAACTGAAATTGATGGAGCTATTCAGTCTCTAACAAGATCACTTGCAATCGCTCTATATAAAGATGGATTTGGATCAATAGGTCAAATTAACGCTACCGTTACAGGTACAGTTTTAACTCTAGTAAACGCTAATGACATCACTAACTTCGAAGTTGGTCATGTATTGGTATTCTCGGCGACCAGTGGTGCTTCAGTATTAAGAGCAAACTCTTTAGTCGTAATTGGAATTGATCGTTCAGCTGGAACAATGACTGTTTCTGCTAACTTAAACACTATTACAGGTATTACAGCGAATGATTTTATCTTCATTCAAGGTGACAGACAAAACGTAGCTTCTCCAGTAGCTCTTAAAGTTTCTGGTTTAGATGCATGGATTCCTTCTGTAGCACCTACTTCTACATTGTTCTTCAACGTAGATCGTACACAAGATGTTACTCGTTTAGCTGGTCTTAGACATGACGGTACTTCTCAACCAATTGAAGAGGCATTGATTGATCTTGCTTCTAAGATTGCTCGTGAAGGCGGAAAGCCGACTCATTGTTTTGTTAACTATTCTAAATATGCAGCTCTTGAGAAGTCTTTAGGCCCTAAGGTTCAGTATCTTGAGCTTGACATGGACAACTTCGTAGGTTTCAGAGGTATTTTAATTAATGGTCCTCGTGGCGTTATTAAAGTTATCCCTGACCAAAACTGTCCTTCTAATAGAGCTTATATGGTTCAGATGGATACTTGGAAGCTTATGTCTTTAGGCAAAGCAATAAGAGTTAGCAACACAGACGGTTTACCAATGCTGAGACAAGCAACGGCTGACGGTGTTGAGGTTCGATACTCTTTCTATGGTAACTTGGCTTGTAAAGCTCCTGGATATAACGGTGTAGCTCTTTTACCAGTTTAATAACGACCCTAACCCTTTATACGGTTAGGTCTAAAGACTCTACTTACTAATAGTAGGGTCTTTTTTATTTAAAATATAAGGAACTAACATGAAACCAGATAAAAAAAAGATTGCAGCTTTAATCTTAGCTAAAATGAAACCCCAAGAGGAGTCAGATAACATAGACTTCGTTGATAAGGGTTCTATTGAAGAGACAGATGAAGATGACAGTTCAGTAGCAAAAAAGTCAGCGGCAGAAGACTTACTTTCAGCCATAAGTAATCAAGACTCTGAGATGTTCTTAGAGGCATTTGAGAACCTAGTAGAGATGTGCAAAGACTACTCCGAAAATGACTAAATAATCAAAGATCAAATGGTTAGGCTTTAGATGAGCTGAACTGTTCATTTCTCAAAAATAACATATTTAAAAGGTATATAATGACCCTAGAACAATTAATCTTAGAAGTTAGACGTAGATCAGATATGGTAAATACTGACTTTGTTACAGACGAAGAGATTACAAGTTACATTAACAACTCAGCTTCAGAACTTTATGACATCTTAGTTGGTAAGTTTGAAGATTATTACACTAATGAACCCCTAGAATTTACAATAGATACAGGTAATACCTATGATCTACCAGAAGACTTCTATAAGCTTAGAGGCTTAGATAAAGCAATTAACGGTGTAAATGACTGGCAAGAATTACTTACATTTAACTTTAATGACAGAAACAGAAATACCTTATCAGTAGCTAATAGACTAAGAAACCCTAATACAAAGTATCGTATTTTAGGTAAGAAGCTCTTATTAACTCCCTTAGATGAAGTAAACGGAACATACCGAATTTGGTATATCCCACAAAGTCCTAAGTTAATCTTACTAACAGACTCTCTAGATACTATTTCAGGATGGGAAGAGTACGTAATAGTAGACTCCGCAATCAAATGCTTACAAAAAGAAGAGTCAGACGTAACCGTATTATTGACTCAAAAAGCCTTTTTACTAGATCGTATAGAAGCACTTTCAGCTAACAGAGATGCAGGAAGTCCAGAGTCCATTACAGACGTATATAGAAGTAGATCAGGATTTGAGGACTAAGCTTTAATGGCTGATAAGAAAACTCCTTATTTTAAGAAATTAAACACAGAAGATAAAAATCTTAATATTATCCAGAATAACGTGGAAGAGGTTCTAAAGGCCATCTCTCAACAATTAGTTAATCTAAATGGTGGGCCTTCTGGAATACCAATAGGCTCTACAATAGCATGGGATAATGGGGTTGAAATTCCACTTGGTTATCTAGAAAGAAAAGGTCAAGCAGTATCTAGAACAGACTATGCAGAATTATTTGCTAAGATAGGTACTAGGTTTGGTGCAGGTAACGGTTCAACAACCTTTAACATCCCTAACTCTCAAGGTTTAGTTTTAAGACATGCAGGTACGCAAGTAGTTGGTGGGAATATCAAAGACGGCGGATTACTTGGTGAAGTAATAGAAGACCAGATGCAGAGAATTACTGGCGATACGGAAGTCGGTGGTGTAGTCGGGATTTCAAGCACTATTTCACAAACTGGTGCGTTCGGCTTGTCTGCTACCACAAAATCACAGTCAATTAATGGAACCTCCAATTCAGGTTCACCAGCTAGATTGACTTTTGACTCCTCTGACTCCCCTAACGCAAGAGTATCTGACACAACAGCTGGGGAAACTAGAGCATCATCAATCAGTACAATCTTTATTATGAAGGTGCAAAATCTAGAAACAGCAAGTGCAACGGCACCAGCAATAGATGCGTTGAATGCTAGAGTTTCAACAAATGAAAGTGACATTTTGGCAATTGAATCTCAATTACCGCCGCCAATTTCTGCAATCACAGGACTTGGTGATTTTATTAAGATAGGTCAAGACTCAAGAAACGACGATGGTACATATACAGTTTCTTTTGATACTCCTTTTGTTTCAGGTTCTGATTCTGACATTCAGATAGTTATTATGAGAATGGAGTCTGATACTTCCAATACAATCCTTGCAACAAATTTTACGAAGTCTGGATTTAATGTAAACAGAGCAAACGATATAAACGGCACTCAAACAATTAGTTACATCGCAATCAATGGGAGCTATTTGTAATGCCAAGTTTCATAAATGAAATAAAATTACAAAGGTAGATTAATGATGAAAAAATATAAATTTACTTTAAATTATTTAAAAGCACCACAAGCAGATAAAAACATTACTATTAATGGTGTAGCTACAAACTTACCTATATCAGTAGAAGTATTCTTAAAGATACTTAAGGCAAAATCCCCTTATTTCTCATTCGTAAGCTCTTTGGAGTCAGATATAGCTAAGGTAAAGCACAGACAAGTTATTACCCTTAAGGCTAAATCACTAAGAGACCTATCAAAGATTACATTAGATATAAAAGGGGTTAATTCTCAGTTCTTTAGCTTCAAGATAGAGGCTATTAATGAGTAATAACGTAAGAACGCAGGTAGCTCCTGTAACATTCGGTAGAATTTTTACTCAAAACCCATCTATAGACGATGAAGTATTAGTTCAACCCCTTTATATAAACCATGAGACCCAGTTAAAAATAGAATTATCGGGTATAAACGGTGATTTAATCATATTTGGGTCTTTAAAAGGGTCTAGTACAAGCTACATATTGTACGCAGGCACAGGAACAGACCTAACCACAATAGATATATCAGGATATGACTGCTTAACTGCAATTTCAGACACACCTATAACTCAAGGCATGGCAGCGTTCTCTACTTTTAATCATGTTATTGTAAACGCTTCTGCATCTACAAGTGATGCTACCGCTGCAAATCAGGTAACTTCAAACAACTTACTTAATCAAATTGAACTTAATCAAGACGCTCAAACTACAGTTTTAAACACAATAGCAACAAATACCAATACAACTCCACAAGCAGATATAGCCTTAGTTGATAAAACCTCAACTGTAGACGTTATTTATGTTGGAGAAGCAGCTCCAGGGTCATCCGTAGCTAGTGCTGTATGGAAGATAACTAGAATTGATAAAAGAAGTGCTGTTACCACGATCTTATTAGCAGATGGAAATGCTCTTAAAGACAACATATGGAACAATAGATTATCTGGGAGCTATAGCTAATGGCTTATATAGTAACTACTGAACAAACTTTATCAGAAGCCGCAGCAAACTCACTAGACGTATTTATTCCAGCTGCCGTTCAAGAAGACGATTTAATGCTTATGTTCATAACTCAAGATGGGGGCGGTACTAACATATTAGTAACCGTAGCTACAGGCTGGACTTTATTAAGTGGTTCACAAGCATCGTCACAAGGTCAAAGAACTGTATGCTACTATAAAATAGCTACAGCCTCAGAAACAGACCCATTACTCACTGGTGCTACAGATGACTGGATTGTCTCTTTTGTGGTGATGCGTAATACAAACTTAGTTACTCCTATTGCTGACTTCGACATTACTAATTCAGCTAACTCTACTTCTAACTTTTTAGATTCAGGTGCATTAACAACAACTCAAGATAACGTGGTAATTTTAGAAGCTTGGGGATTTGACGGTTCGGGTAAATTAGTTCCAGAAATTCCAAACAACATTACAAACTTAACTAAAGAGAACAACATAGGAACTTGTGCTCAATATGTAGGGTATAGAAACTTTTTAACAACTGGAACTACGGTGCCAATTAGAATGTTATCTGAAAACTCTTCAGAAGGTGGAACTGTCATATCTTTAGCTGTTAGAGATGCAGACCCTTTAAGCCCAAAAATGGGACCAGATTGCACAAGAGCTTTCGATCCAATTAAAAGATATGGGAGTGTTTCAACTCTATCATCTACCTCAAACGGCTTTATTAGACACGACTTACCTCTAACTTGGCTAGATCATACTAACATAGCAGCTACCACAATTGATGGAATTGATGTAGCAGGGGCCGCTACTTTATTTCTAGAACAAACTTCTAGTTCAACAATCTCATTTTGGGGATCGTTTACAGGTATATCTCAAACGACTAGTGGAGTAGATACTACTGGAAGATGGGTAGGGGCTACTCACACAATGCCCTCGGTAGACTTAACCGCTAAAATTCTTTCATTAGAATTTAATATGTCCTCTACTACCACTTCAAGATTTGGCGTTAGAGGTTGTATTATATATTTACAATCTTCAAACGGAGGTTGGGCAGCTTACCAGTTATCAAGAAGACAAGGAATTTTTTCTAACGTACCCATAACTGCTTTTATATCTATAGATAATGCTACTCCACTAGAAACATCGGGCAGTTTTGATGTTACAGACGTAGTTCAAGTAGCCTATTTGTGGCATAAAACAACCTCTAGTGGGGCTGCAATAGCAATGAGAGTAAAAAACCTGATTACTTTAGATCGAGTAACTTACGTAGATGGCTCTTTAGAGGCTCCAGTTACTCCTACATTTGCAAGACAAGTATTAGGAGGCAACGGCACATTCGGAATTGCTTCGATTCAAGGTGCTGGTCAGGCTATTCTTAGGCAAGCGATTAGGCTGGGTGACGGAACTAGAAATATATTTTATGATGCTACAGCTACCTCTCAAGAGCTTCCGCTAAATTCAGATAGAATCTGGCAAGTACCAGCTTTAGCGAATGGAGCTAGATTTAGAATAAATGCTACCGCCTCTAGTATAATTAATTTAACTTCATGTATTATTTCAAGTGAATCTTTACAGAAGTTTATCATTGAAGCTACTTCAAGTACTGCCGCTGCATATAATTTCTCTGGTTTATCCTTAATCGGCTATCAAGTAGAAAATGATGCCACAGTTACCATTAATGGAACTACGTTTTCTAAATGTGCAATTCAGTCAAACGCAGGCGGATTACTTAACTGTAGCATAGTTAATCAAGTCGCTCCTGTTTTATCTTCGGACCCAGAAAAACTTATCGGCAATGATTTTACAGCAAACTCGGTTACTCCTACTTATGGAATAGAACTTAATACTATAGGCACGTATAACTTTAACGGTAATACGTTTTCAGGATATGGTGCAGATGCTTCATCTACCGCTTTTATTTTTAATAATTCAGGCGGATTAATCACTTTAAATTTAAACGGTACTGACCAAACTCCCACTGTAACCAACGGAGTAGGCGCTTCTACTGTATTAGCTTCAACTCCAGTAAACATTTCAGCTACCGTATTAGCAGACTCAAGAGTACAAATTTTTAATGTGACTACTGATACTGAAATTGAAAACATAAATGAGCCCACAACAAGCTATTCGTTTTCAGTAACTTCACAAGCCACAGTAGGGGACATAATACGCTTAAGACTAACTAAAAAAGGTTTTGTGCCTGTTTCTATAAACGGAGTATTTGGAGCAAGTGGGCTTACCTACTTACCAGATCAAATAGCAGACGAAGTATATGATGCTTATGCGATTGACGGAGCTACAGTTACCAAGTTTGAAATAGACTTACCTAACCTAGATTTTGATTTAAACATAGTAGCCAACTTTAGTGGGGCTGAATTATACGCATGGTATTCTAATATGTTAACTACTGAAGACGGAGTTAGGAGCTTCTTTAATGCCATCACACCTATTGATGCTGCGAATTTAAGGCTAAATAATGCTTCTGTGGACGTAAATTTAGACAATCAAACTGCTTCAAACGTATTTCAAAATGACAATATAAGAATTTTTAGAGCAGACGGAGCATATCCAGTCATAAACCCAACTTCTGGAGGCGGAGGCATAGACGTTAATTGGAGAAACGTTGTGTTTACTGTTACCAGTGGTTCTGGTTTAAGTGCAGCTCAAAATACAACCTTATCAAAATTAGATGATCTTACAGAAAACGTGGGCGGCTTAAGATTTACGACTAAAGCATTAGAAGCAACGCCAACTCCAACTGAAGCAGATAGCATACAAGTTGGCAGCTTAGTTATTAAATTATAAAGGAAGAATAAAAATGAGTACATTAAATATGAAGTTGATTTTGCCAGTGCCTACAGTGACTTTAGGGCCACAGTGGGCAGTTCAGATAAATGGTGCATTAGAGCTAATAGATTCACACGATCACACAGACGGCAAAGGTAAGAGAATTACACCTTCTGCAATTAATATAAATCAAGATTTCAATATAAACTCTAAAAACTTAAATTTGGTACGCTCTTTAAGACTAGTGAATCAACCTTCAGCTTTGGTAGGTCCTTCAGACATTAGATCAGTTTATGTAATCAATGGCGATCTTTTCTATAACAATACCGCTGGAACTTCAGTACAAATTACAGATGGAGTTAACTTAGCAGCGGTTCCAAGTGGGGCGTCAACTGCATATGGTAGAGTAAGCACGGCTGGCCCTGTGTTCTCTATTACAGCCCCTGATACTTTTTCCTTCGTAGGCGTTAATTCAACTGGTGGTGTAGTCACAGTAGGCCTACCATCAGCCTCTTCGGTGCCTTCTGGCAGGTTTTACTTCATTAAAGATGCTTTGGGCCAAAGTGCCATTAACAACATAACAGTAGACGCTACAGGCGCTGACTTAATTGATGGATTAGGTGCAATTATATTAGACCAGCCTTTTTCTGCCATTCAAGTAGTGAGTAATGGGCTTGATAGATGGGACGTTTATAACGTAGCCATTGAAGACAATTCTATAACTACCTCTAAGATTTTAAACCAGGCTATTACATTACCTAAGATTGAACCAGGTCTAGATGGCCAAGTGTTGTCTACTCAAAATGGTAGCGTTACTTGGATTGATTTTACAGCGGCAGAACAATACTTGAGCTTAATAGCTACTTCCAATTGGGTGCAAAGAACTTCGGACGCATCTAAATCCTTTACTGATATAACTTTTGGTGGTGGATTATTTGTAGCGGTTTCATTAGATGGAACGAACAGAGTTTCAACTAGTACTAATGGAATTGTATGGACTGGTAGAAGCGCCTCACAGGCAAATCCTTGGCAGTCTATAGCGTATGGTAACGATGTTTATGTAGCTGTAGCATCTTCAGGAACCAATAGAGTGATGTCCTCAAGTAATGCGATCAGTTGGACTAATAGAACCGCCGCAGGAAATGATGCTTGGAGGAGTATAGTCTTTGGAGACTCTTTATTTGTAGCGGTAGGCGACATGGGAGCTATTCAAACATCTTCTGATGGAATCAGTTGGGCTATAAGAACCGCGCCTAACAGTAATAACTATACATCCATTACTTACGGAAACGGTCTTTACGTAGCAGTATCATCTAATGGAACCAATAGAGTTATAACTAGTTCAGATGGCATCAATTGGACAGAGAGAGCAGGATTAGCCGCAAATTCTTACACCTCCATAACTTTCGGAAATGGGTTGTTCGTAGCTGTATCGTCTGATGGCATTAACCGAATTTACACGAGTAATAACGGCACGACCTGGGACCCAAATAGCATCTTGATTAACAGCGATTGGCAAGATGTTACTTATGGTAACGGCATATATGTAATGGTGGGAAGCACAGGCGATTCAAGAGTCGCTATTTCTTCAACTGGTCTTACTTGGACTAATATTTACAACACACCTCTACAGGATTGGAAGAGCGTTGTTTTTGGTAACAGTGTATTTGTAAGTGTAGGTCAAACTGGTGGAACTAGTAACATCATGAACTCCCTAAATTTGGGACTGTAAATGGCAATACTAAATAACATGAACCTAATAGCTCCAGACGTGTTAGCCACTACAGGGCCACAGTGGGCCTCAGATTTAATTAGCTCACTTAATTTAGTAGAGGCGCATGATCATACTGATGAAAAAGGGGTTAAGATTACTCCTAGTTCAATAAACCTAACGATTGATTTAAATATCAGAGGCTTCAATTTAACTTTGGTTAATGCATTAAGGTTACAAGAAAATCCTTTTGTGTTAGCTGGACCCAAAGATTTAAATAATCTGTTTAACGCTCAAGGTAGTTTATATTTTAGCAACGGCAACGGATCTAGAGTTCAGTTAACTACTGGATCTTCACTGTCAGCCGCTCCCGCAGGTCCTACAGCGGCTTATGAAGTTAGGGCATCCTCTGGTCCGACTGTAACTATTCAACCTAATGCAACCTATTCATTTGTAACAGTAGACTCTTCTGCAAGTGTAGTAGTAGTAAAGTTACCAGCACCTAATTCAGTATCAAGTGGGCGCTTCTTTTTCATAAAGGATTCTTTAGGCACTAGTGGAACTAATAATATCATTATTACTAGGAGCGATGACTCTGTTTTATCTATACTGAACGTGAACTTCTCTGCAATCCAAGTAGTCTCTAACGGTGTAGATAGATACGATATTTACCTACCAGCCGTAATTGATAACTCAGTAACTACGTCTAAATTTATTGATGAGTCCGTAACCCCCCCTAAAATTGCCCCTGGGTCTAATACGCAGCTTCTACGCACAAATGAAACAGATGCGGCATGGATGGATGTGGACACCGTCACTGGTACTAGAATTAACAATTTCAGTTTAAGCAATTGGACGCCTAGAGCGCAGAATGAA
>Ga0136591_1000804_pt1 | contig 11500 bp, 16 predicted proteins | sample AntRauMFilla3767_FD_104929 | JGI IMG/M metagenome (GOLD analysis project Ga0136591, IMG submission 104929) | Saline lake microbial communities from Rauer Islands, Antarctica - Metagenome Filla 3 #767 | ecosystem: Environmental > Aquatic > Non-marine Saline and Alkaline > Saline | place...
AAAATTGCTCTATTGTTTCTTTCTTCATTATTTGTTCATCTGAAATTTAACGCTGTTTTCAAGCTCTTCGCCTTCAGGGACATCATCCATCGTTCTGAAAAGTAAAATTACCTTATATTCTTGTTCCCTGTATTCCATGGATCCACAAGTATATTTCAGTCCATCAGGAGTATCCCAAATTGTAACTGAGCTATTGGGTTGTAATGAAATTTCTTCATTAATAAAGGCTACAACTTGCTCAAAGCCTAAATCTTCGAGTGCTTCTGTTATTTTGTCTTGTCTTGGATAAGCTTTCATAATCTCAGTATTTGTTTTTTGTTTCGGTGTCTGTTTCTAAGATAAGAAACATTGCCGTTGTTTCCAAACTTTAAAACAAAAATATTTAAATTTTCCCAAATAACCCTATACAACACGTTATGCACCATGATATTTCATTATATCACGAACTTGCTCTCGTAGTTTATTAAGTTCTGTAATAACCTTATCAAAACTTTCATCCATGTCATATATTGCAAGGTTTACCTCTTTTTTGGTAGTAGTACCGTCTTCAATCATTCTTTCAAAGTCATTCTGTACATAACCAGCAAGCCCTTGCATTTGGTGTTTCATGCCCTTTATTGCGTTAAATGTCTTTTCTTGGTGTTCACGGCGCATAACACCGTGCATAAACGAATTGCCTTTCTCTGTTGTTGCTTTTTCTGTACTCATAATTTATTCCTTTTATTAAAGTTTCTACTAATTTTCAAGGGCAATCAGCCCATATACTTACCGTTAGGTGTAATTAGCTGTTTTACCAATCAACGCACATATTTACATTTTTGTGTATTTTCACAACCTGTTCAATTTTTTTATGCGAATAAGTACGGTTTCCACTCTTCCGGCATATTTTTCGCACCGATGCTTTTATTTAGCATCATCAAAAAGTGTGGTTTTCGTGGCTTGGGATCTTCTTTTCCCCATTCATGTAATTCCAAATCTGATTTTTCAGAATTGCAACGTGAACAACACGTGACTAAATTATTCCATAAATCTTTCCCACCTTTTGCACGTGGTATGACATGATCAAGAGTTAATTTCTTTCTATTAGATAATCCACTCTCACCACAATATACACACATGTAGTTATCACGCTTATAAATGTTGGTGCGAGTCAATTTAACATTCTGATAATTCAAAAAAAAGTTCGAAAATGTTCGAATAATCGACGGCTTAGGATAATATGGTGGTTTAACTGTTTTAAACACCTCATCATATTCCACCAAAATCTCGGCATTCCCTTTATAATAAATTGCAAACGCTCTTTCTACTGGTAAAATAGAAATCGGGAAGTAAGCATTATTCAATACCAAAGTACGTTTCATATTCTCTAATTATAAGTGAATCATTCCCATAAGAATAATAAATATCATTAAACTCAGGAAATGTTAATTTAGTTCCATATACATTTTTATATTTATAATAATGAATTAATCGTTCAGACAATTCATCACTCATTTCGGGTTCAACATAAGAATGTGATTCATGTTTCACAAATGTATTTACATACAATAATGATCCCAAAGTACTCATTAAAATAACAAAAACCAAAAACAATTTTGTTTTATGCTTCATAATTCTTTATATCTTTTCCTGCCATTAACAATGCCTCATAAGTAGCTCCACTAATAAAGTCTTTATAATATTGTGTATATGCATTCCACCCGTTTATGAGTTCTTCACTACCGGATGTTGCAACAATACTATTATTATATGTAGCGGTTACCAAAAACCTCATATAACTTTCTTTATCAATTCCGATTTGACATACAGCACTTTCATGCAACAAAGCACCATACATAAAATCGGTAGAAACTTCTCTACCCAATGTGTCAAAAAAATCTTTCATATCGTATTATTTTGTTTTTATTTGTCCAAATATATTAAACTATCACCAAACGTGCAACATTTATATGTTTGATGATGATTCCTTTTCAATTATTTGCTCAATAATTTTGATCTTCTTAATAATGGCTGAAAGGATATAACTATCCAATGTTTGATCCGCACACATATAATATATATCACACGGAACGTCCTGAGATATGCGATAAATACGATCCTCAGTCTGCATCATTATTGTCGGAACCCAATCAAATTCTGCCATTACCATTGTATGGGATGCAGTTAATGTAATCCCTTCAGAAGCGGCTCTGAAGTTTCCAATAAATACTCTTGTGTCCGGATCATTCTGAAATTTCTGTTTTGCATCTTCTCGTTCATTGTCCGGAGTTTTGCCATAAATACTTACCACACCGTATTTTTTGAATTTTTTAATGTATGCTTCAATAACATCTGTATGGTGAGCGTATAATACTACTTTCTTACCTTGCTCTAATAACTCTTTAACAAAGTCAGTAACAGGCTTAACCTTAGCTTCTCCCGTGACTTTTCGTAACTCGGTGAGTTCAGATATGGCGTTTGGTTTAAGACCCCTTAGAATCGATTTTTGACCATCACTATTTGTAGACAATAATGATAAATCATCCTTACTTATATCAGCATCAGAAAATTCACGTATATACTTTTGTGGTATTTCTAATGGTACTATGGATCTAATCTTTTCGGGTAGTTCTGTTAGTACTTCAGACTTCAACCTTCGAATCATGAAATTTTTGCGTAACCTAATTTGTAATTCCTCCAATATCTCCGGTCTTACACTATCAATATCCGCCACTGTACGTTTCCACCTTCTATCAAAATACGCACCACAATATTTTTTCATGAATTTTTGTTTGTTATTTTCAAATTTCTTATTGAAACCAAACATTTTAATTGTAGTCCAGATGTCTTCAGGTTGACTGAGAATGGGTGTTCCGGTAGCGAATGTAATTTTTTTAGCCAATTTTGCAATCTTCATCACATTACGTGTAGTATTTGCTTGTAAATTCTTCAACCTGTGTGATTCATCACAAACTAAATAATCATATCCTTTCCATCCTTTTACCATATTGAGCATATTAAGAGACGAATTATATTTGCCCTTCTTTGGATTCCTGAACTTTTTAGATTTCGGGTTTGTAGAAGAGTTTAATACTTCATAATTTATTATTATAACATCTCCCTCATCTTTAATATTGGATGAATTATATACACAAACTTTCTTATTTGTATGTATACTCCACGTTTCCCATTCCTTCTTCCAATTATACTTTACCGAATTCGGACATATAATAATTATCTTATTAAAATCCGGCATTAAATTGATAGCACCAATAATAGATGGGGTTTTACCTAAACCCATATCATCCGCTATCAAACTATATTTGCGCTTATGAATAAATTCCACACCCGCTTTCTGATACTCATAAAAATTGAACGGGCAATGATCCGGTAGAGGAATTTTTATATCAGACGTATATTTATAGGATCCACTAACAGTTTTTTTGACTTTCGCCATATATTTGTCAAACCGTTTGTTCAATTCTTTGCCAGCATACTTTCGTAGTAGCCGTGCCTTCATGATATCTTTTGTATACCAAAAATTACCTTCTCTTTTCCAATACAAGCCTATATCCTTTGGTATACTGTTTTTGGAAAATGGGCACTTAAAAATAAATATGCTATGTTTATCTGAGTAAATTAATTTCATTATGATATTATTGGAAAATAGTAATTAGAATATAATTAACTATGAAAACTTGATATAAAATAATAATTATGCCCATTTCAAAACTTTTACTCGAAGAGTTATCCAATGCTGATAAATCTGAAATACGCTCCATCATTCAAACTGAATTGGATAAATCTTTGAAAGATATAGAAAAAAAGTTGAGTGATAAGGAAATGGAAAAAGTAATCAATGATGTCGTAGCTGATATGTTTGAGAAATATCATAAAATTCTATGGCAACGAAGTAAATATTGGTCTGGTGCCATCAAAAAATAATTTACTAAATGAATACAATTCTAAATTTCCTCAACACCATTTTTTCACACGGATGAAAAAAAATTACATTCATTTTCGTCATGTTCTTAATGACTGGTGTTGCATATTTGACTATGTTTTATTACTGAAATCTAATAAAACAAAACGTTGAATTAACCAAACAAACTTACGAACAAGTCCAACGCATGGACGATTCCAATATCTATAACAAATTATATGGTATAGATAATTTTGCTTTTGAAAAATCAATCAAAACAAAATTGATGGAGCATCGAATAAATACATCATCAAATGTAGTTCTATTCTTTGGATTTCACAATGGTCAGCGTATAGGTGCCGACTTTCACGCCAAACGTATGTCACTGATATCCGAAGACCATGCTGAATATACCAACATAAATGCAATGGATATTAATACATTTAATGTTGCATTATTCGCTATTACTATCGATGACGTATTAACACAAAATATATTTTATGCTCCGGTCACACAAGTTGATGAACTAACAATGAGATCATTTATGAAATCATACAATAATTACTATATTATTGCTACTCCCATTCGGGTACGTGAAGGTATACCGATTGGTGTATTAATTACTTTGTGAGATAAATTTGAATCTGAAAATATTAAAAATAAACCCGAAATTCTTAATAAGTACATAACAAAACAAAAAGAAACTACTACTTATTTAGAATTCAAATTTAAAAATGAAGAATAACTCTTTAAAATATCGATGATTCTTAATTCTACAAATTGGCTTTACCATATTTAATATTGTAGTGTTCTTTATATCCACGGGTGCATTTAAAGATGTACCCATTTTATTTGATGCCTGAATTGAGTTTACATGAAAGAATGTAGCTCTATACTCTTCAGCTAACATTTCAGTTAAGGTATTAAACAACAAAAATTCTGATAAAGAAACACCCATAGTTCCTCTATCAGAAAAAGTAAAATCCAGAAAATATAAAATATTTAAATACTTGCAGTTGTTTGTAACTGTAGCCGTATTAACTCAGATATATGAGTATTACAATAATTTCGAACATGTTACTGAATTAATAAATATATGATCTGAATTTACATGAATGAATATTGGTGTCTTTTTCTTCGGTAATATTGGTAGTAAATACTCCCATTACCAAAAAGCCAAATAACATTACACCAGAAATTTTTCTATCGCTTTAGCTGTTTTGAATGGGTCAGCCGGATAATATTTTTTGGCTTCATTAAAAAATTCACCATTCCGATCAGAGAAGAATTCCCCAAAATATTTTTCGATATAATATTTGGGTATATGTTTAGTAATCTTTGACATATAATTATAAATTTCTAAATCTGTTACGTGATTATTATATCTTCCAAGATATTCTTTAAAAAAATCATACTCCCGTAAAACATAGACCACTTCATTTTCTAATTCTTTTAAGTCCCGACTATTTTCAATTGGATGATCAAATTCATAATCATGAATGTCGATTTCTGAAAAATGTGTTCGTTTTTTTAGTACCCGATCTATACGTTCTTTAGCTTCTTTAGTATTAAATGATTTAATATTGAAATCCTTTAAAATATGAATATATTGATCTACTCCAACTCGTTCTTTATTTCTTTTTTTACTATTATAAAAATCATCATAAATACCATCCAATCTCAACCAATCTTCTAAAGACGTGAGCCGATTGATACCAATTTTGACAACTTCATAATCATCCAGTAATGAAGAAAAACAATTAAATTCATTCTCCATTCTTAGATCCGTAGTTAAAATAACATCTTCGGTAGAATTGAATACATCATTACGATATGCCAATACCCAAGCATCAGTATGTAAGCCATTACGAATTGCTTCTGTACCCAACTTCTGAAGAAATTCCCTCACAGTCATTCCCCAATCCATTAGATATGAATTTTTAAAATCTTGATCTTCAAATTTCTTTACATCAACACCAAGTAATATGGATGCTGTTTGTTTTAGTTTATCAGCAAAATTGATACGTTTATTTGAAGGGGTAATATATTTTTGAATAATTTTACGTACTTCATCCTTTCCACTACCAGATACTCCACTGATTGTTATAATTGCTTTCTTCATAATAGTTTAACTAATTCTTTCTTTTGTATTTTCTTTTAATCGATCAAAAATTAATAATCCCAATCCAAATATTTTCATCCTTTGATCTTTAGTATATTCTACTCCATCAGGTATATTATATTCCGATTTATACATTTCTTCAGCTTTATTATAAATAATTTCTGGTTCTAAATCGTATACATTCATACTTTTTCCTCATTAATTAATTGTAAAGCTTTCATTTCATCCACTGTACCATATTTATCATGGATATAAAAACCACCATGATATTTAAATTTGCCAGAAGCTTCTATTATTTCTTCTATTTTTTCATAATCCACTTCCGTGGTTACCATAACTTTCATTGGTATTCCATCTTCATCTTTATATGGTATACCTTTTATGGCATATTCAATTATTTCCTGTAAGGAATGCCCCCATAGGAAATAATCAACAACACTTCCTAAAAACTTTGCAATTGCATTGTTAGAGTTATACATCTTAATAATCTACCTTTTCAAGAACTTCCAATTCACGCACAGACTCAGTAATTGTTTTCAATTCCGAAATCCATTCTACTCCATAATCACGAAGCATTGGGAAAAATTCTTGAATATCCGGTTGCATCTTCTTCATTATAATTTTACCACTACTATCATTTTCATCCACAAAAATACTACGAAGATTGTGTTCAATGATTTTATACCTGATATCATCATTAATCATATCCCAAACATCCATGGATAATTCAATAATAAAATCATAATCAGAATACAATTTTACTTCATTATTGGCATTGATAGTTTTTGCTACTACACTCTTTCCGGAGATCATCGGATCCACTAAGACGAATCCAACATTAACACCTTCCAGATCCAACATTTTTTCTCTTTCTACGTGTTTAGCCAATTCAATTACATCGGCAGGGTCTTTGTAATACGCCTTATCTTTGATCATTTTTGCTTGTTCAGCCATATAAAAAAATTATTTTAAAAATTAAAAAAAAATTAAAAGGGGCACCACAACTATAGTAATACCCCCGCCACAACAAAAGGAGGAATGTTTATGACTCCCCCAATATACTATGAATATTTATTATATGCAAATATTAAATAAATTCAATATCGTTGTCTGCTACCCAATTGGGTAATTCTTTAGTTAATTCAAATTTCCACCCTTTTAATTTGCCCCGCATCAGTACTTGTTTCATAAATATTTTTTTATCCATTATTATCAGTCGTTATTAAATAACCCAATCAGCGTGAATTTTTTTTACCCTGACTAACTCCACTCCATTTTTTCTCATTTTTGGATACTGTAATGTTTTTTTCATCGATTTGGACTTTTTTTCCAATATTTCTGGTTTGTTCTTATATCTCTCTCGTACAGATTTTGACATTTTATTTTTATATTCTTTAGATTGTATTTTTTCTTCTCATTTATTTCTTGAATGTTTATCAAACATAGGATTATTAATCTTCATATTTTTTCTAAGTTTTTCTTTTATTTCGTTCTGTCTTTTAGTTGACAATTGAGAAAATATATCTCCACCATTCCCAGCTTTTACCAAATTATATCCTTTATTAATGGCATCATATAAAGGGTGCCTCTTTTTACCTATATTTGATTTATGATATAATCATCTTTTACTTAAATTTTTAGTTTTACCTATATAAAATTTATTATTTTATAAATTAGTTATTTTATAAATATATTCCATAAGAATCACAGTTTAGTTTTATATTAATTATTTATAGCATTATATCTAAACTGTGAAATTCTTAAAGATCTTCGTATCTTACTTATTTTCCATTTTATCCAGTACCCAATCATCAATGGAACATTGACCACCGGAACATGCCATCGAACCTATAGTATCAATATCTGTATACTTAGGCTCTTTGACTACTTCATGTAAATCATGATCCACTTTATATCTATTTATTTTAACCCACCGGTGATATAAATGTACATCTTTCAAACATTCAGCAGTAGTATTTAAATCGCCACCGAGAAACCTCTCAGCGTATTGATTAAACCTTCTTACCCAATCCAACTTTAATGCGTTCTCCGAGCTTTGTTCTAATTCTGTATTAAATAGAGCAGTACTACAAGCATCCCATAAATTATTAAAGGCATGTAAACCATCAACAATAAGACCAGAAGCGAATAAAGATGCTTCGCCATATTTTTCTACCAATTCATCCATCATCAAAACAGATGTGAAAGGTGCCTGATTATATAGTTTGTCGCCATTATTTGGAATAAAACTCGTACCAGTGAAAAAATTCTGATTTTCAAAAATATAATCAAATACCTCATCCCAATCATCTACAATAATAGTGTTGGAAACATTGTTTTGAATGCCTTCAACAGTGCAATATTCTTTCTGTGTTCCCTCAGCTACCCAACTATTTTGTACTTTTTTCACCATTTTTAAGTGATCCACACCAATCATATCTTTTTTGGTTAATACATTGTTATCATTACTGACCGGAACAAATACCACGACATCAGATTTTGTTGCACTCCATACCGATTCTTCTACCATGTATGGATAACGATCCATAATATATTTGGTAAATTCGGATTCTTTATTCATCTGCATTACCCTGAAGTAATTTGTAGAATGTTCGGGGTGGATACCGGATGCAGTTTGAAGTACTACTGAAGCATTGCCAGAAGGTTTCACGCAAGTCGTTCGAGCCGCAGGGTTTATACCAATAATTTCAGATACAATCTTATTATATTTATTTACTATTCGTGCACCTTTACGCAAGATTTCTTCATCAAAAAGAATTTCTGGATTGTTGGCAAATCCGGTTATTGATACACCAATTAATGCTTCACGATCAAATATTCGTTTAGATTCTTCACCCAAATATTTAAAATCTGTATAAGAAGCTTGTAACGTTGCAATAATGGAAGCGGCTTTACAAGCATCATAAAATTCCTGTTCTGTATTACACATTGAACCATTAATTTCAGATAAATTACAACCTTGATTACCAGATATTCCATCAATTTGTGGAAACATGGAAATTTCTACACATGGATTGAACATAATGTCTCTATGCCATGACCAGATAAATGCTGGCTCCCCGAATTGTTTCGTTTTCTCCGCTATTCGTTTATATTCTGCATATGAAGTTTCACCACGAATAAGTAAAGCCGAATTGTTAGATCTTGCTCTTTGTGGATTAGTTTCATACCAATTTCCCGTTTTGGCATTCATCATTTCTTCATCATCTGGTGAGAATACACAAATAGTTGCGGAACGTCTTACACCACCACTCAATACAGCATCCGCCGTATGCATTACAATATCATATACTTCGATGGGTTTTAATTGTCTCTCATCATTTTGTGTTGCTTTCTTTAGGAGAGTATCAATATGATTTAATGATTGCTGTAACCCTTTGTGCCCCGGTGCTTTAAAGCCACCAGTAATAAATGATCCCTTTGGTCTTATTTCTGAAAAATCAAAATGAACCTCTACTCCTTGGTATTTTGGAAAAGGAACGACACCCGTAAAATAAGAAGATAATAGTACACCCAATGCATCTGACCATCCTTCTATACTATCCGGTACTACAAACGTTTTAGTTCTCTTACCTTTTCCTTTTACTGTGGGTAATCTTTCTATATGATGTTTTTGTACAGAGAATCCAACACCACAACCACAAAGTAATAAATAAAATGTTTCTTGAAAGAATTTAATACGATCTGCATAATTTGTGAGACAATTAAACATTCTGGCTTGGTGACGAAGCATGGGTTCACCACCAAATTGTAATGCCCGTTGCGATCCTAATATTTGTTTATTTTTATATAATGTTGTAGTAAAATCTAATAATTCATCAAATTTTTCATTATTAATATGTGAGAATTTCTTTTTGTGCATTCCCATGACACGATCTACTGATTCATACCATGTTTCATAACCCTGTTTATCGTAATCGTATTTTGAATAATCTGTATAAAATTTTAAATCTGATAATAATAATCTGCCGTTCATATGTTTTTTTTTCTTTAATGTCTTTTAATAATTTAGGTGATATTAAATATCAAAATATCACTATATCCCATAACGCAAATATGACAATTCGGGCTACCAAATTGTCATATTAAAAGTGGAACTATTTTGTAAAATTATATTTGAAAGAATTCTTCTCTTTCTTTCTTTTCTTTAAATTTTTTGTAACGCTCTGTCACCGCATCATTTACTTCATCTTTGGATCTTGAATCGTCCATAATATATGACTCGGCATCCTCCACATCTATCATAACTTTGTCATAATTTGTTTTAACAGGTAATACAAAACCATCCTTTCCAAATCTATTTTTAATAAATGAGAAGTTTGCACGTTCCTGTTCCTTGAAATGTGGTGGTCTGGCATAACCAAGAATAGCATCAGCCGGATGTAATCGTTTAGCACCACCAGAAGTTGATTTTGCAGTTATAACCTCCAAATCAATAGATGTAGTATTACCCTGTACTAATCCAATAATACCTATTCCCATTTCCTGTCCCATATTATATAGATCACGAGATATATATTCGAATTTTTCCCAATCTTTTTTATAATTGAGTTTGGGATCCACACAGTCCATAACATCTAAGTAATCAATAACTACCTGTTCTATTTCAATACCTTTTGATTTAAGTATTTTCAACCTGTTACGGATAGTAGAGGCAGTAGTTCCCGATGCTGAATGTTTCTCAACGTATACTTTACAACCATTGTTTAGAATGTTTAATCTATTGCTTATTTCTTCGGTATATGTTTTCGAATCTCTTGTATAATCCAGATCAGAATCCAATAAACACGTATCAATACGCTGTCGTATTTTGCGTGAGCCGACTTCCAATGATACAAGTAATGTGTTGGTGCCATAAACTCTATTGAAAGCCGCCTGACGGGAAGCCAGCATGGTTTTACCTGCTCCCATAGGTGCTATTATAACAATGAATTCACCCTTGCCGATACCACCATTCATTCTCTTCGTTAAAGCTTCAGAAAATAATGGACGTAAATTTTCACGCACTTCATTATTTTTTCTGTCTTCGATATCATCAATGTCGACACCCATATATATTTTCTCACCCACTAATCGGGCTTGTTCCCATATATGATTAATCTCATCAAATTTACCAAATTCTACTAACTCTGCACTTTTAATAGTAGCTTGTTCATACGCTCTGGCTTTACAAAATTCAATAGCACTTTCTTGAATTCTTTCACCATCCTGAACGAAATTTTTGGTTTTACGAAATATTTTATTAGCTAATAATACAATGGGATCCCGCACTTGTTTACGCAACTTCTGCGTTTTCATTTCTAACACAGCTGTTTCAAATGTGGGCATAGAAGAATATTGCAAGAAATAATCACGTATAAATTCCATCATCCACTCATGCTCGGTAAATGTGAAATATTCCGGATCTAATGGATCAATTATTCTAATTAGAAATTCTTCATCATTAATTGCATTGG
>Ga0136591_1000809_pt1 | contig 11459 bp, 9 predicted proteins | sample AntRauMFilla3767_FD_104929 | JGI IMG/M metagenome (GOLD analysis project Ga0136591, IMG submission 104929) | Saline lake microbial communities from Rauer Islands, Antarctica - Metagenome Filla 3 #767 | ecosystem: Environmental > Aquatic > Non-marine Saline and Alkaline > Saline | place...
AAACAGAATGAAAGCTCGCGGTAGAGCAGATGATTTAGAGAATCATGATATTAAAAAAAGATTGGATTGGTTTGATGATGAGGTTTCGCTAGTAGTTGATTATTATAGATCTCATAAGAATCATAATTTTATTGAAATAAATGGGGAACAAGACATAGAAAAAGTTCATGAAGATATTGTTTTAGAATTGGGTCTATAATTTATATATTTAATATCTATGTATCTAATACTAGATTTACACTAGGAAATACGTTAAATTTACAAAGTGATTAAACTTAAAACAAAAGAAGAAATACAGTTGTTAAAAATAGGAGGACAAAAATTAGCCACCATTGTTGAAGAAACTGCTTCCAATATAAAACCAGGTATATCAACTGCTGAACTTGATGAAATTGCAGGTAAATTGATTATTCTTCATAGTGGAAAATCTTCTTTTTTAAATTATACTCCTGTCGGTGCAGATAGACCTTATCCTGCAAATATTTGCGTCTCTTTAAATAATGAAATTGTTCATGGAATACCAACAGAAGAACCAAAAATCTTAAACGAAGGCGACATTATTACCATTGATGCAGGTTTTATTTACGAAGGGTTATTTACTGATCACGCTAGAACTTTTATTGTTGGAGATAGTGAGGGTAAAAAAGTAGAAATTCCAAAAGAAATTAAAAAGCTTCTATCTAAAAGAGAAGAAGCTTTGTATGCTGGAATTAAACAAGCCAAAATAGGTAATAAAATTGGAGACATTGGTGCCGCTATCGAAAAAATTGCTCACGAAAATAAACTCGCTGTTATAAAAGATTTAACAGGTCATGGTGTAGGTTACGGTGTTCATGAAGAACCTTTTGTTCCTAATGAAGGAGAAAAACACCACGGGGAATTAATTGAAGAAGGTTTAGTTATTGCTATTGAACCAATGTTTTCTCTCGGTAGTCCTTATATTAAAACTGCAAAAGATGGCTATACGTATTTAACAGAAGATGATTCTTTATCTGCACAATTTGAACATACAATCGTGGTTACTACAGACGGACCAGTTATTTTGACTAAGAAATAATTTTCCACTTTAAATCAATTTAAAACTTGGTCGGTTTTTAATTAAATTGCTATAATAAACTCAAATGTTTATTGAGGAAAACAAATTAAGAGAATTTATAGCAGATTCTGGTGTTGTTTCAGAACAAGAATTAGAATCTGCTATTAAATCTGTCGACAAAGATTCAAAACATGTATCTGTCGGCAGTTATCTTGTAAGTGAGGGTATTATTTCAGAAGATGAACTTAAGAGAGTTCAGGCTTATATTCTAGGTATCCCATATATAGATGTATCAGAAATAAAAATTCCATTTGAAACACTTAGTTTGATCCCGGAACCTGTTGCTAGAAAAAACAACATTGTTGCCTACAGAAAAACAGACGATACTTTAGAAGTGGCAATGATAAATACTGATGACTTAAGTGCTATTGATTTTATTAAGAAAAAAACTGGTTTAAAAATTCAACCTCGCTTAACCTCAACTGGGTCAATTAAAAAAGCGATAGTTCAATATCAAAAAACTCTAAAAGCTGATTTCGGGGATATTATTAAAAGAGAATCTGATAGTTTGAGTGAGGTAGATGAAAAAAATGTTGATGAACTTCAAAAAATGGCTACTGATCTGCCTGTAGTTAAAATTGTTGATACATTAATAAAGCATGCAATTTTACAAAGTGCTTCAGATATACATGTTGAATCAACAGAAAAAAACGTGATAGTTAGATATCGTGTTGATGGAATTCTACATGATGCAATGGCGTTACCTAAAAATAGCGGACCGGCAATTATTGCTCGTATAAAAGTTCTTTCTAATTTAAAACTTGATGAAAAACGTCTTCCTCAGGATGGGCGTTTCAAAATAGAATTAAATGGAGAAAAAATTTCTTTCCGTGTTTCTATTATTCCAACCTATTACAATGAAAAAATTGTAATGAGAATCCTCCGTGAGGGAGGTGGTGGTTATACGTTAGAAACACTAGGCTTTCATGGTGAGGGGATGGAAAAAATACATAATGCTTTGAAAAATAAAACAGGTATGATTTTAACTACTGGTCCAACAGGTTCTGGTAAGTCTACAACTCTATATACCTTAATGGATTTACTTAACACTCCCGATGTAAACATATCAACAATTGAAGATCCGATTGAATATCAAATGGCTAGAGTAAATCAAACTCAAGTGAAGCCAGCTATTGGTTTCACTTTTGCTTCAGGTCTTAGGTCCCTTGTTCGTCAGGATCCAGATATTATTATGGTTGGTGAAATTCGTGATGGAGAAACGGCAGGTTTAGGTGTTAATGCTGCTTTAACTGGTCACCTTGTCCTTTCTACTCTCCATACTAATTCTGCTGCCGGTACTATTCCTAGATTAGTTGATATGGGTGTTCAACCATTTCTTCTAACTTCAACATTAAAAGTAGTTATTGGTCAGAGACTTGTTAGAAAATTAACTACAAACAAAGAAAAATATTTCCTGAAAAAAAGCGGTATTGATCAGTTAGCTAAAATTGGAGATTTAGATAAAGTGTTAAAAGTTCTTAAGGATGAAAAAATATTTCCTGAAAAAGCACAATGGAAAGATGTTCCATTTTATCGACAGAAGACATTAACAGAAGATTCCTTTGATGGAAGAATTGGTATACATGAAATATTAACAGTTAGTGATCCTGTTAGAAATATGATAATCGATGGATCTACAACAGAAGAAATCCATGCACAAGCTAAAAATGATGGAATGTTAACGATGGCTGAAGATGGTATTTACAAAGCTGCGGCAGGAATTACAACAATAGAGGAGGTTCTAAGAGTTGTTTCAGAATAAAATATGAGCGAATTTGAATATAAAGCAATAAATGGAGAGGGGAACATTGTAAAAGGATTTAAAAAATCTGACGATGAGATTGCCTTGAGTAACGAATTAAAATCTGATGGTTTAAAACTTATTTATTCTGAACCTGTTAGTAAAATGGGGTTTAGATCTATTTTAGACAAGTTAAAAAAATTAGGTACAGTCTCAACAAGAGACAAAATTTTAATATATAGAAATATTTCATCCATGATTACTGCAGGACTTCCCTTATCAAGGGCTATTTCTGTTTTGATAAGACAATCAAAAAATCCAAAGACTAAAAGTGTTTTAGGTCAGGTTCATGAGGATGTAAAGAAAGGGCAATCTTTTTCTGATTCTTTATCAAAATTTCCAAAAACTTTTACACCACTAATGGTTTCAATGGTCAGAGCGGGTGAAGAGTCTGGTAATTTAGCTGAGTCACTAAAAGTTACTTCAGATCAAATGGAAAAGACATATACACTGCAGAAAAAGATTAAGGGAGCGATGATATATCCGGGTGTTATTATAACGGCCATGGTCGTTATTGGTTTCTTCATGATGGTTTTTGTTGTCCCAACTTTAACCGGTACTTTTGCTGAATTGAATGTAGAATTACCAGCTACTACAAAATTCGTTATAAGTTTATCTGACTTTCTACAAGCTAACATAATATTGTCTATATTTACTATGTTATTTCTGGTGATAAGTTTTATTGCAGCCCTAAAGACTAAAAAAGGTATTAGAGCTTTTAGTTGGACATTATTGAAGATTCCAGTTGTCTCTGGTTTAACTAAAAAAATAAATTCAGCTAGAACAGCTAGAACCCTTTCCTCACTTTTAGCATCTGGAGTTTCTTTTGTTCATTCAATAGAAATCGTTATAGATGTTGTACAAAATCCCTATTATAAAGAAGTTTTAGAGGAGGCTCGTAAAAAGGTAGAGATTGGTCAGCCTATTTCCAGGGTTTTTGAAAAATACCAAAATCTATATCCAATCTTTGTTTCAGAGATGATGGTTGTAGGTGAAGAAACAGGAGAATTAGGACCTATGCTTTTTAAAGTTGCTGAGTTCTATGAAGAAGAAGTTGATCAACAAACGAAAAACATGTCTACAATAGTTGAACCTGTACTTATGCTCATAGTCGGTGCTGCAGTAGGTTTCTTTGCAATATCAATGATTTCTCCAATGTATTCTCTGGTTGATACAATATAATTTGTATTTGTTATAATAGTTTTCATGTCAGGAAAGTTAGAAAAAATGAAAGAAATAAGAGATGAAATATTAAATCTCGAAGAGTCTCCCTTGTATCAAGAAAGAATAAAAAATGGTGTTTTTCCGGTAATAGGGGAAGGTAGTCATGATGCAGAAATAATGTTTATTGGTGAAGCTCCAGGAAAAAATGAAGCAAAAACTGGTAAACCATTCTGTGGTGCATCTGGAAAAATACTAGACGAATTAATCAGTCATATCGGTCTAGATCGTAAGGGTGTTTATATAACTAATATTGTTAAGGATCGCCCAACTAATAACCGTGACCCAAAACCAGCTGAGATAGAAATCTATTCCCCCTTTTTAGATAGGCAAATTGAAATTATAAAACCTAAAATAATCGCTACTCTCGGTCGTTTTTCAATGGAGTATATTATTAAAAAATTTGGTCTAGAGGATAAGCTTGAGCCAATTAGTAAATTACATGGAAAAAAAGTTGAGATACCTGATTCTGATATGATAATTATACCTTTATATCATCCTGCTGTTGCAGTCTATAATAGAAATATGCTTGATGAACTTAAAGAGGATTTTGAAATTCTTAAGGATAGATAACAAGTATCGTTTGTTTTGATATAATTAAAACATAATGAACTTTTTTATTTCACCGTCTAAAATAAATAACGATGGCTTTACTTTAATAGAAGTCCTTATATCTGTAGCTATTTTTTCAATTCTTGCGATTGCTGTTTTTGGGGGATTTTCACAACTAATGAGAGGAATTTCAATTTTGGAAATAAAAAATGGGGCTGCTAATTTAGCCACAGAAAGAATAGAGGTTGTAAGAAGTCTTAATTATGAAGATGTTGGTCTTGTAAATGGTTCTCCAGTTGGAGTTATAAATAACGAGGAAGTCTTTACTTCAAATAATATTGATTTTACAGTTAGAACAACAATTAGAAGTATTGATGATAAATTCGACGGATTGTTAGGAGGGGATCCGGCAGACGATGATCCTGTTGATTATAAATTTGTTCAATTTGATATTTATTGCGTTGATTGTATTTATCCAAATACAATGAGTTTTTATACAAATGTTTCACCACAGGATCCTATTTTGGGTGATAACAATAATGGAGCCATCTTTGTTAATGTTTTAGATTCATACGGAGACCCAATTCAGGGGGTGGATATCGCATTATATAGTGATGCTTCTACAACAACTATAGATATTAGTGATGTAACCGATGTTTATGGACAATTAAAAGTTTTTGATCTTCCAGTCGGAACTGAAGCTTATCAAGTTGGTGTTTCAAAGAGTGGTTATTCTTCAGATCAAACTTATGAGACTGGCTTAGTCGACAACCCTAATCCAAATAGACCACATTTAAATGTTATTGAAAACCAAATTACTTCAGTTACTTTTACGATAGATATTTTGAGTGATTTAGAAGTGGTAACTCAAAATCTCTCTTGTGCAGGTGTTAGTGGTGTAGATTTTAATCTGAAAAGTTCAAAAACAATAGGTGATGATGTCTATAAATTTGATCAGGATTTTATTTCAAGTGGTTCAGGCTTTGTCTCTGTTAATGGCATAGAATGGGATAACTACAGTGTAGATGTTTTTGATTCGACGTATAAATTGTATGGTTCAGATCAAATTTTACCATTCAAGATAAATTCAAATACACAAAATGATTTAAATCTTTTTGTTGGTCCAAATGATCCGAATATATTATTAGTTCAAGTTAAAGATTTTTCTACTGGGTTACCTGTCTCTGGTGCGACCGTCAGATTGTGGGGCGGTACTTTTGATCAGTCTATAGAAACTGAAAACGGTTACGTCAGACAAACCGATTGGTCTGGTGGTCCAGGTCAAGAAAATTTTTCCGATGATACTAGATTTTTTGAAGGTGATAATAATCTGGATTATCTAAATGCTGACATTGTTACATTAGATACTTTTGAGGGCGATTATGTTTCTAACGGCTACTTAGAATCATCTATAATAGATCTATCAACTTCAACTGATTTTATTTCAATAGATTGGTCACCACAAGATAATCCCGATAATACAGATTTAAAATTTCAATTGGCAACTAATAATATTGTTACAGCAACATCTACATGGGGTTTTGTAGGACCTGATGGAACTTCATCTACTTACTATGAAAATTCTGGAAATTCTATTAATAATTTGCATGATGCTGATAGGTATTTAAAATACCGGTCTTATTTGGAAACATCTGATTCATTATCAACACCAATACTTTCTGATCTGACAATCTCGTATGAAACTAGCTGTTTCCCATCTGGACAAGTTTACTTTACTAATCTTGATTCAGGTATTTATAATCTCTCGGTTGAAAAAGAGGGGTATACAACTCATGAAATTCTAGATTTTTCTGTAGATCAAGATTGGGAGATGATTAACGTACCCTTTATACAATGATATGAATTATTTAAATAAAAAAGAAAAAGGATTTACTTTAATTGAGATTTTAATATCGATAGCTATTATATCTTTAATTATTGGAGCAGTAGGTGCTTTCCAAGCTGGTATCTTTAAATCAAATAGATTAATTCAATCTGGACTACTAAATCAACAGCAGGCTAAAAAACTTATAAGACCTTTTGCTGAGGAAGTTAGAGGTGCAAATATTTCATCTCAAGGAGCTTATCCAATTGAGACAGCTACCGACATAACTTTTAGTTTTTATACTGATATAAATAATGACGGTCTAACTGAGAAAATTGAATACTATGTAGAAAATGGTGAATTTATAAAAAGTGTAATAGAACCAGATCCAATAACTTATGAGTATAATGAGGAAAATACGGAAGTCACAAAAGTTATTAGAGATATAATAGAAGGCCCAACTTTTTACTACTACGGTGATGGTTACACTGGGTCAAGCACATCAACACCTTTAACTTCACCTGTAACACCAAATGAAATTAAAGTTGTTAAAGTTGTTGTAAGAATTAATTCAAATGACTCCAGTGAGGTTGAACCATTTGAAGTAAGTACACAAGTAACTTTGAGGAATTTAGGTAGTATATGATAAATAATAATATAAAAAATAATAAGGGGATTATCTTATCAAGCGTATTGGTTTTTACTATGATTGCTATACCGCTGATAATTGCACTTACAGCTTGGTTCGGGACAACCTTAAAAGGAATTAGGACATTAGTTCAAAAGGAACAGTCTTTCCATATTGCTGAAGCAGGAATTGATTTTTATAAATGGCACTTAGATAAAGATCAGGACTATTTATTAGGGGTGAGCCCATTAGTTCGGGAATTTTATGATAGCGAAGGTAATTTAGTTGGTGATTTCTCTATTAATATCTATAAGGAATCAGATATCTTGGTTGCTGAATCTACTGGTAGTGTTAATGGTCAACCTGATTCTTCTAGAACTATTAGAGTTAAATTTTCTAGACCGTCTTATTTGGAATATGCTTTTATCTCTGATTCTGCTAGTTATTTTAGGGAAGGTTCCGAAGTGTTTGGTAGGGTGCATTCAAATGGAGGTATTAGATTTGATGGTTATGCACACAATTTAATTAGTAGTGCCAAGGATAAGTACATAGATTCAACTCACGAAGACGGAATAGAAGAATTTGGAGTTCATACACATTATCAAGTTTTAGATCCTTATCCCCCAGAAGGTGTTCCAAGTAGGTTGGATGTCTTTAGTGCTGGTAGAGAATTTCCTGTTTCAACAATTGATTTTAATAGTCTTACTTTTGATTTTTCAGAATTAAAGACAGAGGCACTTAGTGGTGAAGGGTTATATTTTTCTGAGTCAGGCGAGAATGGTTATGTGATAGATTTAAAAACTGATGGTACATTTGATTTATATAAAGCGATGAACCTAGAAAATTCTCCAGGGAGTTGTGTTGATAAGATGGATCAAGAAAATTGGGGTACATGGTCTATCAAACAAAATGACTTAGTAAAACACGCTGATTTTGTGGCAAATTATGAAATACCCGACGATCAAACAATATTTTTAGAGGATCATGTTTGGGTTAGGGGACAAGTTGATGATGTGAAGGTTACGATTGTTGCAGCAACACTGCCAGATGTAGAATCTGAAAGAAAAAATATTAATGTTAATAATGATGTTCTCTATACAAATTATGATGGTAGAGATTCTATTGTTTTGATTGCACAAAATAATATTAACATTGGTTTGATGTCTGAGGATGATCTAAGAATAGATGCTGGTTTAATTGCTCAGAACGGAAGAGTTGGGAGATATTTCTATGGTAAGCCAGGTCAGGGACAGTCTTGTGCTACAGAAGAAGTTAGGTCACAACTAACTTTATATGGAACAGTTATTTCAAAAGAGCAGTTTGGCTTTTCATACGATAATGGTACTGGATATCAAACAAGAAGTATAAATTACGATCCAAACCTGACTCTTCGCCTACCTCCAGATGCTCCGTATACTTCAGGTGACTATAGACCTATTTCATGGGAAGAAATATAGAGACCTTTTTGGTATAATTTAAATATGAAAAAACGAGCTTTTCCAAAAACAAAAAAATTGATAGTTGCCAACTGGAAGATGAATCCAGAATCATACAAAGAAGCCAAGAAAATATTTGATGATATAAAAAAGAAAAATTTTAATACAAAAAAAATTGTTCCGGTCATTTGTCCACCTTATCTTTTTGAAAATGAATTAGCACAATCGTACCGTGGTAACAAATTTAAATTTGGTTTCCAAGATATTCATTTTGATAGTGATGAAAAATCAACTGGTGAAATTTCAACAGAGATGGCGAGAAATTCTAAAGTTGAATATGTAATAGTTGGTCATTCAGAACGTCGAATAAATGGTGAAACAAGTGAGGTTGTTTCAAAAAAAATAAAAAAATGTTTAGAAAATAAATTAATTCCAATTTTATGTGTCGGTGAAAACGAAAGAGATGAACAAGGAAGATATCTTAGGTTGATAGAGGAACAGGTAGTTGGTTCACTTTCTGGGATTCCAAAAACTAGAGTTCCTGAAATTGTTATTGCCTATGAGCCCGTCTGGGCAGTTGGAAAAGGGAAGAATTCTATGGACTCACATGAGCTTCATCAGATGACAATTTTTATAAAAAAAATTCTTGTTAGTTTGTATGGTAAAAAAATAGCAATGGAAATACCTATTCTATATGGAGGTTCTGTTGATGCTGATAACTCGCTGGAATTAATTAAACAAGGTGAAGTAGAAGGTTTGCTCGTTGGTCGCGCAAGTTTAAACCCGCATATCTTTGGTGATATCCTGAAAAGTTTAAGCTAGAAATTATAAATTACTTTTGATCTCCTCTAGAAGTTTTTCTGCCTCTTCATCTTTTAGCTCCTGTCCTCCACTTATGACTAAATTTTCCTCATAAACTGGGTAAAGCTTAATGTGAGCATGTGGAATTTCAAAACCTTCTATAACCATACATGTTCTTTTAGGTTTAAATGTTTTGTCTAGTACCTTAACTATTTTCTTAGAAATTTTTAAAACATGTTCGTACAGCTCATCCTCCAAATCAAATACATAGTCGATTGGTTTTTTGGTTATCACAAGTGTTTTTCCTTTTGTTTCTGGAAACTTGTCTAAAATAACAATACATTTGTCATCTTCATATATTTTGTAGCATGGAATCTCTCCATCTATTATTTTTCCAAAAATTGTTTTTTCTTCATTCATATCCTTATTCTATCAAAAACCGGACTAATTTAAATATGTTAGAATCAGTTAACTATGAATTATCTAATCAGCGAAGAGTTAAATTCAGAAATGAGAGAAAAATTAAAAGAGTATTCAGATCTGATTGCTCATCTGTTATTTCATCGAGGTATTTTTGACTCTGAAAGTGCTAGTGATTTTGTTGATATAGATTATGGGAAACATACTCATGATCCTTATTTATTAAAGGACATAGAAAAAACTGTCGATAGGATAATGAAAGCAATAGAGAATAATGAAAAGATTTGTATTTTTTCTGATTATGATGCTGATGGAATTCCTGGTGCAGTAGTTTTAAATGATTTTTTTAAGAAAATTGGTTTTGAAAATTTTTATATTTATATTCCACATAGAAACAGAGAGGGGTTTGGCCTAAATGATGAAGCTATAGATAAAATTATAAATAAAGATGTTGGTGAGACAATTTCTGATAAAGATAACAATAAGGAAACAAAAATTTTAATAACTATAGATTGTGGTATTACTGATGTAAAGCAAATTAACACAGCAACAGAGTCTGGTATAGACGTAATAATTACTGACCACCACGACCCAAATGGACATGAATCAAAAGCTTTTGCAGTGGTTAATCCTAAACAACCAGAATGTAATTATCCAGATTCAAATTTGTGTGGAGCGGGTGTTATTTTCAAAGTTGTTCAGGCATCTATCAAAAAAATAAATCAAAAAAAAGAAGATGGAGAAAAATTCTGGCAGGATGTTGAGATTCAGGATGGCTGGGAAAAGTGGCTCTTGGATATGGTTGGTATAGCTACATTATCTGATATGGTTCCTCTAGTTGGAGAGAATCGTGTTTTTGCAAAGTACGGCTTATTAGTTATGAGTAAGTCTCCAAGAAAAGGCTTTCAGAAACTTCTCAAAAAAAGTGGAGTAAACCAAAAAAAGATAAACGAAGAGGATATCGGATTTACAGTATCACCAAGAATTAACGCAGCGTCTAGAATGGACTCCCCAGAGATCGCTTTTCAAATGCTATCTACTACTGATGATATTGAAGCAAATCAAACTGTAAAACATTTAGATAAAATTAATAACGAGAGAAAAGGACATGTTGCAGCAATTGTGCGTGAAATTCATAAGCAAATAAAAGAAAGACAAAGTATTAATGAAAATGGTGAAGAAAAAGATTCACTTGGTGAAATTTTAGTTTTTGGTAATCCAAAATGGCAACCATCGTTAATGGGATTGGTTGCTTCTAAATTAGTTGATGAATTTGATAAGCCTGCATTCATCTGGGGAAGAGGAGAAAGCGAAACTATTAAGGGTTCATGTAGGAGTAATGGAAGTTTAAATTTAGTTGAACTAATGAATAACGTTGATAAGGGAATAATTTTTCAATATGGAGGTCATGAAATGGCAGGAGGTTTTGAAGTTACAGATGAGGGAATTCATGACCTAGAAGAAGCTCTTAATAATGCGCAGAAAAAAACTACCTTAAGTCAGGATGAGAACCTTGGAAAAATTAAAATAGATAAAGTAGTTTCAGTTGATGAATTAGATTGGAGTATGTTTAATGAAATAAATAAGTTGGCCCCATTTGGTGTTGGTAACAGTAAACCTGTTTTTATGATTGAGAGTGGGGAGGTACAAAATATTGAGATCTTTGGTAAGGAAAAAAA
>Ga0136591_1000815_pt1 | contig 11412 bp, 10 predicted proteins | sample AntRauMFilla3767_FD_104929 | JGI IMG/M metagenome (GOLD analysis project Ga0136591, IMG submission 104929) | Saline lake microbial communities from Rauer Islands, Antarctica - Metagenome Filla 3 #767 | ecosystem: Environmental > Aquatic > Non-marine Saline and Alkaline > Saline | place...
AGAAGAGAAGAGAAGAGAAGAGAAGAGAAGAGAAGAGAAGAGAAGAGAGACGATGGTTAGCTTTTATTCGCCGTATAGGAGGGACTGGTTCCTGCATCTGAGACGGTGCGAAACGGACGCGGATATTTCAGTGAACCCTTCGTACATGCAACACGGCGAAAACTGTCGAGCACACGGGTTGAATTGGCGCATGCGGTCTTTGTTGGTGGATTGGATGGTGGACGTACACAGGTCCGAGAAGCTGTTCCCAGAGACGCTTTTCCTCGGAGTCGACCTCCTTGATCGGTTTTTACAAGAAGGATCAGTGGAACGAACCCAACTGCAACTCGTGGGGGCGGCATGTTTGTTGATCGCCTCCAAAACCTACGACATATATCCTCCACGTATAGACGAGTTGGAACATATGTCTGACGGGGCCTTCAAGGCGGCGGACGTCATAGAAATGGAGGTGTCCGTTTTGTCGACGTTGAGGTGGAGGGTGTTGTCTCCGACGGTTTTTGATTTTTTGACGCATTCCTTAGTGTGGATGTTGGAGGCTAATATAGAAATGGATATAGGAACGGAAGCGGATGCTCCACATCCGCTTCACACACAAGACGACAAAGACAAAGACAATGACAAAGACGATACCTATCACCGAATATCGTGTTTAGCCTTTTACGTCTCGGAACTCTCTCTCTTGGACGAGGTCGTGCTCAAGTACACTCCCTCTCAAAGAGCGTTGGCGGCTTTGTACGTGGCCACTGCGCACTCGACGTCCACGAACTTTGTCGAATTCTGTGGGTGGCAGCCCACGTTCAATCGACCCGGCACTGACGAAGAAATCAGTGATATCCTATCCTGTGCAAATTGTATGCTCGTTCTTCTGAAAGACCCCCAGATGAACACCCTGGATTTGAAAGCGATCTCGAAGAAACACGCATCTGAAGTTTTCGGCCACGCCTCAGAAGTGTCCCCCCTCGAGCACCTACCCGAGGGGTGTATTATATAACGGGTTCACACGCCAAATCATCGATGACGTACGTGAACACGGTCCTTCACGCCTCCAGACGTGATGGCTGATCGGAACGAGTGTTCAAATGTGTGCAAGCTTTCGGTGGCTTACTACGTTCATATATAGGGTTGGCCAGTTCCGTATATTTTTGTCGGTATATTTATGTGTCACCGTCTCACTGTGTTTTTTCCTTCGACGCGAACAGGTCTTGTAACGATCTTTGCATGTCAGCCATTTGTCGCATCAGCGCGGCCAACGTCGGATCGGTGCTTTCGACCATACCAGAATTAGAATTAGCATCAGGGTTAACCGACTGTGATGGTGGTGGTGCACCTGGTGATTCTTTGGTCGTATCGGAACTACTATGAGAACTACGAGAGATGTCGAAAGTAAACTCGTCCTTCTGAATATCGCCGTCTTTGGGTTTACCATTCGGCGGCGTCTGTTGTTCCGTTTCAGTGACCGGGTGATTGGTTTGAGCGTCCACGAGGCCCCTCTCTTCCTCCAAGAACATCCTGACATTTTCCATCGAATGTACCGACATCTCTTTTTCTAGAGGAGCGTGTCTATCTTCACGGACTATCCCGAGTAAAATTCCGCGTAGTTTTTCGGCGATGGCCGGCCAGCGATACAATTCCATTATACGCGCGCGGGCACGTTGGCCGTGAATCTCCCTCTTTTTCGGGTCGACGTAGTACTCCTCCAGGGCGTCCGCGAAGTCCTCGTAGTTGCACATCAACGCCTCACCGCCCACCGAGTCACGCGTGCTGTCTAGGTAGAACGCCACGGTAGGTTGAATCAAGGCCGCGCATTGATCGTCGAATATGTCTGGAAAAGCGCCCAGGCGAGTCACCACCTGGGGCTTTCCGACCGCGGCGTGTTCGAAATTGCACAGACCAAAACCCTCTCCGTCACACGTGTTGATGCCTACGTCGCAGGTGTTGAGGAGCATGTTCACCTCTCTGTCCGTCATACGTTGAGGGCTGTCCACGAACACGACGTGCTTCCTCCCCACCTCTATGTCCACGCCCCTCTTGCGCAACTCCCTGTCGTACAATTCGAGGAGGTCCCACGCGCCCTTTATGGCGGTGGCCACGATGAGTTTGATGGGCGCTTCGGGCCTGCGTCTGACGAGTTCCGCCATGGCTTTCATACAGGTGTCCCACCTCTTGCGCGGCTGGTTCCGATTCAAGTTGAGTATCAAAAACTCCTCGTCTCGAAAGCCGTAGTACCTCCTGGCCAGGTTCCGAGGGATCGGAAAGTACACCGAGGTGTTGATCCCGTGGGGTAAGTTGTAGGTCGGTACATGGACGCCCTGGTCCACTATGCAGCGCTCCCATCCGGGCGTGAACAGTATGGCGGCGTCCGAGTGGGCGTTCACGAACTCGATATAATACCGTTTTTGGTTCAGGTACACCTGGTCGATGTACGTCACGATTTTGAACCGGCGGTCGGGCACGTCTTTCAGTTCCCTTACTACCGCGGATATGACCGCCATGTCGTTGTACACGATCGCGACGTCCGGTTGACACAGAGCCACAAACGTCTTGACCAGGTGCGTTCCGAAACCACGATTCATCGAAATCGTCGACGTCGACGATACTGAAGCTGACCCCTCGTCGGCCATGGGGTCGTACACCATGACGTTGTCGGGCAGGCGCGGACGTATCTGGTCGCGAGGGTACATGTTCTGAAACCCGAACACGAATAACTTGACGTCGGGCATCTTGGCGAGTTCGCTGGCCAGCTCGTAGACCACCTTTGAGTATCCGTTGTACTGGTTCGGGTGCGTTCCGAATAGAGCCACCTTCATACGACAACGACTCTGTGCTCTGGGGTATTCCGTACTATTCTTTAATTAGCCGACCGATATTTTGGTTCGACCATAATCCGCGCCTCTGAAGATATTTTTGTCGCGTACATTACATACACGTCATGAAATCCGTAAAAAACACGGGTGTGATATCCGTCAATCAACCCAGAGATCTCGGTCGGCTCGATGGTTCGGACGAGGCTGGTGTGGTCGTGGTCCTCGTCCACGCGCCCTGGTGTCCCTATTGCCAGGACCTCCGTCCGGAATGGGACGCGTTCGCCAGGGAAATGTCCGAAATGGGCGTGGCGGTCGTCGAAATCGAGATGGACGTCCTCCCTTACGCCCGACAGGCGCACAACAGCATGGTCGCCAGACTGGAGGCTAACTCCCGGGTACAGACCGTTCCGCGTGTAGCTATCGTACGGTCCCGTGACGACCGAGACGACCGAGGGACGGTGGAATACGAAAGCTCGCCGGTTTCCAAGTTCCCGTACCGCTCTCAAAAGGACCTCCAACGCTTCTGGAACGAAAATGGCCGCCCTAAGTCGTTGACAACATCCAAGTCTAAATCAATTCGTTCGGCACCGGCACGGGCGCGCTCTCCTGCTCCTGCTCCTGCACCTGCACCTAATCGTGCCCGTGCTCGTATGGCTCCATCGGCTAAACCATCTTCTCCATCTACTCCAGCGCGTGCCCGTGCACGCGCTCCTGTCCGCATCTCCACAAAGGCTAAACCGTCTGCAACGACACGCGCTCCTGCTCGTCGTTCTTCGTCGGCTTCTCCTCGACCACGACCACGTAAATAATAAGACGTGTGGCTTTTCAGGCGAAAGGGATGACGGCCTTGCCCAGTTTCCCGAATTGCGTGCCGTGAATGTTCGAGTTCGAGTTCGAGTTCGAGTTCGTGTTCGATACCGCGAACGCGACCACGCGATAGAACGTGTACACCAACGAAAGAGACATAGAACGCATCGTGTGTGACGCAAGCACCTCTATCGTGGAGATGGCCTTGTTCAGGTAAATGCACGCGGACGAGTTCGCGAAGAACACCGCATTGAACAGGTTTTTGTTGCAGTGTTCGCGTTGCACAACCTGAAGGCACTGGTATACGAGGTGTGATACCGTCCATACCGCGGCGAGTTTAAGCATCAACACGCACATGGAGACGATAGTTCGAGTCCCGCGACTGGCACCAATCGTCCCGTACGATTCGGCATTACATCCGTCCCCGTCTCGTACGTTCCCGGTACTCGCCATCTTGGACCTCAACGCGTTCAGCTCGAAGATAAGGGCGCTGTGGTCGTCTCGGTGCGATAAACTGCAGTCGTCTCTCTCCTGTCCGGATCGATGTTCCGAAAATTCTGATGACGACATTGACTGTTCCGTATTTTTGATTTCTTCCGTAGTCGTCGTTGTCGCCGTCATATCCGTCCCACTTACCTGATGTGCGGGAGTCCGTCGATTGTATCGACGAGGTTCCCGCGCGCGTCTCTTTATACTCGTTTCTTTTCGTGCTTCCTCCTAAAGAATGACGAAGCTCAAGCTGGCAGTGTACGTCATCCACGGGAAAAAACTAGCAGGAAGACAGACCGGCATAGACAAGCTGCGACAGACACTTTCGTCTTCAGAAGGCGCTTCGTCTTCCACCACAGGTGGTTCGTCTGGCACGTGTCACATAGATCGTTTCGAGATCGTCGACGACGTCGAACCGGAAGGGCTCCAGAATTTTGCGGACAGCGTCGATAAAATTGCGGACGTGAGCTCCCGCGATTTGGTGCCTCCTTTCGACAAACTGTCAGCTCCAATCCACGTCAACCAGTTGTCGAACGCGATGAACCATCTGGCAGCTCTGCGTCGCATAGAGAAAGCAGCGGTGACCGACCCCGACTTAGTCTATTTGGTGTTGGAGGACGACGTCTTATACAACGAAGAAACCGTGACCGGATGGTTGGCACGGACGCTATCCGAAGCGCCTCGGAATTGGGACGTCGTCTTTTTGGGCTTACCGTCTACCATAAAACAAACCGACGAGGAAGTGCGGTTTCAACGCACCGACGAGGTATTTAAGGTCCTTCCTGCTTGTGACTCTTACCTTATAACGGGATCCATGGCAACGCGCCTGGTAAAACGATTTTTGCCCGTTCGCTTTTCGACGAACGTACACCTGTCGTGGCTGTTCGAGCAAGTCGGCGGAACGCAAGTCGGCGGAACGCAAGTCAACGCGTACGTGGTATCGCACAACGTTTTCCTCGACGGGTCTAAACTGGGTGCGTACACGAGCTCGCTGAACGTGAACAACCGGTTGTCTTGGAACCCGTGGTATATCAGGCTGGGAACGATGGTGCAAAAACAGAATGCCGTCGAAGTGACAAGAGACGCCGGTATCCGTGCAAATCTCGAACGCGAGATCGACGACCTTTTCCAGTCGATGCACTTCAAGACACATCCCGACATCCTGTACATGTACGCCCTGTCTCTGGTGCGGAGGGGAAGTTTCGAAGCGGCGCGTGCATACATGGAAGACGCTTACAAAATGTACGTCGGCAACGGCTGCATCATCAACAGGAGTTCGGAATTTCTAAACGCCTACTGCGACCTCTTTCGCCATCTCCAATAATTATCGAACATGGCTACCACTACCACTACCACTCTCCTAGACCTGCCTCACGAAGTCCTGTCCATCATCCTGTACAAAACGAGCGCCCTGCACGAGAACAGCGCCAAGAACCTAGTGACCTCCTGCAAGCAACTATGGTGGTCCGACACCCTGTCGGGTGCGATCACGGTCATGAGGGTGGAGGTGCCGATGTACGTAACCACTACAAGTGAGTGAGTGAGTAGGCACGATTTCACGCATACTATCCATCCAGTATTCATTCCATCAACCCCAAATACGTGTTCCGACACAGGTGGTGCTGTAATATTCATAAGAAAGAGCGTCGAGGGGTTTCCCACCCACTCCAACGCGTCTCTCAAGAAGCTGATCATCACCTCAAAATCACGCCTTAGCTTCGACGACCTAGAGAGGCTGGAAGACGTGCTCTTGCGCACCAACGTACTACCCCAGCTGAAGCACATGCACACGTTGTACATCGGGGACTTCATCACGTCGCCCTCACTGAAGTCCATCGGCAAAGCCCTCCTTCCCTTGATGCCGTGCGACGTCCACGCCCTCAGCCTGACATGCTCAAACGACAGTGGCTTATTTTCCAACGGAACACCGACCTACGTGACCCGTCTCCCTCCAAACTTTGCCCTGACATCCTTGACTCTCTTCAGATCTGGCCACGCATTTTTGGAGACCCTGCAAGTCGTATCCCAGACCTTTCCCAACTTGAGAGAGTTGTACGTTCGGGAGGGGCACGTGGGAGATACGGTCAAAGAGCACGTGCCCACCCACGTATTACAGTCTTTGACAGAGCTGGCACGCCTGGAAGTCTTCGATGTCATCCCGTTGGAAGTGTGTTCCACTGGATTGAAGCTCATGCTGGAAAGTTGTGCCATGCTCCGACACGTTTCCGTGTTTGACGTCGTCATCCCTAAGCAGATGGAGCAAGTACAATACGTACAATACGTACGACGCGAGCGACAGGGGGTGACGAATTCCGGCGTGTTCAATTTGACCAGCCTGCACATCTCCGTGTTACGCTCGGAGGCGTGGTCCGATTTCTGGCTACCCGTCACTCTTCGTCTACCTCGTCTGACACATCTAAACATTGATCAGGTCGTCGTCATTTACGAACGAAAAGACGACGTGATCGAGATGATGAAGGGCATCGCGCCTTGGACAAACCGGGGGATGAGAAGAGGAGGAGATGATGAAGAGGGAGGGGGCGTCATTAGACTGACACTCCACTATCACGATTTCCATTGGGAACAAGAAGACATCATATACGACATCTACGAGCAGGATGGTGTGACGGGCATCGATCAGGCACAGGAGGTCAGGTCCTGCTTGGCTCCATTGACGGGCTCTCCATTTTCTTCCAGCATCACGGAGATCTGGTTGGACCTCTCTGTATTGACGCGTCCGACGCTGGCGGAACTGGCGCACTCGTTTCCTCACCTGAACTGCATCTTCCTCGACTGTTCCAGGAGAACGTATCCTGACACGCTTTTGGCAGCGGTGATGACCTGGCCCTGCATACGCCGCGTCAAGATTCTGAAACTAGACTTTTCGTCTCTCGTTACTCCCAGTGAAGCCTATTCCGTACTATTACCGACTCTCAGCTACTGCTTGGTATGTGGCAGATCAATGGAGGTCATGTTGGCCAAGATGGTAGATGAGTACAAATACCCACATTTCTTGGAGGCGGCAGTCTGCAACATGTCCGACATCTGGATACGCGTGCGTGACATGTGGTCGGAGCACACGAGCCGCGAAAGGAGGACGACGTCGGTTCAGCTCGTTTGATTACCTCGTTTTCGGTTCATTTTTGTTTTTGTTCTGTTTTTGTTTTTACGGACTGGGACCGCAGTGCTGTATCGGTGGTCGTCTGTCACCGTGATTATATCTTTACACGTACGTGAGAACAGACAAAAAAGAAAAGTCGTATCAACAAAAAGGTCATATAGAACTTCAGGGCTCTCTTCCCCGGAGACGATTGAAGAACGTCGGGTTGACGCTCAACGTGTGTCTAGACCAATAGCACTGCCGCCCGACAGGGGACATAACTTCTTCTGGGCTGACGTTCGGATTACTCCCGTAATTGGTCGCTACCGGTAAGGGATACGGACTTACCAGGGTCGGGTCGCCACTGACGTATTGTGCGTTGGTCGACACGTACCAAGCCGCGCAATCATGAGCATGTTCAGAAACGTCGTCCCACGTGAAATTAGGATTGGCGGCCAATCTATGCCAGTGCCAACGCCACGGTAAAGACGGTGCTAGATTCTTCACGGCCTCGCGTGTAGCGACGCGAGAGTTTGCGCTCAGGTTGTCCCACCTCCAGGGAAGGTGGGGATAAGCCAGCACCGTGTCGACGGTAACTTCGGGGTGACTCGAACTCATCGCCGCCCAGTCCCAGGGGAGGCACGGATTTTTGACCACGTGAGTCGCTACGTCGATGCCTGGACACTGACTGATCCAGTACCAGCATAGCCGCTTGTCCAGGGGAAATTGGTTGAACATCGACAAGACAGAGGCCGTCGTCCTCTCGATCTCTTTTTCATCTTCTTCTGACAAAGGTTGTTGTTCGTCGGAGCCCTCTCCGACCGTCGAGCGCGCCTGCTGCTGCAATTGTTGCAAGCGAGCGATCGTGGTTGATAACGGATGCCTTTCGGCGGACGACAAGGCCTCATTGTTTCCCAACGCGACGTAGTCCCAGGGAAGTTCAGGATGAGCGACGACGTGGGACAGGCGAGTTTGGGGGTTCGCGCTGAACCCTTCTTTTCCCCAATCCCAGTCGACGTGCATCCGCGTCCGAAGCGCTAGCTCGGGGTTCACGAGAGGGTGCCGACTGAGCAGCTTCCAGTTCCACCCGCCTTTGGACCCGACGCCGTGAACGACGTGATCCAATACGAAGTCGAAGGTCAGTCGGGGGCTCCTCGACAAGGCCATCATACTCCACGGTTGGTGAGCGTGCTTGCGCACTATCTCTGGGCGTGCCGCGTTGGGGTTGATGCTCAGACCGTATAAGCCCCAAGACCAGGGGAGATCCGAGTGTTCGTCCAGTTCCCGACAGCCCTCCGTAACAATATGCGGATTTGCGCTGAGACGGTCCCAATTCCACGGTAAGTGCGGGTAGGCTAGGACGTGGCGCACGAGAGAAATGGTCGGGTTAGAGCTGACTGCCTTCCAGTCCCAGGGGTGATCGGACGACGTTGATACTATGACGTCAACGGGAATGATGCGACCGAGAGCCACCCAATCCAGACGCGCGTTGTCGACCGAACCATTTCTGCACGTGCTCGTTTCGTCGTAGACGACGCCACTACTTTTATCGATGTGACCGTCGAACGTCGCCTGCATCATCACGAGAACTCGGCGCACGACATCCCAGGTCATGTCCGACCTCCTGCAGGCACGCTTCCAGTTCCACGGCCACTTGAATGCCGTTGTCAGCATGGTCTCAATGGGGACGGCGCTTTCGTTCAGACTGAGGTTGTCAAAGTCCCAACTGGCGGCGTTTTCGTCCTGCGCATTCAGGCTCGGTTCGACGTCATACTTCCAGGACAGCGCGGGATTAGAGCTTACGGTCTTGGCGTCTAATACGAACTCGTGTTGTTTTCCGGGTGTGCACGAGTCGAAAAAAAGATGAGGCTCTTGGGTGTGAGGCCTCTGTCTGTGCCTCTGCCTCTGCCTCTGCCTCTGCTGTTGCTGTTGCTGTTGTCCTAGGTCCTGCTCCATACTGTTGTCATCTGCACTCGGCCTCGGCCTCGTCTCATCAAAGCTCTCCAGCAACGCTCGGTCCATCGATTTATTATATCACGTCACGCGCCGCAAATGCGCCACAGATAAGATTGTGAATGTGGTGTACCCGATTTCGATCACCTTTATACAGAGGTGGCGCTTGCTATCCTATCATATCATATAATGTGAACGTCCACGCACATAAAAGCTGAAACAGGGGCGGTGGTTCGGTATTGACAGACAGCCATGAACACGATGATAGACGAAGCGCGCTCCCTTTTACACCGTTTGGTTAGTGTGTTAGACGACGACGACGGTGAAGAAGAAGAAGAAGAAGAAGAAGAAGAGGACGCACTGCTGTTGCGCAAAGCCGTCCTAATACACGGAGGAACCGACGTCGACCTGATGAGTTGCCACGAGTATCCCACCCCCGAGGAAGCGCGCAACGCCATCCTGACATTTTTGAGGCAAAGTGGAGACGACGTGGTCCAACTGATTCGAGGGGTCGATCGTCAGGGAAGGAACCTTCTGCACTGCGCCTGCACCGTATACGAAGACAAGTCGGACGAGGCCGCTCCGGATGCGGAGGTGGTTGCCGGCATCCTGGAGGCGCTGGACGCGCGCTCTCCTTCGATCGCCACTCAGGTTGTCAACGCAGTAGACGACGCGGGCTTGACGCCTCTGGCGACGCTCGTATATACCCTCATGAGCGACGGTTTGGAAGATGCGCACTTCGAGCAGGCACAACGCGAGATCCTGCGCACGGTCGAGATGCTGTTGCCACGCACGGACGACAAGACGCTACGGGTACTCACAGAAGATGACATGAGCTGTGTGAGTGACGATCGCTTTCTACATGCCGGGAGGAAGACCCTTCTCGACGGCATGTTCGCCTGCGGGTATCCACTGGTCGTTGGCGCTCTCATGAACGCGGGAGTGACCTACGACGACGGTCTGGAAGCCATGCTGTCGTCTGACATGCTCCGCGGAATAGTAAATACACAGATGATTACGGAGGTGTTGGATTTCGCCGTCCAGATATCCGTCAAAGACGACATCCGCCACCCAGTGGCCAAGAAGCTTCGCGCCGACCTCTGTAAGTCCGCCATGCACACCCTCCTGGATCTGAATTTGAACGAAGATGACCTAGCCAACGACTTGGTGGAAGGAGTGTTTCCCACTCTCAATTTTCAAGACCAATCCGACCGAGCCGACGAGGAGATGCGACAACTGCTCCTCAAGTGGTGCTCGGACGAGAAGAAGAAAGACAGATTCATGGGCTATGTGCTGCACGTCGATTGAACGACTCTAAATGTCACGGTTTCCTTCTGTAGTACTCTGTTTTTCCCAAACTTCAAATCAAACTGCAGCAGTACATATAAAAGTAGTGTTTTTCCAAATGAACGACGATGAAACGTGCCTCGAGGATAGTAACCTTTTCAGGGGTCATAAACTTGCAATTCATGGTATGTATGAATCTCTACGGCAAGCATTCGATCTGCTGAACTACGCCTTGGATGGAAGGAAATGTCAGGCCTTCATGTATGTAAATGGGCCGAATGTTGGGGTTGACGTCTGTATCATTGCCCACCCGAACGGGGGTTTGAGGGCCGAGGCCTTCTATTTCATTTGCGCGTACCATGAGCGCGTATACAGTCCCGTCGCTTTCCCGGGGCAAACCGTGTACGCGCACCTCGTGGTACTCCGTCAAAGGAAGGACGGACTTCCCCCCGTACGCGAGGACCGGAACGCCTTTGGGCAGCATCATGTCGGTGACATACACGGTGCCTCCAACTTCCAACGACAGCCCGTGCAATGCGTCGGAGACCCCTTTGACGTACAGGAACCCCGCCAGGATCTGACCCGTTCGGTATATCAGCGCTGACCCACCTTTGCTAGGACTGAGTGGTTGCATCAGCGTCCCGAATATAAGCGAGCAGGGCCGGCTCTGTGCGTCTTCGTCTATGCATCCTCTCAAAGCTTCGTTGAACCTCTGCGGAGAACACAAGCGCGCTGCGTCCTCCTCGCTCAGGCGTACCCCTCCTTCTCCGAATGCCTGGCGCCACACCTTTGTCGCGTTCGCTGCTTGGATCTGCATATGGGTTGTTGCGTTACAAACGTCAAACATGAAATACAGCAGTTTTCAAAACAAGAACGGGACAGCGGATTTGGTGTATGACGGACCAATTTTCCTTGGTTGTCGTTTGGTCGTTTTGTCGTTTTTCCTTTTACAGACATAAAGAGTCGCTCACA
>Ga0136591_1000822_pt1 | contig 11377 bp, 13 predicted proteins | sample AntRauMFilla3767_FD_104929 | JGI IMG/M metagenome (GOLD analysis project Ga0136591, IMG submission 104929) | Saline lake microbial communities from Rauer Islands, Antarctica - Metagenome Filla 3 #767 | ecosystem: Environmental > Aquatic > Non-marine Saline and Alkaline > Saline | place...
AGTCAGTGGAGCGTGGTTTGCTGGAGCGCAGTGAGTTGCCGTTTGCTCCTACGAACTCGTACACTCGGGCTGCCGTGATTAACAGTGCTGGTGAAAAGGTCTTCCAAGACACCGCACTGTCGTTCACTATTGACATTACGTTGACGCCAGAAGCGTTCAAACAAGATGCCAAGCGTGAACAAGCGGCGGACATCTGTCTCTCGGCCATCTCTGAGACCATCTCGAAAGAACAGGTCTCTCTATCGACCTTGTACAAGAACATCATGGACTCCGTCTCCACAGACGTGGTCAACGTGGACATCTTGCCGTTCCTCCCCAACAAAGGGTATGCAAAGTTGCAATACCCCAGAGACCAGTTCTCTGTTAAATCAAAACTGGTGCTCTTGAGTAATGGTAATGTCGACGTTGTGGATGACGTGACGTTTACGTACAGCTCGACGTAAAAAAAAAGCATATACCCTACCCTGCACGAGGTGCAGGGTAGGGTATACTTTTTGCTATGACATAGACCAGCCAGTGAGTCGGAGGTTGTCAAAGGCGTTCACCGGTCCCACTGTTCCACTCTTCTTGTCGTAAGTGAGGGTATGCAGGAGGTTACTTTGCGTTTGACGTATCCACTCTTTGACTTGGATATTGCCTTCAGCAGTGTTGTCCGCAACAACGTCCGATACAACAGCGGTGTGAATCCACTTGTCCAGGGACTTGTTGAACGGATAGAGGTAATGGTAGCGGTCGCTCCAGTTTGAACCTTGAAACGCTGCAACAAACTTGTTACCGGTTCTCAGGCATTCGCGATACTGGTATGCGAAGATGCCGGAGGCGTGAACCAGTTTGGCAGTTTGCTCGATGACCTTGGGAGGGGCCACTTCGCTGCAAATGCGACTCAGGACCTCGTTGATACGGCGTGAGGTCTCCTCTGCGCTCAGAGACTCTGGGGTGCGTCCATCTACATCGTCCCCTTCAGCCAAGTCCATGATAAGACAGGCGGAACTATTCATCGCGTCTGCAATCTGGTCATCGTCGAGATCGGACTTTTTGCGCATCTCAAACAACATATCCACCCAGCACGGAGAACCCTCATCAGCAGGGAAGGAAGGGGAGGAGACCTTCTTGTGACGGGCCATCCAGATACTCCGGGCAGCACTGACCACTTGGTTGATGCTGATAGGAGTCTGTTCTGAAAAGGTCTTGGCCAGGGCACGTGCACTTACTTCGCACATGTCGCCCCAGTACCGGTTGGCTTCCATCTGGCTCAGGCCATTTGGAACGTCCAACTCGTCGTTGATGACGACACCCATGAGGGTAATGGCCGGGCTTTTCTTTTGAAGGATGGGAGACGCACACAAGGACTCCTGGGCAGCTTGTATGCCCTTTACCATTTTGCGTCCCCGAGATTCGAGGACTTTACGTTCGTGAAGTTTCATCATAGACTCCTATGTGTTCTGAATTCGCTGTGAGGCTTCCCACAACCGGTTATTGGTCATCTTTTCCAGACCTTGCTGGAGTTCCATCAACTTGATGCCCTTGCGTTTCCAGGGAACAAACTTTTGGAACTTTTGGAACTGGTACGCATCGGGCAAATGTTTCTCTACCTCTTTGATCTCTGCAGTCATGTCATCCAGAGAATCTAGGATGGCCTTGACCTTATCAGAAGGCAGGCTCTTGTCCTTGAGTTGGCGAGAGACACCGCGTACCACTGCCTCAAAACGTTTCGAGGGTGTGTCGTAGGTAGCGTCCAGGTCCACAAACATACCAATGAAGTAAATGTAAATGAACATGACGAAGACGACTTCAATGATGGTGTACGGTGCTACCAAGGCCAGTAGGGCCAAGAGGCTGATCAGCTGCAAAGACATGAGAAGCAGCAGTGCGTGGTCTGCGGATTTGTAATCGCCAAAACCCTGGAGTTTTTTCAAAGCGGTTACAAAATCTGCACCATATCCCATACGAACCATGAATTGGTCAGCCAGTGCTTCAGCGCCACGAAGGTCGTAGGGGTTGTTGCCGAGTTCGTGAGTGGCGACATCCACCGTACGTTTCATGAAGTACGTGATGGCTGCGACATCATTGGCTTCAGCCATTTTGTCGTCGTCAATTTCTTTCCATCCGCCAGCACGAGCATCCTTGTAAATCTGGTACCGCAACTTCTTGTCGTCCGTCTTGGCCAACTTACGAGTCACTTCTTCCAGGAAGTAATTCGTGCAAGTGTGGCGGTAAAGGAGTTCGAGGTAAGTAAAGGTATGGCCGATTTCATGCAGGATGATAGATGTGATCTCCCGTGCAGTGAACTCACTGCGTACACCAAAGTAGCCGGGACCTATACCCATCTTGAACTGGATCTCACTCAGGTCCCCAGAGACCGTTCCTTTGTTCAGATCCACGGTCCCTTTGATGACTTTCTTCTTCGCAAAGAGACGTCGCGATTCTTTGGTCAAGTCACCATTGTTGTGGATCCGGCGAAGCATCTGACCGATGCCCTTTTTGCTGAAGACATGGTTGTTGTCAAAGGTAAGCAGCTCCACGTAGGCTTCGTGGCCCATTGTCGAGGTGAGCACGACATTAACCCCACACACCTTTTTGATTTCCTTTGAGAGGTCAGAGAAGGGCTTCTTTAGCTGCCTCCCTGTATAGTACTTCTGGTTAAAGATGTGGGTAATCTTGGCTTCAATAACGCGACCCAGTTCCGGGTTAGCGTCGTAAGCGACGTTCTCCATTGCAGCACGTTTAAATGAGGTGATCATACGAGTTATCCTAAAATTAAAGGCGAACGAAATAGTGTATTGAGAAAGGAGTTTAAGAATGACTGAAAAAACCTGTATGTGGGCTTCACGCCACAGAAGTAAATTCGACAAACGCTCCGACTTACACATTGTCAAAGAAAAGATTAAAACCCCCGAGGGTGATAAAACCAACGTGCGTTTGGTCAAAAACTACCAACGTCCGTATTACGTTACCCTGGAGGGAGAAAGGGACCATAAGCAAAAAAGGGACTACGAGCATAAGAAGAACCTGAAAGAGTACTGGTGTACTCAGGCAGAGTTGCCATTAAAGAGTGCTCGTTCCGTAGGGCTCAGGGTCCCTGGTGGGTTCATTAAACAATCAGAAGTAAACCGCAGCCCCTACCTTTATGGGACAGATTTCAGCAGTGCATCTTGGCTGAAATACGAGTATCTTAAGGAGTGTCCCGATTACAAACCGCCAGCGACTGTTGGTGTGATGGACTTCGAGACAGATGCGGTCAACGGGGATATTGACGACAAGGTAATCATCGCTGGTGCTTACACCATGAAGGACCACATTACTTTAGCGACCACGAAAGAATTCGTGAGCGATATCCCAGACGCAGAACGGACCATCACTAACGCCTTCTTAAATTTCTTTGAGGAGTTTAAGGATGATGTATTGTCCCAGGTCAAAGAAAAGACGCGTCCTAAGGTCAAGGAATACCTAGATGGCCTGAAGGAAAGACCTGACTTGCACATCCACCTGGTCGATCGTCCTTATGATGTTGCCAAGAAGTGCTATGATGCGGCCCATGAGACCATGCCCGACTACCTGACCTTTTGGAACAGTGGCTTTGATATTAAAGCCTCACAGAAAGCATGTGAACTCGCAGGCGAGAGCTATGAAAGTCTCTTTTGTGACCCACGCATTCCAAAGGAGTTTCAACACTTCTATTTCAAAGAAGACTTTCCAAAGAAAGAGAAAGCCAATGGCGAAACATTGAACAAGGGTTATATGGACCTGTGGCATAAGGTCTATTGTCCCGCTTCGTTTAAGATCGTTTGCTCTATGGCTTTCTATCGCCTCAGTCGTATCCACCAAGGTAAGTTTAACAGTTACGGCCTGGAAGCTACCTTGAAACGTGAGCTCGGCTTAGGTAAGCTTAAGTTTGAGAAAGGCAAAGAGTTTAGTGGGGTAGAGTGGCACCGGTTTATGCAAACGCAAAACAAGGTGGACTACCTCATCTACAACATCTTTGACTGTATCTTGACTGAGATTCTCCAATTCGTTATTAAAGATCTACCTTTGACCTTTGGTGAATTCGTTCTCTTTTCAGAACCTGAAACAGCCAACAGTAACCCGCGTATGCTGGCGGACGATATGCACGTGTTCTTGTACGAACAGGACAAAGTCATATCCAGTACCTCCGACCAGATGCGGGAAGAGTTGGATAAGAATCTGATCGGTACAAGAGAGTGGATTGTTACATTGCCTTCGGAACTGGTCAAGCGTACAGGTCGACGAATTGTGAAATCACTCGACATGGGTACCTCTAGGTTCTCTGCACACAGTGGGGACATTGACATTGAATCTGCTTACCCTACCGCTGGGGCCAGACTCAATGTCTCTAGAGACTCGACCATGGTAGAGTTTTGGCGAAAGGGGGATCTGGAAGAGAGTACCCTGCGTCAAGTTTCTGTCAACTTCACGGCACTGGAAACCAATGCAGCAGAGATATCGCGAAAGCTTTACTCCCTGCCCAGTTTGTTTGACGCTGTGGATATGATTTAAACGACATACACCCCCTCCCAGGCCACGAAAGCCTGGGAGGGGGAGCGTATGCTTTCTTACGGTGTTGCGGGGAAAGAGATCACCGCTGTGGCGTAGCGAATGTAAAACTCTTGTAACTGTGTTACAAAGCGATACTCCGCCGCCATGTCCTTGTGGATTTTCTGGATCAGCTTACGCAATCCATACAGCGTCTCTTTGTCACGACCATCGTCCATGTCTTCCATGATGCCATCCAGGATAGCGTACTTCACGGCAGACTTGTCCGAGTCCATGCGTTCGAGCTGGTCGACACCGGCTTTTGTGGTCTCTACCAAAGACGTCAAACGGGGCACGTACGTACTGGTCTTCTGTTCTTCAGTGCGAACAGCACGCTGGTGCTCTTTAACAGGCAATGGCGAGGCCGCCTTTTCTCGGGCCTTCACCTTTTCAAACGTCGGGTTCATGCTGAAGTATTTGAAGTGCGCATCGTCACTGCCCGCAGAGAGCTCAGGAGTAAACCGTGCTTTGAAACCGGGAGTGAGAATAACTTCGTTATCCATCCGGTCAAGCGAATCGCGGTTTTCGTTAGTGACGTTAGAAAGCTCTGTTACGGAGCCAATCAAATCACGCAGGTCACGCTCTTCAGAGAAGTTACTGAAATCCGTTGCTACGTCATGGAGACGGGCGATGCGTTCGCTGGTGGTATCCAAGAGGAAACCCAGTGCTTCGACCGTGTCATCCACAGACTCCTCACCTTTGAACCCTACCAAGTAGGAAGAGCCCAACAAGAATACACCAGACTTGACTTCACGCTCGAGGTCTTTTTGGATCTTGTCCAGAGCCTCACCTTGTGCACGGACCACCAGCTTGTTACGTACCTCGACAATGGCACGCAAGTCTACCAAGGCAGAGGAAGGCGAACCGCTCTTCTCTTTGTCCTTCAGGGACTTGGTCAGTGCTTTGAGCTTGTCTTTGGCGTCCGTGTAGACACGATCATTACTTTCCTGTTCGGAAATGATTTTCGCATACTTCTTGGCACGGCTAGCTTCGTGGTTACCCAACTGCTTGATGGCAGCAGTGCCTTGAGCCATTCGAAAGCCCATCCACTCAGCGATTTTGTGAATCAACTTCTTAAAGAAGTCATAGATCGCCACAAAGACTTTCTTGATGGAGGAACCCACTTGACGGAAGAACCCTTCTTGTGATGCTTCGATAACAGGACGATAGGTCCCGAGCGCAATCATCAGGAATTCTTCTGCGAGTGGGGAGTCGAGTTTTCCTACCCGGTCTGCGTCCTCTAAGAGGTCGCCAATACCAACGAGTCTTTGGCCTTCGAGCATTAGCCCGTTGATCTCGAGTTCAGACTCGGTCGCAGCCATGCTGCTAAGGACCATATCATCTTCAATCATCTGATTTCTCTCTTTCGTTTTGAGCCCTGGCCTGTTTTAGGCGGGCGTTAGTGAGTTCACATTGACGGCGCTGTTCACTCCCCCATTCAAGTAAGGAGAGTCGGTCGATGTCCTCGGCCACTTCCAGCGGACAGTCTCGTAAAAGATCTGGGTCAATCGGACGCGTTTCGTTGACAGGCGGCTTGCACAATAAGTCCGTCATTGCACATGATGTCAAGAATACGCTTATCAAGATTACGGTTAGTTTCTTCATAGTAGATATTCTCGGTGGAACTGGATGTCGCTTCTGCATCCAGCGGGGGTTCATAGTGATGCTCTACCCGTTTGGGTTCGCTGGTATCGTCTTCATTAACTGGCGCCGATTCAGAAGAGTTTACTTCTTTCCACAAAGGGGTACCCGAAGGGTTGCATCCACGCAAAGAGTTTATGCTGCCGAGGACACCATCGTAGTCAAAATTGATGTCTTCAATGTCTTCGCGCAGTTCCTTGCACTGACGTCGTTCAAACTCGATCTGGTCACGGCTTTTATTAAGCTTGCCTTCGAGTTCTTCGACCTGTGCTTCGAGTTGTTCGATGGTCTGCGCCTGAGTCGCGTTGGTGGTGTGTAGGTTCATGACCCACCATCCAGCAAACGCAACCAATACCGCTGCCACGACACCCCAGAAATACTTACTGCTGACCAGGGCATTCAGGAACTTAGCAATCGTGTCGCCAAACAAAGTGGCGATGAGTCTGTAAAACATTAAAAAGGTCTCCTGAAGTTGAGGTTAGGCAGGTTGTCTTCAAAGGTACTCCCTGCAATCCACGTCAAGAATAAGAACGTAGATGTCATTAGGAAGCCCTCAGTGACGATCTGCTGGCCGATCGTAGCAGAATCGAGTGTTACCCCGTATCCGCAGAAAAGAGCTGTTACAAACAAAATGAGGTAGAGTACCTTACGGCGCATGGACCATCCATCTCGAATGTCCATATCGTTAATGGTTTCCTCGTTACCCTCTTTCTCTTCGTCTTCTTTCTGGGCTTTCGCTTTCTTGGCACGACGAGTCACCGAATTTTCGAGACTGTCTCCAATAAACCAAGTCACCATTATGAAGATGTCCATCGTAAACAACCCTTCGATTATCTTCGTATGGAGATCCGTCATCTCTGATGAGTCCAGTGAAAAGACATAGCCAAAGACCAGTAGGCTGTACAGCATCCACACGCCAATGGCACGTCGACGCAGGGTCCAGGCTTCTTTAAGACTGAGACCATTAATGGTCTCAGTCACATGCTCTGATATCTCTTTCATATCACTTCGCCTTTGGGTAGTGGCGGATATAGAGCTCGAAGTGTCCCAGGTCCAGGAAAGGTCGGTCGTTCTTACGCTTGCCGGCCTTGTACTGATCCTTGCACCACTGTTTGTACTCTTCTACCGCTGTGTGAATGGATCCCACTTTACGCAGGTCTTTCCAGCAACCACCCCAACGAATGGGGATATCGAACTTGACGGCAACAATGCGGAAACCCTCAGCCACCGCGTAATAGAGCTTTGAATCCCAAGAGGGCTTGCCGTTGAGATAACACATGATGTCAACTGCGAAGGCCCACTTACGGGAATCTGCCCTTTTTCCTCTCTGGGAACGACGTGGGTACTTGGCGATGGTCTTGGTCTTGACAGGAATGTGGCGAGAGGCCATGGTGTGGGAATTGCCGTTCTTTACCAACTCACGTTGTTCGGCCACAGTGCGCACACTTTGGATGATACCGAAATCTACCGTGCTATGTACTTTCAGTACCTTGTCGCAAGCGAACTTGAGGTCACAGAAGACATCTTTCAGGTAGTTGCGTGAGGAACTTCCCCAACTGTATGACATAACAATCTCCTTAAAATAGGTTTAACACAGTATCAATAGCCGACGATTAGGCAAAAAAAAAATAAGCGTATTGATGGGGGTCCGCGATGGGACCCCACTTTAGTGCACATCCTGGGCGAACTTAAGCTGCGTCTAGGATGTTACGCGTCATCGTAATCGTCACGTGATCCGTGAGTCCGTCACCATCCTTTAGAATGCACGTATCGCCACCCACCGTGATCACCGCGTCCCGTGGCCGAGGGAAAAACGGAGTATTGTCCGGTTCGGTTAGGTTTTCTGTAATTTCTTTGAGTTCCTTTTCGCTTAGAAACCGTTCCCTATTTCCGGGGACCTCATCGAGGGCGTTATGGAGGCACAAGGAGGTTACGTGCGCCTTCTCACCTTTGGTGCCAAAGAGGATGACATCTACAAACCGATCTTTTTTTGCCACTTTTTGAAGAAGTGACAGGGCTCGGTAAATGCCGTCTGGGGCCCTTTTAGGTGACCAGCCCAAGACACACTTAGGTTTATCCACTACATAAGTAGACCCCGCCATAGCAGCGATTTCTACTTGTTGTAAAGTGGGTAGGTCCACTTGTGTAAGAGCGTGGGCCATGTCAGCGCCGAACTGGAGAATGTTCTTAAATAAAAATCGCTCTAAAAACCAGAGGCTCTTTAGCGAGCGAATAACCACTAAGCTCTGTCTGTAGCAATGCGTCGCTTTTGAGGCGATCTACTGCGCCAACACATGGCCCAACGAGGCCGGCATCATCAAATGCCTTAATCAGTGGGGAGGATGTGTTGTAGGTCATTTTTAGGGCCTCGTCCCAGGGATCATCCATGTAAGGTTCCAACATCCCATCATGGTATCTCGATAAAATCTCCCGATGGACATAATAGTCCGCAGGGCAGACCTCCTTTTTGTGGAACCTTTTAAGGGTCTGTACAACATACGACAGAGGTTGGTCCACACTAACCATATCTAGCAACATTTTTTTCTCCTAAAATTTAAAAGTGTAGGAACATTATTTTGTCCCTATTAATAACAAAAACCAGTAATGTCATTAGAGGGGTCCCATTGTGGACCCCTCATTTACCGAGACACGGGGCCTTCTGGGAAATGTTCCCATTGGCTTTCCATCTCTTCTATGACATAATCCGGAATGCCGTGGACGTTCTTGAACTGTCCTTTTGCCTCAATGACTTCGGTGGGTACGCCGAGGTCCAGATAGGGCTGTATCTCATCTATCTGGACAAAGGTACCTGTCACTACCACCTTTTGGTCATCATCGAGGATCATTCGGGTCTTCCACAAACACCACTCACGGGCCTTCTCGATAAGACTAGGTTCATAGCGATACACCCCATCTGCATCTATGAGGTACATGTCAGGCTCGAGTAGCACGTAGCCCGGGTACTCTGTCTTAGCCAGAGAACTCTTGCCGGATCCGGGTAGCCCTCTTATCAAAATCAATTTCATAATGATACCTCGATTCTGGCCATCAATAAATTTCTCAGAATGGTCTTTCGCTTTGATGCACTGAACATTTTAGCGATGAAAACACAATCCCGGCGAGAGGGTGTTTTACCTTCGAGAAAAATGGATCGGATTTTATCCCGTCGGAAAAACTGGCTGAGGTGGGTCTCAATCAGCTTATAGCTCTCGTCACCATTAAAGTCGAAGAAGCCGATGAACCTACCCTCGTTTTCCCCTAAAGGAACGACGGGGCCAAAAGGAAGGTTTCGTTCCAAGAACAGGTTTTCCCACTCATCGAGTTTCTTCGACACCTTTTTCCCTTTTAAAATTTGTGGGTGGTGATGAAGTATGCACTCGACTTCATAGAGGCTGGCCTGAGAAATAGGGTCGATAGGTGTGTAGTCAAGAATGCGGTGAGTGTCCAGGCCATGGATACCGCCTGGAACGGTACCGAACATGAACCTGTATATATACAACAGTGAGTGGGCCGTAAATGTTTCTCGACCCCGCAAGACGTTGCACATCATGCTGTAGTTTGCACCCACATGGTTGCACCACTTCTTGTAATTGAACTTCAGAAAATCGGGGTAGCAACCTTCAACGACCTCATGCAGGATGCATGCTGGGTTAAGTTGTTGAAGTTTGGCATTCCCGTGCGAACAGGCGTCCACCTTAAGGGGGACACCGTTAACTACCTTTTGATTCTTTTTTGTCATCATTTCTCCTCACTGTCCTTTAAGTCATTCAGATCACTGAAGGCGGTTTCAAGCATTTCCCAAATATCGGCCAACACCGTAGACAGCGTTTCGACCGTATTGGCATACTTGGCTGCTGTCCCTTTGGCGAATTCGACATCACTTTGAATACCGGCGGCGGATTGCATTACTTTTACCACCTCGGCATAAAAGGTTTCGTCGGTCTCCATTTTAAAGGCCAGCTGTGCGGCCTTTATTGTTCTGGGGGTGGCCCTCATACTGCCAACGCCCAATTCCTCAAGAGGGGAGCTGGTGACGTGCTCGACTATATTGAGGGAGATGTTTGCCAGTATGACAAACTTGGTTGGCATCGGCGGCAGGTTCGTTGCCATGAAAAAGTTTCTTAACATTTCCCCAAATATACCCAGGGACGGGTACTCTACCAGTCGACTGGCCACTACTCGTTTTTTGTCTTTCATAATCATTCCTATTTGTTGGTTGATTCACCGCAATAATATGTAGTTTAAAAAACCTACATCACGACACAAACCCCCTCCCCTACGTTTTAAGTAGGGGAGGGGGATGTACCGGGTCTGTAGACGCGACTTTTTACCGGTCGCAGAACGTTTCGATCGTTTGAATGACCGCAGGTCCGTTCGGGCCGAGTGCATCACGCATCCGCACCAAATCACGGGATTCCGCAACTTCGGCGGGGTCGTTGGCATCGGCCATTTCAGTCAGCAGGGTAACCAAGTAGCTGAAACCGCGCTGACGTGTAGCGCCGCCGGCAACGGCGGACAGGTAGCGAGTGAGGTAAACATCAGAGAACGCGCCACGGCGGAACCGACGAATCACTTCCAGCAGTTCTTTGAGCTGGGCTACCGGAGACTTGTCATCCAGTTCTTTGGTCAGGATGATTTCCAGAGAGTTGGACAGGCGCTGTTGTTGTGAACCGCCACGTGCCGGGGTCATGAACTCGTTGGGTGCCATGACTTTGACATACTGGGCAATGTACTGCCAGGGCGTTGCACGATCCGACATTTCTTCGATAAGGCGATCGGCGTCCGACATTTCTTCAGCCGGCTCTTCCTTCTCGTCTTCGCCTTCTTCCTCTTCAGGGTCGGGGCGCTGGGGGCCACCATCCAGATCTTCACCGTTCGTCGGTTCAGTGGGTTCCGGCTCTTGTTGAGGGAAAGGGTCGCTACCCTCGTTACCTTCTTCAGTGTCCGGGGCGGTCTGAGTGAGTGTCTCAGAAGCTTCAGAAGCAGCGTCCTGCTCCGGGCCTTGAGTGTCTTCGGTTTGCTCCGAAGGAGTAGTTGCGTTAACCGCGTTCTCCTCTACTTTTTTGGCGGCTGCCTTTTTACCAGCGGCCTTTTTCTTTCCACGTGGTGCCATAATAAAAATCCTCGTTTTGGTTAAAGCAAATTTGCAGTCAAACTATCACGCAGGTCCCTTAATAAAACATAT
>Ga0136591_1000825_pt1 | contig 11363 bp, 21 predicted proteins | sample AntRauMFilla3767_FD_104929 | JGI IMG/M metagenome (GOLD analysis project Ga0136591, IMG submission 104929) | Saline lake microbial communities from Rauer Islands, Antarctica - Metagenome Filla 3 #767 | ecosystem: Environmental > Aquatic > Non-marine Saline and Alkaline > Saline | place...
AAGTTGTGTTTATTAAATAGCGTGAGTCAAAGAATGTTGTTGTTTTTATTGATGTTTCTTTGATTCACAAAACACTACTTAATTGCCGTGAGTCAAAGAAAATAATCAAAGAAACGGCACGTTATGTGCCACGCAAAAATTGTTTCTGGCATATTAACACGCACAAAAAAGACCACATCCGGCTGAATATGGTCAAATAGAACATGCTTTATTTAGCTTAATTATTTTCTTTGAATGTTCGGTTGATGAATATCTACTGGCGAGCGGATTCGTCGGCCGCAAGCGCGGTCGTGTAGTCTAGGTCGTGCCAATCAGTGACTTCAACCAAGCGGCCAGTGCGCGGATCTTTCATGTATTGCGGCACCACATAAGCGTTGATGATGTCTGTCACTTCGCCGGTGCCTTCATCTACAAACTCAGCACACAAAAGCATGTTGCGCACACACACATAGCCGGTCGAACGATGGTGAGCCTTTGGGAGCTTCACGTCGCCAACGCGCGTGAATGTGCCGGCCTTGCCTATCGTGCTCAACCGATCAATCTCACGCTTGATCGTGCTAGCACTGCCGGCAATGTCTGAGGACGCCGCAAAGGTGTCACTAAACGTGGATCGCGTGTAATAACGGCCTTCAACCGCTTCAAGCCTGATCGTGTCAGCAAACCACTCAGCAAACGGATCGCCTGTCATCGCGCGCGACAGATCCACCGCACGATCACTCTTCTCACTCAAGCGTTGTATGCGGCCATTCACAAACTCAACAGTCACCGGAGGCTGACTCGGACCATTACGCAACTCAGTGAATATTTTTAAGAATCCAGAACTTTCGTCAACACGATCAATATACATTCCGGCATCATATGCGCCGCGCAACGCACTGCCACCACGCGCCGAGTTGAACGGCTCAGCTTGACGCGCATCACGATCCGTTTTGTTCGCATGGTGGACCAAGATAATCGCCGTCTTTGGACTAATCGCGTTGCGCAGTGCCTTGATTTGCCGGATGAATTTCGACATCTGCGCGTTGTCGTTCTCGGAGTCGCCCGTGTAGATGTTGGCCACCGGATCGATCACCAAAACATTGATCTCATTGGTGCCAAACGCCTTGAGAACTGACTCTGCAAAACTCAAAACGAAGTCAGCATCAAGCACTGGCGTGAAGCGATCGGTGAAAAAGAAGTTGTTCTCAAGTGCCAGCAACTCAGACTCTTCAAGCTCGGCAAGATGAATCCTGCGCCGCATTTGATCGGCCTTCACCTCAAACTGAGCAAAGGCAATTTTGAGCGGTTGACGTGGCGTGTAATCCAACCACGCCTTGCCTTGGCACCACGCGCGCGCAGCATCGAGGATTGCCATTGATTTCATTGACTTTGGTGGACCAAACAACAACATGATGTCTCCTTCGCTGAGCAGACCTGGCTCGATCAGATTCGGCTCATATTCGGATCGATCGCGATAGGAATCAGCGAAGGAAACCCACTTGATGCCAAGGCCGTCATCCTCACCACTAAGCGGCGTCACGCCTGAGCGTTGCTGATTGACGATCCACTGATCCCAATCAACGCGGTTGTCGTACGCGTGCTTGATGCCGCTTGGCATCTTGAATCCGCGCTGTTCAGCAAGCCACACCACTGATGCGATCGTGACTGATGTGCCGCTAAACGATTGCCACTTGCGATAAATGGCATCAGATCCTTCATACTTTGCTGACCTTGCTGACCAGTGATCCCAATGCGCAAAGCCTGACTCGCCAAGCTCAGAATAAAGCGCCATGCCAACCTTGATCCAATCGGCATAATCATCACTTGGGATGTGGCTCAGCGCGTCATCAAGCCATGAATCGATCGGCGGTGCCTCCCATTCAAGGCTCGGTTGATACGTGCGCGCTGAGCCTACAGTCGCAAAACGCGTTGCAAAAAATGACTCAAGGTCACGGCTTTCTATTGTGTCAGTCTTGCCAATCTTGCGGCCTGTCACCGTGAAATATCTAAACGCCTTGTATATTTCGATCTTGCCGTCCTCAAGATCGCGCCGTGCGCCGTTCTGCGGAATGTCACCGCGGACCCATATGTGAAGGCCAAGGCCGCTCGGTGACTTTTCGGTGTATGATGCAATCTCATCAACGATCTCTTGTGCCCACCACTTTATTTCGTCGGTGATAGGATCGATCGCGTTATCTAAATCAATGCCGACATATGGATCGGCAGGCGTGAACACGAAGCCGACTCCCGGCAAGCCTTGAACCTGCCGGATAAACTTCGCCTGAGCGAGCGTTCCCCACGTGTCTTGATCGTCCACCGATGCCATCACGCCGCGCGGACTGATCGGGATTTTCGTGCGTGAATAGGCGACCCATTGGTCAATCTTGCTGATTTCTTGAATTGCTAACGGTACTTTATTTTCAGTGCTCATTGTTGCCTCTGCGTGCGTGTGTTGCGTTTGATCATCGTGGATAGTAATCAGGTCGCAAATCATAGCGTGATACGCCCGACGCCTGTTCAACGTCCAACACGCGTGCGATTGGCACCACGCGCCACTTGCTGATCGCACCTTTGCTCACGCCTATTGTCTTCGCCAAATTACTCGCGCCACCTGACTTGCTGATTGCAAGCTCAAGCGCCGCGCGTGCGTGTCGTTCATTCATCATTGTGGCTCCTTGTGTTGATGTGCCTTGGTTGACTTCAACTCAACTTGCTTGAAAAAAGAATTGTGTGCAAGTTGCATTTTAGTCATTGACACGGCCATTGAGAGGCAATACTTTCAAAACTCACAATAGCTCAACCGGCAAACGGTGAGCGAGGCAACAAAACGGAGGCTAGAACCATGACACTACTCATTCGCAACACTCAGGACATCGCTTTCAATCATGGATTGAAAATGCTTATCTACGGTGCGGCCGGTGCCGGAAAAACGCGCCTTTGCGCAACAACCGGCGAGAAAACCCTGATGCTAAGCGCAGAGAGCGGCCTGTTGAGCCTTCGCAATCATCCGATGGATGTGGTGGAGATCAAAGGCATTGATACGATGCGCGAGGCTCTCAAGTTCGTGATCTCAAGCGATCACGATTACAAGTGGCTCGCCATTGACTCACTCAGTGAAATTGCCGAGGTTTGCCTCGGTGCTGAAATGGAAGCGTCGCAAGATGGCCGAAAGGCATATGGCGACATGGCTCTTGTGATGATGAAAGTGATCCGAGCGTTTCGTGATATCAAAGGCGTCAACGTTCTGTTTACTGCAAAGATGGAACGCACCAAGATTGAGGAGAAGATCCTCTTTGCGCCGATGCTTCCCGGCCGGCAACTGACCGCGAATATCCCATACCTGTTTGACGAAGTTTTTGTTTTACGCACCGAGCGTGTTGGTGACAAAATCAAACGATACCTTCAAACGGCAAATGATGGCGTGTATGACGCCAAGGATCGATCCGGTGCGCTTGAAATGTTTGAACCATGCAACATCAAGCGCATTGCCGAGAAAATCCACACGCGGCCGCCGGCTGATGCTGGCACCGCAACGCAAGAACCTGTAACTCCAACAACTGAATCAGCAACCGAAACGGCAACCTGAAACACCAACCAAACAAGGATCTATTATGAGCAACTTAGGATTTATTCAAAATTTCGTGCCTACTGAGGAAGCAAAAAACGCATCAGGCGGTGAGTTTCTGCCAATTCCAAAAGGCAACTACATCATGCGCATCACTCAGGCTGATGTGGTGGATACAAAGGCCGGTGACGGCAAAATGGTCAAGCTCAGGCTTGACGTCGAAGGACCGAGCAACGTTGGTCGAGTGATCTTTGATCAGATCCTTGTTGCCTCAACGCCTGCCAAGCAAGAAGCGGTGGATATTGGCCGCGCGAAGTTTGGCGCGTTGTGCGAAGCATGCGGATTCGCTGACGCACCACCGAGCGATACGTCGCAGCTGATCGGCCATGTCGTTGAAGCCTACATCAAAGTTGAGCCGGCCAAAAATGGCTATGATGCGCGCAACGGCGTTGGCAGTTACTCCAAGGCAGGCGCGCAAGCGGCAGGCTCAGGCGCTAGCGTCGCAACATCATTCGATGATGACGTTCCGTTTTAATTGGCACCTTTGACGCGTGAGCCTTACGGCCGGCAGCAACTCAAGGTTCAACTCCTTGACGTCAAATCAGCAACACAGCAGAGGCAAAAATATGTTGAGAATACCTGTTCAGGATGCCATTGATTCGGCGTTTAAACGCGCTCAGGAAGCGTCAAACGAAGAGCGTGACCGTTTAAGCATGTCTAGCATTGCCGACACGTGCGAGCGTGCCTTGTGGTATGATTTCCGTTGGGCCACCACGCGTGATTACTCAGGCCGCATGCATCGCAAAATGGATTCCGGCAACGTGACTGAGGATCGCATGGTGGAGTGGTTGCGGCTCGCAGGATATGACGTGCTCAACGTCAATCCATTTGCGCGTAATCCAAAGAAACAATTTGGCGGTGAGTGGTCTGGAATCCTTGGCGGCCATACTGACGGCTTCATTCGTGGCGGCATCAGCGACGATCACGGCGCGTTTTTGGACGATTGGCACTTGTTGGAGATCAAGTGTGTCATCAGCGCAAAATATACTTACGATGATGATAACTATGAGGTTCCAAGCGGCAACCGCGATCCGATTAAACATCCAACGGCAGGCGGCAACGCGCCTGACATTACTGGCAAGTTCTGGCAGTTCAAAAAGAAAGGCGTTCAAAAAGTTGAGCGAAAATACTACGGGCAAATGCAATGTTACATGGGTCTCTCTGCCGAAATTGAGACGGCATCAGGCAAGCCATATTGGGAAAAATGGGGATTGGATAAACCACTGACGCGCGCGTTGTTCATTGGATATAATGCTGACGTTGAAGTCATTCACGCCGAGATCGTTGAGTACGATCCGAAATGGTGGAAGGCCGCGAAGTTGCGCACCATGCGCATTGCGCGCGCAACGGTGCCACCGGATCGCATTGCCGCGACCGGCCTGTATCCTCCTTGCTCATTTTGCGTACACGTTGAGCACTGCCAGAAAACAGATCACATGAATGTGAATTGCCGCACGTGCAAGCACTCAAAACTGATGCTCGCAGGCGATAAAGGCAACTTTGGCAAGCGCCATGTATGGCTCTGCTCACTTCACAAATCAGGTTGCGGTGATTTCACGGCATGCGGTGAGTACGATGCCATTCAAGAAAAAATCGAATTCTAGGAGGCACCTTGAAAACAGAACGCATGGAAACAATTATTGATGGATTGCGCGAAGGCCGGCCGATTGCAGATATTGCGGCCGAGCTTGGCGTATGTATCACACGCGTCAATCAAATCATCCGCAGAACGCCTACGATCGATCGTAGGCTTGTTGCGCGCTATCGTGCGGCCAACCGCGCGCGTCGCTCGCTCAAATTCACTGACGTGGCTCTGGTGATGATGCTTGAGCGTGGCATGTTCGACTCGGTGCGCGAAATTGCGGCCGAGCTTGGCGTTGCAGAGGCAACCGTCAGGCGACGCATTAAACGGAGTTTTGCGTTAAGTCAGGCAATGGCCGCACGCCGTGAAATAGTTCAAAAAATCAGCACCGGGAAAGCAAAACGATCACGAAACGTTGCGGCAATATCGGCCGGAATACGTGACGGCAAAACCAATGCGCAGATCGGCCAATCGCTCGGTGTGACGTCAGGATTGATCGCGCGCATCATTGCCGAGCAACCGGCTTTGCGTACGCTCAGAAAGACATTGAGAGCCACTGAGATTGCGCTGATGCGTGCTGATTATGAGGAAGGTGTGAGCGTTCCTGAAATTAGCGCCAAGTATAATGCCAAATTATCAACCGTGTATTTCAGGATTCACGGCACATCAAAAGGAAGGAAATCATGAATGAGATTGAACGCGTTAAAGCATTTTTTGAATCGTATTTGCCAAGCTTCAAAAGTTTGGACGCGTGGCAGATAAACGGCGACATTGCGATTCATCAGATTGATGAAAATATCACGATCACCATTGATGCCTTTAATTTTGATCCTGTCATTGTGGAAGTTGAGGCAGGCGATTACCGAGCAACATATCTGGCATCAGCCGATCAATGCGTGGATGACTTGCCAAACATTATCCGCGGCCTTCTTGCTGGCATTGATGCCTTTAACCTTCACGTTTAACCGAGTAAAAACACCATGAATACACTACGAGAAATCATTCACCCTGTTGATCCTGATTGGATCTATCACAAAGGCGGCCAATAATGGGCAAGTCATCCAAGGTCAAAGGCGCGGTTTATGAACGCAGGATCGTTGCCGCGCACACGTCGGCAGGCATACTCGCGCGCAAGATTCCACTCAGCGGATCCATGCAATTCTACAAAGGCGACTTGAAGATCGCGCACACCTGGCAAGGCGAAGTCAAGGCGCGCAAAGATGCCAACGGCTTCAAAGTTGCGCGTGATTGGCTTGAAGGAAATGACCTTTTATTCTTGCAGGAGATAGGTCGGCCTGGTGCCGGCAACGGCTCGCCAGAGCCTTTTGTGATGATGACCTTTGAGGTCTACGTCAAGCTCATGAAGTCATGGATCACCGAGCATCAGAACGGCGAAGGCTTGCTTGACGTGCTTGACGATCTGACGTGCGTACTTGAAGGTCTGACGCCTGAAACATTTGAAGAGGAGGCACCATGAACATTTGCGATCCACCACTTCAAAACTGTCGGTGTTCCAATGAGCCAATATACGGCGAGTTTGCACTGCCGCACTTTTGGAACACCATTCAACGGCTCGGTGTTGAGTTTCACGCGCACGCCAAACGCGCAGAAGGCTACAAGGCGTTTTTGTATTGCTATGTGCCGGCCTTTGAGTTGCTCACCGATAACGCGCTTGAACTTGATGATGGATCGTTTGACTTTGCGGTTGCGTGCTTGAATTATATGTACAAGTTCAATTTCGTGGCCTGTATGATGCGTCGGCCTGACTGGTACAAGATCCGTAAGGATCTGAGGATCGCAACGTCATGCTGTTGATCTTGCCGATACCATTTGCCAAGCGGTGGATCGTGTTTGCCATCGCGCCAAAACCAATGATCACCACGTTTGCGCGCGCTGATGCAAAGCGAACTTACTTTGATTGGACGTGGCTCATACTTTACAACGAACACAACGAAGTGTTTGATCTTGGCGATGGCAGGATGCTGAAAGCAAGCTACACCGCTGACGACGAAGAGGACGATCATGATCACGATGCATGTCAGGAAAAAGTCAAATCCACTTAACGTGTTCCACCGAGTTGTGATCGCCATTCAAGCGCTGATCGCAGGCAATGACGTTGATCGGTTTGCGCTTGTGTTGTCAAGTGGATCGCATGGTTGGATCTACACCAAGGACGGCACCGCGAGCGATCAGATCGCGCGTCATGAAGCCTACCACGTACACCAAGCGATGCTCGCCGGTGGTTGGCTCTGGCGGTGGCGCTATATAACTTCACGGCAGTGGCGCTTGATATATGAAGCGCAGGCGTACGCGTACGGCTTTAAGGCCGAGTTTGATATTCACGCGCCATTCATCGCGCGTGATACCATTCGCCGCGTTGCGCCGATCTATTGGTTTGGCGAAATCACCACTGAGGACGCAGTTCTAATCGTGACGCTTGCAAGCGATGCGATTCTTGGCGAAGACCTGAGCATTGAAATCATTGACGAATCGCGGTTGGTGTAAAAAATCGCCCGAATAATGCCGAATAATGCAAAACACTACTTGCGCTTGATGTCGATTGCGTTCATAGTCCTCTTATCGCAGGCAAGCGACACCAACCGAGGCACACAACATGAACACCGAAACCAACATCTTAACAGACTGCCCACAATGCCTGGGCATCGTTTTCCATCCATCATGGGATGTTCCTTGCCCTCACTGTAGCGGTAGCGGCGAAGTGTTGGTCCCCAGGAGTGAATGGCTTCTCCAGTCCCAAGCAGAGTGGGATATGGACCGGTCGGATGACAGCTTCATTCTTGAGAGCTTCCTCGACCTTCCTGTTAAGGAAGAGGAGGAGGAGATGGACTACATTACTTGGTATGAGACATTTGGCGACGACTTCAAAACAGAGGAGATATAACTATGGGTGTTTACATTTACAAGCTTAGCCGCAAGCCGCAGATCAACACCCCGCTCGGAGGGGTCCATGTCTACAACTTCTTTGAGAAGCAGGCGTCTTGGAGAAATTCTCACGCCCAAGATGAGCGCGTATCTCGGTATCACAATGGCTTTCCTGTTAGCGGCCCTGTAATGATCGCTTTCGACAAGGCCGAAGGCGCAAGCGTTTACCTTCAGGACGAGGCCCGGCCTACAATGGTTGAGTGTGAGAGCGATTGCGGGTGCTTAGTTGGCAAGCTCTACAAAGAGTCTGGAAGATGGAAGATTTTCCCACTGCGCGACCAAAGACTTGACGATCAAAATAAGTCCGTTGCTGCCTATGCTTCCTAGGTGTTTTTCGTTATGACCTTTGTTAGTGTTCTCAAAACTTAGCTTCTTGGAGCGCTTCGTCTTGGAGCGCTTCGTCGCTGGAGTTGCCACGATCAGGTCGCAACACGCCACACGCACACAGCGCTCGGTGAGTGCTCAGCAAAAGTACGATTACGAAGTTGAGCAGATCCGCGAAATGGAAATAGAAAAGGAAGCGGCCGGCCGATACCACCAAGCGTGGTGATGGTGGTGCCGCAAGGCTTATCAGGCGCGCTCAGCACAACGCTAGCGCGCCTTAATGCGTTGAGAGCGGCAATCATGCCGGCAACACACACGAAGGCAACACAATGAATATGACACCACAAGAAAAGCAAGACCTGATCAAACTTGGCAGGCGCTTGAAGGCCGCGCGACTGGCAAAGCTCGGCGCACGAAGCTTGAGCGAACTTGAGCGACAGTGCGGCGTCACTTCAGTGATGCTCAGACTGATTGAGAACGGCAAAACAAACCCAACTTTCGTGACCTTGATGCGAATAGAAACCGCGCTCGGTGCTGAGTTCATGGTGGATCAGGCGACGCTCGGCGCAATCCGCGCGAATGCGCTTGAAAGTGAAGCGAGCGAAGGATCAACCAATGAATGAACACGAAAAGTTGCGCTCAGGATGGCTCAGGATGACGCAGGAGCGATCTTGGAACGAAAGACACACACACGCACGCGACAACAGGCAACAGGCGCTTGAGCGTCAACAGGCGCTTGAGGCAAGAACGACAATCCAACGCATCAAAGACACGCTCGCAACACTCAGAGGCACACGATGACAATCAGCAACAGAACGCCACGAATCGCCAAACGCGGTGACATAGTCCACCGCGCAAATTATTGTTCAATCTGTTGGAATGGCACCGACAAGAATCAAGGTGCCGCATGGTTCACCGCGTCAACGCCTGAGCGCCTGCTCGCCTTCGTGTATGACGATCTTGACATGCGCAAGCGCGTTGAGAACCTGATCAAACGCATAAACGCGCGATCGGCGGCTGCCTGACAATACGCTTAAAGGAGTAGTATCCAACAGGTAAGGTGCCGGATCTTGATGCGGTGATCAAATCGTTCGTGCTTGAAAACTCAGTGACGCCATTGACAAGCAACAGGCCGCTCGGCTTTGGTGCGATCGATCTGCGGTTGCTCATTTTGCTACCATTAGCGCGGTGCCAGTAATCAGCACGCCTAGCACGATGCCGCCGGCCGCAAAGTACCAGCGTTGAGAGGCAAGTGTCTCCTGCCTGAGTTGCGCGCGTATGGCTCGCTCGGCAAGCTCAGTGTTTTCTTGCTGATATTGCTTGGCCATAATCTCAACGCTGAAAAGTTGGCCGGCAAGTTGATCGCGTTGTGTGCGTGTGGCGTCACGGCTTGAGCGGTATTCGTCGCGTTGCTTGATCGCGGCGTCGCGGTCTTCGCTTGCCTTGCGCGCAATGCGCTCGGCGTCCTCAGCATTCTGAACGGCCTGCGTCGCAACGCGCATCGCTTCAACGCATGCGGTGTTACCTTTGCAATCGATCGCGCAAGCTTGCGTTGGAATCAGCAAGAACGCGCAAGTCACGGTCAGAGTCATCAATTTCAAGATCAAGTTTGTCTGCGTCGTCATCGTTTTCATCCTGCTCGCTATCGTCAAAGGTGTGCGGTGTGGCTTCCTCAGCGTCAGCCTGTTGCGTCTTTGACCGTTGCTTGAACCAATACGCGAACCACGCGCCAAAGCCTAGCACGGCCGCGCTGATGATTTCCAACCAAGGCAGTGAACTGTCAAAAACTGATAACATCAGAGTCCTCATGATCAAGACCGCCATCACGCAGGCGCGTGCGCAGTTTCGTGATTCGCTCACGTTGCTGAGCAATGCTCGCTTGTTGCTGAGCAAGTTGAATGCATTGCTCGGCCGAGCGATCCTCAAGCGTTTTGATTTCGCCTTCAAGCACGTTGACGCGTGCGCCAAGGGCCTTGAACCAGCCAACACCGAGCAGGCCAAACATGCCAAGAAACCAGCCGCCTAGAAACGTCCACACATAGTCTGGAATTTGGATCATGATTTGCCGCCCATGTTTTTGATTCTGTTTTGAATTGCTTTGATAACGTCATTTTTGACAAGCCGCGCGACGTCATACACGATCTTGCTGGTACTTGCTGCCAACACGCTTGCGCTGATCCATGCGCCGATTGATTCACGGATCGTCAATTCCATTGTGACGCCAACCGCCTTGAGTGCAATCGGCAGGAATACAAGTGTTGAAGGAAACGCCATCAACAGCGGGAGCCACCGTTGAGCCATACCACCGATCTTACATATATTTTTGAAGTACTCGGTCACAAGCGACAGGCTCAGCGCGTGGATCGCGCCGTAAAGGATTAAATGTTGCAGTTGTTCAATAGTCATCAATACCACCTTGACATCACGGCCAAGCGTAGCGCTCTGCCTGAGCGCGCGCAATGCACATTGTGTTTGTTCGAGCCCAGGCGAGTCTTGTTTTCTGGACGATAGTTCATCGTTTCCTCCTGTGGCTGTACACGAACGGCTCACACCACGCATTGCGAAGTGTGGCAGGATGACTCAGCGATGTTGCTGAGTTTTCTTGTTTCTTGGACTTACTGGTAGCGCGTGACGGCCTTTGAGCGCGCGAATGGTTGGCCGCGCAAGGTCACGTCTATGTGAACAAAAGCCTCATACATTCCGAAACCGATCCTGATGATGTCGGTGAGACTATCAACCTGATGGCCGGCAAGCCGCATGCGCTCGGCAAGGCGCGCAAGCGTGACAGGCAAAATCTCTGGCGATGTCAGATATTCAATAGCGCGCCTGATCGCATCAACGCCTGCCGGTGACGAGATATCAAGCGCGGTGGCCCAAAGGTGCTTGGATGTCGGTGATTGGCCTTCCTGC
>Ga0136591_1000863_pt1 | contig 11053 bp, 12 predicted proteins | sample AntRauMFilla3767_FD_104929 | JGI IMG/M metagenome (GOLD analysis project Ga0136591, IMG submission 104929) | Saline lake microbial communities from Rauer Islands, Antarctica - Metagenome Filla 3 #767 | ecosystem: Environmental > Aquatic > Non-marine Saline and Alkaline > Saline | place...
TAACAAGAAGCTCAAAGAACTTCGTAATGGATTTTATGTAGAAACCAAAAAGATTGAACTCCGCTTTCACCGAGAACAAGTGGAAGATGCAGGAGTAACAATGAAGCAAGGGGATGTCATTGAATTTGACCTGAGTAAACTCAAAGTCGATGCCGAAACCCAAGACCCGAGCAACAATGATCTGGAAGAATACCTCAGGAAAGAAATTGATGGGGAAGACCGTAATCTATATGAAGTTCTTCAGGTCGAGCCTACAGGCCGTATACGGAACACATCGGAAAAGTTGTTCCTCACGGTTACAATAGACCTTGAACACACATGGAGTTCATAATGGGGTTCCTCACTAAGACGGTTCGGATATTTACGATACAACTTCAAAAGATTCTTGGGGCTGATGCTCGCCTTTTCCAGTTTACCCTCAAGGAAGAGTCCGTTAATAAGAACGAGATTAAATTAAAGATTCAGACCCAACGTAACGAACAACTGATACGGAATAAAGCAATGGGTATTGCCAAGTTGCGTTTCAAAGATAGACGAGTTGCCAATGTAGAAGTAAAGGGCGACGATATTACAATAAAGTTTATCCCTAAAGACTAATGTTCTCTGTTGACTTACCAAATAATCTCACGAGGAAGATCAAGGCTATAGAAGACCTCACCAATAATATGCCTGACATTCGGGATGATGTGGCTCGTAATGCTGCGTTCTATTACCGTAGGAAAATAAAAGAACATATTGATGCCCAAGACCTCAATTGGGAACCCCTCAATCCTGATTACAAAAAACGTAAAAAGGAACAAGGCTATGACACTCGAATTTGGATTGCCCGAGGTATTTTACGTAGGCATATCAAGGTGGCAAGAAGAGGACCAGCCGATTATGTGGTCACTATACCCCCTGAAGCCGAGTACCCCGAAGGGATAAACATCAGGAAAGTATTTTTTGCCAATGAGTATGGAAGACTGGATGGTAGTATCCCAGCAAGGCCTCTTTTTAGGCCAACCAAAAAAGAAGTACGGAAACGACTCATAAGAGAGGTCAAGAAATCTAACCAAAGAATCATTCAGGCCCTTACCAAAGACCATAACCTCAATAACGTGAAAGCAATAACCCCTGATTGGTCAGGAGATTGAGCAGCTAACGTGAAATTACGTTTTAAAAATGAACTTTTATTAAATCGCAACATAACAAAAAAGGATGACTGTGAAGCCAGGAAAACTATACGTAAACGATGATGGTGATATACTAACCGTCCGTGAGCCAGACGAAGCGGATAGAATTGTTGTCGATGTTGAAGGTCAATTCAAGACTTTTGCCGACGAACAAGAATTCAAAGAATATGTGGAAAGCAATGAGTTCCACGAAACCCCCCATTCTGTCGACTTGGAAAAGTTGAACAATCAAGAGGACGACATGGAAGATATGTCCGAACCTGATCTGGATATTGAAGATGACGACGACATGGCACTTGCTAATCTAGACAAGGTAGTAGGTGAAGAAGCAGCAAGGGCATTAAAGGAGTATCTAAGAGATGTTTACGACATAAAAAGTGGTCAAGACAAATTGATTCAGCAAATGGATGATGAATGGGAGAAAGGCAGAAAGGTTAGCAGAGATTCCGAAGATAAATGGTCTAAGATTACTGATGGCGAGAGCTTGAAGGCTACCATGAAAGAGTTAGATGGTCTTTTTGAGAGCAGAGAAGAAGATTCCATAGAAGAATCTGCATCTTCTCCAAAGGGGGTAGACGACTTGGTGGGTACCAAAACTGCATTCAAGATTGGGAGTAGCACAGAGAAGAGCCTATACCCACTTTCAAAGTCCGATGTAACCGAGAAAATGTCGAAGATGATCAAGCATAATTTGTTTGATAATGACTTTTACTTTAATTACACAGACAATGAGGATGAGTATGAAGCTGCTTTCAGCAAGTTGGTGCTTGACCCAATGATCAAAGATGCCGACAAGACCTTAAAGGATCTCTTTGTGCTGGAAGGAGACACACTTAAATTCAAAATTACAGGGGATAAAGCGCAGTCATGGATTGATGACTGGTTTAAGAAGAGCAGCATATCGGACGATTTGAGGCAGGACTATTATGAGCATAGAAAAGAATACGCTGGTGTGATACTTGAATCTAGCGAGCATGACGCAATAAAGGCACTTGGTGGCAATGTTGCAGGGATGCTCAAAAAAGCAGGACTTGATGGAGCACCAGCAGAAAAGGCCATAGACAACCACACCAAGGATATATTAGACGCTGGTGGGGTTAATGGTAAAGAGGACTGGATGATAACACTTGCTAAGGAGCTTGGAACAGAGACAAAAGAGCTTGTGGATATAATCAATCTGGAATACGAGGAGCTGGAGTATGAAGAGGAAGAACCAGCTGAGGAAAGTAAACTTCAGAAGTTCAAAGATCTTTACACCAAAATGATCGACATGGGATCCACTGGGAATGACAAAATTGACAGTGCGGTGAACAAGCTGAAGAAAGCTCTCTCAGATGAGTTGAATCAGATGACCTCCGAAGGCACTGAAATCGATGACATCTACGCCAGTCTGAAAGAAGACGGGTATATCAAATAATAAATGGCATTAACGTATTTCCATGATATCGATGATGAGCTTATTGAGTACCTCAAAGGTCGTATACCCTTGTGGAAAAATGTGCTCGAGACTGAAGATGGTCAGGAACGAATCCGCTTAAATTTAAAAGACGGAACCGAACTGCCTGAAGAGGAATACGTGCCTGTTTATTTTCGATATGGTAACATTCAAGAACGGCAAAAACTTCGGGAAGAAATATTTGCTGATGATAGTGACGTTACGTTTCCAGTAATAGTTGTCCAACCTTTAGAGCCTGAGAATCTTGATAGTGTAATTACCTATACCGATTATGACCAAGTATACGATGGCAACAATCAAGAGGTCACACTTCACAAAGGCAAGAGAAGGCTGAAGTTCAACTATCAAATAGAAGCGGTCACCAAACGGTGGTCAGACTACCAAGTAATGAAGTCTTTGTTCGACTATCGGTTATTTAATCGAGACGTTGGTGAAGATTATATCACGTTGTTCAACCAAAACTATTTAATTGACCTCACCAACCCCCAAAGGGTTATAGAAGAAGAGGCTAATCTGTTTCGTTATATAAAAGTGGTGGGGATTGAAATGGATCTTTACACCTTACCAGATGAAGTGGTAGAAAGTGTTGAATCTGTCATTACAAATCTTGCACAAGGAACTTCTTAAGAATCTGGTTTTAAAATAAAGGCAAAATTTAACTGTAATAAAAGGAGAAAAAGAAAATGGGAAACCCAATCGGACTTAATGTCGTCGAGAGACGTTCAAGTGGAACACCAGTATTAACTCCTGGAGATGTAGGAAATGTAGCGGTGGTCGTAAAATCCCCTCTTGGTCCAGAAGATTCTGTTATCCCAATTAACAGTTTGGAACAATTCCGAACTATTTTCGGGGAACCAGATACAGCGTTCCAATCTTATTATGAAATGAAAGGGTTGTTTGAAAATGCAGCACCATTCAACGTGAACGTATACTGTGTTCGGTCGGTTGATTCTGCTGGTACAGCATCCAGTTTGGAATTAGGGACTTCTCCTGATACCCTGACCTTTGAACGAGCCTATCTTGGCGATGTGAGCACAGGGGCTGCGGGAGACAACCTCAAAGTTGAAGTGATTGAAGAACTTTCTGGGGCCTTTACCTTAAAAGTTTACAATGATGATGATGACGGGAACGAAGTTCTGGTTGAAACAATTACGGGACTTACGGACAGCAATGTAGAAGGGAAAATAAATGACCGAAGCAAGTTTGTGAAAGCAACCGTTGTGGGGTCATACACGCTGTCCGCTAATGCCAAGGCTTCATTGACTTCTGGTGCGGACCCAACTTATTTGACTAACATCACCAGCACAGAACTGAGTGTTTTCGACAACGAAAATGTTCACTTACTTTTTGCTCCTGATTACAACTCAGAAACGGATGCTTCAAATTTAGAATCATACGCAGCAGGTCGAGGAGACTTGTTAGCTCTTGCTTCGGCTCCGTTGACAGATACCCCAAGTACAGTGGCTGCAAACTTTTCAACAACCCTATTACAAGCTAAATCCTTCTTGGCTGGTTACTTTAATTGGGTCAAAGTGGATGACTTACTCGGTGGAGACGGGTTATTTACTCCTGCATTGGGCCACGTTATTGGGGCATACTACATTAGGAAGATGCGTAAGAACAACGGCTTCCCGTTCACCCCTCCAGCTGGTTTACAAACAAACCTCCGAGGGATCAAGGAACAGAACCAAGTATTGACTTCAGCTCAGATAGAGCAAGTCGCACATGATCACGGCCTGAATGTTATTCAGTTCTATCGTGGCTATGGGTTTGTGGTTAGAACAAGCCGAACGATGTCCACACTGGACAAACACTATTCCATTCACATTCGTCGTTCTCTTAACTACCTTGTTAATTCCTTCAATTCACAATTGGGAATTTTTGAGCAGCGACAAAACAACGAAGACACCCGTCGCCAACTTGCGACAACGCTAACTAACTTCCTTTTTCAAGAATATCAGAACGGGATGTTTGAAACCGTGGGTGGGTTCGATGCGAATGTGAACGTTGTTTGTGACGAAACAAACAATGACCAACAAACTCGAAATGCTCGGGAACTGGTAGCGGATACAGCATTGAACTTTGCTGAAGTAGCTGAAACTGTTTACATCAATATTCGCAAGTCCGAAGGGCAAGTGAATGTGGACGTAGGGTAATCACTGAAATTAAATTAAATTAAAATAATATTATGCCTAGTATAAAAAATCTTATAGAAGCGAACGATTCAAATCCTGAAGAGATTGTTAAATCTTTAGTTGAAGCATCCCCCCAATGGAGTCCAGGAAATATGGATGGTAACTGGGAAATATTGGATAATGCATTTAGTGGCTCTTCAGACCCTAAATCACAAGATGATCTTCTTAACAAGTTGGTGTCTAAATTTAATCTAAAACACCAGAATGATATGCCGACTACTTATGCAGATTCAGGGAACAACATGTTTGTGCAACTTGATGGTGGCACAGGGATGGTAGGTGTGAATTTGGATGGTAAGTACTCAAAAGAAGGTGTTGAACAAGCACTCGGAATTTAATTAAGGATATTAGTATAATAAACACGGAGAAAAAGAATGAAACCGAAATCAGTACAAGCACCAACTGACGTTGTCAATGCTAACAACTGGACGTTCGAAATTCCAGGATCAGATTTAGTGTCCCCAAACTTTGCCAGAGTCGATGGAATTAATCGGTCTGTTGAAACTGTCCAACATACGGATGGTGGTTCAGGCTTGACATATAAATTCCACGGTGGAATCGTAAACTATGGAGACCCCACTATTGTCCGCATTCGAGATAACAGTGCTGACGATGACGCAATGTCAGCTTTTGTGGATGACTTCATTGAAAATGGAACCAAAGTGAACGGGACTCTTGTGAAGCGACACCGTGGTGAGATTATCCGTAAGATAAATTTCATTGGCCTTCAGTTCAAGGAAGAACAATTTCCAGGAATGGATAACTCTTCAGCTAATCCAATGGAGATGTCTTACCCTTGCACCGTTGACTACTGGGAAGACGAGAAAGTTTAACCAAAAGTTTAACCCACGATGGCTCAAAAATTTGAAATGGACGACCAAGATTGGGAGGCCGTTGTTGATTACGTAGAAGGTTCTCCCGAGCCAGAATATGACATAGTCATTAAACCAATATAATATTATTGGCTCTTTAAAATAAACCTAAAATTCTGACAATATGAATTTCATTACTGAACTACCTATCGGTGTAAAAGACAGCAAAGGAGAGCTCAAGAAAGTGTTCTCCTTAAATGATTTAACTGTTGAAGACCTCAAGAAGATACAAAATCCAAGCATGAAATCTGACCACCCTATGGTTTGGTTAGGTAAAACCATTAGTCGGGTTGTGCATGAGATTGACGGGGTTAATGTCTCAGGGGAATTCCGAGCTTCTAAAAATAAAATACCTGAGATCGTTAGGTCAATGACCCTGATCGATGTGTCCTATGCGTTAATGACAGGGCACGTTCACAACCTCGGGAGCGACCTACCCCCGTTCAAGTCCATTTGCCCAGCTTGCAGAAACCATGTTGAATGGAACGTGGACTTATCAGAAAACCTACTCCTTCCTGATGTCGAGGTGGCCCCTGACGAGACGTTCGAAGTCCAATTGATAAATGGATACGAACATAAGGCTTCCAATGCTGCAGACATAGGAATTGATGGCAAGGTGTGGAATGTTTACACCTTTCGCTTGCCTACTTTGAATGACGCACTCCGAAACGAACAACACTGGAGTGGAACATCGGACTCCACCTTTACCGAACGGATTATGGCAGACTGCCTTGTAGAAGTGAAAACGGAAGATGGGGAAGTCATGGAAGACAAGATCAAACAAATGATCCATGAGAACCTTTTGTTGAAGCTGCCAATCCGTGATATGAAAGAGATCGGAAAGTCCTACGGGAATATTGCTCCTTCATTTAGGTTCCTATCTGATGTGCAGTGTAACAAATGTGGACGAGGGGTGGAGGTGCCCATTGATCCAAATTTTTTGTACACAACAGGGTAGACGAAAGAGGTTACCAAGGATTTATAGAACCACTCTTCCAAGAGTATCCTGGAGAACATAGTGTATACAAGTATTCTGTTTTCGAAATGCAATTCCAATTAATGAAAGCAGGAGTTCAGCCGTCGGAGTCCAGTCTATTCACACTCCCACAATTAAGAAGATGGTTTAACCGAGAGATAGAATATCGGAAAGAACGTAAAAAACGGTCTGAGAAGGGTTAAACGTGGTTTTACCAAAATCCCCACTCAGACCCATGCAACCCGATCCGAAATTTAGCGTCTAAGCCAATAACTAAAGGTGGTTGGGGGTTTACCCTTGCTGGTTTTGGTGGTTATAAAAAAAGTTTACCATTTAGGTGGATTTTGCGTTTTAAAAATGATTAAATCCAAAGGAAAGAATATGAAGAATCTATTAGAAACAGAAAAGTCGGCTGAAGAAATCGTGAAGTCTTTAACCGAAATGGAAACTGCGTCCTCCATAACAATGGATAAAAATGGAATCCTAAAGTTGGAAGCTGGCACGATGTTTAAGGTCATCCTTCATCCAGACGGAGTAAATAAATTGAAAGGCCTGATTAATAATGGAGAATCTTTCAACTACAAGGAAGAAACAGGTAAGATGTGGTCTATCCGAAAGGAAAATGACTCTATAATTTTTAATCATCGAGGTAATGACAAATTAGCAGTTGATATTTCGAGACTGAAAACCAAACTAAACTAACATGGCACGTAAAGATAGGATTGGTAGCAAAATTGTATTTTGTGACAATGATGAAACTGAACAAGAAGGAAAAATAGTCCGCAGGAAAAAGAACGGTGATCTTATTGTTCTTTGTTTGACAGGACGTAACCGAGGGAATAGTAAGAAAGTGAAACCAGACCAAATAGTTCAATCCAGTGCTGCCCCAGAAGTCAAAGAGATGATCGAGCTCGGGGAAAGCGTGGATAGCATTGTAGAAAGCGTGGTAGAAAACTACGGAATTTTTAATGACAAGGTGACTTCTTCTTGGGCAGAAGTTCAGGACATCATTGACCATTTGGAATCAGAGTTTCCAAATTTTCAAGTAGATGAAAAGGACGGAGAGATGTGGGGTTACTTCCAAGGAGATGCAGAAGGGATATTCAAGTACGATTCTTCCGATGGATACTTATGGTCTGACTATACGATTCGTGAACTTAAAAATTTAACAGCTAAAGACCTAAAATAAAGGTGATAGAAGATAAGAAATACCATATGATTTATATGACCACTAACACCTTAAATGGGAAGTTTTATATTGGTGTTCACTCCACCGATGACCCGGAAGATGGTTATTTAGGGAGTGGTCGTGGTATTTCTTTTGCAATAAAAAAATATGGGAAAGAAAATTTTGAGAGAACAACATTAATGTTTTTCCCCAGTAGAGACCTCGCATTAGAGTATGAATCTGAAATAGTGACTGGAGGGTAACTATCGAAAATTATCTTGACCTTGGTATTGGGATCAATGCTGCAGGAGCAGTAGAATCAGAAAAAGCCACAAGAAGCCTCTTGGGGTCTTTGAAAGATTATGTAAAGGGTATATTTAGTTTCAAGGATGCAACCAACGAGGCCGACCAACAGTTTACGGCCCACATGGATACGGTTGCAGTTAGTGACCAAATATATGGTCGGGTCGGAGAAGCAATGAGCAGTCTCCGAAATAAATTATTGGCATTCGCTGGGGTATATGCTGCCCAAGATGTATTCCACAAGGCTATCGATGAAGGCAGTGAACTCGAACAATTATATACAGGCCTCGCAAACAGGTTCGGGAACGAACGGTTTGCCCAAGATATCACAAGGTGGATTACCCGAACCACAGGGCACCTACCAATAGCCACGGATGAAATGCGTGGATTCGTAAACACCATGGATCAGTTTGCTATTAACCCACAGTTGGCAAATTTAGAAGGTGTTCTAGGGGCTGCCCTTGGTCCAGGAAAATCAGTAAGTAACGTCATGAGTCAGATTACGAGCTTAGCTCAGTCTGGGGATATAACGGGGTTTGTGGAAGCCTTTGCAGGACGAGTCAGTCCCGAAGAAATTGCTAATGCGCTGGGAGATGCGGTTACAGTTCAAGAACGTATCATTGCATTGACTGATTTGATGGATCAGGAGTTTGGTGGGAACATTGAGCGATATCAAAATACTATTAAAGGGCAGATGGGTCAGCTATCTAATATATTTGACCTCTTTAAACAAGCGTTAGTTGGTGATCCTGAAGCAGGAACCTTCTTTGGAGAGTTTAAGCTGTTTGTGCAAGGTTTTACGGGATGGTTCTTAGAACGCAAGGATGAAATTATTGGGTTTGGGAAAGAGTTAGGCAACTTTTTTGGTAAGATATTTAGGTTATTTCGTCAAAACTTTTTTGCCTTAGGAGATTTTAGCGACCGAGCGTTCAATACAATCCGTGGGTTCATTCAGAGCTCTCGAGAATTAGTGAATCCATTCTTGTTGTTTTTGGCTATAGCTATTGAAAAGGTTAAAGTATTTTTTGACGGGTTCATTGATGGGTTCACATACTTTTTAGACATAGTCAAGGCCGTGATCGAAGGCATTGTTAGTGGAATAGGGACTATGCTTACAGATGTGCTTGGTATTGATGAAGAGAGTCGACTATCTGGATTCCAGGAGCGCTTAGAAGCTATATTTGACAATGAAATGGTTAGGGACTTCGGTAATGCGGTTGGATTTGCTGCTGGTATGTTTGCAACCTTGTGGGGCTTTCTAAAAGTAGGTTCTGCGATTACTAAAATTGGTTCCGCACTTAAAGTACTTGGTGGAATACTGATGGCCAATCCTTATGTTGCGGTTATCACGGGTCTCGCTCTTGCAGGAGTAGCCTTATACCAAGCATGGGACAAAAACTTATTTGGGCTCCGAGATGACCTTGACCCTCTTTTCCAGTGGCTCATTGGAGCATGGGAAACCGTTAGGGACAGCGTAGTAGAGGTCTGGGGGGATATGGTAAGTGAGGTTGGAGGGTTCTTCAATAGCATCCAACCTGAACTACAAACCATATGGTCTGTTTTGAAACCGTTGGTTGATTTTATTGGTGGTGCAGCAGTTCGGATGGTGAAAATGGGACTGGATATACTTGTTGGGTCTTTCCAAATTGCGTTCCGAACAATTAAAGGAGTGATAGTAAGCATATGGGATATACTTGCAGGATTTGTAAAGACTGTTGTAAACTTATTGACGGGTGATCTGGCTGGGGCTTGGGAAGGCTTTAAGCAAATGTTTGGTGGTATAAAAGATCTATTTGTGACTATGTGGACAGGGGTATTTGATGCGGCCACCAATATGTTTGGTAATGTTCTTGACGCAGTTGGTGACCAGATATCCGCAATCGCTGATAAATGGAAAGATGTATTCTCTTCCATATTCCGTTGGTTAGGTGGGAAGGTGAATGAATATATTATTGACCCATTAAATAAACTTGGTAGTTATGTTGGTATAGAAATCCCCAAACTTGATATTAATGAAAGTGGTGGTGGCACCACAGGGCAAGGCCGTGGGGCCGTGAGTCCTATTGAACTGGGTATGGGGTCTAACGGGTTGGACTTTGGAATGGTCCCTGCTGTTTCAGATGGCACCAACCGACAGGTAACTAATAACCGAAATTTCAATATATCAGTTCAGGTCCAACCAGGAGAAAACCCAGAATCTGCTGCCAGAAGAGTTTACAAGGAAATGGAAAGACAAGAACGTAGGAAAATGGAACGAGGACAATGAACCGAACCACACCAAGAGTCCGAGGGTTATTCGTGAACGTGAGGGCTGGTCTATTTTTGACATTCCAGCTGAACCCGACAGAGATAGACTTTGATAAGACCCCCAATTATGAGGAAGAACCAATTGTTGGGTATCACACCAGTCATGTTTACTGGTCTTCTGATAACCCACAAAAAATAAGTTTCGATCTATTCTTTGATGCCCGAAACAACCGACAAAATGTCAAACTATTTAGCCTTGGGGATGTTGGGTTAGGTGTGTTGGGAACAAAGGCTATATTGGAGTCCTTTCTGTACCCTATGGAAGTAGACCTACTACAGAAAGTAGATGAAGACCTTCTCCAAGATATTAAAAATCTATTTAACTCAAACAGATTTCTGGCACCACCTGATATATATTTTATCTATGGCCCCAGATGGTATAAAGGAAAACTTACGGCTGCACCGATCAAAGAGAAGGCCTTTGATAAGTCTCTTATACCCCAACAGTTGGAAACAAATGTCTCTATTACCGTATTGGAAGATGGGGCCTTTAAAAAATGGAACAGTGCCCACCGGAAAGGAATGGCAACAGCGAAAAGTATGGGTAACGCAGTAGATTTTCCGGTCAACTTGAAAAAATGGAACAGTGCCCACCGGAAAGGAA